>OLPW01000206.1_pt1 | contig 71212 bp, 64 predicted proteins | sample 1672161 | NCBI WGS metagenome assembly OLPW01 (sample SAMEA3136654, study PRJEB25190) | human gut metagenome
ATTTTTTGTTTCTTATTGGCCATAAACCAAAACTTCTTTCTCGTTGTGGGAAACCATAACGCAGAGCAAGCGTTCTCTACCCTAGGATTCGACCAGAGGAAAACTTAGGAACGCAAACGCCCACGGACTTCTAGAATATGCGCAATAACCTTTGTCGCACCTTCTCCTACATGAAGTCGACCCTCTTCGTAAAGAATCTTGCCGTTCACCATAGTCATGATAACGTCGCTATTGCTTGCAGAACCCAGCAGGGCAGAAACCGGATCCGTAGTGGGTGTTTGATGGGATCCAGACAGATCAATTGCAACGATGTCTGCTAATTTGCCCACTTCAAGCGAACCGACCTTGTCGTCAATACGCAATACCTGAGCAGCACGAAGAGTTGCCATTTCAAGAAGAGTTTGCGAGTTCAAGAATTCGCGACTCAATGCACGCTGAATCATCAACTCGAAACGCATTTCAGAAAACATATCGAGATAATTTACTGAAGCAGGAGCACCAGTGCCTAAGCCTACGCGTAAGTCTGAACGCAAATACTCACTTACCGGCGCAACACCCATACCGAGCTGAGCACTTAAACTTGGGCATACTGCAACAGCTACATCGTAATCACGCATATGACGAATATCATCTTCGGTGACACAAACGCCATAAAGCATCATCACATTTTTAGCTTCAAACAATCCCCAGTTCAAAACATAATTAACGGGAGTTACCGCAGTGGGCAACCAGGGCGGAACTTCCACAAATCCACGATGGTCAACCGTGCTATCAAGACCAGCCGTTGCACCGTCCCTTACAAAACGAACTTCCTCTTTGCTTTCAGCAAGCTTTAATGAAACAGGCAGATCGTTATGCTCGGCAGCGTATTGTGCTACATTGCGATACATCTCTGGATGGCATTCATAGACCGGATCGGGAGCTACACCAAGTATGATCTGATCAGGGTCTACCATCTGAGACCATTTTTCCAAATCGCTATCCATTTTCTTCATGGCGTAGTTAACAAGACGCTTATCGATAGCGCCCACTTCTCGATAAATCACTCCGCGCAAACCACAATCACGAGTAGCAAAAACAGCTGCACCGGTTGAAGTGGTGTCTGCAATCGTAGTAACACCAGCCGAAAGTTCTTCAAGACAACCTAAGTAAGCTGAATCGTAAGCTTCAGAATCGGTGATTCGGGAACGAAGATCGTTTATATTCTTACGCCATTCAACAAAAGGCAAGTCTCGTACAAGGCCACGAAAAACGCCGTCTTCAACACGTGCATGCAAGTCAATAAAACCAGGAGTGAGCGCCGCCATTCCAAAGTCTTTTACTTCCTCATCAGGATAACGAAGTCGCATCATTTCCGTTGTGCCGATATCGGCAATAACACCATCACGAACAAGAAGCGCACCGTTTTCCATTGGCTCGGATGAAACGGGAACAATATATTTAGCGCACAGTAACATGCTTTCCTCCTGACCCAATAATTCTTAGTCATGATAGCATTGAAGCGTTTTATTCTAAGTTAATTCATTGCGATTCACAGTACTTGGATATGTGGATACGGCAAAGGGCGCTAAAATATGCGCATTGTATGGACACAGAATAGGAAACCCGTTTTTTATGACTATAGATTCAAAAGAGACTCCTGAAGCGTCTGTAAATGAAATCCCACAGACCCAGGTCCCTCAAAGCAGCATCTCATCATCTGACGGTAAGCAGGCATCCGAAAACACTCACTCTATCGATACTGCCACCGGCGAAGATGCTCCTGCCGAACTTTCTTCAAAACGCGTTAAGCAAATTTTTACCGATATCGCTTGGAAATATGAGCGTTTCAATGCGTTGTCTAGCTTTGGGCGCTATCGCAGCTGGTTGCGCACCCTCATCGACAAGTCTCCTATTACCTCGCAATCACGCCTGCTTGATATTGCAGGTGGCACGGGTGATGTTGCTTTTACCGCCTGCACACAAAAACCTCCTGCATCTATAGTGCTTTCCGACTACACACCTGCCATGCTCGAAGTTGCCCAAGCTCGACTTGATGAAGGCGAAGCGAAGGGGGTTCCTGTCGAGCTTGCCGTTGTTGATGGACAAGACATTCCCTACGAGGACGAATCCTTCGATATTCTTACCATGTCCTACGGCATTCGCAATATGCCTGAACGCGAACGCGCGCTGTCGGAAATGTATCGCGTGTTAAAACCTGGCGGTGCTTTATGCGTGCTGGAATTTTCTACCCCGCCTAACCCCCTTATGCGCTTGGGATATCGCATCTATTTACGTTGGGGTATTCCTGCTTGGGGCAAATTGGTTACGGGTGACGCCTCTGGATTTGTTTATCTAGCAAAATCAATTAAAGCCTTCCCAGACCAGGAAGGCTTTACAAAAATGCTGAAAGATGCTGGATTTTCGCGGGTGGAATACACTAACGTAACCTTTGGCGTAGCTGCGGTACATATTGCTTATAAGGAGTAAAGCTATTAAATAAACAGGTCAATTTCACCTCGCAAAAACGCTTCAATGCTACAATCCGCAGAACCAACAACGATTGAATGAGCGTTAGGGTTTTCAACAAGAAACTTCGTCATGCCACTTGTAGACTTTACTCGTCCACTTTTTACCTCGATGGCAGTTACGGCGCTTTTATCTGCAATCACAAAATCGACTTCATCGTTACCTTCGCGCCACCAATAAACCGTAAACCCTTCGATTATTGAGCGGTTTATAAGATAAGCGCCAACTGCACTTTCAATTAAATGACCTTTAAGTGATTTACTCTTACTATTGAGCGCTGATATGCCATTTTGCAATTCCTATCTCACAATTTTTATTCAGTATCTCACAAATTTTATGAGATAGCTCACAAAAATAGCACTGTACGACACCGCTTAGAGCCGCTGAGTTATAGCCCGCTTCCGCCCGACATAAGTACAAAAACCGCAATAACCAAAATTACTGCACACGAAATAAGACCAGCAATGGTTCCCTGCTTGTTTTCCATGGCTAATTCACCGCCTTGGTGCGATAGCGATAAGGAAGTGCTTTGGTACGCTTCTTTTCAGGAAACATTCCCTCAATAAATACCAGCACAACTGCAATCGCAAAAAGTCCTATCATTTTCTTCATTGATACGTTCATAGTTGCGCCTTTCTTCCAAGCGAGACGAAGGCTTGAAGTGTCCGTGAGGCACCTCGAGTCCCTCACGAAATCCTTCGTCCACTTCCTTCTTTGACGGTTATTACGATACGCGCGCAACCTAACAACAACCTTACTGGTGTCTTACCGTTTCATGGAACTTCCGGACAACGAATGCGAAAAACCGCGCAATTATTCAAAAGAGGCGCAAAGTTTTCGATACTATGAAGAAAACCAACAAAGTTTCCTTTTAGATCGAGCTAATTAGATGAAACTCTAAACAGCATGATCTAGAGAAACACATTAAAAGACCCGGAAAGGAGCATCGCCTATGAAACGCATGATTGACCCACTCGAGCACGCCACCGAAATTCTTCAAGGTGTTCAAAAGGGTGTTTTGCTTACCACCAAACACGGCGACCGCGTAAATTCCATGACTATTAGTTGGGGAACGCTTGGCATCGAATGGGGCAAACCGCTCTTTACCGCATTTGTACGTCAGCATCGCTTCACTAAAGAATTCCTGGAAGCAACCGGTGAGTTCAGCGTAAATATTCCCGTAGGTGAATTTGACAAAAACATCATTGCGCTTTGCGGCTCAAAATCCGGTCGCGACATGGACAAGATTGCTGAGCTTGGCCTGACTTTGGAAGATCCTGAAGTGGTAGCGGCACCAGGTATTCGAGAGCTTCCTCTAACTTTAGAGTGCAAAATTCGCTATGTGCAGGACCAAGATTTACGCTCGCTCGATCCAGGTGATATTGAGCGCTGGTACCCAACCGACGAAACCGGTTTCCGCGATTTCCATACGGTATTCTGCGGCGAAATCGTTGCGGCATACATGATCGAGTAGCTTATAGTGCACGTATAATGTAAACAGCATAAGGCAATAAATGGTCGCAGGAGAAACGCGATGGGCGGAATTAGCATACTGATGATCCTTGCCATGATGGGCGCTGTTACTCTTGCGATCATTGTTGCTATAACTTTATTTATTGCAGCAACCATAATAAGTATTGTTTTCGCAGCGCAGAGAAAGCAACGCCGCGAACAAGGCAAAAAACTCGGAGCGCTTATCGCGCTTCCCATAGCACTCTACACAGTAAGCATCCCTTTACTAATTGTCTTTAGCGCAGCAATCTTTATTCCTTTTTTCCAAAGCAGCACTACCATCACCTACGAAGATTGCTCACAAGCAATTATTTCGCACGACTTCGAACAGCTAGAAAATTGTCTTGATACGCCCGAATTACAGCTGCCATCTGAAGGGCCCGCTTCATATCAAAGTCTCCTCTATACTGCACTCGTCTATGAAGACGAAGATTGCGTACGTACACTGCTCGAAGACGCCAGGGCAAACAATCAGCCAATCGACCTGACCCAGCCTCTTATCAAATACGATTCAGACAACAATCCAAAAGATGACGACTATGCATTATGCCTTGCAACCTCAACTTCATTTGCCTCGCTTCAAATGATACAAATGTTGCTCGATTATGGAGCAGAGGTTAATAGTGCGAATGAAGATGGCTTTACCCCGCTGCATAACGCTTGCGATGATATGTGCACAACTGCGATTGCGTCAGATACCAGTTCTGCAAGCTTAGATGAAACCGATGCCGCGATAGATCTTTTACTGACCGCAGGAGCCGACATAAATGCTCGAAATCAATTAGGCGAAACTCCCTGGGATCTCTATTGCGAAACCATTCAAAGATACGTAGATGATGGAGTACTAACCGAAAAAGAAGCCTCTGCCCACCTTGCCGAACGAGCAAAGACGCTCAAACCTTCCGAATAGGGCTTTATCCATTAATCTATTTTACCGGATGAAATGGGTAAAAATTTCTTTATTAACCTAGCATGTTAAACTTTTCTTTGATAAGCCCAGGTTCGAAAGCTAACGAAGCACCTATCAGGTAATTTATAAAAAAGACCACTTAATCCTGAATTAATACTCTTCATCCAACGAAACGTGCGCTGCTACATCGCAGTCAAGTCCAAAGAACTTACCAGCCTTGTAACGATCAAGCGCTACCAATGCAATCATCGCTGCGTTGTCGGTGCATGCCGAAAGTGGCGGCATAGTTAGGCGCACACCCATTTCTTCACACATAACCTCATAAGCATGACGTAGTTCATGATTTGCTGCCACGCCCCCACCAAGACAAAATTCCTTTGCGCCGGTTTGTTCGAGCGCCGTTTTTGCCTTCGCTACTTGAACGTCAATAACTGCCGCCTGAAAACTTGCTGCAACATCTGACTGGTTGATTTTTCGTCCTGCCTGCTGCTCTTTCTGCAAATAAGTCATGACTGAAGTCTTTAGACCCGACAGCGAAAACTGCAAATCGCCTGAATGCATCAGTGCACGAGGAAAACGAATTGCTTTAGGATTACCATCTTTCGCTAGTTTCGAAATAAGAGGGCCACCGGGATACCCTAGCCCCATTGCTTTAGCTACTTTATCGAAAGCCTCGCCTACCGCATCATCCAACGTGGAGCCCATGGTTTCATAATCGCCCCAATCTTTCACGTGTACCAACATAGTATGCCCGCCCGAAACGAGCGACACCACCATGGGAGGCTCAATGTCGGGACATGCAAGCTTATTCGCGTAGAGATGCCCCTCTAAATGGTTGACGCCGATAAGGGGTTTATCAGCCGCCCATGCAAGACCCTTCGCGAACGCAAGCCCTACCACCAAAGCGCCAACTAAACCAGGAGCATACGTAACTGAAACCGCTGCCAGATCACACCAATTCAGATTTTCCTGACCAGTACGCAAGCGAGCTTGATGCAAACACTCCTGTACCACACCACCGATAGCTTCGATATGCTTTCGACTTGCAATTTCAGGAACCACACCGCCGAAGCGTGAATGGAAATCAATCTGAGAGGCTACAACATCAGCGACAATCGTGCCCGCCTCATCAATGAGTGCTACCGCCGTTTCATCACAAGAAGTTTCGATAGCCAGAATAAGTTTTCCTTGAACAGCTAGGCTTCCGCTTTGCTCCGAGCAATTGATAGATTCTGCATCATTTAAGCGTAGCTCCATCCCTGCGACATCATGCTCAGAAAGAGGAAGCGGTCCTGTGTAGATGACGGCATCTTCCCTGTCGGAGTAATAGTGCGGACGAACTCCAATTCGTTGCAACCCCAGTCGTTCATAAAAGGCACGAGCGCCCGTATTGGTGGCACGAACTTCAAGCGTCATCTCTGTTGCCCCCAGATCACGCGCATCGCGCGAAACGTGCGCCAGAAGCTCCTGCGCAATACCCTGCCTACGATACGATGGGTCCGTAGCAACCTTCAACAGCTGGACCTGTCCATCCACGATCCAACCACCCGCATATCCAATAAGATGAGCGTTTTTTGGTTCAACCACTCGCTTGGAAGAATCCTCCATTTCAAATGCCGCCCACCAGGTACGATCTGCTCGTGGAAGTTCGTCAAGAATTTGCGAGGCGCGCCACGCGTCGCTACCCATAGTGCGTGCCTCCAGCTCTTCCACTGCATCTACCCACACTGCTTCTAGCGGTTGGTAGCGAATGATGGATCCGCCCTGAACTCCCGTTGTAAGGTCTTTTTCCTCAAGCACGCCTTCGAGCGCGTTTTCTGATTCATTCTCGAGTTCGTTTTCCAGATGATTTTCAAGCTCGTTTGAAAAAGCTTCCTCAAACAAGGCCGTTTTGCCTTGCTGTTTATTCAACAATGCTTGCTGCGATACCTTCACCTGAGAATTCTGTTTTGGCTTACGTTCTTCAGCTTGTTGCTTTGCGAACTTAGCGCGCTCCGCCTCTTCGGCATCTGAAAGCCGCGTATACACAGGAAGCAGCACACAGGGATCGCCCAGAATTATATTCTCGGGATCGAAATCGCCCGCCTGCCATAACGCTTGAGCTGCAAGCAACAATCCCTTTCCTGTTGGATAACAATATTTCTGCGAAAGAACACCTTTCCCTTCGCAAAAGCCCGCATATTTCTTAAGGCCATCACCCGTAATGGTTGTGGTTGCTATTTGTTCTTGCGAATCGTTGCCAAACCACGCAGGCAACTCTGCTGCCTTCATCACGAAATCTGCGTTTAAGCGCTCGATTCCCGCATCATCTAATGCATAGCGCACTGGATATACCTCTTTGCGCATAGCATCGCCAATCACCACAAGAGAACCACGTACGCCAGCATCCCATTGATGCCATGCTTGGGCATCCGATGTCGAAACCCCAAACAGGGGCACGCCAAGTCCTATTGCGATTCCCTTCGCACTTGCCATACAGATACGTACACCCGTAAACGAACCTGGACCACGTCCGCACACCACGCAAGCAATTTGGTTACGTGCCACGTTTTCCCGTTTTAAAAGCGAATCAATTTCAGGCAGAAGCTTTACATTTGAAGCTCGAAAAGCCTCCGTTTCGCTTGATGCGACTATTTCTATAGCGTGCACCTCTCGGTCAAGCTTCCCCAGGCCAATCGAGATCATTTCGTTTGCGGTATCAAAAGCAAGTACAAAATCTTTCATGCAAAGTCTTTCATATGGTTCCATTTTTGTTTTCACGCAATACCATTATGCAGAATTACAAAATCATGCAACGGTATTTCTCAAAACTAGCCTAAAAGATTTTACGCCGATCTTTCGCGAGGCGACCAAACTGATTTCGGGCTAATCCCCCGACGTGCAGGGTTAGCGCTATTCCCGCAGCGTGCAGTAATTTTCTGATTTTTGACACATTTTGCCGAGTGCTGCACAAAAGAATTTTAGGGATTTAGGCTTTTATTAAACATATTTCACTAGATTGTTTAATAAATACCAAAAATAGTGAATTTAGGCCCTCATTTCACGCTGAAATGTGGCAAATAGTATGAAGAATTGCTTAATTAGTAACACTGCTTTATACATAACTAGCCTAAATGTGGCAGAATTCGATTTTTTTTGCTCCCCAACTTCCAAAATACTAACGCATCTCTTGTAGTTCCAACTATTCCATCGATGCAAGCTGATCAAAACCCGATGCCGCGCTTTCCATCGACAAGCACTCTTTGCTGATTTCCAAGTTTTACCATTGAAACCGCTCTTTGCTAATGCCCACAAATTCAGGCATCATCCCACTTGTTCCTACTTGTCATTTGACGCACATGCCTGCTGCCAAAAATCAAGCAACTGCGCTGCTGCCCCAAAAGCCCGCGCCTTTATCCGCCGCGAGTGTTCGTTTATCACCTCAAGATACACTTCAAGCCTGTCTTCGGGCATTTCATCAGGAAATTTTGAAGCCCATTCAATACAAGAAACGCCCTGACCCTCAACGATGCCATAAAAATCAATATCTTCTAGTTCTTCAGCATCATCTAGTCGATAGAGATCAAAATGATACAAGGGCAAACACCCATCTTCATACACAGAAACCAAATTAAAGGTTGGACTAGTAACAGGACCTTCAATATCCAGCTCTTCTGCCAAGCCCTGCGTAAACTGGGTTTTACCAGCACCCAAATCACCATCGAGCGCAATAACTTCACCAGGACCGACTACCATAGCGAGTGCTGCTGCAACTTGCTTAGTTTCGCTAGCCGATTCAGTTGTAGCAATTTCAACCCATTGTTCGTCCATATATTACCTACTCGTTTCGCTGAAAAATCTGTTGTTTTAATTATTATCCATTCGCACAGCGGATGGTTTATCGCTTCGGACGCTTCGCATCCTCAACAGGCTGAAGCCATTAAACAAAAGTGCCAAACCTAGGTTTGGCACTTTGAGTGTAGACCCATCTTCGCTGTTACTAGCGAATAGTTTTTTCTGCCGCTGTCACTACATGCTCCATCGTAACTGAAGTAGTGACCGAACCTAATCCACCAGGAACAGGTGTGATTGCCTCGACAAGTGGCTCAACCGAATCATAATCGACATCACCACAAAGTTTACCGTTCTTGTCAAAGTTAATGCCAACATCCAACACAACCTGACCTGGCTTGAAATAACGCGCATCGTAAGCACGCGCACGACCTGTCGCGCAGATAACAATATCTGCAGTATGAGTAATTTCAGCCAAATCAGAAGTGCGAGAATGACAGATAGTCACACTTGCATTACGACGAAGAAGCAGCATAGCCACAGGCTTGCCCACTACCAAACTGCGCCCAACAACAACTACATGCTTGCCCTCTACCGGAATGTTGTAGAAATCGAGCATTTTCACGCAGGCTTCCGCGGTGCAAGGTGCATATCCTTCAACCGCATCAGTGAAAACCGCACCGAGCGAGGACGTTGAAATGCCGTCAATATCTTTCGCCATGGCAAGCTCATCGCTAACTAGCTTCTCTTCCATATTCTCCGGAAGAGGACGGAATAGTAAGCAGCCATGGATTTTGGAATCACCGTTGATGCGACGCAGCTGCAAAAGCAACTTTTCTTGAGAAGCGGTTTCCGGCAAATCAAAAACTCGTGTTGTAATACCCAGCGATTCAGCACGACGAACTGCCGTACGCTCATAGCTCAAATCATCCGGGCGCGCACCCACACGCACCAGAGCAAGCGTAGGCTCGATACCTAAAATTTTTAAACGCTCAATTCGATGAGCTAAATTTTCCGCAATCGCTTCAGTTACGGGGCGGGAATGCAAAACGTGAGTCATTGTAGTTACCTGATTTCTTCTAACACGTAGTTGTAAATCTCGTCCGCGCGACGACCACTTTCCGCTATAAGTCTGTCCGCTTCATCAGTATACCTCGCAGCCATGTCTCGGTCGTCCAACATTGCGGCATTTACGTATACATTAAGTGCAGCACCTTTAAGAGCGCCCTGCGCGAAAGAAACACCCGTTGCCACATCAGAAATAGCACTCCGATTTCCATAATGCGCCAAGAAATCGCTTAAATCGATAACTCTATCGCACGCATTCATAATGGCGAAAGGAACCGAAATAGCGTCAATAAGAGCCTCTTGAATGACTCCGTGACGATACGCTTTTTCCTCATCGGTGTCGCGAGGAAGCTTAAAAGCATCTGCCAAAGGAGCAAAAGCAAGTGCATCCTTTTCAACAAGTTCAAGAAGTTCTTGTCTCACTTCCTCGAGTTGTTTCAAGTGCGCGACAACTTCGCTTTCTACCTCTGCGTATTTTTTCTTTCCTGTGGTTAAGTTACCAACCATAGAGAGAAGCGCAGAACCAAGTGCTCCGCAATAGGCAGAAGCACCCCCGCCTCCCGGGGTTGGCGTTCCTGCAGCAACTTCAGAAATAAATGTTTGATCTACCAATATCGTACTTTCTAAGTATTACGGCATCTCTACAGAAAGAATCTCAGGTTCTCAACGCCTTCGCAGCGGTGATTTTTCCCGACACTCTACCACTAGAATGCCTCTGTTTTCTTGTGGCGCTATCCATTTTTTGGCACCTCATTAAAAAGGTGCATCACATTATATATGAATGAGCACAATAAAAATCGCGCTCCCGATGGATAGTTACCTGAAACCACCGAAAGCGCGAAACCTAAAAACCTTTACGCAATGCCCAACGTATAAGAAGGAACCAAGCTAGAACAACTAGAACAAGCCAGAAATCTTACCACTCTCATCAACGTCGATCTTGAAAGCAGCAGGATTCTTGCCCAGACCAGGCATTGTCATTACGTTACCCGTAAGAGCCACTACAAAACCTGCACCAGCGGAAACCTTAACTTCGCGAACCGTAATAGTGAAGTTGCGAGGAGCACCAAGCTTAGAAGCGTCATCGGAGAAGCTATACTGCGTTTTTGCCATACATACAGGCATATGCGCAAAGCCCATTCCTTCAATCTGGGCAATTTGCTTTTTAGCAGCAGCGGTGAAGTTAACGCCATCAGCATGGTAGATTCGCTTAGCAATCGCCTCCATCTTTTCTGCAAGACCCAGATTATCTTCGTAGGCAAACTCGAGGTTGCTGGACTGCTCGCACAAACGCAGAACTTCTTCGGCCAACTCTACGCCGCCTTCGCCACCTTTTGCCCAGACCTGAGAAAGAGCCACATTAACACCCAGCTCTTGGCACTTTGCACGAACCAGGTCAATTTCTGCCTGCGTGTCGGTAGGGAATTCGTTGATCGCGACCACGCAAGGAAGCTTGTATACCTTGGTAATGTTTTCAACATGCTGAAGCAAATTAGGAAGACCTGCCTCAAGCGCCTCAAGATTTTCCTCATTGAGCTGATCCTTAGGAACACCACCATGATTCTTGAGCGCACGAACCGTTGCAACAACCACTACAGCATCAGGCTGAATGCCTGCTAAGCGGCACTTGATATCCAGGAATTTCTCCGCGCCAAGGTCTGCGCCGAAGCCTGCCTCAGTAACGCAATAATCACCCAAAGCAAGACCCATGCGCGTTGCCATAATGGAATTGCAGCCATGAGCAATATTGGCAAAAGGACCACCATGAACAAAAGCAGGAGTTCCTTCAAGAGTCTGAACCAAATTAGGCTTCAAAGCATCCTTCAGCAAGGCGCACATGGCACCTTCTGCATGCAAGTCATGTGCTGTTACCGGCTCATCGTTGCGAGTATAGCCAACTACGATGCGGCCCAAGCGCTCCTTTAAGTCCGTAATGGAAGTTGCCAAGCAGAAAATAGCCATGATTTCTGAAGCAACCGTAATGTCGAACCCGTCTTCACGCGGAACGCCATTTGCTTTACCGCCCAAGCCGCACACAATATTGCGTAACTGACGGTCGTTCATGTCGACAACACGCTTCCAAGTGATGCGACGGACGTCGATATTCAATTCGTTTCCATTGTGAATGTGGGCATCAAGCAAAGCAGCTAAGAGATTGTTTGCTGCTCCGATCGCATGAAAGTCACCCGTAAAATGAAGATTGATATCCTCCATTGGAATAACTTGGGCGTAGCCGCCACCTGCAGCACCACCCTTAATACCAAATACAGGTCCCAATGAAGGCTCGCGCAAAGCAATTACAGTTTTCTTGCCCAAATGGGAAAGAGCATCGCCCAAACCTACGGTAGTAGTGGTCTTTCCTTCACCAGCTGGAGTTGGATTGATAGCAGTAACCAAAATAAGCTTGCCTGGCTCATGAGTCTCATTGCGAAGCAAGTTGTAATCCACCTTGGCTTTTGAACGGCCGTAACACTCCAAATATGAAGGATCAATTCCTGCCTTTTCGGCAATTTCGGTAATGTCACGTGGTTCGGTCGCTTGTGCAATTTCGATATCGCTCAGCATTATGTAAGCCTACCTTCCTTCGCCTGAATTCATCTGCAACCAGTTTATAAACCTGTTGCAATCCATCATGTAATGCGCCTGCGAAAACGCAATCTTCAACGTGTCTGTTTGGATATTGTTCGGGCACACCATTTGACACGCTAAATATAGCTTTTAGCGCACTTGACATGGCTTTAGTGCGCCTTGCAAAACGTCGATCTCTCTGAACTTTTTTCTCGAGAGACAACCGCTTTCACGTACAAAGTTTAGCGTGAAAGCTCGTTATAAATCATTCGTAATCCTTGTAAGGTCAATTCGAGATTGATTTCGGTAATAGAATTTGAAAGTGGTGCAATTCGATGCGCTAATCCACCTGTTGCCACCACGGTTGCCTCGTATCCAAGCTGCTTGAATACGCGATCGACCAAGCCATCGATACGAGCTGCCTCGCCGTACATAATGCCCACCTTCATACATTCAGCGGTATTAGTGCCAATCGCAGTGCCTGGATCCTCTAATTCCACCGAACGGAGCAACGCTGCACGACTGAACAACGATTTCATAGAGGACTCTACACCAGGAGCAATGATGCCCCCTACAAACGTGCCCTCTTTGTTGATTATTTCGATATTGGTCGCCGTACCAAAGTCCACCACAATGACAGGGGATCCATACAGATGCTTTGCCGCTGCCGCATCAGCTACACGGTCAGCTCCCAATTCAGGAAACTTACTCATGTCAACATTGATTAAGTGTCCTGCACTAGCTGCTGAAACCACAAGCGTGTCGACATTGAAGGAGCGACAGCATGCTTTTTCCCAGTTATGAGTAAGAGCAGGTACTACCGAAGCTAAAATCGCTCCATCAATATGAGAGTACTCAAGACCCTCTGCCATCATGAGCGTATGAAGCTTGATTCGAAGCTCATCGCTCGTATGATCCACATTAGTAGCAACACGCCACATATGAACAAGTTTGTCATTGTCATAAATTCCGAGGACGGTTTGCGTGTTTCCCACGTCTATTGCAAGTAACATATTTCTGACAGTCCCTTTCAAAGTATGCACTACCTGCGAATGCTACCATACTATTGAAGGTGATATACACGAGCTTTATTTTTGAAGCGTTTAACAATACTAGCTGGAGGGTGATCGTATGGAAAATACGCCTGCTCGCATTCTGATCGTTGACGACGAGCCTTCAATTACCGAATTTGTAAGTTATGCCATGCAAAAGGAAGGCTATCAAACTGAGATAGCTTCCGATGGCGAAGAAGCCTTACGCAAAATAGAGCAACAGCATTTCGACCTGTTTATTCTCGACATCATGTTGCCTGGTATCGATGGCTATGAGCTTTGCCGTCGCATTCGCGCAAAAATGTCTACTCCTATTCTCTTCCTTTCGGCACGCGACACCGAGCTCAACAAAGTTGTTGGCCTTGAGCTGGGCGCAGACGACTATTTGGCAAAGCCTTTTGGTGTTAGAGAGCTTCTTGCACGCACCCGAGCTTTACTTCGGAGAAGCCAAGGTAATGAGATGGTCTCTGGAAATGAAATTTCTGCAGGAGGTATAACCCTCAACGAAGATACTCATGTTGCGCAAGGCGACAAAGGTGCTATTGACCTTACCCCTCGAGAGTTTGAGCTTCTTGCATGCCTCATGCGCAATGCAGGTAAAGTAGTTTCGCGCGAAGACTTACTCCATGACGCATGGAACTGGGAATTTATTACTGAAACAAAAACGGTTGACACCCATATCAAGCGTTTGCGCGATAAAATTGAATCTGCAGGATACGATCCCAAACTGGTCGAAACCGTCAGAGGCTATGGCTATCGTTTCAAGAAATAGTCCTGAAGGATGCATTTAGAAAACCGCATTTTTAGGAAGCTATTTTTGAAAGCCGCCTGCGAAATTTGAAAGCCTCCTGCGAAAACGATTTTCGTACGTGATCTTTTCGTTCGTATCCAATTTATATCTATAGGAATGCTACTTAAAAGAGAAGTTGAGTAATGCCACGATCTGCCGAAACGCCTCGCGCTAGCCAACAACGAGAAGAAAAACCTATGCGTCTTTTCACGCATATTTCTTTTCTTGCTACCCTCTTGGCAATTTTGGCCTGCGCCATTATGGCGCTCGTGGCAATTTTTGTTTTCGACTGCCCCTCCACCCTTCTCCTTACCATCATTCCCGCAGGATGCGTATGCTACTTTTTGAGCTTACTCATTGCGCACTTTATCAGCCGTCCCCTTACCGAACTGGTCCGAAAAGTTCAATCCTCCAAGGCGGGCGACACCAGCATCACATTTGCCCCGTCTGGAGTCATGCGCGAAGTTGATGATCTCTCCGAAAGTATTAATGAGTTTAATCGCATCTATATCACACGCGTAGAAGAGCTAAAAGCGCTCAACGAACGTCAAGATACCTTCGTAAGCGATGTAGCCCACGAATTTCGTACTCCCCTGACCGCTATCAGCGGCAATGCGGAGTTGATGCTAGATCCCGACATGCCACAATCGACTCGCGAACATTTTTGCGAGATTATCTTAAGCGAAGCCGATCGTCTTAAGAAGCTTACTAACGGCTTACTTGCTTTACAGCACGCTAAAGAAGGAGTGCCTGCCTACGCCCTTAAGCGCTTGAACATCGAAGAAGTCGCGCGAGATGTAGTAGACACGCTCGAGCCTATTGCGCAAGATAAGAATGTCTCGCTGAGCATAGAAGGCGCTGCACCCGATATTTTGGCGAACGAAGACCGCTTAAAGCAAGCACTTATCAACTTGGTCGATAATGCTATTCGTCATGTCGAAGAAGGCGGTCATGTACGCATCCTGCTATCTGGCGTTAATGACAACTCAGTCGTAGCAGTTAAAGACGATGGCTGCGGTATCGGGAATATTGATCCGGTACTTCTTTTTAAGCGCTTCTACCGCGGCGATCTATCCCGCGCACGTAACAGCGGCGGAGCAGGATTAGGCCTGGCGATCGTAAAAGAAATTGCTGAAGATTTTGATGGAACTGTAACGGCATTTAATGCGCCTGAAGGCGGTGCTGTATTTACTATGTCGTTCCCTTCAATGCACTAAAACATTAGAACAGCAAACGATTCCTGATTTTATGATTACGGTTGAACTACGGCAGACAGCCATTCCTCGCTCTACGCAACTACGACTAATTAAACCCGCTAATAACTAAGTATCCCAGCTTTACTTGATTACCCAATCCGCCTGATTGCCTGCTTTACTTAATTACCTTCGAAACTGCCTGAGCGAGCAATACTGCTGCAAACATCTTTATCGCATCAATAGGAACAAAAGGAGCAACTGCCATCACAAAAGCCGCTTCAGCGCTCAGGTTGCCCATATAACTCAACCACGCCCAACCAAAGGCGTAAAGAACAAGCAAGAACACAACACCCATCACGAGGTTAAGCGCAAGAGTTCCTACCGTGATCGAATTACCCAAAATTGACTTAGATTGATCTGAAGAAAAAATCCCTTTTCCCTTGATCAGGCAGCCAACCGCAAGCGCTACCGCTCCGGCAATCAAAAAGCCTACGATAAAGCCACCCGTTGGTCCTACCAATGCAGCGATACCTCCCCTAAAGGAAGAAAACACTGGTAATCCAAGGGCGCCTAAAATAAGGTAAACCGCAATTGAGGTAAGTGCCTCTTTGGGTTTTAGCGCAAACAAAACAAACATGACCGCAAGGGTTTGCAAGGTAAACGGAATAGGCCCAAACGGCACGGTAATCCAAGCTGAAACCGTCATAAAGGCAACTGACAAACCGCAAAATGCAATTGATGCTGCACTACCATAAGCTCGAGAATGCGATGTAGAAGCGTTCACGCCTGTTTCCTTTCCTGTCTAACTCTTTTAGAGACGACCAACATGATGAACGCACATTTTAACAAACAGGAAGAAAGTATCCCTTAGAAATAAATTCTTTTATCGTTTGGTAACGTTATGCGTTCTTTTTCCCAAATTTCGCCTGAATTGTCCCTTCTTCAATTCCTTTTAAGCGCTTCAGTTCGAAAAAGATAAAGATCAACGAAGTAACTACAGCCAGAATATCTGCAATGGGAACTGCAAAATAGAGCGCATCTAAGCTGGTAAGCGTAGGTACAAGGTGCGGCAATACCAGCGGAAGCACAATATAAAGGGGGATAAGGAACAATACTTGACGAGTAAGCGAAAGAATAACCGACTTAATCGGCTGTCCTGTTGCCTGGAAATAATTCGAGGTGACAATCTGCATGCCTACCACAGGCAAAACCAACACCTGAACGTTGAGCGCAAAAACCGTAAACTCGCGCAGAGCATCATCACGAATACCGAAAAAGGAAACGATATCAAAGGCAAAAATATGAAGCAGCGCCCACATTATCGTACCCATTATTGTTGCAATCAGAATGCCATACCCTAACGTACTTCTTACACGAGAGATGAGACTTGCCCCATAGTTAAAGCCCAATAAAGGTTGGATTGCCACAGCAATGCCAATCAAAGGAAGCACCGTAAACATCGCGCAGCGTTGCACAACGCCGATAGAAGCAAGCGCTGCTTCTGCCCCTAAAGGAGACTGCCCGCCATACAAAACAAGAAGGTAGTTAACAAGGAAATTAATAACGGACATGGCAAGCTGCATAACAAAACTTGCCGCACCTAGAGAAATAATTAAGCCAACTACTTCAGCTTCAAGTTTCAGATTAGCGGCATACAACTTAAAGGCAACATCTTTAGTGAACAAGAAATACCACAGTACGCAGACACATGAAATCGCCTGGCCAAGCACTGTAGCCAAAGCACTTCCTACTACTCCCCAGCCAAAAACTAACACAAAAAGATAGTTAAATACGATACAGGAAATAGTACCAATAACCATGGTTGCCAACGCTCGATTCGGAGCACCAGCTGTACGAATAAAGTTATTAACGCCCATACCAATGAGCTGGAATATAAAACCTAGGGCCAGAATATACATAAAGGAATACGTATAATCGCGAATTTCAGGCGTAACGCTCGACAACGTTAAAATCGCTTCTACGCACGGGGGAATATGAATAAGCACTGCCACTAAGAGTGCTGCAATAATTCCAAGACAAACGGTATTGCCTAAGCTCTTTTCGGCAGCAGTTTTATTGCCTTCGCCTAATCGCAAAGCTGCAAGAGCATTTCCGCCATTGCCAATAAGCATGGCAAGCGCCATAAATATTGTCATTAACGGCATGGCAGCCGTTGCTACCGAAAGACCAATTTCTCCCATAGCCTGACCCAAGAAGATGGAGTCAATGACGTTGTAAGCGCCGTTAACGAGCATTCCAACAATAGAAGGAATAGCAAATTCCATGATTAGTTTCGGGATCGAGCCCGTTCCCATACGTGCAGTACGCGCATCACCTTTTTTGCTCGGTTGAGCAGAGCGCTCTTCTCGCAAAGAACCCTTTGAGAAGGTTACGGACTTTTTATCATCCTCGTTTTGGGTAGGATCCGCTTCTGAAGCGAGAGTTGATTGGGTACCATCGAAACGATTACGGTCGAATCGATCATGACAAATATGAGAGTCTTGTTCTTGGTTAGTCATTCCCTATCCTTCAAAATACCGTATATATGGTAATTGGTAGCCCTCGCCCTTCATCTCCCCTACAAGCACGCGCTATTATCCCACGGCACTAATTGAAATGCTACTAAATTTAAAGCAAGGTGCTAAAAGAGCGCGAAAGGTCGGCACTTACTCTGATCTCTCTTTAATGTCGCTTGATTGACTCAAGCCTCCCTCTTCAAAATTGCTTGATTGTCGCAAGTGCCTTTCTCTTCAATGTCGTTTACTTGTCGCACGTTCCCCTCTGTCTTGATTTGACGTATAGTAGTCAAACTGCGAAGAGAGGACATTTGTGACCATAACCGAACTTGTGCTGCTTGGATTAGCACTTTCTATGGATGCCTTTGCGGTAACCATTTCAAATACCTTTATTTATCAGGGCAATTCTAGAGCTCGAAACATTCTCATGCCCATAGCCTTCGGACTTTTTCAAGGCCTCATGCCTTGCATTGGTTATGTCCTCGGTCGTCTTGTCAGCGATGTAATATCGCAGTATGCAGGCATTATCACCTTTGCTATTCTGGGCTTCATTGGCGCCAAAATGATTTGGGATGCACTCCATGAAGAAGCAGAAAGTGACGAAGAGTTCGCCCAAAAAGGCAGTTCGGACAACTCTGTCCACTCAGGCCAGATTCTTACGCTACCAGTACTCACACTCCAAGCAATTGCAACCAGCATTGACGCCCTTGCGGTTGGTGTGAGCTTTGCGGCGCTTTCCGTAAATGTAGCATTTGCCGCGGGCACCATAGCACTCACCACTGCACTAACGTGCGGAATTGCGTTGGTGGTCGGAAGACGCTTTGGTAATGCCTTAGGAGAACGAGCAACTATTATTGGTGGCATTGTTTTGATTTTAATTGGCTTAAAGTCTCTTCTTTTTTAATGCAGTGAGCGGACATGTACTTCGTTAATGTCCAACGAAGAAGCATACACTTCGACGTGCGTTTCATTAATGCTCTAACGGATGTGCATTTTGCTAACGTTCCAATGAGCGTACATGCACTTCACCCGATTGAGCCGCTACCAGTTTCCCTGGAGCGGTTTCTAAGAGCAATTGACCTTGATCGTCTATCCCCGCGATAGTTCCCTGAGCAAATACAGTGCCATCAAGAGCCTCAAGGGTTGCACGATTGCCTCTAAAAGCCATATGGGAACGATATTCATCTTTAAAGGGCTCAAAGCCTTCAGTGCACCACTTCAAATAACAGTGCTGCACTTCGTGAAGCATGTCGAAAAGAATCTGCGTTAATACCTTGCGCTGAATAGAAGTAAGATCGTCTTCTGTCGTTTCTGATGATTGAGTTTCTATATAGCTTCCTGTCAGTTCCTTGCCTTTGGCAAAGACTCCAGTTCTGCCCTTTCCTTCAACAACAATATCTTTTTCTTCAGAGCTAAGGCAGTTCAACTCATTGCCAAGATATGAAAGCGAATACTTCCCTATGGATTTTGACGCAGCATCTTGGGAAGCAAACACATTAATGCCTACACCAACGCAAACCCCGCCTGAGATCGCTTCAAGTGATATACCTGCAATTTTGCCCCCGTCAAAGAGCAGATCATTGGGCCACTTAATAGCAAGCTTAGAAGCATCACACCACTTACTCAAAGCTCTTCGCAGAGCAATCGACATCACAAGGCTAACAAGCGGCAACTTATCAAAAGAGACCCCATGATACGACGGGGTCAAAGCAAAAGAAGTGTACAATCCCCCAAGAGGGCTTTCCCACAGACGTCCCTGACGCCCATAGCCTCCACTTTGTTTAAGCGCTACCGCGCATAGCCCCTCACCAGAGCCCTGCGCCAGCGCATCCTTTATGATGCGGTTAGTCGAATCTACGCAACTATAGCTTTGGATACGCCAAAACGAAGTATCAAAATTGGTTTTACCCAAAGGAACAGCAAGAGGCACTAGCACTTCCATGCCTTACCTACCGCTACCGTATCCAGCGTAACTTTTACCCCATTTGCCAGCTCATGACGAGGAGCAAGCTCCAACAGAGGCTTTACCACGAAGTCGCGTTCCTGAAGCAAAGGATGCGGCAAGGTAAGAATTTCGTGATCGCAAACGTATCCCTGATAGTCAAGAATATCCAAATCGCAAGTTCGAGGTCCATTTTCCTGTTCGCGCACACGGCCCAAACTTTGTTCAATGGCCTGCAAGTATCGAAGAAGTTCTTGCGGTGGCAAACCTGTTCGCAAAAGAACTACCGCATTGACGAACGTGTCCTGATCTTTGAAATAGGCAGGTTCGCTTTCGTAAAAACTCGATACATCGATGATCTGGGAATCGGGCAACATACACATATCGGAAATAGCCTGATTAAGCATTGCCTTTTTGCCTTCAAGCTCTTCTCCTTCATCGGCAACAAGAGCCACGTTACAACCCATGCCAATAAAAACATAGGGACGCAAATTCTCTTCTACTGAAGTAACCGTAAGAGGCACATTATGAGTTCGAATCACCGACGCACCAAGCTCGCAAGCCAAAAGGGCTTCCGCTGCTGAAGCGTCATCTCGTTGCTTTGGATCATCAATGTGGTAGGCATACCCTATATAGCTCTTTCGCGAAACCGCCACCATAAGGGGATATCCCAAACGAGCAAATTCCTGGAAGTTTCGCATAAGTTGAATAGTTTGCTTGGCTGTTTTCCCGAAACCAGGACCCGGATCAAGACAAATTCGCTCACGCTCAATCCCCGCGTCTTCCAGCATTTCTGCGCGGTTTTTCAAATAGGTTGCCACTTCATCAACCACATCGTCATAGCAGGGTTCATCCTGCATAGTGCGAGGATCGTCGCCCTTCATATGCATGACCACTAAACCTGCATCGCATGACGTGGCGACTTTTACCATTTCAGGATCACGAAATCCTGTTACGTCGTTAATAATGCTTGCTCCGGCCTCGATGCAGGCTTGCGCAACTTCAGCATGACGCGTATCAACGCTGACGCATACGCCTTCTGCGGCTAGACGACGAACCACTTCTTCAACTCGCCGTAATTCTTCTTCTATTGATACAGGACTTGCCCCAGGGCGGGTAGATTCTCCCCCTACATCAACAATAAGAGCGCCTTGCTCGACCATGGCAAGCCCTGCTGCTACCACTTCCTCGACAGAAGCGTACGATCCCCCGTCGGAGAAAGAATCTGGAGTAACGTTAAGGATCCCCATAATGACAGGAGTTCGAGAGTCAAACGAATAAGAACCGCAGCGCCAAATCATAAGTCATTCCTCCAAAAAGCCCCGAGCAAATTGCTCGGGGCAAACACAGCAAACAAAATACTTCCGATACCGTTATGTTAAGAAAGTATCATTGCGCAACTGGCTTCCTTTGTGCAACTAGCACCATCGCGCAACTGGCACCCTATACGCGAGGCGTATTGTTATTTTGGTCGTTTCCGCCCTGAGTGTCATGTGACTCAGAAACCTCACGAACAGATTGCGGGGCAGCTGGTTGTACAGGTTGTACAGGTTGTACAGGTTGCGCTGGTTGCTCCGTTGCCATCGGCTGAGTAGCAGGCTGGTCTACCGGAGCCGATTGTTCAACTTCTTCATGACGGACCGTTACCAAATCGATCGGCATAGGACGCCTTGGACGAGAAGGATTCGTCGCTGAAGGTGGCAATTGAGTAGAATAGCCAGGCTTGTTTGTAGGCTGCACCGAATCAGCCGACGCAGGCATCATAGGCTGATCGCTTTGCGTCGATGCTGGAACCGTAGGCTGGCCTGTAGGAGCAGGGAAATCACCAGAACCAGTCGAGTCGCCCTGGTTTCCGTTCTGGGAATTTTCGGCAGCGCTCTTAAGCTTCTTTGCCTCAGCTTCTTCCTTTTCTTTCTGAAGATATTCATCCCAGCGATTATTGAGCAATGCCTGGCAAGCATCTCCATCGATAGTTTCACGCTCAAGCAATACAGAAGCCATCAAGTCCATCTGATCGCGACGGGAAGACAGGATCTTCTCTGCACGATCGTGAGCTTCTTTCATGATGCGCGCAACTTCGTCATCGATTCGACGAGCCGTATCGTCGGAGTAATCCTGCGTATTGCCATAATCACGTCCCAAGAATACTTCGTGATTCGGCTGTCCAAACACCTGAACGCCAAGCTCTGAACTCATGCCATAATTGGTAACCATAGAGCGCGCCATCTTTGTCGCACGTTCAAGGTCGTTGGAAGCACCCGTAGTGATGTCGTCACAGAACAGCTCCTCTGCAACGCGACCACCAAGGAATACCGCCAATTCATCACGCATCTGATTGCGGCTATTAAGAACCTTATCCTCGTCAGGAATGGAAAGGGTATAACCTAACGCCCTACCACGAGAAATGATCGAGATCTTATGCACAGGATCAGCGTTTTCAAGCAGGTGTCCCACCAAAGCGTGGCCCGATTCGTGATACGCAATAGTAGTACGTGTTTGCTTATCCAAAACACGACCTTTGCGCTCAGGACCAGCGATAACACGCTCCATCGAATCCTGAACTTCTTTATTAGAAATGATGCGTTTATTGCGACGAGCAGTAAGAATCGCTGCCTCGTTAAGCAAGTTAGCAAGATCTGCACCAGAAAAGCCAGGGGTCAGCTTTGCCAGACTTACTAAGTCGACATCATCATCTAAAGGCTTATTGGCTGCGTGAACATTCAAAATCTTTTCACGGCCCTTGACGTCTGGAACGTCAACAACAATCTGGCGATCAAAACGACCAGGACGCAAGAGTGCAGGATCGAGAACATCAGCACGGTTGGTAGCGGCAATCAAGACTACTGAATCGTTAGCTTCAAAGCCATCCATTTCTACCAGCAACTGATTCAAGGTTTGCTCACGTTCATCGTGGCCACCACCAAGACCAGCACCACGCTGGCGGCCTACCGCGTCGATCTCGTCAATGAAGATAATAGAAGGCGCAGCCTCTTTAGCCTTCTTGAATAAGTTACGAACACGAGAAGCGCCTACACCAACGAACATTTCTACAAAGTCGGAGCCAGAAATGCTAAAGAATGGCACCCCTGCTTCACCCGCAACAGCACGGGCAAGCAAAGTCTTACCGGTACCCGGAGGGCCTACCAGCAAACAGCCACGAGGAATTTTTGCACCTAAGGATTGGTACTTGGCAGGATTTTCAAGGAAATCCTTAATTTCCTGCATTTCCTCAACTGCCTCATCCACGCCTGCGACATCAGCAAACTTAACGTCAGGATGCTCTTCAACGTAGTCTTTAGATTTTGCCTTACCAAAGGACATCTGAGAATTGTTTGCCTTGTTCATCTGGGAGAAGAAGAACAAAAGCAAGCCCGCAATAATCAGGATGGGCAAAATCGAGGCAAGAATTGAGCCCCAAGGAGAAGCAAGGCGCACGCTGTATTGGATCTCGGGATTTTCTGCCATGAGCTGCCCCAAGGAATCCTGCCCAACCCAGGTCACCGTGTAGTTATGTTCCGAGCCTAAATTAGCTACCGCGAGCTGCTGCGTTTCTACGATATTCAAACGAGCAGATCCATTATTCATGGTGCCAAGCTCAGAATTCAAGGCATCGAACGCTTCATTGAACGCATCCGCAGAAGCACCGCCTGCGGTGGAAGCAGGATAATAGCTACCTGTAATGGTATAAGAGCCCGTATCGTATACCGCCGTGCTCACTCTTCCCTGCTCTACTGCCTGCATGAATTCTGACGTTTGCAGTTCGTCGGTCTGCGTAACACCAGTAGCCGAGGTCATCGTGCGTGCCATCATGAACATAAAGAAGATACCAATAATGATAAAGACCACTATGGTAACCACGTTGGTCCGATTAGGCTGTTTAAACCCTTTCGGATTATTCCCCTTTGGTGTTTTGGGGGTCTTCGGATTGGGAGTTTGCGACATAAAGTACTGTATTCCTTATCTTCCAATAACCATTTCTATAGTTTCTTTAAAGCTTATGCTGAAGGGCAATTGCAAGCGAAAGTCCTAATCAGAAACGTATCTGCAGCAATCACCTTGTCAGCCATAAACCGTTATCTACTAACCATTGTTGATTTTACTCAATTATTCCCGGTTTCAAAACTCCAATACAGGGTAAGTTTCGATACCGTTCTGCATAATCAAGACCATAACCCACAATAAATTCATCGGGGCATTCAAACCCAATATATTTGCAGGGAATATCTGCCTGATTTGGGGTGTCTTTGCGAAGCAGTGTGGCAACTTGCAGTGAAGCCGGATTGCGCGATTCTAAATTCTTCATCAAATAACGAAGCGTAAGACCACTATCCAAAATATCTTCCGCGATAAGCACATGCCTGCCTTCAATAGAACAGGTTAGGTCTTTCAAAATGCGCACTACACCTGAACTTTTTGCGCCATTTCCATACGAAGAAATAGCCATGTAGTCCATTTCAATAGGCAAATGAATCTCACGAACAAGATCTGCCATAAAAATAGCTGCACCGCGAAGCACTGAAATAACTACGATACTTTTACCAGCATAATCTTGGGTAATGCTCGTACCTAGTTCTTTAACACGATTACGAATTTCTTCTTCTGTAAAAAGAACTCTATCCAAATCGGGATATTGCTCCACGATAGGCCTCTTTTCCACCTCAAGGCAATTTGTCCACAAATACACGTCGCTTAGTGTAACAAAAGCGAGCTTAACACGTTAAATATGAAATACTGCTGTTATCGTTTTGCAGTAAATCTTCACTGTTCTACCACTTATTCAGCTTCTGCAACTTCTGCTTCAATGGTTTCCTTAAGGATATCGGGGAAGTTTTTCAATAAAGCGTCCACAGGAAGCCCCACAATGTTGTTGTAATCCCCCTCGTACTTTTCCACCAAAGCGCCACCCTTACCTTGGATGCCATAAGCGCCTGCTTTATCTATGGTCTCACCCGTTGCAACATACGCATTGATGTCTTCTTTAGAAAGCTCTTTGAAGGTCACATAGCTCGATTCAGTAAAGGAGCGAAACGCTAAAGAAACTTTACCGTCGCCTCCTTTTTCTTCGGTTTCATTGAGAAGAATCATCCAAACTGAAACACCCGTAATGACTTCATGAGTTCGCCCTGAAAGACGGGCAAGCATTTCTCGAGCGTGATCGGCGCTGTACGGCTTGCCATACATTTCACCATCCAAGACCACCGTAGTGTCTGCCCCGATAATGATTCCTAACCCCACAGGATTCTGGGCTAAGATCTCCTGCACCACCGCACCAGCTTTACGTTCGGCAAGCTTTTTTACTGCCTCTGCTGGCTGCGCACGTAAATCTGGCTCGAGCGATTCATCAACCTCAGACGAACCCGTAAACACCGTGAACTTAACGCCCGCTTCTTCGAGCAATTGCTTGCGACGAGGACTTTTTGAAGCAAGTATTACATTTACCGGGATTGATACGGTTGCCATAGGTACTCCTTATACATATAGACATTAGAAAGCTGTTAGGAAAAGCGACTCTGTTCGAGCCATTTTCACCAGTTAGAGCTCAATTTTTTTATGCTAGCTTTTTACTTTATCTGGTTTACGACGGGCTCGAAATTGCGCCATGGGCTCAACAAGAACACCACGCTTGTTTGCACTTAGTGCAAGATCGCCTTGAATATTAGAAACAAATCCGCTTTTTGGATTGCCCTCTTCATCGAACGCTGAAAGCAGAGTTTCTATTGCGAAAGATTCGATCCGCGCATCTCGTCCCGCAAACACCTCTAGCACTGCCAGAGCCACACGACGCTGCAAAGGGCGTGCGATTTTTCCAAACGAAGGCTTGAACAAACAACCATCCCACGAATCTTTATCTGGTTGCCCTATCCACTCAAGATGTTCTTGCGCCACATCACGAGCAAGTTCGTCTAAATAATCATCTTCGTCAGCGATGAGATTCATTGTTCGACATAAAGTATCCAACAGATGAGCATTACGAGCTTTTGCCTTAGGAATAATCTCGTGACGCACATAGGCACGGAATCGATCCGTGTGGGCATTGGTTGCATCTTCACGCCAACGGTGCCCTTCATCATCTAGCACAACACTTTCCTCAGGGAGAAGCCCAAGATATTCGCGTAACTGATCACGCGAAACGTCCAAGCAAGGCCGCACGATAGATCCATTACGGTAGAGCATCGAGCGAAACCCTCCAGGACCCGTACCTACAATTGAGCGCATATAAAAATTCTCTACTCTGTCGTCTTGAGTGTGCGCAGTAACAATGCGACCTTCCGAAATGGGAACCATTTCGTGTCGACAAAGACTCTCCAAAGCCTGCTGAGCAGCAACATAGCGCTCGCTACGACCTATAGCCTCTATATTTCCACCCGTTTCTTGCGCCAGAGCAGCAACATCAATTTCACAAGCAAAAAAAGGGATGCCAAGTTTTTCTGCAAGTTGCTGAACAAAAGCCTGGTCTTTATCTGCGTCCAAACCTCGAAGCTTGTGATTTACATGCAAGATTGCAGGTTGACCAACTAAATTACGTTGATGCAAGTCATGCATCAAATACGTAAGTGCCGTAGAGTCAGATCCGCCCGAAACCATCAGGACAACAGGAGTTGCTGCCCCAAAGAGCTGGTATTTTTGAATCGTTTGCTCGACCGTAACGATCATGCAATGCCTCTCTCTTTTACTAACTAGCAACAATTACTCAGGAACCGTTGCGAAAAGAAATAGTTCTTTGATAGCGTACTTATTGTAAACGAATGCCTAAAAAGAGGAGTTTCTCCATGCAATTCATTCTGCGTACCATAGCTATTTTTGTTGCAGTTGCTGTTGCAGCTTGGCTTGTTCCTGGAATTAACGTAATTGGGGCAGGTGCAGCATGGGGATCAATCCTTATTGTTGCGCTTGTAATTGCGCTGCTCAACATGACGATAAAGCCCATTTTACAAATACTGGGACTCCCTATTACCATTATTTCTCTTGGTGTGTTTTACCTGGTAATTAATACGTTATTGCTCTACATTGCTGCAGGAATAAGCAATGCACTTTTTGGTGCAGGTTTAGAAATTGCCTCATTTGGTTCAGGATTCGTGGCAGCAATAGTCATATCGATAGTTTCCACAATCATGAATGCCATTTTAGGCGCCAACGACTAAACGAAGATCAAACAAAGACAAGAGCCGAATCTGCAAGACAACGGTTGCCGATAAGGCATCAATCACCAACATAACAGCAGTTGCTGATAAGGCGTCAATCATAGACACAAAACCAAGCCATTAGATTTGATTTTCTCTACATGAATTACTGCAAGAATTACCTTTGTGTGCAGGCTAATGCAGGGATTATCTTCATGCGCGAGTTACTGCAGGGATTGCCTTTGTGTACGGGCTACTGCAGGAGCGACCCTTATGAGCGGACTACCTTTTGCATGGGCTACTGCAAGAGCAACCTTTATGCGCGGGTTACCACCTCAACAACAAACCCTAATTCATCAAGAGAATCATAATAGGTAAATCTCGCTTTGGGATTGACGAGCGACTGACCTTCCATCCATATCCCAATGCCACGCTCGCTCATCAATTGAGTGATGCGATCATTGTCGTCTACATCAAAGCGAATATGATGCAAGCCGAACTGTCCTTTATTTAGATAATCGCGCCAAACAGTATTAACCTCGCCTACTGGCTGTAAAAATTCCAGCTGTATATTGAAGAAGTTATAGAATGCAGAAATTACTGGTGCATCAACCGTCTGACCGTCTGTTCGATAGAGGCAGTTTTGATACAGCGATTCTCCACCCGCATCAGGCTCAAGACCAAAGATAGTTCGCATACCCTGCTGAGCTTTCTCCATATCTTCTACCACAATACCGATTTGCACTATAGTACCGAGCTCTTTTGCAAGAGCTAACTTTTCTTCGGTGGATTTCGGTGCGCTTTTGCTTTCGTTATCCATAACTGCCTCTATCTCGGTTTTTCTCCCTTTTACTGATTCATTCAGTTATTTTAAAACCAATTTGGATATGCCCTTCGTTATTCCTGTTTGTTGTCTCTCAATTGACAGGTTGCAAACACTCCGTCAATAGACAGGTTGCGAATACTCTGCTTTTAATGGGCTTTTATTTTATTCAGCAGAAGTTGCAGGGGTTGCAGTACGACCGGCATATTCCTGGTCAAGGTCATAAAGAGCCTTAGCATCAGAGCCGAAAAGCTTCATCTTGGTAACCATTTCTTCAGCGGTTGTTTCCTCTTCGCCCTGCTCTTCAATAAACCAATCCAAAAACTTCATGGTACGGAAGTCTTTTACTTCATAAGCTGCCGCATAAATATCGTTGATCAATGAGGTAACGTACTTCTCGTGCTCAAGCCCTGCTTCCAGTGGTTCGAGATAAGAAGAAAACGTCTTATCGGGAGCTGCAATTGCACCAAGAACAACCTTGCAACCATTGTCATGCAAATAGTCGCGAATCTTTAGCGCATGATCACGCTCTTCGGCAGCTTGAATCATGTACCAATTTGCGAAACCTGAAAGACCCTCCTCCTCGTAATAATCGGCGAAGGAAACATACAAGTAAGCAGAATAAAGTTCCTTGTTAATCTGATCGTTGAGAAGTTCATACACTTTTGCGTCCATGGTTTTCCACTTTCTCTCGAAGATACTTTTCCGAAAGAGGGAAGAGTTCTCTACAAAGAAAACTTTCCTTATATCTTTCTCAAAATTGATACTAATAGTACTGAAGCTTTATAGGTTTCGGAATTCAAAAATATTGAAGTCTTGTTACAATTAATCCAGTCAAATTTTGGGTAAACTACCGATATTACCTGGGGAAAGAAGGGATTTCTCACCAGAATGGTCACACAGAGCACCAACAAAAAAACCTCGCATCGTCGCAACTCCGACGATAGCCACTCCATTACACGCGATAGTATTATCTCTACCGCGTTTGACCTGTTTCGCGAAAAGGGTTATGCCAAGGCTTCCATAAGCGAACTTGCCCGTCGAGTCGATATGGATCCTTCCTCGGTGTATTATTATTTCCCTTCAAAAGAAGCCCTCTTAGCTGAAATTTCCGAACCCGCAATAAACGTTCCTACTTTAGAAGAGCTTTCTTCTTACACCGATAGCCGTACCGTACAACTCTACGCTCTCATCATGATGGATGTCGTACAAAAATGCGAACTGCCTCTTGATTTCATTGATGTAGAAAGTGCCGCTCGAAAAAAACCTGCACGCTTTGGGTCTTTCTACGATCGCTATAAAACGTTCTATCACACCCTGCTTGCGGTTATAGAAAAAGGCATTGAAGAAGGAGAATTTTGCGAATGCGCCGCCGACGAGCGTGCCGTTACCATCTTGTCCATTAATGAGGGCCTCCAGCATCATTTTCATGCCAAAGAACGTGGCGAGCTCTTGCTCTCTGATTCTGGCTATACCGCACATAATCATTCCCCTGAAGATATTGGGCACATGAGTGCCCTTTCGGTAATACCTGCCCTTATTCCCGCTTCGATCGACTTTGACGAAAAAGCCCATGAAGGTCGAAGGCTTTATGCGCAGATCGTCAAAGCAAGCTATTAATTTGGTTGTGACCTGCGAGTTTAGTAAGAAACACTGGCAGGCGAGACCGAAGTTCGTGTTTACCGTCAATCGGCGAGGCAAGGCTGCGCGCCTACTGCCGATTAGCGAGACAGAAGTTTGCACCTGTTATTAGTCGGGAAACCAAAGTTTGCGTCTGCCGTCGATCAATGAAACCAAAAGCACCTACCGTCGATCGGTATGATAACGCTCTCATCTAATTATTGAGCGACAAGAAAAAGTCGCCCTTCATGAATCGACAGCTCGTCGAGACGATTCACTGCAAAGATGCTTGCTTTTCGGATTTCAGCAAAAGCTTTCTCCGAGCCGCTTTCGCCTATGCCGATGGTCGGGAATTCTGCTAAACCAAGCGTCTCGAGCGCATACAATGAATCATCAATGCCCCAGGTTGTTGTACGTTCTGTACCTAATGCTGTTTGCGCATGTTCGAAGATAGCTGGCTCTCGTTTGGTTGAATCGATATCCTCAACCGAAAAAATGTGAGAAAAATAGTCAGCAATACCCGCGCTTTTCAAACCTGCCTGCAAATACCTTTGCGCACTGGACGACACAACGCACATGCGCACGTCCGCCGATGCACACGTTTCCAAAAAGGAAACCACACCAGGAAGAGCTTGGGCTTGATGCGAGTAATATTCCATCATGTAATCATCGATAAAACGTATTACCGCATCAAGATTTGAAAACAATCCAAAGTGCTCATGGAAATAGCGAGCGACTTCAGGAATGGTGAAAGTCGCAAACTGAGCACGCTCTTCAGGAGCTACTTTTACCCGAACCGCCTGCGAAAGCTCCCCTTCTAACCCTTGCCAAGCATTGAGAGAATCAAGCAAGGTGCCATCACAATCAAAGATGGCACCCTTGATGATATGTTCGTTGCAATTCTTCACTATTCGTAGCTTTTCTTCAGTGCCTCAAAAGCAGGCATTGAGTTGAGAATTACCTCTTCAGGGATGCAGTAGCTTACGCGAACCCAGCCACCAACACCAAAGCTATCGGAAGGAACAAGCAGCAGTTCGTATTCTTTAGCACGATCAGAAAATGCCTGTGCGTCATCTTCAAGTGCCTTCATCCACAAATAAAATGCTCCATCAGGCGCAATGTAGTGATAGCCCAGTTTGTCCAATCCCGCAGTCAACAATTCACGATTTTTTGCATAGGCTTCAGTGTTTACTGGCTCGTCAACACACCTTTCAATAACGTGCTGGAAGAATACTGGCGCACAGATATATCCCAGAGCACGACCAGCACCAGAAATTGCTTTTTGCACTCGCTCAGCATCCTGCACCTCATCAGGAACCAGCACATATCCGATGCGATCGCCCGGCAAAGAAAGCGACTTTGACCATGAATAGCAAACAAGGGTGTTGTCGTAGATGGCAGGCACCCATGGAACCTCGATATTGTCGTAGACTAATTCGCGATAGGGCTCATCAGAAATAAGGAACAATTCTGAACCAAATTCTGAACGCTTCTTGTGAAGCAGCGTAGCAAGATTTTCAAGCGTTTCGCGTGTATAAACCGCACCTACAGGATTATTAGGAGAATTGATAATAATTGCCTTGGTGCGCTCGTTAATGGCCGCCTCCATAGCATCGATGTCAATTTGGAAATTGTCACTGCGTGCTGGCACTTCTACACAAACAGCCTGAGCTTGCTCAATCCACACCCTATATTCAGGAAAATAAGGAGAAACAACAATAACTTCATCGCCCGGAAGAACCGTTGCATGAATACAACAAGAAAGGCACGCTGCAGCTCCCATAGTCATATAGAAATTATGAGGCTCATATGAAGTGCCGTAACGACGATTCAGATTGTCTGCAATTGCTTGACGAGTTGACTCTAGCCCCACAGAAGCAGAATAAGCATGAAGCTCAGCAGGAGGCCAATCAGCTAATTCATGCATTGTTTGGGCGACTTTCTCAGGAGCAGGAACACTGGGGTTGCCAATACTGAAGTCAAATACCTTGTCTTCGCCAATTTCTGCTTTACGTGCCATACCGTAGGCAAAAAGTTCACGAATAGCAGAAGGTTCAGCACCTAATCCATACATTTTTTCGTTGATCATGAATGGGTCCCCTCCTACACAATACTCAAGCAAAACTTCTTCAAAAACTTAAGCTCATATGCTTTTTCATAAAAGATAACAGCTTTGTATTATGAAACTCAGCAAACAATCGAGCAAGGACATTGCGGTTAGACACCTCCCAACCAGGATATTTGGTCAAGATGCTTACTTACAAAATATTCTTGGCGTTTTAGTGATAATTAGGTATAATTCATTTCTGCGCCGGAGTGGCGGAACGGCAGACGCGGCGGTCTCAAAAACCGTTGTCGAAAGACGTGCGGGTTCAAATCCCGCCTCCGGCACCAGTTGAATTCGAACCCTGTCTCATTTGAGGCAGGGTTTTTTTAATGCACCCTTACAAAAGGCCCGCCGATTCGACAATCAACACCGCAAAGCAGGACCAGACGATTGCAGGCGCAAAAGGAAAGGTTTTCTGCTTCTTTATCACCTTGCAATACAGCGCCATTACCGCACCTACAATGGCTGATAAAAACAGGAAAATCAACCCACCCTCAACGCTTAAAAACAAACTGCACAGCGCATACAGCTTTACATCTCCCAAGCCAAGCGACTCTTCTTTTGCGCCATATTTGTTAGTTAGTTGATTCGTGATATAAGCAACACCCTGGACAAAAGCGCAAATTATAAACGCCATTGCGACAGAGAGCACAAAGGAGCGAATCCCCCACTGATCGACAGAAAAGCCCAAAACCGATTCAATCTCAAAGCAGTATTCGGCTATAAGAGCTATTGCGAGTGCCACAATACGCAGACAAACCAACGCAATGAGATCACGTCTAAAAACTAGACGCACTTTAACGTCTTTATAAGTAATGTGAGCAAATATTAAAGCAAGCAACCCGAGAAGAATAAGCATAAAACCCCAGTTCTCACAACTGTTATTGGGTAATTCTACCCCACGTAATGCTTATAAAGAGCATAAAGCGTATAGTTGCGGAGCGCTTCTGTCTACTTGTCCTTGCGGAAAGCTTGTCTCGTAAAAAGTTTATTCCCGTAAAGAGTCATCTATTCGTCCTGCTCTTTTTCGCTAGCGTCCGAATCAGATTCAGGTTTAGCAAGTAAGCGAAGATTGCTTCTATCGGCAAGCATGGCAAAATTAGGCCCCAGCCAAATGCTCGTTTCACCAGGACCTAAAACCAATGGCATTCGGTCGTGTATTAAAGCCATTGTATTGTTGGGTGTTGTGGTGACTATTGAAAACCGTCCGTCCTGAAAAACTCCCGCCATGAAGAACGCCTTTGTACCATTGAGCGAAACCCGATATTGCTGTTTGATAAGCTTGCCCGACTGCTGCTTATTAAGCTTACCTGCCTGTTGCGGCTTGTCCATCTGCCGTTTATCCGACCGTTCCTTATCTGACCGTTCGCTGTAACGCTTGTCTGCTTTGCGATTCTCATAAAATGCACGAGTTGGAACCAGGCATCGGCCTTGCTCGATAGCCTTGCTCCACATCCCCTCGCCCGATACCAGATGACGCAAAGCAGTATCGAGCCGCGTATTGAAAATAAGTTTCTTGCCGTCGGCAGCAGGAAACCCCCAGGTTGCCTCCACCAGAACCAATCCGCCTTTACTGTCAGACAAAAACACCGGTGAAGTCTTACCAGGAAACACGTCATGTTTTGCATCATTGATATCTTTGTCCGGCAGGCGAATAGGTTTACCTTCTGTAAAAGCATCAAGAATATCCTGAGCCTCATTGTGGCTAAGAGGGGTAAAACGTTTGCACATTTGAGGCTCCTTAAAATGAGTAAAATCTCTACATCATAACGGCAGCTAATGCTACCCGATAAACACACTGTAGCAACCGCGATATATGTTTAGTCCATTCTAACCTCGCAATTAACCACTAGATTTCCTCCCTAGCTATATCAAGTTATAGACACCAGAAAGTAAATTTGTTGCGCAACAAAATATTGATTTACCAGGCTAAACTCTCTTCATAAACATTAGTTTATCGAGGAGATATCATGAAAAACTTACGAAACATACTAATAGTCGGATTAGTGTCCACCATTACCGTTCTTTGCTTGGCGGGCTGCTCTCCCTCGATCCATAATGAAGATGTAATTGGAATCTGGAAAGTCAATCACGACGATCAAAGCGCTATGGAAGAAAATGGTATTTACAACTTCTACCGCTTTAATGATGGAGGCGAACTAATCATTGAAGGCTGGGTTCAGGGTTCCTCCATTCAACGGACAGGCACCTGGGAAATACAAGATAATTCAGTAATTATCAACGTCCCTGAAGGAGAAAGCATCAGCGCAGAATCCATATCTGCCACCGCACCAGCGATTGAAGACGGAGAGGTTACTTTCGAAAATGACACGCTTACAACCAGTGCTGTCGGGAACGAAACTATTACGGCAAATAAAATCTCTGAAGAAGACTACACAGCAAATATCGAAGCCTCTAAAGCCAAAGGTCCAAAATCGATCGCTGTAGGAGAAACGGTATCCGAAGCAGATCTTTACAGTTTTACTGTTGATTCTATTTCTTACGAAGACGAAATTTATCCTTCTGACACTTCTGGCTATTACACCTACTACCCCGACGAATCTGGCTCAAGCTATCTTGTTGCCCACATCACTATGAAGAACGAAGCAACTGATTACATCCTTCCTGGATATGCTGCATCGGCAACCTTCTCCATCAATGGAAACAATTACAAAGGCAGCGTAGAGGTCGACGCCGGCACGCTATACGGTCAGTCTTATCGAGTAGAAGCAAAGGACACAGCAAGTATTGTTGTTTATGCATCCATACCAGATGAAGTAATAAATTCCGGAGAAACAAAACTAACCATCCAGATGCCTAAATCAGTTGACATGTTCCAAACCTTCTCTAGCTACGTAACTGATACCTATAAATACAGCATCACAATCTAGCATTTTTCGACATCTTCCTATAAGCGAGCGTTTCATCCCGGCATGCGAAACGCTCGCGCCCCTTACTCAAATACGCACTCTTTACCAATCAAGAACAATCCACAAAAAAGGCCTAGTCATAGAAAGGTAGATCACTATGGGATTTCTTTATTTCCTCTTATTTTTAATGTTTGTAATCTGCGTGGTAGTTATTGTTGCTTGGGTTACCGCAATCAAGCTATACATCTCAGTTATTTCTGAAAAAGGCTACGCAGTAGATAACTCAATTCGCGGAAAAATATGGCTAATCGGGCTCTTTGCCACTCCAATCGCAGCAGGCATTTACGTTAATTCACTCCCTGACCGAAGCACGCCAGCACACGCAGAGACTAGTGACAGTGTTCCTTCCAACGACGTTCTTCCAAATCTGTAGGAAAGCAAGCAAATGAATAATAAAAAAGCTCCCGGCTCAGATGAATGGATCTCCCCTACCCCGGTGACCAAAATAAACCTCACAGCAGAATTAACCCAGAAAAAATCTGCGTCTTGCGCTGCTCCTGGCTCGGAACATTGGAAGGAACCCCATACAACAAAGCGCGTTCCTGATTACTATGGCAGACAAACGGATATCTCAAATCCCCAAATACCTACACCAGGAAGTGCAAGCTCTGCAGCAGAAAGCCAGACAGCACAGTCGCACCACACAATCATTGGAATATTTGTCGCTCTAATATTTGCTGTTATTTTGATTTACGGAATCTTAGTTAGTTCTTTCTCAAACGATCTCCAAAGAGGAAGCTGGGACAACTACTACAGTAATTACCTAACACTTTCTGCTTCTTTCAATGGATCCGAAATCATTATCGACGCAAATGCATCTATCTACGGATATAGCTATACCCCAGAAGTAGGACGCCTAGATTACTTCGTACTCGCTCCGGGCATACTCTACATATACAACAACGATCCTACTAATGGAATGATTCGCTCTGCTTCCATAGAAGGAGACGTCCTCTGTTTTTCTCCCGGATTACTAACTACTTCGAATGAATACTGGATTAGGTAGGAAACGTAATGTCTTATAAAGTTATTTTCAGAGCAGATACAGAGCATCCTTTTCAAGAGCATGCGCTCACTTGGGAGCCCGGTTGTCCCTTAGAAATCACAACTCTCCAAATATCACGAGACACTGAATCGGGCTCAGCGTACCTCCAAGCCAAATACACCAATATCTCTACTGAAGTCATTTCGTCTTTTCGAGTCCATATCGCAATTGGCTACGAAGACCGTGACCCCGAAACGATAATCTTTGAGCCACTTGATGCAGATATCGAAAGAGGTGGTGACTTTACACCTGCAGCAGTTAGTCTTTCAGGCAGTAAAGCTTTATTTGCTGAAGCTATCATCGATGAAGTTACTTGCAGTAATGGCAATACCTGGAAGAGCGAAGGAGCAGAAAAAGCAAAAGCATTACCTCAGCCACCCGTCCTTTCACTCTCAAAAGAAGCGCTCGCTGAACGTAAGTTGCAATTAAGTGAGTTAAAGCTTTATTCGCGCTATTCCCTTAACCCAGGAGTTGAGACTCATGGAATATACGAGAAAGACAACTGGTGGGTATGCGGTTGTGGCACTTTACACATAGGAGGCACTTCGTGCCGATCATGCGTTATTAGCAAAGAGAAGCTTAAAGAACTCGAAAACGAAGAGTATTTACTTGATACCGCAAAAAAGAAAAAAGAATCTTTTGAAGAAAAACAGCGAGCCAAAAAAGAACTCTACGCCAAGCTAAAAAAGGGAGGGCGTATTGCAGGAATAATCGCCGCGATTTGTATCGCAATTGCAGCGCTATTTTTCATCGTAATTCAACCCGCAATCAGTACCCCACTTGTATCTGAGGTGACGTATTACGATTCAAACGGCAACACAACACGCACTACGAGCTACACCTACGATAGCCAAGGGATCCGTACCGAGAAAACCGAAGACCGATACATTTACGATACATATTACGGAAGCACAGATGATTCCTACTACATCAGCACAGACACCACAGCTTACCAAGCCGAGCAAAATGGATTTCCCACAAGGGCTGCGACACAATCATATTCGTCAAGCAATTCTGGCGCCACTACTTACACCATCAAAGAATCGGATAACAAGGGTAGGCCAACTTTAATTGAGTCAGAAAATGACGACTCTAAAAACACGATTTCAATTAGTTACTACAGCACCGATCATATTGAGGAAATCAAACAAGAAGAAACCTTTGAATATTTTAAGTGCACTACAATCGATAAATACAATATCAATGGCTTCAGAATCAATCATTCAATTAATATCGAATGGTTTGATTCTAGCTACTACAACTTTAACGCTTCAGAAGAATTAACCGCTCATTATGAAACCGACGCTAGTGGAAAAATAACTAAATGTACTGAAGAATTCAACGATAGCGATGGTGGTTCGCGCTCAACAACCCTTGAATACACCTACGATCTTCATGACAACCTCAAAGAGGTTTACGTAAATGGAAATCTATTCTGCAGTTACAAGTACACCTGGGCCCTCAAAGATTCTGTACCAACTTGGACGCTATTAACCAATTCGCTCAAATTAACAGACGTCCCCTTCGTGGAATAATGCTAATCTGTTCAGTAAGCCAAGCTATAACAAATACCCGCAAGAACTTATCTCTTGCGGGTATTTAAATTTCAGGTAATCAAGAAGCCTAGAATTACCCATCTCGAAGCATTTAGAATAAAGTTCCTTATTGTTCGATCATTAGTAAAGAGGTTGGAACTGGATGTCAAATTTTTCATGACCATTTTATCTAGGAGAAGCCGTATCAAACAGCCAAATCGTTGAGACCTTCAAAGTAGAAAACATGGGAGGAATGCGCCGATCCCGTTCCACTAATACGCTTGTCTTAATTTCAGATCACACAAAAGGTCTATACGAAGACAAATGGTACAACGGAATACTTCACTACACAGGAATGGGAAAAATGGCGACCAATTTTTAGATAAAGCTCAAAATAAAACCCTTGCCGAATCCCCTAAAAGCAATATCCAACTCCATCTTTTTGAAGTCTTTGAGCCCGGACGGTATATCTATCAGGGAAAAGTTAGTTTGATCGAAAAACCATATCAAGCAATGCAACGAGATGAAGGTGGGTTACGACGCAAAGTCTGGATCTTTCCCCTCGCGTTACAGCACAACCAAATTACTATCTCCGATAAAGAATACAATGCCTATACTGCCATCCAAGAAAAGAAAGCAAACAGTTTAAACGAAACAGAACTCAAAGCACGAGCCAAAGAGCATTTATCTAAAAAGCCCTCCAAAAGAACCATCTACCATAACGCATTTTTTAGAGATCCTTTTGTTGCAAAATACACAAAAGCAAGAGCGAAAGGAATATGCCAACTCTGTAAGCAGCCTGCGCCTTTTATGGATGAAAATGGAGAACCCTATCTAGAAAGCCATCATATTGTCTGGCTATCAAGAGGCGGAGATGACTCTATTGAAAATACTGTCGCACTATGTCCAAATTGTCATCGGAAAATGCATATTCTCGATTTAGCAAAAGATAGAGAATTTCTAGCAAGTGAGGTGAAACATGGAAACAGTAAAAGTCGTCGCAGCAATAATCGTAAAAAATAATCGAATACTTGCAGCACAGCGCGGATATGGCGAATGCATCGGCAAATGGGAGTTTCCAGGTGGAAAAATAAAAGAAGGAGAAACATCTTCCGAAGCCTTAAAGCGAGAAATATCTGAAGAACTCTCGATGAAAATAATCGTTAAAGAGTTAATAACAACAGAAGAATTTAATTACCCCGATTTTCATCTTTCAATGCAATGTTTTCTCTGCTCAAGCATGGATGATCCATCTTTGATAGAACACTTAGACGCAAAATGGCTATCGCTGAACGATTTAACAAGATTCGAATGGCTACCAGCAGATAGAAAGGTTGTTCCTATAATTCAAGAGCGTCTCTCTTAGCTGTCTTTCAAAGTTCATGCTCCTTAATTAGCCCCCTACATCCCCATCCAGCCTTCAATCACGGCAAATACCGTATCATCTGCAAGATGCAATTCATCACCAGGATGAATTTCTACCGGCTTCGACTCCAATTCTTCCATTCGCTCGTCTTCAGGCAACTCAACCTCAATCTGCTGGTGATCGACACCACTCACCAACACCGTGCCATTACTTGAGCCCAAACCCTGCGCAAACCAACGTTCGCCTTCGCGCCAAATACGCAAATGCTGAGCCGAAACATGAGAGCCCACATCATTGATAGCGCCTTCCGCCAAAGTCAAAGCACCAATTTCAGTGCCCTCATAATCAGGTGAAAGCCAGTAGGGCGATCCCACAACATACCCATCAATGATTCGCAACAACCCCAACACGGGCTCTTCATCCAAAATACTTTTGCGAACACGCTTAGCTTCGTCCGCAGGAACAGGCGCTGTAGTTGGCGTGGTCAGCCTACCAGCATGAGTAGACTGCGCGAATTTCATCGTGTATTCAGCAGCTCGACGAACATCCGCCAAACATCCCACAGAAACAAACAAAACCATAGCGGCTTCAACGCTTTCATCGGCTGTCAATCCCGGTCCATTTACCACGCGATCCATAGTATTGCGATACAGCGTGACATTCTGATGGCACAGCTCAAGCGCCTTTTCCATTCCGTGAATTTCATTGGCCCTCACCAGATCCATAATTTGCTCACTCGACAGCGCTTTTCCGGTGCGCGCCTTAAGTCGCGCAATAATGCGCAACGCACTTACGCTAAAGTCGCAAAAATATCGATCCTGTAATGACCCCACCGGCGCATGCACGATAAAACGCGACACCCATGTTCTGTCGTTAATACGACTCACAGGGCTTCGTCCATCAGATAACGGCTTTCCTGAAAGAATAAGTCCAGCCAGCTCTTTATAACTAATGCCGCCCTGCTTTTTCATTGCCGAAAACAGCGCCGAGCAAGGAGTTATGTCATTTGCCATCATGGGAAGAATCCTTTTCTTCGTCGTCATCAAGCACTTCAAACGTTATTTCTTCGTCATGCACTTCCGGAATTTCCGCTACACCAGAGCGCATCTTCTCGAAAGATGGTTCGCCGGGGTGGACTCTTAATGCGGCCGCTTCTTCAATACTTATGCCTTCAAGCATCGAATCAGCTTTTTCTATTTCATGCGCTCCACTTTCCAGCGCATATCGCTCTGCTGCCACCTTAAGCATCTTTCGCCTTCGGGCAGGCATCGCTGCCAACGCAAAATCAACAACCAACGGGCACCAAGCCGCCGCCGTAGAAGCAAACAGCGCTGCCGCAAGACCATTCGCTATTCCCTCAGAAGCAGGATGCAAAAACATACCTGCACCAACAACGGCCGCAACACCAACAAACAATGCTGCGCTACCACGAACAAAACCTTTTAGTGAATGGATTTCTTTACCGCGAACCACCAAACCAAGCAGCCCCGGCATAGCAAGCGCACATGCAACCAACACACCATTTACCTGAGCTGGAGTTGCAGCGTCACCTAACCCCCAAGTTGCATCTGCGCCATTTACCAAAATGCCTGTTGCCACCACCGAGACCAGCCACACCGCAGCCGATGCGGCCTTTCCGATAGAACGAAGTAAGTTGCGCAAACGCAGGGGCGACCCACCAAAACCACTTGAAGGATTCCCTGACAAACACGAAACCAGCGGCTCTCCGCGCAAAGCCCTTCCTACGTTATCCGCATACTGAAAACAGAAAGTAGCCAATGCGTCTCGCAAAGCTCCCGCTAATGGACGATCACTCTGTTTCACTTGCAAGCCCGAATCAATAAGCTCCTCAAGCTGCTCATCAACAAGCGCAAGGGATTCTCGCACTTCACCCGCATCAGGCGCAAGCGAAAATTCTGCCGCAGCCATGCTGGCAACAACCGCGACTTCGGGCTCGTACGACAGCACGGTTCCAATTTCCTGCGCCGCACGATGCGCCATAACAATTTGATCGCGTGGTTTCTTTGTTTTGATTTCATAGGTTAAACGCGTGTGCGACTGCTGGTTTGTAGTTTGCTTGGTCGCAACGCTTCCATCGCCACTCATGCATTCTTCTATATACGACTGAAACGGCACTCGTCCGCAAACTAATTCGAATAGTACGCTTGATGCCGCATATACATCCAATAAAGGAGACGTGCGAACTTTTTCTGACTGTTTAGGTGCACCCTCCAGTAGCTCGGGTGCCGCATAGCTTGAAACCGCACCACCATTCGCTAATGGATCCTGCAGCGCACCTTCGCTTTTCTTGGACTCGCCGAAGTAAACAGCCGAACCGAAATCAATAAGACAGAGATCAAACACTCCCTCTTCGGCCTGTTCGTTAATTGATAGATGAGAAGTACGTACAAGAATATTGGCAGGCGAAATATCGCGATGCACGAATTCGCCCGCCAACGCATCCATTCGAGAAAGCAAATCGAACAGATCGCGCCCTATGCGCGCTGCAGTTAGAGGCGACAGGCGGCCTTCATCATCCACTGCGAGCGACCGGCATACCTTCGACAACGTAACGCCTTCAATCCATTCCATTACGATAACCGGATTACCATCAAGCTGAGCCCAACCATATACCTGAGGAATCCCCTTCAAGCCTGAAAGCGATCGCTGAATCTCGTATTCGTGACGCAGACGCTGCTCTGCGTTCATCTGAAGCTCTTGCTCCGCATCTGCGTTTTCGGCATCGGACTCCGACTGTCTCTTTACACCGTCAAGTTTTTCATTAGCAGTTTTATTAGAAAGCTTATGAGGAAGGCACATTTTCAGCGCAAATTGTTCGCCACGCGAATTTAGCGCATAAAGTACCTTTCCGTTGCCACCCCAGTAGGTACGAAAATCATCCACAAAAAGCGTCGCGAATCTTCGCGCGTAATTAGCGTGTGCAGCAGCACTCATAACGAATGGTGGTTCAAATTCTTTCAAGTGAACTAAACGAACACCATGAGGCTCCCCTGCAAGAACATCGGAGGATTCAAAAACCTGAACACCGCTCTTCGGGTTTTCAATCGAAAAGCCGGAAGCTCCGCTGCTGTTATTCATTTCTGGTTCTACGTAGCTCATAGTGCAGCCCCAACCTGCAGCTTAAGCTGCGTATAGCTCGTCAAGAAATCGATTTCGCCATTGACAATATGTTCCGTGATAGGCCGGGACCACTCTTTCTGGTAAGGACGTGGATCATCGAGCGGAAGATTAAGAAGCCATGCACGCTGATAAAGGTATACGGTTGCCGTTAAATCTTCATAAAGTTGATTAACCCCCTCAGCTGCTGAATACCAGCGAGATTCCTCTGGAATGCGTAGATCGCTCACTCTCATCAAATCATCAGCGGTGCCTGCACAATTTTGGAAACAAACATAGCGAGTATCCGACGAAAGATTCAGGCATTGTTCATTGAATTCCTGAATAACACCTTGAACAGCCTGTTCGTATTCTGACAAGTTGTTATACTCCTGCACTATCAACGCATGATACTGGGCTTCTTCGGCTTCAGTAGGAGCCGTTGGCTCTTCTGGCTCTTCGGGTTCTTCACCAGAATTGCCACCTCCACCTTCGCCCGAAGATGGAGGCATAATTCCGCCAGACGAATCAGAATTGCTTGATGAGTCGCCTGCGGAATGTTCTGCTGAATCAAATTCAGGAGAAGATAGATCAACGCTATCAAAAGTCCCAACGGAAGCATCAATACCAGATGAACTAAAAGCCTCACCCGAAAGCACGCTTGTTACTGCCTCCGGCACGCCCGATTCTTCAACCGCCGTTACAACTGTTTGCACGCCAGGGCTCTGCTGGATAAGAGATGGCACTGCTGCTAAATACACGCCAGCACCTAAGGCGACTGACACAAAAGAAAAGGTTACCAAGCCCATAAGAGTAGGCGGTAAAGGCGAACGCATCGCTTGATTCCATCGAAGTCGACGCTTTATTGATGTTTTGCGAAAGCGTTTTGGCGTACCCACCTTAACCTCATTACTCCTACTAATTATTTGTACACATTAGCGACTCAACGCGCAAATAGTTTCAATCAGACAACCCTGGTTAGGCAACTTCGGTTGAGCTGCTCCAATCAAGCGGCTTCAGTTGAGCAGCATCAGTCAACAAGAAAACATTGGATTCTTGCAGATGCTTCCATAATCGCCACAACACAAAACGTTCGTTACCAATAACCGTTGGCTTGTTACGATCTTGCGCAACTATCATTCATTATCCTATTTTCGCCGATCAAGAGCCTGTTTACATGCGAAATTTGATTATACGAGTCCTGATTTTGAATTTGTTGCGCAACAAATTCGAATTTTCCGATTATTCGCTCAAGAGCCAATCGATTCTGTTACTGCCCTTTATACCGTTTCGTGAACTTGGAAATTCGTCTAGAAACAACCCGTATTTTGGATAGTTGTCTGAAAGCAATTCGAGTGCCCCAAATTCGCGATTCTTCGTTTCAAAATACAAAAGGCGCTGCCCGCACCATACGAGCAGCGCCTTTTATAAATTTAGTCTCTAGACTAGGCTCCGAAAATCAGCTGTCATTAGACAACCGCCAATAGACAGCCAGTCTACGATGCAACCCTACAGGCTGAATTCCTTTTCTCCGCGGAATACGGCCTCTGCGTCTTCAACGCTCCAGTCGCCCAGGGTAATAGCAGAAATTGCATTGCACAGACGAATTGCTTCTTCATCAGAGCGCATATGAATGTTACGACCTGTTGCATTACCGCAAGCACCACCAATATGAATCTGGTCATGCAGCTGCGTGAGGAATACGTTTGCATCTGCCTTGGAACCACCAGCGCATACCAAACCAGTGCGACCAGCAGCCATAGATGCAATCTTCAAGCTTTCAGCAGAAGTCTGACCCTCAACATCATGAGGTGGGTTAACCTTTACGAAGTCTGCGCCCAAGCACAGTGCAACACCAGCAGCACCAGCAATCAGATCTGGATCCTTCTCGTCGGTAACAGCCTTACCACGAGGATAAATCCACAGAACAACAATCAAACCAGCTGCGTGAGCCTCTGCAATAAGCTCACCTGCTTCAGCCATCATAGTTGACTCGTATTCGGAACCCAGATAAATGGTGTAGCCAAGACCAACAATGTTTACGCCAGCCTCGCGCATTGCCAATACTGCTTCCAAATCATAGAGCTGAGGGCTGTAAGGATCATCCTGAGAGCCCTTTACCAAGTTAGTCTTGGAATTCATCTTTACCAGATAGTTAATCTCTGGATAGTCTGCTGCATACTGAGCAATCAAGCCACGCTGACCAGCAAGAACGCCAATGGTGCCCTGAGAGCCAATGCGGAACAGATGCTCTGGCTCTGCGTCAGAAATATCAATGCCTTCACCATAGAAGTCCTTGTTCAGGTGTTCGATCTTCTGGTCGCATGCGAAGAGCATCAGACGACCCGTACCACGGGTTGCTTTCATGTAGTTATCAATGTACGTTTCGCGCGCTTCAGGCATTACGTCCATAGGAACCTTTACCTGATCACGAGTAATGGTGGGCATAATCTTCCTCCTTATTGGCATACATATGCACGAACACAAGTCATTATAGCGTAAGGGCCTCGATACGAGGCCCTTTGATGCTTAAAACCATTCTCTCTTGTTATATATATAAAGTCGTTCAAACTCGCTTTGTGACTTTGTGAGATAAACTATACCTTCCACAATACCGATAATCCAAACAACTCCCATCACAAGTCCAAAGGATAGCAACCCACCAATCAGCGCAATGGAAAGCATAATGAAGCCTTGCGTGTTGTAGCCCAAATAAAACTTATGAATACCCAAAAATCCAAGAAAAATTGCGAGAAGACCTGCAGCAACATGGTCTCGTGAAGCGACGGGTGGAGCGTAGTGAGGTTGCACCGGAGGTTGTTGCGAATACTGAGAAGCACTCTGCTGCGCCTGAGAATAACCTGGCTGCTGATACGGCGCTTGCTGGCTTTGCGACTGCTGGTTTGGAATCTGTTGATCTTGCGTCTGTTGCGCTTGTTGATATGACGCTTGCTGATTCTGTGCTTCCTGATATGAATCTTGCTGGTAAGGAGCAGCACTTGGCTGCTGGTACGAATACTCCCCTGCCTGCTGATAGGGAGCTTGATAAGAATCCTGCTGTCCAACCGGAATTTGCTGACCAGCTGACTGAGCAAACTGCCCCTGAGCCGTTTGCCCCGAAAATCCTTCGCCCGAGTTAGCTGCATTGGCAAACGGCTGAGTTGCTGGCTGCTGCGGTATACCTTGAGGAGGCGCATACTCGCCTGCAGCAAAAGGCTGCTGCGCGTCAGAAGGCGACTGGCTTACTCCTTGTGCATCTTGTGACGAACTTTGCGCCACCGTGCTGTAACCGTAGGCAGCTTGCTGAGCTTCAGCGAGTTTTCTTTCTGCTGCCTCAAGGGCAGCACGCGCTGCTTCTAGGCCTTTTTCCGCGGCAGAAAGCGCTTCGTCTCTCACCGCATCTCCAATCTCTGCACGCTGCTTCTCATTGGAGTCACAAGAAGAACAATTTGAACTTTCCTCTTTTTGTTCAGTCGAAAAGCCCTGCTGGCTTGTCTTTCCCTGCTGGCTTGTCTCATCCTGAGGCTTTGCCTCACTCTGGCAGTCTGCCTCTAGGGGCGCTGAAGCATTTTTTTGTTCGTCTGTTTCTTGAAAAGTCTCTTGTTGATCTTTCACGGCTTCTTCCTGTTTATTGTTTTGAGGGTCGTTCTGTTTTTGAGTCATAATGCAACGCCTCACTTCAATATGTTGATAATTTCGACATCCTAAGAATAGCTTCTTGACTCTTTAGAACGATGTTCCGTTATGCTTCCGTAACGCAACTATCTCCATGTAAGCCCTCTGTTTTTTATTGTTCATATTGCCGTAAGGCAAAACACACTTGCCTCGACGCCCCGTTAGTGCTCCTTATCTAGCGTTCGCTCTGATCTTTTCGCTCTTTATCGCGTTCACGAAATGCTTTCGCTGTGCCCAGCACCCGCATGATGCGATTACGAAAAATCAAACACACTAAAGCAATTGCTGCCGCAACGCCAAAGATAATAAGGCTTGTGGTAACTTGCCCTTCGGCAAGTCCCGCAGCAGCGTAGGTCGATACCAATACGCCCGGAATTCGACCAATGGTCGCCAAGATCAAAAACGTGCGCATACGCATATTGGTCAGGGGAACTAAATAGGTAAACACATCCTTGGGCATTGCGGGAATAAGAAACAAAATAAAGACCACGACATTGAGTTTGCCTGACTTTTCAAATTCATAAAACTTTTCTAAGTGCTCTTTGCTAACCATATCGCGAACAAACGGCGCACCCAGTCTATGAACGATCACATAAATTACGGCGCTCGAAACAACACAACCAAACAAAATAATCAGCGAACCAAGCCATGGACCATACAACATTCCCGCAGCAACTTGAACTACCTCTCCCGGGATGAATGCCACAACCACTTGCAAGAATTGCAATCCTAGCAGCATAAGGACCCCGAAAGCTCCTTGGCTCTGTATGCTCTCTATTACTCGATCCGTCCCATTGGGCTCGAAAATCTGCGAAAGACTAGGCCACAGAGCAATGACGATTCCCGCCGTAATACCAATAAAAGCCAGCAGTCCCAGTAACTTGAACAGATCAGCAGTTCCTACCTTGTGACCAAAAAGAGATACGTAGCTCGATTCTTCTTTTTTGAATTCTTCATTCTTGGAATCCTTTGACTGTCTAGCGTCTTCGCAATGAACATCTTTTGTTTGAACGTTGTTTTTATCTAAATTGTTCATTTTTCCTCAGTATCTTCGCCATGGCGAGCACGGTTGTATTCTTCTTTAAAAGCAGCAAACATACCTTTGGTTTTTGAAAGCTGTTTGCCCACCGCATAGGCACCTTTATTTACTGCATCGCCGGTCTTTTGGGCGACATCCGAAGCAACAGGTTTTGCTTTTTCGAATGCCTGTGATGCTTTATGACTCACCACCGCACTTGCTTTACCAGCACGCTCTGCTAAGCCACCCTGTGCTTGAATTGCAAGTGCTTCATCGGAAAGAATGATCGCGCCCTGCAAAAAATCTTCCTCATTCGCTGCCGTAAGCTTATCTCCCACACCAAGCTTAAAACCCTTGATGTAGCCAGCTGGAATCTCCGTGGCACCGAGAAGAGCCCCTGCAGAAGCTCCTTTATCAATAAAGAGCGACTTAACCGACCCGTCTTCTGTGCTGAAGCGAACATCGCCTACTAAGCCACAACGCTTCCCTTCCTCACTCATCAAAGGGAGACCTTGCCATATAACGCATTCGTTCCAAGAAACCCCGAGACGCTTACATGCAGCCGAACCAGTACTTCCCTTAGATTCATCGATAACAATGGTTCCTTCTTGAATGTCGAAGCCATCAAAAGCAACAAAGAGATCGGGTCTGTGCATCATTAATGCAATATCGGGACGCTTCACCGTAAAACCTACGACACGGCGCTTGTGCGGATGAAAAATAAAGGAATGAACCTTACCAATGCGTTTTGTCTTTTTACCTACGGTATAAACTGGCGCACCTCTTAATTCACTAATAAGATATTCGCTCTTTTTCATCAGTTTGTCCTGCCCACCACGTTAGCTATTTTTATCCCACTACAAGAAGTGGCGACTAATAAGCCGCCACCATACGAGTCGAACCGATAATAATTCAAGCACACTACTAAAGCTTACGTGCCAAATGTGTTCGATTTGTTGCTTTTATTTACTTATTCGGCATCTTTCTTTTCACCGGAAGGGTTAATTTTTGCCGTAACGCTTGATGCTGCTCCTGCCACAGCGTCTTTTGCCGTATTAGCGGCACCCGCAACAACCTGTCCCGCATTTTGTGCTGCACCCGCTACTGCGGCACCTGCAGTCTGGGCAGCGCCTGATACTACCTGACTAGCATTTTGTGCTGCAACTTTTGCATTCTGAGCAGCACCCTGAGCAGCATCAATTGCCACGGGAATTTTATCTACTGCAGCATCACGAGCAGCTTCTGCGTTCTTTGCAACCTGGGTCGCAATACGCTCACGAGCAGCGTCGATCTTCTGACGAAGTTCGTCCCCGTTATCGTTAAATGCCTGAACGGTAGGATTCTGATTAACGCGAGAAACAACATTCTTGTAAGCATCAGAACCGTTGTCTACCACGGTATTGATAACTTTTTGCGAAGTAGAAGCAGCTGCCTCAACAAACTGACCAGCTTTTTCCTGAACTCCAGCAGGAACTTCAAGATTTACCTTTTCGTTGAAAGCCTCAGAAACTTTGGCACGATTTTCTGCACCCGTACGAGGTGAAAGCAAAAGACCAGCAGCTGCACCAACAATGCCGCCGATTAAAAACGTAGTAAATTTACCCATCTTGAACACCCTTCCGACATCATAGGTACGATATCTAATGTCTTTATTATACGTGCATGCCCTGCTGCTTACCCCGAGAAACCTCGGGGAGCTCTACTTGTTTCCAAACAGATACGCAATACCTACAGTTCTACCAGATGGTTTAACACCCCTTCAATCGAAAGACCAGCGGTTTTGCATGCTACCTCAAATGCCGAACCCTCAGCAAAAGAAGGCAGCGCTTCAACTTCCGCCATACGCACCTGGGCACCATCCCAAACAAGTCTTACTAAGGCAAAATCGCGCAAGCCGAGTGCCAAACATACCTCAAAAGCACACCGTTCAATTTCTGAACGAATCGCTTGAGCAACTTCGTCACTTGATGAAAGAGCAGCCAAAGAAACAGGAGCGTTTTCCGTTTCGTCGATAGGAGGCAACACATGAGCATCCCAGCCCGTCCCTAGCACCGCAACACTCACACGAATTCCTTCAACCCATTGACGCACTAAGCAGCCAGTTTTTTCGCATGCTTTAAGGGCATCTTTAAACTCTTTGCTATCTTGAACCGTAGTAGTTGCCGTTTTTTCGGGAGCTAACGATCGCACCTCATAAGGATATCCCCCAGGAATACGTTCTTCACATACCTGGACAATGGCATCCAACTCTGATGCGATGAATTTTGCTGAAAACTTAAAGCCTACAAGTGGCTCGACCGCAAGCTCTTCCTCTGCTGTTTCGACGTACCGAAGTAGCGAAAACATACTTATCTTCTCGTCAGCACTAATGCGGCAAGACTCAGATCCTGATCCCAAAAAAGGAATTTGCAACAATTCAAGCATTTCCTGCAACGCCCCTGTATCACCTTCGGTGCCTGCAGCAATGCAGCACAAGTCGGGACGCTTCGCCTTCAGCGTTGCCATAATTTGTTGATCAACGTCATAGATTTCTACGGTATGGTCACCTTTTTTTAAAGCCCCCCTGATCGCTTCAGCCTCTTTTGAATGATTTTGGCTATCAGCAAGAACTGCAATGTTCATTTATTTCACCTTTCAGTTGTTAGAGGTGGACAGAATTGTTATTGTTTCACCTGTTTATTGTGGTGCCTGCTTCAATGCTCGCAAGAAGAATAGCGTTAAGTAAGGCCACGCACTGGTTGAGTACTTCCAATGCCACCAGATCATCTTCATAGGAAAAAGCCACTAAGGCCACGAGCGGGTCTTCTCGGCTCCATTGAGTTGTCCCGGTAAAAATACGATCTTCTTTCTGTGCTCGACGCGTCTGTCCATCAACAACCATATGCTCGAGCAAATGCGGAATTGAAGTATGATTCATTACGTCGGCAAATAAGCGCCCTTTGTGATTGCGACAAGCATGCATTCCCAACGAAGGAAAATGGCTTAAAACCTCCTCGATTATTTGGTTATTCGTGTAGGCAAATTGTTCACTGCGTACCCTGATAGTCACTTCCATTCGATCAGGACGAACTTGTATATGCTCTATCACGAGAGGATGTTTCGACGCCGATTCAGTATCACAGGCAAGCGAATGCTTTGATATCGAGGTGGTACTTCGGTTTCCTGACGAAGCTAAGCCTCCTGAAGCTAAGTTTTCTGACGAAGCACGGTAAGAATTTGTCATTGCTTCACCAATTTAGTTGATACGTTTTCTCCCGTATCGGCATCGGTTTCGGTGATGACAAGCGTAGTTCGCTCAGGTGAAAAAGCATAAGACCCTGAACCGTTGTACTGCTTGAACGAAAAAGAAATAGTTTTTTGGAAGGTATCAAGCGTATAAGGATACGAAACATCTGCAGTCATCACGATATCGGTATCGGTAATAGTGATAGTTTGACTGGTGCCATCTATTACCCAGGTCCCTTGAATATCGGCATTGTCGTCGTAGCGCAACCACTGATTCCACGCTAAAAGCCCCGTGCCAATAGCTAGCAGCACAATAACTACCAGCGATCCAATAAGAAAGCGACGTGAAAGCCCCTTACGTTTAGCAGAAGAGCTCTTGCGCTTGACGCCAGAAAAACCTTTGCGTTTGATGGTAGAGGGATCTTTGGATTCGCGCGCTTTCTCTGCTTCGGGCATGGCATGTTCGCTGCCTGTCTCGTGCGAGTTTTTGAGCACGCCATGTTCACTGCGTGCCTTGTGCGAGTTATTGATCACCTCATGTGAATTTTTAACCGCACCTTGCGAGCCCTTAGCCACATCGTGCGAGTTTTTAACTGCATCATACGAGTTCTTAACCACGTCATGCGAGTTTTTAACGAGCCGCGGCGTCCCCGTACTCGAACCTGACGACACTGTTCCAAGGCGCGATCCTTGAGCTACTTTTTTCCCAGCAACAGATGGGCGCTTTTTTTGAGAGCGCCCATCCGAAGAAAATTTATCTGTCTTTTTTGCTACCATGCAGTGCGTTATATCCTTGAGCCGTAATGTTCTCGCTTTGTTTGAATCTTTAAGAATAGTATCAAACCAGAACGCAAAGAACTGAATCGGTCACAATTCGCACAATTTAGCGAATTACCTCAATACCGCCCATATAAGGAACAAGCACTTCAGGCACCTTAATGGAGCCATCTGCCTGCTGATAGTTTTCCAACACCGCAGCCATGGTGCGGCCAACCGCCAAGCCAGAACCATTCAAGGTATGGACAAGACGCGTACCCTTAAAGTTTTCAGGATCGCGATATTTAATATTTGCGCGACGTGCCTGGAAATCAACGCAGTTCGAACAAGAGGAAATTTCTTTATAGGCATTATAAGAAGGCAGCCAAACCTCTAAATCGTAAGTCTTTGCCGCAGAGAAACCGATGTCACCCGTGCACAAAGAGATGACACGATAAGGCAAGCCCAGCAATTGCAAAATGTTTTCCGCATCTGCCACCATTGCTTCAAGATCCTCGTAGCTTTCTTCTGGCTTTGCATACTTCACCATTTCAACTTTATCGAACTGATGAACGCGGATAAGGCCACGCGTGTCACGACCAGCAGAGCCCGCCTCTTCACGGAAGCAGGGGGTAAAAGCGCAATACTTTAAAGGCAGATCTGAAGCATCGAGAACTTCGCCTGAATGGATATTCGTGAGCTGAACTTCAGCAGTAGGAATCAGGTACATGCCTTCGCGCGTTTTAAATAGATCATCTTCAAATTTAGGAAGCTGACCAGTCCCCGTAAGCGTATTGGCATTTGCCATTGCAGGGCACCACCACTCCTTGTATCCACGAGAAGTGTGTGTATCTGCCATAAAGTTAATAAGAGCGCGTTCCAGACGAGCACCTAAACCACCCAGCAAAACAAAACGGCTACCTGCAAGCTTCACCGCACGTTCTGCATCGATAATGCCCAAATCAGCACCGAGATCCCAATGAGGCTTCATCTCGATTCCTTCAGCCTCAAAATCACGCGGGGTGCCCCAACGACGAACTTCGGGATTGTCGTTTTCGTCTTTGCCTACGGGAGTGGAATCAGCAGGCATGTTTGGAGTTCCCATGAGAAGATCATTCAGCTTGTCTTCAACTTCAGCACGCTTGGCACTAAGCTGAGCAATACGATCCTTAAGCTCCGTTACCTGAGCTTTAGCAGCTTCGGCTTCCTCTTTTTTGCCCTCGCCCATCAGCTTTCCGATCGACTTGGAAAGCACATTGCGCTGATTGAGGAGTTCCTCTTCCTGACCAATTACTGAACGCCTTGATTCGTCCAACTCTTGGAAGTATTCAGAGTCCCATGAATGGTTGCGGTTCTTCATCGCAGTGGCAACTTCATCAAGGTGTTCGCGGACGAACCGGATGTCTAGCATGACTGTCCTTTCGACGTACTTTACTTGTTGGTAAACTTTTTAAGAATGTCAGTAGCGTTAGTATACTCTTAATTGCTAATCTTCCGCGCTATCACTCGGAGGGTTGGCGTAATGAACAGAAAATCGCGAAAGGTACCCAGGAAGGACCGTAGAAACCTATGGATTTCGCCGCAGTTTATCATTTCCTGTTTGAAACCATGCCAGGCATCGGATGTTTGGTTCTTGCGTTTTTAATCGCGTCAACCCTGATCGCAGCAATCCTGGAGCGTAGAACCCGCAAGACCTTTAAGGATCGCGGTAACGTAGAAGACGACAATTGGAAATTTGAAGAGGAAGAAGAAACAAAATGACACAAACCGTTTTGTACGATCGGAAAGCCAATCCCGACTATATCCCCCGCGTAGCTGCCGTACATGACCTATGCGGCTATGGCAAATGCTCTCTTGGTATTGCTATTCCTGTTGTATCTGCAGGCGGATGTGATGTGTGTCCCGTTCCTACTGGATTATTTTCGTCTCACACTGCTTTCCCAGGTTGGTATATGCACGACACTACCGATATTTTGTCCGACTATTTAGCTGCATGGCAAAATATTGGTGTGGAAATTGATGCGGTGTATTCAGGATTTTTAGGTGCTCCTGAACAGGTAGATATTATCCGTAGTCTATATGAACGCTATCCAAAAGCTTTACGTGTGGTAGATCCCGTAATGGCAGACCACGGTAAGGTATACCCCACCTACACACCCGAGTTATGTGCCGCCATGGCAGACTTGGCATGCGATGCTGACATTCTGACACCAAACTTAACTGAAGCCGCCATCATTCTTGGTGAAGAATGGCAGGGCACCAATATTAGTGATAATGAAGCAAAACGCATCATTGATGCTCTTATTGCAAAGGGTGCAAAGAATGTAGTACTTAAAGGCATTCAGCGTGATGATGGGGTAATCCGAAACTTTGCAGCAGGGGTAAACATCGACTTCTTTGAAGCATCTAACGAGTACTTGCCCTATATGCTTCACGGCACGGGCGATCTGTATTGCTCCTGCCTCCTGGCGGCTATTATGGCTGGACGTTCTCTTCAGGAAGCAGTTGAATTCGCTGGTGATCTCACCCACGACGCCATGATCGTTTCCAGTAAACAGCCAAACTTCAAAGACCGCGGAGTAAGTTTCGAGCTTCTGATTGGGCGCATCGCAGATTTGCTGCAAAACTAGCTTTTTTGGCAAAAACTGTTCTTGTCGGGTCGATAATCCCCTATTCAGAGCTTCTAAAAGTCAATAAAGCATGTGAATAGGCTATGGATCCAAGTCTCATATTTACCAATTAAATACGTTTTGGCAAATTAACGCTTTATCGGGTTGAAATTGAGCGACACCATGAAAAAGCCCTAACCCGATAAAGCAACTTTTTGCCAAAACAGAAGCTTATTTTGACCTATCGCTTTTTTTCGGCATGGCGCACAAAAAGCAAAAGCCCACAATAAATAACACGGCAATAGAAAGTACACCAAACGAAGCATTGCCAGTAATCTGAGTAAACACGCTGACCAAAAACGTTCCCATTACTGCTGCATATTTTCCGAAAATATCAAAGAATCCATAGTATTCGTTCGATTTATTCTTTGGGATTAACTTGCCATACTCAGAACGGGAAAGCGCCTGAATACCACCCTGAAATAAGCCTACGCAAATTGCCAAAATCCAAAACTCAGTTGCGCTTTTCAGGAAAAACGCAGCAAACATCACGATGCAAAAATAGGCAAACACTCCAACCATAAGCATATGACGAGTGCCAAAACGTTTCGCCAATCTACCGTAGGCAATTGCAGAAGGAAACGCCACAAACTGAGTTACCAGCAAAGCCAATACCAGCTGCGTAGAGTCAATACCCAAATCGGTACCATAGCTCGTAGACATCTTGATAACGGTATGCACGCCGTCGATATAGAAGAAAAAGGCTACTAAAAAGAGCAGCAAACGCTTGTCGTGAATGATGCTTTTAACAGTGGTAGCCAAACTGGAAAACGTCGTTTTAAAAACATGAGCACTTTGCTCTCGAAAGTGAGTTTGCTTCACATTTTTCGCTATAGGAATCGTGAACACTATCCACCACAGCGCCGTAATAACAAACGCAACCTTCATGCCCGTACCCATATCCAAACCAAAGGAAGGGCCACCAAGCACAACCGCTAAACAAGCTATGAAGGGAATACACGAACCAATATAACCCCATGCGTACCCATGCGAAGATACCTGATCATAACGATCCTCTGTTGTAGCGTCTATGAGAAAGGCATCGTAAAAGACCATAGAACCGTTAAGCATAATAGCGGCAATTACATACACTACTAAAAAGGCAAGAGCATGCTGCGGAACGCCCAACGCGGCACAGGCAACCGCCCCGGTACCAGCAAATCCAATAAGGAATTTTTTCTTATTGCCCGCAAGATCTGCCAAGCTTCCCAATAGGGGCATAAGAAGTGCCAAAATAAGTGAAGCTACCGTTTCGGCATAACCCCACGCCACCACAACAGAAGACCCTTCTTCTGCTAAAGAAGCAAAGTAAACCGGGATCAGCGCCGTTGATAACATTACAAAGGCCGAGTTTCCCACATCATACAAAACCCAACTTACTTCTTTTTTTGTCAGTCCAAATGCCATTACAGCATGGTCCTTTCCAGCAAGAACGATCCGTTTCGAAGTTTTCTCTTGAATGAATCGTTAAACACACTCATTATGAACGGAGAAAAGTATACGTGTCCGATGCGTCTTTAAAAGTAAAAAACTGTAAAGAATGGAAGATGCCCTATGCCGGCAATTATTACTCACGATAGATTCGCTCATGAAATGCTTGAACTACCTGCTACTTCCTTTATTTCAAGTACGGAAGAAAAAAATGCGTTTCTTCTGGGAAGCCAAGGGCCTGATCCTCTTTTTTTCTGCGTTGTGACTCCTCATCTTGCCCCCTATCGCAATTTAGGAAGCTTGATGCATGACAAAAAACCCGCTGATCTTTTGCATTCTATTTCGCAAGTGCCCACAAAGTGCCCTCCCAATACCCAACGTGCGGTTCGAGCCTTTACTGCGGGATTTCTTTGTCATTATCTCCTTGACCGCGCCGCGCATCCCTTTGTATATTCCCAGCAATTCGCCCTTTGCAATGCAGGAATAGAGGGATTAACCGCAAAAGATGGGCACGAAGTTCATGCAGTTATAGAAAGTGAACTCGACGAGTACATTCTCTACACCCACACCGGGCTGACTATCGCAAGCTATAAACCCTACCGAGAAATACTAAGAGCAAGCGAACAGAATCTTGCTGCACTTTCTCATGCGATATGCTCTATTCTTTGGGACACTTACGAACGCCTATCTCCTGCAAATCTGTTTTCTTTAAGCGTCCACAACTACCGTCGAATACAGTTTGCGACCTATTCCCCCCGCGGAGTAAAACGCCGTCTTTATGGAGCGGTAGAACGAAGATTTAGAAACCATTCGTTTGCTCAGGCATTCTGCCATAGACCTCTCAAATTAACCGAAAGCGCTTTCGATAACCGCGAGCATCGAGTATGGGTAAATCCTTTCACAGGCAAACACAACACCTCGAGCTTCGATGACATTTTTGAAAATACCCTCGCTGAAGCAAACGCTCTTATTCCCTCATTCATTGAAGGACTGAATTTTGAAGATGCCTGCGAAATGACAAAACACAACAATTTTTCAGGCAAAATAGTGGAATAGATCCAAGAAGTTAAGACCTTTAGAGCAAGATTAAAGAACATTATTTAATCGAAGAATGTTGCTGGATCAATGCTGCAAAGCGAATTAATGCAACAAGGTGAATCGACCCATCAAGGTGAGCAGCCAGACAAGTTAATGCAACAAGGTGAATCAACCCATCAAGGTGAGCAGTCAGACCAATTAAGCCGGCAAGGCCAATTAATGCAGCACGAATAATTAATGTTGCAATGCCAATTTATGCTGCAAAGCGAATTAATACCGCTGCGTTCTTTCCGGAAGCGCCACACTAGCAAGTAATACTCCTAATGCACACGACCCAATTAAAGGACCCAGTGCGCTTGGATCGGTTAAAAACTCACGCCCTAAGGTGTCAAGCAATGAACCAGCAAGTAATCCCGATACCAACAAAACACCCGCAAGGATCATGCCCACAATGCACCAAACACGTCTACCCGTGCTACATAAAAGAGAACTTACAACCGAAGCAAGCACCCAAGCCAATATCATAATCCAGGTGGAAGGTTTCGCTATAAGACCCAACACTACGTCACTGTAACTCGAATCGATAGGCATAGGTGCAAAAGTAATCGCATCCCAACCAAACAAGGATCCCGAACCCAATCCTGCAAGTATTACAGCAACACAGGCTGCATATAAGGTGGCAATAAGCGCATCGCGCACAGACAGGAGAAACCCTGCCACAAACGGAACAAGAGGTGCCAGTCCAATAGCGCCAAATATCACACCCGCCATACCAGCGTTGCTTGCCTCAACCGAAAATCGAGCGGAGTAAAACCACCACGCGCCCGTTGCTGCCATAAAGACAATGCCAGGCAGCGGAGCACCGCAGGCGCAGAGCGCAACTCCAAACGCCTCGCCCACCACGAGAACCCCCCATGAAGGCAGCGCGGCTGTCAGCCCAATGCAAGCCGCCAAAATACCCCAAGCAACAGGCTGAGTTCCCCATGATTCAGGCCCTAAAACTGAATGAATTCCCAGAAAAGCAAGCAATCCAGTACTGAGCGCCGCCCAAATTCGCATACAAACTGAGCGCATACGTGAAGACATACGCCAAGGCTGCTGTGAAGAACCATAGGAAGCTCTCTCGTAGAGGCCGTCTTCACTATCTGGAAGCCCTTTACCAGAGACATCCTCAGCACTCAAAGTGTCGGTATCATCAAAAAAATCTTCCTGAGAAGATAGTTCTTCTCCAGAACCCGTTAGGTCCCCCGCGCTCACAAGACGCTTGAGTGCGTTTTTCCCTTTACGCGTACTGCCAAGACAAGGCTGTAGCTGTTCAGCAAAATCCTTTACCGAGTCGTATCGCTCCTGAGGATCAGGGTCAAGAGCGCAAAACATGATGTCGTCGATGTCCTCATCAAGCCCCTCCATACAAAGCGACGGAATGACGAGTTCGGCATCATAAATTGCATCTTCCGCTTCTGCGAGTGTTTCAACTACAAAAGGATTAACCCCTGCGATCATTTCGTATGTCAAACTCGCAAGCGCCCACTGATCGCACCGTTCGTCCAGCTCCTGCTGCGTCATTTGCTCAGGCGGCATATAACCGATCGTGCCGCCCGCCGCAGTACCATAGCCAGCTTCAGTGGCAAGTCTTGCAAGCCCAAAGTCGGTTACCTTTACCTGCCCTTGATGATCTATCAGCACATTTTCTGGCTTAATATCCAGGTGAAGTACGTGACGCTTATGTGCCACTTCGAGCGCATGGGAAACCGCTTTAAAAACCGCAGCCACTATATCGGAATTGATTTCTTGAGGATATTTCGCAAGAAGATCCGCCAGAGTAATGCCATCAACATATTCCATGATGAGGTAGGCCATATCTCCAGCTACCTCAAAATCATAGATTGAAACAATAGAGGCATCAGATAGTTTTGCTGCTGTACGAGCTTCTTCCAAGCCGGCAATCGAGGAGGTATCGAAAGGACGATTATCCACCAGGATGCTACCCCTATGCGTAGCAAGAACTCCTGCGGTGTCTTCGAGAGGCATGCATTTTATCGCGACACGACGTTCAATGCGCGTATCCCAGCCAATTACTACCGATCCAAAAGCTCCCTGCCCGGCGTCGCCTAAAACCGCATAACGATCTAGAAGAAGCGATTCTGGATCTATTTCTGATTCCATGCCCGTATCGAAATCGACATCAAGGTCAGCATACGAATCAGCATTTGGATCATCGTAACCTGCTCTGCCTTTATACTCCCCGTCCGATTCAGCGTAAAACGTACGTGTTTTATCTCCTGGCAACGCCATATTTTGAAAGGCATCACGCTCATCGATGTCTTCCTCAAAATATTCGCTTTTCTTTTGCCAGGGGAATTTCATTATTGAGATAATTTCACTCCAGGTATTCTTAAAGCTTAGTCAACGATTTAAGCACTTCATTGTAAAGCGATCTAGAACGCTCCAATTGAAACCAGAGGCGCAATCTAAACCGCTTTAAGCATTAAAAGAATTCTAAACGAAAAAGATCAAGCAAAGAAGGGAGCCTGCCGCAGCGGAAGACCTACTGCAGCGGGCTAGACACCTTCTATTCAGTAAATGAAGTCACAAAATGTTTAATAAGCGCGGCAGAAGTAGGTGTTACTCGCTCGCCCTGAAGTCGCGTTTGTGCAAGCGGAAGGCCCTCAATAATAGCGGCAGTTGCAGGAGCAGGCAGAGAAAGTACTCCATGAGCACATTCAATTTCTCCCTCTCCGGGCTGAATGGCGGTTGCCGTAACGCTTTGGGGTGCTAAAACGTAAAATGCAGCGCAAATAGCCAAAGCATTGCGGATTCCGTTTGCATTCCCCACCTCATGAAAGTGAGTTTCTTCCACTTTGCATCCATGAACCTTAGCTTCTGCTTTTGCGAGGATTTCATACACCTCATGCAGGTCGTTTTTTACCCGTTCGGGAACAGTGAGAGCATCGATGCTTTCGCGAACTTCAACAATAGAATGATGATGCTTATCGGGCACCACCGCATGATTCATAATATAGTCAAAAGAAGTACGCTCCTCTTCGCTCATCGCTTCCAAAAGCGTGTCTAAAATTTGTGAGCGCGTTGCATTTTCGTGAAGATCAAGATGTATCTGCATGTTAGTACCTCCGCTTTTTGTAGCGTACAAATTCTTCAATTACTCTTCGTGCTGCGAGGATTTCCCTGGCAGATGATTAATAAGGTGCGCTTGAAATGCTGCGCCGAAACCGTTATCGATGTTTACTACGCTCACACCACTCGCACAAGAATTCAGCATTGAAAGCAATGCCGCAACTCCATTAAACGAAGCACCGTATCCCACGCTGGTAGGTACTGCGATGACTGGGCATGAAGCCATGCCGCCAATAACGCTTGCAAGCGCGCCCTCCATGCCGGCAATAGCAACAATCACCTGCGCGCTCATTATGTCGTCCATATGCGCAAGCAAACGATGAAGTCCCGCCACTCCTACGTCGAACAGGCGAACTACTTCGTTTCCAAGAACCTCTGCCGTCAAGGCTGCCTCTTCTGCAACAGGCAGGTCACTCGTACCAGCGCACGCTATCACTATACGTCCGTTGCCAGTAGGCTGAGGCATACTTCCAACGATGCCTACCTCGGAAAGCTCATGATAATCAAGAGGAATTGATGTCCGAAGAAAAGCCGCGGCTTCTGGCTTCAAGCGAGTGATAAGCACCGTCTTTTCACCGCCATTTTGCAAAGAAGAAACAATGCCCGCAATTTGTTCGGGCGTTTTTCCTGCGCCATATACCACTTCTGCGGCGTTTTGACGAAGCGCACGATGATGATCAACTTTGGCATATCCCAAATCAGTAAAAGGTTCTTTTTTAAGCAGAAGAAGAGCATCTTCGACCGAGCAAGCCCCTCTAGATACTTCAGTTAAAATTCGTTCAATTTCTTCTGAATGCATACAACCTCTTTTTTCGCTCTTAAATTATCTTCACGGTAGCAAAGAAATGCGCCTATATCTTCAATCCGACGATATAAACGCATTTCCTCTTGTTTTGACAATTTAATTATAAATGACGCAGCGAAATTTATTTAGCAGAAAAGTAACTCACTATTAGTAAACTGATCTAAAAAATTACTAGCTCACTATGCAAATAAGAACCGGCTTTTAATACAATCTCCCACCGAAACTACTTATCGGTGTTAAGAAGTTCATCAACCTTGGGCAACCACTCACTGATCTTGATGTGCTGAGGACAAATCTCCTCGCACGTTCCGCAGCTTGTACAATGTTCCGCACGACGACCATAGCTCGTAACTTCTTCGGCATAGAACTTTTTCGCAAGATCCATATCATCGTACAAAACGCCCATGTTATACGCTCTGAAATTGTAAGGAATCGCGATCTTATTTGGACACATATCAACACAGTAATTGCAGCCTGTGCAAGGGATTGCTGCTTTGGCATCAAGCGCAGCTTTTACCGCATCGATGACGGCGTGCTCGTCGTTAGTAAGTATGCCGACCTTTGCGCGCTTCATATAGGAAATGTTGTCGTCAAGCTGTTGCATGGTGCTCATACCAGAAAGCACGCACGAAATTTCGGGCATATCCCATAACCAATCGAACGACCATTCCACATTACTGCGCTCAAATGCTGATGCATCAAAAACTTCTTGAACGCTCTTGGGAAGATCAACCAGCAAACCGCCACGCAAAGGCTCCATTACCACAACGCCCATACCGCGCTCTGCTGCCATCTTGGCACCTTTTACGCCTGCTTGATAATCGCGATCATAGTAATTCAGCTGAATTTGGCAGAAATCCCAATCTGCTGCATTGAGAATCTCCTCAAACAGCTCCAGATCGTCATGAAAGGAAAATCCAATATATTTGACCTTGCCTTCTGTCTTTGCACGAACCATAGACTCAACTGCATTGTTGCGTACGCTCTTCTTCCAACTACCGCCATTCATAGAATGAAGCAGGTAAAAGTCGATATAGTCCATCTGCAAGCGTTCGAGCTGTTCGTTGAGAAAACGATCAAAATCCTCAGGAGCTTTATACAGCCATGCTGGAGATTTCGAGGCGACATACACCTTTTCTCGATAACCATCCTTTAAAGCCTGACCTAGAATTACCTCCGAAGAACCCGCGACATAGTTATATGCCGTATCGAGATAATTAACTCCCTCATCAATTGCATGTCGAATCATGGCAATTGAAGTGTCCACATCGACGTTATCGATCGTCGTATCATTCACCGTTTTACCGCCATTTTTCAATGGCAAACGCATGACACCAAAACCCAAGGGTGAAAGTTTCACTCCTGTTTTCCCCATTTCACGAAGCTCCATGAATGGCCCCTCCTTCGCAAATGCGACAAACCTCTGTGCGTTATCGCATAACATGTCTACATGTCTTTTGTCCTTTAAAGAAGTTTAGCACTCACTTGCCGAGCGATCCTTTAAGAAGTCATGCAATAATCTCGAGCTTTGCGTGGATATCAATTATTTTGCTGCATGAATTCTGCGGCTGTTTCGCGCTGCTTGGGTACGCAGTTGTTTCGCCGCTTGAGTTCGCAGCTTCTATTTACGGAGCTTCTATCGACGCAGCTCCTATCAAAGCAATAAGTTTAGCTCTCAAAGGATTTTTCATTAATTCTTTGGGCGATTGATGTAGGTCCAGCACAGCTAAACCATACTCGCCTCACATCAATCGAAAAAGGAAAACGAGCTTTAAACGTTGAATTTAAAGTGCATGACATCGCCATCCTGCACCACATAGTCTTTGCCCTCTTGGCGAAGCTTTCCAGCTTCACGACAGCCTTTCTCGCCGCCAAGTTCAACATAGTCCTCGTAGGATGCAGTTTCAGCCTTGATAAAGCCGCGCTCAAAATCAGTGTGAATAACGCCTGCTGCCTGAGGAGCTTTTGCGCCAACAGGAATAGTCCAGGCACGCGTTTCTGTTTCGCCACTCGTGAAAAAGCTCTGCAAGCCTAAAAGCTTGTACGCCTCACGAACCAAGCGCGCCAAGCCCGATTCATCCAACCCTAGCTCATCCAAAAACATCTGAGCCTCTTCAGGTTCAAGCTCTGCTAAATCAGCCTCAGTCTTAGCGCAAATGGGTACTGGCTGCTGTCCATCTATTTCAGGAAGTTCCGCATTAAGCTGACTTTCGTCAACATTGGCAATATAAAGAAGCGGCTTCATGGTAAGCAGGCACAGTTCCTTAATGGAATCTTTTTCGTCATCGGATAAATCAAGAGAAAGTGCTCGGTGCCCTTCGTTGAGACCTTCAAATACTTTTTTCGCCGTTTCGAACTTAAGCACTGCAGATTTATCTCGCTTTGCTTCCTTCTCCAAACGAGGCAAAGCTTTCTCGATAGTTCCCATATCAGCCAAAACCAATTCGGTTTTGATGGTCTCAACGTCACTTTGCGGATCAACTTTGTGCGATACATGCTCTACGTTTGGATCGGTAAAAAAACGTACCACTTCGCAAATTGCATCGGTTTCGCGAATATTTGCCAAAAACTTATTGCCCAATCCTTCTCCCTGAGAAGCACCTGCAACTAAACCAGCAATATCAACAAATTCCACCGTGGCGGGGATGATCTTTGCGGGATGATCAATTGAAGCAAGCCCTTCCAAGCGCTCATCGGGCACTGGAACGATACCTACGTTTGGCTCGATTGTGGCAAAAGGATAGTTTGCAGCAAAGCCGCTCTTTTTGGTAAGCGCGGTAAATAACGATGATTTACCTACATTAGGTAACCCAACGATTCCGATTGAAAGAGACACGTGTTTCTCCTTGATACCTACTTGTTATTTGCGATTCGTAATACGTTGCATTTTGAGTCACAACGCTTTTTATGCGAAGTCCATAATACCACCCTCTTCGCATACATGCCGAAACCTAGTAAAGCTTCCCAGAAAAGATCTCTACTAGAAAGGGGACCCTATTTAGGATCCCCTTTTACGAACTAACAGTTAGATACTGCATGATTGATATAGTGCGCCTTCAATCCCAGACTCTACCGGATCAGCCTACCGGATCAGCCTGTCAGATCAGCCTGCCTGACAGGCAAGCCTACCGAACCAGCCTACCAACAGGCAAGCTTACATGGTAAACAGGCCCATTGTTTGCGCAACGTATGCCACCAAAATAATTACGAGAACAATTGGCGCAATGAACTTAATCATAAATGCCCAAACTTTGCGCAGCTTAAATTCAGCAGAAAGCATTACTTCTTCTTCCAAAGATTTCGTGCCTACAATCCAGCCGATAAAGATACAGGTAAGTAACGCTACCACAGGCATCATGACAGAATTCGAAATGAAATCGAAGAAGTCGAGCATCGTCGAGCCTTCACCCAGCGGCTGAATAAAGGAAAGCGCTCCAAAACCAAGGTTTACGATCACGCCCATCAGCGTAGTCCAAATGATGGTTACGATAAGAGCAGTGCTACGTTTGCAGTGGGTAGCATCCTGGATAATAGCGGTACAGGTTTCTACCAAGGAAATAGAGCTTGTCAAAGCTGCAAACAATACCAATATGAAGAATACGCCGCCGATGATGGGTGCCATATCGCCAAGGCCACCAAATACCTGAGGCAAAACAACAAACATTAACGTTGGGCCAGAATTCTCTGCAACTGCCTCGCCGGAACCCATAGCTGCAAAAGCAGCAGGGATGATCATCAGACCTGCAAGCAGGGAAACGCCAAATGTAGTGCCTGCAATCTGACCAACACTTGAAGTAAGTTTGGAAGTCTTATCCAAGTAAGAGCCATAGGTGACCATAATGCCCATCGCCAGAGACAAAGTAAAGAAGGTTTGTCCCAAAGCAGAAATTACCAGCTCAGGAGAAAAAGCGCTGAAATCTGGCACGAAGTAGTACGATAAGCCTTCGATAGCACCTGGCAACGTGAGCGCATAAATCGCAACTCCAGCAGCCATGATGATTAAAGCAGGCATCATGACTAAGTTTGCTTTTTCGATACCGCCCTTAACCCCTCGAGATACAACGAAGTAAGTCAGCGCCATGAAAACCAGCATAAAGATGATGCTTTCAGGGCCACTTGCGATAAAGGCGCTAAAGTAATCGCCGCCATCCGTAAGAGAAGCAATATCTCCCGTCACATAGCAAGCGAGGAATTTCGTAACCCAACCGCCAATAACACAGTAGTAAGGAACGATAATAAAAGGTACCGCCGACATCAAAATACCAATAAAGGCATACTTTTTACCGTAGGCTTTAAATGCACCAATGGAGCTCTGCCCCGTCTTACGACCAAGCGCGGTTTCAAGAAGCAAAAGTGCAATACCAATCGTAAATACGAACACCAAATAGGTAAGCAAAAACGTGCCGCCACCATATTTTGCTGCCAAATAAGGGAAGCGCCACATGCTTCCCAAGCCGACAGCAGATGCAGCTGCCGCTAATACAAAAGCAAGCTTACCGGACCAGGAAGCACGGCCTGCCTGCTGAGCGGATTCTGTTGAAGTCATAAGATCTTCCTTCTTCGTAAACGTTATTGAGTCCCACCTATAAAAAGAAAGCTAGCGTTCAATCTCCCATTGACACAGACTAAATAATCGAAGTAGAAATCCGTATCAATTTTTCTCAAAGTTCGCCAAGATTTTCTTTATATACGTCAGGCAATTTACACAGGGCAAGACTATAGCAAACTATTACAAATGTGTTAAACAGAATCCGAAAGAGTGTCACTTCAGCGGAGCAACGGATCATGTACGCGCTTTCCTTCGTAACTTACGCGCCAAAATACCAAACCTTGGGCAGGAGCGTTTTCGCCCGCAGCGCTTCTGTTACGCGCTTCAAGTACTTCGGAGATCCATTCAGGCTTACGCTGTCCTCGCCCCACTGCAACAAGACTACCCACAATCGTTCGAACCATAGAATGCAAAAAAGCATTACCTTTCACGGTAATTACAACGAGCGATTCACCCCAAAGCTCTTCAGGCTCCACAGTGATGCTGAAAACATTTCTCATAGTGGATTTGCCTTCTGCCGAAACCGCCAAACAAAAGCTTTTAAAATCGTGCTCTCCAATAAGGTAAGTAGCTGCCTGGCGCATCGCCTCAATGTCAAGTTCTTTTGGTATATGCCAGCTAAAGTTCTTCATGAGGAGAGGAGCCGCTTTATCGACGCAGATGAAGTAGCGATATTCGCGCATAGTAGCAGAGAAACGTGCTGAAAAGTTGTCCGCCTGTCGAGCAATGGAACGTACCGAAATATCTTCATGTGTTAGCGCATTAAGCGATCGCAATAGCTTATGGTCATTGCGCTGCTCGTATTCTTCCTGAGTCACACAGAAACTAACAACCTGTCCTTTTGCGTGCACGCCTGAGTCGGTACGACCCGCGCACACCGTTTCTACAGGATGTCTAAAAATAAGAGCGAGAGCTTCCTCGATGCTTCCCTGAACGGTTAACTGTCCAGGCTGTCGTGCGAATCCTGAAAATGGTGCGCCGTTGTAGGCAACCTCTAGACTTAATATCGCGAGATTGGAGTCACGTTCAACTTTTGATGCGAGCGCAAGTTTTGATTCAGGTGCGTTTTCGTTTGTATTCATTGGTCTGTCTCTACTAAATCCCAGTCCGTGGATGAGTTTTGCTAACTCTGGCACAGATCTCCAGTTATGGCAATTTCCAAAAATAATAGTACCAAGTTAAGTAACGTTTAATAGAAAAGCGTTGATTGGCTAGCTCTAAAACACTTTCATCTACCACAACCGTAAATTTCTGGCGAACTACAATAATTTGCAGCAATACACTCCTTTTTGACAAATTCTTAGCTTATCGGGCAGGAAATTTCGGAAATATCCCTTGTCCGAGCTAAAAAGATCACCCGATAATACGTGAATTTGCCACCTTTCATACGTTTGCTATATATCTAAACGCTATATATTCTCGTTCCGAATACCCTAGATGAACATCGGAACCCGATAAGCTCAAAAATTGCCAAATCCACTACTAAACTTAACGGAACCTGGTTGGTGCGGAAACTGCAGGAGCGAATCTGGTCGGAGGGCAAATTGTTGGAGCGGAAATTGCAGGAGCGAACCTAGTTGGAAAGCAGATGGTTGAAGAGCAATGGTTGGAGCGAACCTGGTTGGACCGCAAATGACTAGGGCACAAATGGATGAAAAGCAAGTTTTTGGAGAGCGAATGGTTGGAGGGCAAACAACTGAAGCGAACCCGATTGGAGCGCAAACCCCAACCAGATTAATCGGGACGCTTCCCTTTATTCCGCGAAGCGTCCCAAACTAGTTGCCAAAACCTTAACGAGGTATCAAACGAAACATCTGCCGCATCTGAAACATCTATCTCATCTGCCTTCTAAGCAAGACATCGTTGAGGCATCTGAGACATCTGCCGCGTCTGCCTTCCAAGCAAGACGTTGATGAATCACTTGCCAAATCCGAGGCACTTGCCGCATCCGAGATATCTGCAACATCTGATCCCTCTATCTCATCCACCTTCTAAACAAGACACCGTTTAGAGTCTCGCAAGCGTTTGCTTAACTACGAAGCTTTCCAAACAGGTCGTCCAAACAAATCCGCCAAATGTGCCTTGAGGTGCGAATTGTTCGAATCGGTAGTAAGAGGCAACTCCGCCCTCATTCGTTTGCCATTTTCTTCGTTAATGTACAAAATAACCGGATCTTTGCCAGGATGCGCTTTCAGGATACGCATCAGCTTATCCGAAGAAACCGAGTTCAATTCCCGTGTTGCAAGCGTGAGTTCTAGCTGCATTGGTGCAACATTCATATCCGCTTCAGAAAGCTCCAGCGGTTTTGCTTCGTACACCAGAATTTGGCTACCACGATCATTTACTTCAAATTTACCCTTGCAAGTAATAATGGCGTCTTCCTGAATTGCTGCCTGATTTTTTTCGTAATCAAAACATACGCATTCAATATGTCCAGAAGTATCTTCCAGTGTAAAGCTCGCCATCAAAGTACCACGTTTTGTACGACGAATATTTGTTTCCGAAACCATACCTGCAAACGTGGCAGATTTAATGCCCTCTTCCCTGTCCATCAAATCACCCAAGGTGTATTTCATCGTACGAGAAAGATAGTTCTCGTAAGGGCGAAGCGGGTGGTCAGAAACGTACATCTTCAAGATATCTTTTTCGAAAGAAAGCTTCGTACGACGATCCCACTCTATGCCATCAGGTTCTGGAATATCTTCCTTGAAAGAATCATCCACATCAGCAAACATGCTAAACATATCAAGCTGACCTGCATCCTTGTCCTTTTGACGCTTAGTAGCGCTTTCCAGCATAGGAGTTTCGTCAACAAAATACATGAGCTGTTTGCGCGTATACCCCGTAGAGTCAAAACCACCTGATTTAATTAGTGCTTCAAGTGTTTTGCGATTGTAGGCAGAAGAATCAACGCGGTTTACAAAATCGTGCAATGAGGTATAGGGGCCGTTCGCCTCGCGCTCATCAATGATTACCTGCGCAACTTTTTCGCCTACACCACGAATGCCCGCTAAACCAAAACGAATTCCATTATCAAGAGGAGTAAATTCCAAGTTAGAAGAATTTACGTCAGGCGAAAGCACGGGAATACCATTACGGTTACAGCTCGCAATGTATTTAATTAGGCGATCAGAGTTGCCCATATACGACGACAAAACTGCCGCCATATAATCATTGGGATAATGCGCTTTTAAGTATGCCGTACGCATAACCAAAATAGCGTACGCTGCTGAGTGAGACTTGTTAAATGCATACTTAGCGAACTTTTCAGCATCTTCCCAAATCTTTTTAGCAATCTCTAAGCTAAAGCCATTTTCGACGGCACCTTGATTCCAATCTTCTTGGAGTTGGCGCATTACATCGATCTTCTTTTTACCCATTGCTTTACGCAGCTTATCTGCCTTACCTGCAGAAAAACCACTCATGACCATGGAAATCTGCATGATCTGCTCCTGGTAAACCATGGTTCCGTAGGTTTCTTCCAGCAACGGACGCAAGCGATCGTCATAGTAATGAACAGGTGTTTTGCCGCTCGCAACCATAACATAGTCATCAACCATGCCAGACTCCAAAGGGCCCGGACGGTTCAATGCGATCGAAGCAACAACATCAGAAAATCTATGAGGAGGTAAACGACTAAACAGACTTACATACAGCGCACTTTCCACCTGGAACAGACCATCCATATTGCCGCTGCGTAAAAGCTCGAAAGCCTTTTCATCATCGGTTGGAATTTCCTCAGGAATGATTTCCACCCCAAAACGGGCTTTAATATTACGGCACGCACGTGAGAGTACACCTAAGGTTCGCAGGCCCAAGAAGTCCATCTTCAGCAAGCCCAAATCAGGCGTGTAATGACCGTCGTACTGGGTAATGATGCCGCCACCCTTGGTATCGCGCTTCATAGGCACATGATCACTCATGGGGTCACGGCAAATAATGGTTGCGCACGCATGCACACCTTCACCACGCACATGACCTTCGATAGAACGTGCCGCATCAATTACACGACGGACATCTTCCTCGGTGTCGTAGGCTTGCTTAAGGTCAGGATTCTTTGCCATCGCATCATCGATCGTGATGCCCAGCTCGTTACCAATAAGCTTGGCTACTTTATCGCCTACCGCATAGGGGTAATCCAACACGCGAGCTGCATCGCGCACGGCATTTTTTGCCTGCAGCTTACCAAAGGTAATAACGCCTGATACATGGTCCTCGCCATAAACATCTTTAATATGTTCAATAACCTCTTGGCGACGTTCATCTTCGAAGTCAACGTCGATATCGGGCATCTCTACACGTTCTGGAGAGAGAAAACGTTCAAACAGTAAGCCATTTGAAAGGGGGTCAAGGTCAGTAATTCCCATAGCGTAGGCAACAATTGCACCTGCCGCCGAACCACGACCAGGGCCTACACCAATACCCTGACTACGCGCCCACTCAATATATTCCTGAACAATAAGGAAGTAAGCAGGGAATCCTTGCTGAATAATAACGCTCATTTCGTAATCAGCACGCTCTTGAACTTCCGCAGGAACAGGATCTCCGTATCGGCGTACCAGACCTTCCTGTACACGCTTTCGGAAATATGATTCTTCTGTTTCTCCTTCAGGTAAGGGGAAACGAGGAAGAATTGCATCGCGCTCTAATTCCACATTACACTTTTCTGCCAGTGCAACGGTGTTATCGCATGCTTCGGGGAATTCCTTTAGTGCGGCGCGCATTTCCTCTTCAGTCTTCATATAGAACTGATCGTTTGGAAACTTAAAGCGCTTTTCTTGAGTTACGGTAGAGTTGGTGCCGATGCAGAGCATAATGTCTTGCGCAACCGCGTCCTCTTGCGTAAGGTAATGAAAGTCGTTCGTTGCAATAGTTTGCAAGCCAAGCTGGTTAGCAATTTCGGTGAGCTTGCGATTCATTTCCAGCTGAGTCATACCACCGTTTGTGGTAATACCTTGGTCCTGAAGCTCAATATAAAAGTCGCCCGGCTCATACAACGCCGCAAATCGCTTTGCCCACTCAACCGCCTGGGCGAAATCACCGTCGTCAATACAACGAGGAATAACGCCTGCAATACAAGCACTCGTTGCAATAAGCCCTTCGGAATACTTTTGAAGCATTTCAAACGTGGTGCGAGGACGATAATAGAAGTTATCAACATGCGATTCGCTTACCAGTTTGAGTAAGTTGTGATAGCCCGTATTATTTTTTGCGAGCAAAATCATGTGATGGAGCCGACGTTTTTCTTTTTTAAGCTCGCTATCGGTGGTGAAATAAATCTCACAGCCAAAAATAGGCTTTACCCAAACGCCGGTCTCCTTCTTTACCTTTTCACAGGCATCAGCCAGCTCAGGCACACCACTCATAACGCCATGGTCGGTAATAGCAACGGCAGGCATGCCTAAATCAGCTGCACGTTTAACCATGTCATAAATATGCGTTGCGCCGTCAAGTAGGGAATACTCCGTGTGATTGTGAAGATGAACGAATGCCATAAGCTCACACCCTTACGTCATGTGCCAAGAAGTACTGTTCTCGTCTCTGTTCCAATATTTCGGGTACTCATATTAGCAGCATTCGCGCTTAATGAAAGCGAACAGTTAGTGGATTAAATGCGAAGTTTTGTTAACGGCTCACTATACGGCTTTGTTAATCTTTGCCGAACGACTCTTTATATTCAAAGGGCAATTTTCCTTCGAGTGCTTTCTTCTTTGCATTGTACTGAACTTGAAGCCAACGAAGTTTTCGACGAAGCACCGAATTAGCTATGAATTGTTCATGACTAAGCGAAGAGAGACGCTCTTCCAATTCCGGAATTGCCTTTTCTAGAAGTTCAAGTTTGATATCTTGAATTTGGCGCGTCTTGTCACAAAGAACTATTACGCGATTCCCCATTACTTGAAGATAGCCACCCATATTCGCTGCAGCTATAACTGGACCTGACTCAGAAGTTTCTCGGCCCCAAATGACCCCATCTTTAAGCGCAATAAGCGCTGGAGAGTGATTTTCAAGCACCCCCATATAGCCCTGAACACCAGGAACGGTTATCGAGTAGAGCTCCCCTGAAAAGAGCATCCTATCTTTAGCAACCACATCACAATGCAGCACTGACATATAGCTCTCCTTTGAACGTCCGCATGAACGCCCCATGGTTTACTTGAGAAACCTCTCCCCTTGTTCCTCTTCAGCAAATAACTCAAAGTGAGTCATTGGGGAGGAATGCTATCAGCCTACCCGTATTTTATCCACGATTTTTTAATAAATGCGCCAAATAGTCACACTTGAGTTATATATGACCGACTTCAATAACTTTTTCAATAACTTTTGCTATAGAAGGTTATTTATAAACACCCACAAATAAATCCCTGTCTTACAGACTTATAAGTTCACAACCGAGTCCAAACCCCCACAAAACAAAACAACCCCCTCCAAAAAGGAAGGGGTTGTTTGAATGCTGGTACCGTCGAAAACCTAATTTCGTCCGGAGGAATCGTGGAAGAAACCTAGACGTACTGGCTTTCCTTTTCCTTGGCAGCAAGTTGCACTTTGCACCAGCGAAGCTTTCGAGTAAGAACGGAACGAGAGATAATCTGATCCTCGCGAAGGTTAGCGATACGCTCTTCAAGCGATGTAATATCCTTACGAACCTTATCCTCGTTGATACGCTTGATCTCGCGCGTTTTATCACAAAGTACAATTACGCGTTCTCCCAAGCACTGGACATAGCCGCCCATAATAGCCGCACTCAACGTGGTGCCGCCTTCGGGCTTGGTGCGTGCCCAAATAACGCCATCATGAAGAGCGGTAACAAAAGGCTCATGGTTAGCCATGATACCAAGCTCGCCTTCGCTTCCAGGAACCATTACAGAATGGAGTTCACCGGAAAAGAGAACCTTATTCTTGGCTACGACATCACATTTGATAGTGGACATAATTTACTCTTCTTCCTGCTTCTTGATCTCCTCGTAGGCTGCGTAAACATCCTCGATGGTGCCCTTATTACGGAAGCAAACCTCAGGAATTTCGTCGCAGTTACCGCTGAGGATCTCCTTGAAGGAGCGAATAGTGTCTTCCAGCTTAACGTATACACCGTCTTGGCCGGTGAACTGCTTTGCAACATGGAAAGGCTGACCCAAGAAGCGCTCGATCTTACGAGCACGATTTACGATGATCTTCTGATCTTCGGAAAGCTCTTCCATACCCAGAATAGCAATGATGTCCTGAAGGTCCTGATAAGTCTGGAGAATCTTCTGTACACCAACTGCAACTTCATAGTGCTCTTCACCAACAATTTCTGGATCGAGTGCACGAGAAGTGGATTCCAGTGGGTCAACTGCAGGATAAATACCCTTTTCTGCGATGGAGCGGTTAAGAACCGTCTTAGCATCCAAGTGGGTAAAGGTCGTTGCAGGTG
>OLPW01000232.1_pt1 | contig 67687 bp, 46 predicted proteins | sample 1672161 | NCBI WGS metagenome assembly OLPW01 (sample SAMEA3136654, study PRJEB25190) | human gut metagenome
TTCCACCTTGGTGGTGTAATCGCAGCGGGAGCAGGTATCGTATTCCTCCCAGCCAGTCTCGGTGCAGGTGGGCGCTTTGGCGTCGTGATGCACCAGCTTGTGTTTCAGCGCAGGGATTTCCACCTTGGTGGTGTAAGTGCAGCCCTCGCGCTGGCAGGCGTCATATTCCTCCCAGCCAATTTCGGTGCAGGTGGGCGCCTTGGCGTCGTGGTGCACCAGGTCGTGGTTGTTCGGGTCAGGTCCATACCATGGGTGTACATAAGTATCCGTTCCCTTGCGGTAGCAGTAAGCGCAGTTTGTGTAGTACACGGGCGGAGAAACGCAGGTGGCTGCGGACTTAAGGCACGAGCTATCGTTGCCCTGAACGAAGAAATGTGCGCCCACCTTAGTTTTCGCTTCGTGGCAGACGGTGCAGCTAACCCAGTGGTTTTCGGCATCCGAATCCCAGCTCTGATTCGCAGGGAAGGTATGTGCGCTGTAGTACTGCCCGCCGCAGGTAGTGCATGTTCCCAGGGTGATGCAGGTCGCACTGCTGTCGCCGGAGCAGCTTGCAGTGTCCACCGCATCGCAGCCGTCGCGCTGGCAGGTGCGGAAATGCTCACTGTTGTTGCCCCTGGATTGCCATGCGCCCCAGTCGTGACCGAGTTTGCCGTATTGAGCGCCGCACTTGGCGCAGGTTTTGCCCGTGGTGCAGGTCGGCGTTTCGGTGCCGCCAGAGTGATAGCTGATTGGATTGCCAGCAAATATGGTACGTTCACTTTCACCGCAGTTTGGACATTTGTGAATTACCCAATGCTGATCGTCGTTGTATCGCTCGAATCCTGTAATCTCATGATATGCCCGCGTGTTACAGAAAAAACATACGGTGCGGATGGTTTCCGCCTTCGCTTCCGGCGCCATTCCCGGCAGCAGGCACAGCAGCAGCGCCGCAGCCAGCAATATGGCAAAACTCTTCTTCTTCATCTTCGTCGCCTCCTTAAAGTTAGGGTAACACCGCACAAATGAGGTGGTCGGCCGGCAAATGGATTGTGCGGTGCTGCCTTTATGATGGATTTACTGTGCCAGTTCCACCAGCGTGTCAAACGCGGGCTTCGGCTGGGCATCCTTGTCGAACAGGAGCGGGTACTCGTCCGCGCGCCAGCTCAGGTCGTCCACCGTGCCCCATACCTGCACCGCTTCGATGCGGTCGGCGTAACGCAGGAAAATCTTCATCAGGTCGCCGTAATACTTCGCCTGCTTCTGCAGATTTTCCTCGCTCGTATCGTCAATGCCCACGTCAAGTTCGGACACGCGCAGGAGCAAATCACGCTTGGCAATCTGCTGGAACGCCCAATCCACGCGGTCAATCGTCGGACTGCCGACGGAGTAGTGTGCCTGGAAGCCGTAGCCGTCAATCGTGCCATCCGCAATCAGGCTGTCCAGCAGAACGCAGATGCCGTGCAGCTTGGGGTCAAGGGGGGTGTTGTAGTCGTTGTAGTACAGCTTCACGCCGTCCGCGGCGTACTTGCGGGCGTACTCAAACGCGCGGTTCACGAAATCCTGACCAACTGTCTTTGTCCAGTTGGATTCGCGCAGCTGGTCGCTGCCGTCCGCCACGGCTTCGTTCACAACGTCCCACGAGACAATCAGCCCCGGATAATTCTCGTTCGTCCACGTCAGCACCTGCTGGATGTAGCTTTCCATGCGGGCGAGCATGGTTTCGCGGCTGCACAGCGGCTTGTGGGTCGCGTAGCCCTCATGGAAGAAGGCTTCGGGCGTCTGGGAGTGCCACACCAGCACATGCCCATGCACCTTCACGCCATTGTCGCGGCACCAATCGAGGAACGGAATGCAGTTGTCGAACTTCACAGCGACGGCCGTGTCGTCCGTGCGGCTGAGCTTGCGGCATTCCGCCATATCCAGCAGCGAATCCGGCTTCATCTCGTTGCCCGCGGTCATGATGGTGAACTGGCTGCCGTAGAACGCCATGCGTTTGCTGTCCGCCACTTCACTGGCAACAACCGCCGTGCCGAAATCGAACTTATCCGCATAGAGCGTCTTGAGGACAGGCAGCGAAGTGGTGTCGAAGGAGTCAATCTTCTCGTCGCAGGTGAAATTGCGGATGGTGAAGGACGTTTCCTTGCCCGCGCCCTCAACGTACAGCACATACTTATCATACCGACCGGGAATGTACGCGCCGGACAGCATTGCCCATTCGCCCTTCTTCGCCGTGCCGGTGACAATGTTCTCATAGGATTCCTCGCCGTCGCGGGTATGGGCGACGGACAGGATGAAGCTGCACGAATCCATCTCGTCCTGCTTCACCTGCACGGACAGGTTGTAGGCGCGCCCCGGCACAAGGTCGAAGTCGCGGCCGGGAGAGTTCCACGTCGCGGTACGCCCGGTGATGTACAGCCCGTCAGCGGTCGTCTCGATGGCGGCGCCGCCCGCAGAACGCGCATACCAGCCGTCCGTGCCGCTGGTAAAGTCCGACGTGTAGTGAATCTGCGGCGCGTCGGAGTAATCCGCCTTTTCGGGCGCGGTGATGGTCAGCGTGACATCATCAATGCAGTAGTTTTTGCCCAGATAGTTATCCGACGCCGTGAGGAAGCGGATATTGATGCCCGCGTCCGCCTCGAAATCGCAGGAGATTTCCGTCCACTCCTTGCCCTTGACGTTCACCTGCGCGTAGTAGGCGTAATCGCCGCCCGCCTTGCCAATCGCCATAACGCCGTCCTCCGAGCTTTCGACGTAGACGCAGGCGGACAGGTGGACTTTCGCGCCGGCCTCAATGCCAAGCGACGCAGCGGAGAGGTCAACAGCGTCCCAGTTATTGCTGCCGCGTCCAGAAACTCGCAGGCTCTGCTTGCCGCTGTGTGCCTGCGATTCCGTCACGCCGACGGTGCAGGAGCCAGACTGGCTGAACGCGGCGGCGTTGCCATCCTCAAAGTCGATGGTGACGGCAGTCTGCGCGGCTTCTTCCGCTGCGGCGAAGCAGGGCAGAAACAAGCAGAGTGCCATCAGCAGAAAAAGCGCTTGTGCGACCCAGTGTTTCATGTTTGATTTCCTCCCTTAGCGTCTTGGGGGTCTATGGAATGGATGATGCAATAATTTAATTATACACAAAAATTGTGTTTTGTCAAGAATGTCTGATTTCTTACCAGAACGAAAATGGTTTCGTTGGTTGGTTTTTTCTGATTCTATGCTGATGGGCATGGTTGAACTGGTCTTTTCCATGCTTCCAGAGGGCAATGAAAACGGACGAAGTCCGCGGTCGCCCTCTGGACTCCTTCGGTTTCGCCACTCCTGTCACTGGTTTTTATCGCCGCTTTGTGTCTTTTTTTCCGGCTTTTTGTTACTTAACTGATGGGCAAGAAATATTGTCGAAATCTTTCCAAAAGCCCCCTTGAAACAAGGAAAAAACCGTGCTATCATCAAACCGTTTCTAATGAGGCTTTACGATTGAACGACCCGTCTGTACTATTTCCAAATGAGAATGCGCCAAGATGCGAAGCGAATTTTTTCTTCTGGCTAACGCGAATGAAACGCAGCGTAGCAGCGCTACGCTAAGTGGAATGAGCGGACGCCAGAAGGAAAAAGGCGCAAGCAGATGGCGCAGGCGAATGCGGAAAATAGTACCACCACAAGGGAGGCTAACACCCATGAACATCCGCTGCTTCTGCTGCATGGGCGACAGCATCACCAGCGACCAGGTCAGCGGTATCGGCACGATGGTGGCGCATCGGCTGAACGCGCAGGAGGTGCTGAATGCCGCCTGCGGGTACGCAACCTGCTCCGACTGGCACGAAGGCGATAGGAACATCACGCCTGTAACGCTCATCGAGCCGCCGAACACGAACACGGCGGACAACGTGCTGTCCAATCAGGTGCGGCGCGTTTTGCAGGCGCTTACGCCGAAGGGCAGCATCATCCGCTGGACGGTGGATGGCATCGAGTATGCGATTCCGGCGGAAATCGGTATCGGCACAGGCACGCTGAGCACGCCGGACGTCATCTACATCGCCATCTCCACCAATGACGGCAATCAACCGGAAAATGCCCTGGCGGATGACTTTGCGGCAGTCTGTGAACTCCCCTACGCCGCCCTGACCCGCACGTCGATGGCATCTGCGCTGCTCTGGGCGGTGCGGACATTGCAGACCGTCTGCCCGAACGCAGCGATTTTCCTCGCCACGCCGCTGCAAACATACACCCCGCAGGAATGGATGGACGAATCTCACGGGCCGCTCAAGCGCAGCGTCATCCAGAAAGTCGCGCAGAAAACGGGTGTGCACTGCATCGACAGCTTCTACGGAAGCGGCTTTGACCGCAGCGTTGCCCGCTCTCACGGCGAAGTCCACCCGGACGAGGAATGGAAAATCCGCATTGCTGACTTTGTGACAAAGGAAATCGAATCGACCCTGTATAAGGAGTAACCGATGGAGAATATCAAATGGCTGTGGGGCGTAATGGACAAGCGCTACCACAAGTGGCACATTCTTGGCCTCATCATCAGTGCCGTCACGTCGCTGATGCTGCTCATCAACCCCTACCTGACGATGCGCCTGATGGATGACGTCATCGTCGCGCAGAACCCCGAACCGCTCGTCGGCTTGCTGCTGGCGATGCTGATTGTCAAGGTTACGCGCGAAGGTCTGCGCTACCTGATGGTTGTCCTGCTGGAGCATTCCTCCCAGAACACGCTGATGAACCTGCGCATGCGGCTGTTCACGCGTCTGCAGTATCAGGACATGCGCTTTTTCGACATTCACCGCACGGGCGACCTGATGACGCGCCTGTCCGCCGACACAGACTGGTGCCGCCATTTTCTGGCATACATAGACTATGTGGCGGTAGACAGCATCGTCATGTTCGTGTCGTCGTCGATTTACCTGTTCTCGGTGAACTGGAAGCTCGCGCTGGCAATGGTCTGCGTCACGCCGCTGCTGATGATTATCACGAAAGTGTACTCCAAGGGCGCGCGGCGGATGTTCGTGGACATGCGCGACAAGATGAGCGACATGAACGCGAAGGCGCAGGAGAACATTGCGGCAAACCGCGTGGTGAAGGCGTTTGCGCGTGAGGAATACGAGGAGAACCGCTTCGACGAGCGTTCCCGCGCCTTCCGCGATGCGAATCTGGATATCAACAAGCGTTGGCTGTCCTTCTACCCCTTCATCGAGATTCTGGCGAACGCCATGACGCTGCTGACCGTCTTTTTCGGCGGCTACCTGATGATTACCGACGGCATGACGGCGGGCGAACTGACGATTTTCACCCAGCTGGCGTGGACGCTGAGCGTCCCCATGCGGCAGCTGGGCAACCTGCTCAACGACTGGCAGCGCTTCATCACCTGCTCGAACAAGGTCATGGAGATTGAAGTCTCCCGCCCGGAGATTGTAGACAGCTCCTGCGCGGTGAATCACGATCACATCGAGGGTGCGATTTCCTTTGAACATGTATCCTTCGCTTACGGCTCACAGCCGGTGCTGTCCGACGTAACGTTCTCCGCCAAGCCGGGGCAGACCGTCGCCATCATGGGGCCGACCGGTTCCGGCAAAACGACGCTGATTCAGCTGCTCGCCCGCTGCTACGACGTGACCAGCGGCAGCATTTCCGTTGACGGCTGCAATGTGCGCAAGTGGAAGCTGCAGCAGCTCCGCGACGGCATCGGTACGGCAACGCAGGATGTTTTCCTCTTTTCCGACACGGTGGAAGGCAACATTGCTTTCGGCGACCAGACGCTGACAGAGGATGAAGTGCACGACTTCGCCCGCCGCGCGGCTGCGGACGACTTCATCAAGGGCTTGTCCGAGGGCTACGACACGATTATCGGCGAACGCGGCGTGGGTCTTTCCGGCGGGCAGAAGCAGCGCATTGCCTTGGCGCGCGCGCTGGCAGTCAAGCCCGGTATCCTCGTCATGGACGACACAACCTCCGCCGTCGATATGGAGACGGAGAAGTACATTCAGGCGCAGCTGCGTCAGCTCCCCTACGACTGCACGAAGCTGATCATTGCCCAGCGCATTTCCTCCGTCAAGGACGCTGACCTCATCCTGATTTTGAAGGACGGCGTTGTGACCGAGCGCGGCACGCATCAGGAGCTGCTGCGTCAGCGCGGCTACTACTACGAAACGTACTGCCTGCAAAACGGCATCACGCCCGACACCGCTCCGCAGGAGGTGATGTAACATGGCGCGCAACAAATTTGACGTAGACGAGCGCTTGGAAACCCCGTTTGACTTCCGGCACTTGAAGCGCGTGGGCGTTTACATCGGCAAGCACAAGTGGAAGATGCTGCTGGCGCTGTTTCTCTCCGCCTTGGCATCGGTAACGAGCCTCGCCGTGCCGAAAATCACCCAGACCGTCATGGACGTCGCCGTGCCGCAGAAAAACGTTGACCTGCTGCTGAAGATGGCGCTGGCGTTCATGGGCATCATCATCGTCGGCATCGTCTTCACGGTCATCCGCTCGCGCATCATGGCGTTCGTCAGTCAGCAGATCATCTACGATATCCGCAAAGACCTCTTCGCGCACCTGCAGCAGCTGCCCTTTGCCTACTACGACAGCCGTCCGGCGGGCAAAATCCTCGTGCGCGTCATCAATTACGTCAACAGCGTGTCGGATATTCTTTCCAACGGCATCATCAACTCGATTCTGGAAATCATCAATATCATCTTCATCGTCGTCTACATGTATACGACCGAGCCGACGCTGGCGACGATTGTTGTGGCGGGTCTGCCGATTTTCGTGGCGATTATCATCATCCTGAAGCCTCGTCAGCGCCGCGCGTGGCAGAATCAGTCGAACAAAAACAGCAACTACAACGCGTATCTGGCGGAATCCATTGACGGCGTGCGCGTGAGCGAACTGTTCGCGCGGCAGGATGTCAACTGCTCCATCATGCAGCGGCTGGCGACGGCGTGCCGCGCGGCGTGGCTGAAGGCGATTTACATTTCCAACAGCGTCTGGCTCTCTTCGGAAATCATCACGCAGATTGTTTTCACCCTCATGTACTACGCGGGCGTGTACTGGCTGGGCGGCGCGGTGGTCTCCTTTGGCGTGATTCTCGCCATGGGGCAGTACGTCAGCCGTTTCTGGCAGCCGATTACGAATCTGGCGAACATCTACAACAGCTTCGTGAACAACATGGCGTATCTGGAGCGCATCTTCGAGACGATGGATGAACCAGTCGTGATTGACGACAAGCCGAATGCCAAGACACTTCCGCCCATTACCGGCGCTGTTGATTACAACAACATCACCTTCGGCTATGAGGAAGGGCAGACCGTCCTCAAGGATGTTGACCTGCACGTCAAGGCGGGCGAAAGCATTGCGCTTGTCGGCCCGACGGGCGCGGGCAAGTCCACCATCGTCAACCTGCTCTGCCGCTTCTACGACCTGCGCAGCGGTTCCATCACGCTGACGGATGAATCCGGCGTGAAGCACGACATTACCGACGTGACGCTGCACTCCCTGCGCTCGCAGATGGGCATCATGCTGCAGGATTCCTTCATCTTCTCCGGCACGATTCTGGATAACATTCGCTACGGCCGTCTGGACGCGACAGACGACGATGTACGTCAGGCGGCGGCGGTTGTCCGCGCGGACGACTTCATCCGCGAAATGCCGCAGGGCTACAAAACGACCGTGAACGAGCGCGGCGGCAGCCTTTCGCAGGGGCAGAAGCAGCTGATTGCTTTCGCGCGCACGCTGCTGAGCGACCCGCGCATCCTGATACTGGACGAGGCAACCTCCTCCATCGACACCAAGACGGAGAAGCTGCTGCAGGACGGCATTCAGGCGCTGCTGAAGGGACGCACGTCGTTCATCATTGCGCACCGTCTGTCCACCATCAAGAACTGCGACCGCATCCTGTACATTGGCAATCAGGGCATCATGGAAGCAGGCTCTCATGACGAATTGATGGCCAAGCGCGGCGCATACTACGAGCTGTACACCGCGCAGGCGCGCGACCAAGGCATGGGGGAATAAGGCGCGCACGGCGCTTCTGAGAATTGCATAGGGACAAAAAGCGGGGTTGCGTGAAAAATGCGCAATCCCGCTTTTTATACTATTTCCAGATTCACCTGCGCCATCTGCTTGCGCCTTTTCCGTTCTGGCGTCCGGTCGTTCCATTTAGCGTAGCGCTGCTACGCTGCATTCCACTCCCGTTAGCCAGAGCGAAAAATTCGCGGCGCATCTTGGCGCATTCTCATTTGGAAATAGTATTATATTATTTTTCCGCCCCTAAAATCGCCTTAATATCCCCCAAATTCTCCGCAAAATACACCTTTTCCTGTTTTTCTTCCGTCGAAAGCCCCATTTCCACCATATGCCTCAGCAGCGCCTTCAATCCCTCATAATACCCATTCAAATTATACAGCACACACGGGGCATCTATCTGCTTCAGCGCCAGCTTCGACATCACTTCCGACACCTCTTCCAGCGTCCCCGTGCCGCCCGGAAACGCAATGAACGCATCCCCCAGTTCTATCATCTTCGTCCGGCGCTCCGGAATGTCCTTCGTCACAATCAGCTCCGTCAGCCCCTCCATTTGAAAGCTCTCGCTGATGAAAAACTCCGGCTCCACGCCCGTCACCTCCGCGCCAGCCGCCAGCGCACTGGCCGCCAGCGCGCCCATCAGACCGGATTTCGACCCGCCATACACCAGCGCGTTGCCGCTTTCGCCAATCCAGCGTCCGAGTTCCTCCACCGCCTGCCGAAAAGACGTGTCGCTGCCCTCGTTTGCCCCCAGATAAACCGTAATATTCATGCGAAAGAATCCCCCTTTGCGTATTTCTGCTATCGAGTATAGCAGAATGAACACGGAAACGCAATCGGGGGATTTCCGCAAAAATGAGAATTTCCTCATGAATTTCTAATCATCCTTCGATGGATTTTCCATTCCGCTTGTGCTATCCTTATTCTTGTCAGAACGACAGGACGCGCCCCTCATTGGCGCAGGAGGATACAGATATGATGGCATTTATCGGCTCGGTTTTCAACATGATTGGCTCTTTCATCAACATGGTGTTCGGCGCGGTCGCCAGCGTGTTCCACTTTGTGTTCAGTGTATTAGGCGGACTGCTGGGGCTGGTGCTGCATCTGGGGATGCTGCTGCTGGTTGTCGGTCTGGTGGCGCTGGTAATTACGCGCCGCAAGAACTACAAGCAGGCGAAGGCGGATGAACCGCGCGTCATCCACATGGACAACGGCGAAACCTTCAAGAGCTATTACAGCAAGTAATTTGCAAAAAAGCGCTTGTCCTTCCTCTGAAAGTGTGGTATAATCAGCGTTACCCTAAATTTTCGGAGGTTAAGAAGCAATGACGATTCTGTGGGACTGGAACGGCACGCTGCTCAGCGACGTACCGTTGGTGGTCAAAATCAACAATGAAGTTTTCGCGCGCCACGGCTATCGCCTGACAAGCGAGGAGGAATATCGGCGGATTTTCCGCTTTCCGGTCAAGGATTACTACACCGACATTGGCGTGACGGACGAGGATTTCCCGCTTGTGGCGAAAGAATGGAACGAAGGCTACGTCGCGAACTTCCATCTGGCGCAGCTGCACCAGACGGCGGCGGAGGCGGTTCATCGCTTCCACGACGCAGGCTTCCATCAGGCGATTATCTCCGCCAGTCAGGTGGATCAGCTGCGCGCGCAGGTTGTCAAGTTTCCGGAGCTGGATGGCATGTTCGACGACATTCTGGGGCTGGGCGACGTCTACGCCGTGTCGAAGGTGCAGCTGGCGAAGGATTACCTTTCGCGCAAGGGCTACGACCCGGCGGACACGGTGTTTCTGGGCGACACGAGCCACGACGCCGAGGTTGCCCGCGCCATCGGCTGCCGCTGTCTGCTGATTTCCGGCGGGCACCAGTGCGACGCGGTGCTGCGTCAGGTGCCGGGCGTTGAAGTGCTGCCGTCCCTGCGCGCGGCGGCGGATGTATTAGGAGCATAACAAATTATGGCGGATATCTTGCAGGTCAACACGGAGCTCCCGGCGGATTTCACCCCGACCGCGCCAAGCGGCTTGACGGACGAGGAGGCGGCTTCCCGCAAGCCGAACATCTCCCACCACCGCCCCGACAAATCCACCGCGCAGATTCTGGCGGAAAATCTCTTCACGCCCTTCAACGGGCTGAATGTGGCGCTGGCGGTTTGTCTGGCGCTGGTGGGCAGCTGGCGGAACATGCTGTTTCTGGGTGTCGTGGTGTCGAACACGCTGATTGGCACGGTGCAGGAGCTTCGCGCGCGCAAGACCATTCGCAAGTTGTCCCTGCTGAACGCCCCGACTGCGCACGTCCTGCGCAACGGGCAGGAAAAGACCTGCGCGCCGGATGCGCTCGTCAAGGGCGATCTGGTGATTCTCCGCGCGGGCGACCAAGTGATGGCGGATGCCGTCGTCACCAGTGGGCAGGGTGCGGCGAACGAATCCCTGCTGACGGGGGAAAGCACGCCCATGCGCAAGCAGCCGGGCGATTTTCTTCTGTCCGGCAGCTATATTTTAGAAGGAACCTTCACCGCGCAGCTGGTTTATGTGGGCGACGAAAGCTATGCCGCCCGCCTGACGCGTTCCGCGAAGGAGATTCGCCGCCCGAAATCGGTGCTGATGACGGAGGTCAACCGCCTGATTCGCATCGTCAGCGCGGCGCTGATTCCGATTGGACTGCTTTTGTTCTGCAAGCAGTTCTTCCTCCAGCACCTTCCGCTGACAACGGCTGTTCCGACGTCCGTCGCCGCCATGATCGGCATGATTCCCGAAGGGCTGATTCTGCTGATTTCGGTCGCCTTGGCGGTTGGCGTAATCAAGCTCGGCAAGCGAGACACCCTTGTGCAGGAGCTGTACGGCATTGAGACGCTCTCCCGCGCGGATGTGCTGTGTCTGGACAAAACCGGTACGATTACAACGGGCAAGATGACATTGGATTCGCTGCTGCCCATTTCGGGTGACGAGGGCGCCATGCGGACGCAACTCAGGCGCTTCCTGTCCAGCATGGACGAGCGTTCCGGCACGCTGGATGCCCTCCGCGCGGAAATTCCCGATGTGCAGGGCGAAAAGCCCGTGGCTGTCCTGCCATTTTCCTCCGAACGGAAAAAGTCCGCCGTATCTTTTGCGGATGGTACAACGCTGATTTTAGGCGCACCGACGTTTGTACTGGATGATGCGCATCTTGCGCCGATTCGCAAAACGCTTTCGGACTGCGCCGGGCGCGGCTTGCGCGTGCTGGTTTTGGCAGAAGCGGACGGCTGCGTCACCGAAACTGACACGCCCGCTATCGCCCGCGTGATTGGCCTTTGCCTGCTGACCGACGAGATTCGCCCCGCGGCGCAGGAGACGCTGCATTACTTCCATACGCAGGGCGTTGCGCTGAAAATTATCAGCGGCGACGACGAAAAGACGGTCGCGGCGATTGCCCGCAAGGTCGGCTTGTCGGGCGGCGCAGTGGATGCCTCCACCTTATCGGACGACGAACTTCCCGATGCCTGCGAGCGCTACGCCGTCTTCGGGCGCGTGACCCCGACGCGGAAAAAGGCGCTGGTCGAGGCGCTCAAGGCGAAAGGGCATCACGTTGCCATGACCGGCGACGGCGTGAACGACATTCCCGCACTCAAGGCGGCGGACTGCTCCATTGCCATGGCAGGCGGTGCGGATGCCACAAAACAGGCGGCGCAGCTGACGCTCCTGGACGCGAATTTCGCGAACATGCCGCTGATTGTCGCGGAGGGGCGGCGTGTCGTGGGCAACATCACGCGCGCGGCGTCGCTCTTCCTCGTCAAGACGCTGTATTCCTTCGCCTTGGCGCTGCTGACGCTGCTGTTCCCGGTCGAATACCCCTTCCAGCCGATTCAGCTGACGCTCATTTCCTCGCTGACGATTGGTCTTCCGGCGTTCCTGCTGACGCTCGAACCGAATCAGGACCGCATACAGGGCAGTTTCCTGCGCACGGTGCTGACGCGGGCGATTCCCGGCGCGGCGGCGGTGTGCATCTGCTCCATGGCGGCAATGGCGGGCGTGAATTTCGGCTGGGATATGGCGGACTGCAAGACGCTGGCGGCGCTGTGCGCGGGCGCGGTCGGGCTGATGATGCTCTATTCCGTCTCCGTCCCGCTGACGAAGCTGCGCGCGGCGGTGTGCACCGTCATGACCGCCGGATTCGTGCTGGCGGTGTGCTATTTCAAGCAGATTTTCTATTTTGAGCACCTGACGCTGGCGCAGTACGGCGCGCTGGCAGGGCTGATTGTCCTTGCCGCGCTGGTGATGGCGGCGGTTTCGTGGGCGGCGAAGCGACTGCCGGAGAAAAAAGGATAATAGCAAGAAGGACGAGGCGGGAATGCTTCGTCCTTCTTTGTGTTATACTATTTCCAAATAAGAATGCGCCAAGATGCGCCGCGAATTTTTCATTCTGGCTAACGTGAATGAAACGCAGCGTAGCAGCGCTACGCTAAGTGGAATGAGCGGACGCCAGAATGGAAAAGGCGCAAGCAGATGGCGCAGTTGAATCTGGAAATAGTATTACTCTGCGATTGTCACGGGAATCCACCCGCCACCCAAGCCCCCAAGGGTCAGCGACAATTCCCGCGTGTTTCCCATCGGGGAAATGTCAATTTCCAGCTGCCGGGTGTCACCCGCGTCGTATGTCATCGTCAGCGTTTTGCCGCTTTGCTGCCAATGGAACGGCTGTGCATCCGAAAGCCGCTCACGCGGGAGGAGGATGTTCTCCATCCCGTTGTCCAGCCCGTCGCTGTCCAGCGCATAGCCGATACCCGTGCCATCCGCCGCGAACACCAGCACGTTTGGCGCAAGATCGCCGCCATCATAGCCGTCGTAAATCATCCATGCGCCGACCAGACTTCGCGTCTGCTTGTTCTGCATGAGCGTACCCATGCAGGCAGCAGCCACCATCAGCGCCACTGCGACGTTAATCAGCAGTTTTCCGTGTTTCTGCACAAATGACTTCATGCGCATCCTCTCCTATTATTGCGGTGTGTCCAGTCATCCTTTCGATTGGGCAGCACCGCTTTTTCTGTATGCGGAGGGCGACATGCCCTCATATTGCTGGAAAACCCGGTTGAATGTCGCAATGCTGCCGAAGCCCGACTGCCCCGCAATGGACGTAATCGAATCATCCGTCCGTTCCAGAAGCTGCTTGCAGAGCGTCAGCCGCTGGCGGGTCAGGAATTCGTGGAACGATATGCCCAAGCAGTCGTAGAAAAGGCGCTCGAAGTGGTAACGGCTGTACCCGCTCTTATCCGCCATGTTCTGCGGGGTCAAATCCTCTGCGCAGTGCGCCATCACATAGTCGCGAATGTCAACAAAGAGCATCTGCGTCTGCTCCTTGTGGCGGACACGGCGGTTCAGTTCTGTGCCGTGTTCCTGCGCATGGCGGCGGAGCAGGTCAATGAGCATCCGGCTCAATTCCAGCCGCGCGACCGTTAATCCAAAGCGATCCTGCGCCACCCCAGCCTCAGCCGCAGCGGTCTTTACGCGCTGCTCAATTTCGGGCGCGCTGCCCTTGCGAATCACCATGCACGGCTGGAGGGCTTCTTCTGCCGCCAGCAGACCGTCGATAATGAACAGGCGCTCGCGGTCAAGGAGGAAGTAATAGCGTTGGCCGGTCGGGGGTGTGTGGATTTCGTGGACGACACCGGAGGGGATGACCATGATATCGCCCGGATGAAGAAGATGACGCTCGTTTTCGACGATGACAGTGAGGTCCTCGGCGATAACCATGATGACCTCATAGGGCATATGCCAATGCGGGAGGTAATCGCAGGTTTGGGTGTTATCGTAGAAACGGATGCCCTGACTGCGGTCTTCGCCGAATTCTTCCTTTTGGCGCATGTACCACATGTTGCTCTTCACGGCGTTACGTCCTCCTTTCCGGCTTTTTGCTCGCCCCTTGACTTCTTCGGCGCGGGCGCGCCTTCAAGGTGCTGTTTTCTTCATCATAGCCGTTTCAGGCGGAAATGTCAATCACGGCAGGCGCGAAATTCCGATTTGAGATGCGGAATTCATCACTTTGGTTGAATTGTATAGAAAATTACAATCTATACTCGTTTCATCGGTACAAAAATCGCTAAAAATGAGAGATATTTCGCTAAAAATGATTAGCGTCAAATGTGTAATCAGGCGATAATAAAGCCAGATGAACGATGTTCGTCGTTGCGCAATTCAAAAGGGAAGGAAGGGATCCTTTTGCAATCTACCAAGGCGATTGTCCGCCGGGATTTGACCGGACGTTCCACCATGCGGTGGGGAACGTACTTGAAGCGATACGGCACGCTATATCTGCTGCTGCTCGTGCCGCTGGCGTTCTTCATCATTTTCCGCTACGTTCCCATGTCCTACATTCTGCTGGCGTTCAAGAAGAACAACATTCTGAAAGCGCCGTGGCTGCTGGATTGGGCGAAAAACGGCGGCTGGGAATGGTTCATCAAGGCATTCAACGATAAGAACTTTATCGATGCACTGAAGAACACCATCATCCTGAACCTGCTTGACCTCGTTATCGGCACGCCGATGCCCATCTTGATGGCGCTGCTGCTCAACGAGCTGGCGTTCCCGAAGTTCAAGCGCGTCGCACAGACCGTGCTGTACCTGCCGCACTTTCTGAGCTGGGTTATCATCTCCAGTCTGTCGCTGCGGCTGCTGGCAACCAACGATGGTCTGGTTAACCAGATATTCGGCGCCAATATCGCCTTCTTAGGCACGGAGAACAACTGGCGCGCAACCTACATCGTGCTGGGCATCTGGAAGGAATGCGGCTGGAACACCATCATCTACCTTGCCGCGCTGACCGGCATCAGCCCGGAGCTGTACGAAGCGGCGGAAGTGGACGGTGCGAGCCGCCTGCGCAAAATCTGGCACATCACCCTGCCGGGCATCCGCTCCACCATCATCATCCTGCTGATTATGAACCTCGGCCGCATCCTCGGCAGCGAGTTCGACCGTCCGTTCACCCTGAGCAACCCGCTGGTTGAGGGCGCAAGCAAGACGATTTCCATCTTCGTCTACGAGCGCGGCATCAAGGGCAACCAGTTCGCCCTGTCCACAGCGGTCGGTCTGTTCCAGTCCGTCGTCTGCGTCATCTTCCTGCTTGCCTCGAACACGCTGGCGAAGAAGTTCGACGAGCCGGGCATCATGTAAGGAGGCTGCGATATGGCGACGACAACTACCTTCAACGGCAAAAAAGTCCATCAGGGCATGATCAAATCCCAAAAGACCCGCGTGGGCGACTTCATCATTGCCTTCATCATCTTTCTGACGATGATGATTTGCCTGCTGCCGATGGTCAACGTGCTGGCAAGCTCCCTGTCCTCCAGCGAACACCTGATTCGCAACGACGTGTTCCTCTGGCCCAAGGGCTGGAATTTTGAGGCGTACAAGACCATTCTGAGCGACAGCAAGTACACATGGTCTCTGGCGTGGACGGGCATCCTGACCGTCGTCTGCACGGTGCTGAGCCTTGTGCTGACCGTCTGCACCGCCTTCCCGCTGATTTACAAAAATCTGCGCGGCGGCAAGGTCATCAACTTCATCATCCTGTTCACGATGTACTTCAGTGCCGGCACGATTCCGGGCTACATCCTGCTGAACAACCTCAAGATGCTCAACACCCCGTGGGCGCTGATTCTGCCGAACTGCATCAGCGTGTTCAACGTCATCGTGCTGCGCTCGTTCTTCTACAGCGTGCCGGACAGCCTTCGCGAGGCGGCGGAGATCGACGGCGCAGGCCCGATCCGTACGCTGGTGACGGTGTATCTGCCGCTTTCCCTGCCCTCTCTGGCGACGCTGGCGCTGTTCTACGCCGTCGGCCGCTGGAACGGCTTCTCCGATGCGCTGATGTACCTGAAGTCCAGCAAAGCGGAAAAGTACTGGCCGATTCAGCTGCTGCTGTACAACATCATCAAGAACTCCACGCAAAGCGGCGAAATCGCCACGCAGGAAGGTTTCTTCAGCGCCGGCGTTTCCAAGACGATTCAGATGGCGTCCGTCATGTTTGCAACCGTGCCGATTCTGCTGGTGTACCCGTGGCTGCAGCGCTATTTCGTCACCGGCGTCACGATTGGCGCAGTCAAGGGCTGATGCCCCTATACTATTTCCAAATGAGAATGCACCAAGGCGCGAGCAGATGGTGCAGGTGAATGCAGGAAATAGTATTATAACACCGTATTTCAGGGACGTGTGAGCCCTGCAAATAAAAAGGAGGAAAAACCCCTATGAAACGCATCGTGTCTCTGGTTCTTGCGCTCGCGATGGTGCTGTCTCTGTGCATCTTCACGACCGCATCCGCGGACGACGGCTTTGTGGACGGCAAGTTCACCAAAACCCGCCACATCACCGTGGAAGTCTACAACCGTTACAACGACGGTGGTTCCGACCCGACCAGCAGCGTGTACGCGCAGTACATCAAGCAGGGTATGCTTGACAAGTACAACGTGGACGTTGAACTGGTGTCTGTCGGCCGCTGGACCGAAGTTGACGACCTGAACAACCTGCTCGCCACCGGCGACGCGCCCGACGTGTGCGTCACCTACTCCTACCCGACGATCCAGACCTTCGCGGGCATGGACGGCATCATCGACCTGAATCCGCTGCTGACCGAATACAAGGATCTGCTGCCGGATCTGTGGGCGCTGCTGGGCGACTACAACATCTACTACGATCAGGATCCGGAAACCGGCTCCGTGTGGGCGATTGAAGCGGTGCTGGCGGAATCTGCCCGCATCGACACCTTCATCCGCAAGGACTGGCTGGACAAGCTGGGTCTGGCGCTTCCGACGACCGAAGCCGAATTCCATGACTGCCTCGTGGCTTTCCGCGACAACGCTGAGCTGCTGCTGGGCGCCGACGCCGCGAAGATGGTTCCCTTCTCCATCAGCACCGACATCGGCTGGCGCGCTGACCTGCTGAATATCTCCAAGGTGCCGGAGGATGTGTCCGACGAAACGCTGTATGTCTACGGCTACGACGACCGTCACCTGCTCTACCCGAACTACAAGGAAGGCATCCGCGTGCTGAACCAGTGGTACAACGAAGGTCTGATTTGGAAGGACTTCGCGCTGTACACGGACGCAAGCGTTGAGGACGACATGATGAAGTCCGGCTTCGTCGGCGCTTTCATCCACAACTGGGATTACCCCTACCGCAATGGCGAAGACTCCATTCAGGCGAACCTGACCCGCGCTAACGGCGCAGACGCTGGCTTCATCGCTGTGGACTGCTTCCAGAACGACGCTGGCATCACCCGCAAGTATCTGGCTGACCGCATTGACCGCAAGGTGTTCTTCCCTGCGACCAACGACGAACCGCTGGCTTCCCTGCTGTACCTGAACTTCATCTCCTCCGCAGAAACCATCAAGTTCCTGCAGACCGGCAAGGAAGGCGTTACCTACAAGATGACCGACAACGGCGCGTATGAGATGCTCAACGCCACCGGCGAATGGATCATGAACTCCGGCATGAACATCGACCACACCATCACCGTCAACGGTCTGTATCTGGGCGATGCCACCGCGGCGACCAAAGCGCTGAGCTACCCCGGCGTGAATCCTGACTTCATCATCACCGCGAACACCTACGGCAAGCTGAACGGCCGCATTGTGAAGAAGTTCTCCTGCGGCGCAATCTCCGCGGAAGAAGACGTTGGCACTTCCCTGAACTCCAAGCGCGACGCTATGCTGACGCAGGCGGTTGTCGCGCCCGTTGACCAGTTCGACTCCGTGTACGACAAGGGCATGGCGGACTACCTCGCTTCCGGCGGTCAGAACATCATCGACGAACGCCGCGAAAAGCTGGAAGCCATCTACGGTGTCCATGTGGACTAATGCCTGACGTGCTTTGGCGCTGACAGCATAAAAACGCACCCCGCAAGGATTGAACTTGCGGGGTGTTTTCATGTGGATTTTTTACGGATTCTGATGGATGCTGTTCTCCGCTGCTTTGCTGCCTTGTCGCAAGGGGATTCGCCTCTGCGGAGGCGACAAAGGGGCATGAAAACAGACGGATGTCTGCGGTCGCCCTCTTGATTCCTTCGCACGCACGCCCATGTTTCTCGTTTTTTATCGCAGTTCTTCCCGCATCCGCCCCGGCGTGGTATGAAACCGCTCCGCAAACATATGCCGGAACAGCTTGTAGTTCGTGAAGCAGTGCTTCTCCAAAATCTCACGCAGCGCCACGTCCGTCGTCACTAAATCCTCATACACCTTCGACAGCCGATACTCGTTCAGGTAATTCAGGTACGTCACGCCTGTGTTCTCCTTAAAGAAGCGGCAGAACGAATTCGGGTGCATGTGCAGCGTTGCCGCAGCATCACTCAGGGCGATATTCTCCCGATAATGCGCCTCGGTGTACGCAATCACCGCTGACAGCCGCTGACGGTTCTTCTCGCGCCGGAAGATGCCGCCTTCCGTCACCGGACACGAAAACTCCTCGTAGAGCAGATAAATGATTTCCAGCAGCAGACTCGCCATGCGGATGTCCCTGAAGGGCGAATCGCTGCTGGCTGTATGCTGCATCTGCAACAGCTTCTGCTTCACGCGCTCGATGGCCGCCGTCATCGTCGGATTCGTCGTCTCCACGTTCCAGATGAACTGGCGCGAACGCGTTTCCGGCGCGAAGTCCCCCAATTCCTCGGTCGGGATTCGCAGCAAGAGGGCGGTATTGCCGGACAGGCTGATGGTGGCGTGGAGAACGTAAGGGCTGATGCAGATGCACTGCCCTGCGTGAAGCTGCCAGCGGCGCTGCTCAGTCTCGACGGTCAGTTCACCGCTGAGGATATAAATCAGCTCCAGCGCGCCATGCCAGTGCATGGGGACGTAGCTGCGCGCGACTTCTGCGTACTCGTAGTGCGCGTGACCGGCAATGTTCAGCCGGATGTTCTGGTCATCCATGCGGGAGCTTCCTTTCTGGCGAAATGCCGCTTTTCATCTGCTTGATTTCGGATTTTGGCGCAAAATCCGCCTTACCGCCATTGTAGCATAAGGCGAAACGGGATGCAAGAGGGGAAAAATCGGCGAATACGCTGGGAAAACAGGGAAAAAACAATTTTCAGGCAAATTCGGGGTTGACAAATGCATAGCAACATGGTATGATTCTCTCATCCGCATAGGAAAGGAGTTACGCGCTATGAAGTTCGCCGCTACGATGATGAACATGATGATGCCCATGTGCATGTGCAACATGAGCATGTTTCGTCGTGCCGCGAATTCGATGCGCCATTCCGCCTGACGGATGGCTGGAGGATGAAAGCAATTCCTCCGGCAGAACCTACCGCAATTGTTGGGGAGGCTGCATCGAAGAGATGCCGGCATCCCCTGTTTTTTTGCCCCGGACGATTTCGGGAAAGGAAAGGCAAACGTCATGAGCAACGAAGCACCCCAGCAGACGCTTAAGCAGCCGGTTCAGCCACCCATGCAGATTGAGCTGCAGAACGTCAAGAAGGTCTACCCCGTAACCGGCGGCGAGGTCGTCGCGCTGGACAACATCAGCCTGAAGATTCGCAAGGGCGATATTTTCGGCATCATCGGTCTCTCTGGCGCAGGCAAGAGCACCCTCATCCGCTGCATCAACCGCCTCGACACGCCCACAGAGGGCAAAATCCTCATTGACGGGCAGAACGTGCCGGACATGAACAAGCAGCAGCTTCGCCAGATGCGCCGCAAGGTCAGCATGATTTTCCAGCAGTTCAACCTGCTCATGCAGCAGACGGTCGCGAAGAACATTGCGTACCCGATGGAGTGCATCGGCGTGCCGCGCGCGAAAATCAACGCCCGTGTGAAGGAGCTGCTGGAAGTTGTCGGGCTGGAAAGCAAGGCGAAAGCATACCCCGCGCAGCTGTCCGGCGGTCAACGCCAGCGCGTCGCCATCGCCCGCGCCCTCGCCAGTGACCCCGAAGTGCTGCTCTGCGACGAAGCAACCAGCGCCCTTGACCCCATGACGACGCAAGCCATCCTCCGCCTGCTGCAAAAAATCAACCGGGAGATGGGCATCACCATCGTCGTTATCACCCACGAAATGGCGGTCATCCGCCAAATCTGCACACATGTCGCGATTCTCGACGGCGGTGTGATTGCCGAAGAGGGCAGCGTCGACGATGTGTTCACCCACACCCGCAGCGAAGCAGGCAAGCGGCTGTTCGGCATCGTCGCGAGCGAAAATCACGAGCAGGTGCAGGAGAAGCCCGCCATCCGCATCGTTTTCAACGGCGAAACAATCGCTGAGCCGATTGTCGCTGACCTCATCCTGCACCTCGGCGTGCCGCTGAGCATCCGCAGTGCGGACGTGCACACACTCAACGGCGCACAGTACGGGCAGCTGCTCATCAGCCGCCCCGACGACCCGATGGTCTGCCACCGGGCGATTGAATATCTGAAAGAACGCGGCTTGACGGTCGAGGAGGTGCGCGCATGAGCATGACGTGGGAACGGCTGGGTTCCATGCTGCTGGAGGAAACAGGCAATACCCTCCTGATGACCCTGCCCGCAACATTCTTTGCCTACCTGATTGGTCTGCCGCTGGGCGTCCTGCTGGTCATCACCCGCAAGGACGGCATTCTCCCGAAACCGACGCTGAACCGCATTATCGGCGTGATTGTCAACCTGCTCCGCTCCGTGCCCTTCATCATCCTGATGGTGATGCTCTTCCCCGCAACGCGCGCGATTCTCGGCCGCGGCACAGGCACGGTGTCCATCATCATCCCGCTGACGGTCAGCGCGTTCCCGTATGTGGCGCGCATGGTCGAGGGCAGCCTGCTGGAAGTGGACAACGGCGTGGTGGAAGCTGCACAGGCGATGGGTTCGACAACCTTCCAGATTGTGCGGAAGGTGCTGATTCCCGAAGCCATGCCGTCGCTGGTCAACGGCTTCGCGATTTGCATCACCACGATTCTGGGCTACACCGCGATGGCGGGCACGGCGGGCGGCGACGGGTTGGGCAAGGTCGCGATTACCTACGGCCTGAACAAGCGGCAGTACGACGTGATGTACGCGGCGAGCATCGTGCTGGTGCTGCTGGTGCAGTTCTTCCAGATGGGCGGCACTTGGCTCAGCCACGCGATTGACCACCGCCGCCGGAAATAAGGATAAGCACGCGGACACTGCATGGGCGTGTCACCAACTCCATCGCGAAAAGGGTGTCGAGAGGGTCGAAGACCCTTGCGTCTCCCCCGAATCGTTTCATTCACCCGTATGGTGTTTGAATAAATAGGTTTTCCAAAAATGAAAGGAGTGCTTACAATGAAGAAGTTCTTTGCTCTGGCTCTGGCGCTGGTTCTGGCGCTGTCCCTGACGGTTGCGTCTGCGGACGAATTGAAGGTCATCCGCGTTGGCGCGACGGCTGCCCCGCACGCTGAGATTCTCGAATCCGAAGCGGTGACGGCAAAGCTGGCGGAACTGGGCTACAAGCTCGAAGTCGTTGTGTACGAAGGCTATGTGCTGGAGAATCCGGCGGTTGCTGACGGCACGGACGATGCGAACTATTTCCAGCACAAGCCCTATCTCGACTCCTACAACGAAACCGCTTCCGAGAGCGAACAGCTTGTGTCCGCGTTCACCGTACATTACGAGCCCTTCGCCATCTACTCCAAGAAAGTGACCAGCCTTGCTGACCTGCAGGACGGCGCGCACATCGGCCTGCCGAACGACCCCTCCAACGAGACCCGTGCTCTGCTGCTGCTGGAGGCTGCTGGCCTGATCACCGTGCCGGAAGGAACGACCGCTGCGTCTGCCCTGACCAAGTACGACATCACCGCCGAAATGAACCCCCACGGCTATGTGTTTGACGAAGTGGCGGCTGAACTGCTTGCCCCCACCCTTGAGGACTACGACATCGCCGTCATCAACGGCAACTACGCGCTGGACGCTGGTCTGAAGCCCACTACGAACGGTCTGTTCGTCGAAGCGGCTGACTCTGAGTTCGCCACCCTGTACGCAAATATCGTCGCGGTTCGCCCCGCTGACCTTGATTCCGACTGGCTGAAGGCGCTGCACACCGCGCTGACCTCCAAGGAAGCCTACGACTACATGATCACCACCTACGAAGGCGGCGTTATCCCCACCTTCACCGTGGAGGACGCGGAATAATCCCGTTTTTCTGCAAGACCGTCTGCAACCGCGCAGGCGGTCTTTTTTCGTCAGCGGAAGCGGGAGTAGCGGAATTCTCATGAGCGATTTTCCCCGCAGCAAAAAGACCAGCACCGAGAGAAACAGCTTCTCCCGATGCTGGTCGGTCGCGCCCATCTGACGCGACAATGCGCAGCGCCATGATAGAGCAAGTTGGGAGGCGCGTCTGCGGACGCGCAAAGTTACTGGCAGGGACGCTTCGCTGCCTGCGCCTTTGTTGGCTGTTTTCTTTGAGTAGATTTGACGAGGAACAGTTGGGGCGTTGCCCCAAACCCCACCAGAGGCGCCGCCTCTGGACTCCGCAAGGGGCATTGCCCCTTGACCCTTTCGGCGGCGCCCCGGCTTGCGCGCTTTTCACTTACGCTTTGGGTAAAGTGGCTTTTTCACCCTCCAATGTGCGAAGCGATTTCCTACTCTGAAAAAACAAGCAGGTCAGCACCCCCATCAGCGCCAGCGCCGCATAAAAGCACGCCGCGCCGCTGCCTTCATCCCGTCCGAACAGCATTTCCAGCCACGGCAGCGGATTCCGCATCAGCGGCCGAAACACCGCATCCACCAGCGCCCCGCCCAGCGTATACCCGACCGGAATTGTGAAGAATTGCAGCGCATTCCGCACCGCATACACCCTTCCCTGCATTCCTTCCGGGATGTTCAGCCGCATCAGCGCATCAAGATTCGCGCTCATGACGGGAATCAACAGCCACCCCAGCGCAGCGCCCACGCACCACGTCGGCAGATTCCGCCCGAAGGCGAGCAGGAAGTTCTCCGTGCCCATCGAGACGAGCAGACAGCCGCACACCACCCGCACACGGCTTTTCGGCGCAGGAAGCAGGACAGCGAGCAGGCTGCCGACCAGCGTCGCCAGCGCGGTCACGGTGGAGAAGAGGCCCATGGCGGCTTCCCCGCCCCAGCTCCGCGAGAGCAGCAGCGACGGCAGCGCAGCTTCGTACATGGACGAGACGAGGTTAATCGCCGCGAGGTACAGCACGAGCGTCAGCAGTCCGGGCGCTTGGCGGAAGAACCGCAGCCCCTGCCGGGTCGAATCGAGGAAGGATTCGTGCGGACTGCCAGTTTGCCGCTTCGGAATACGGATGAAGCACAGCAGCGCCGTGAACGCGACGGCGAATGTCGCCAAATCCGCGAAGATGACTGCGCGCAGACCGCCGAGCGTCATCAGCGCCATTGCCAGCACAGGTGTCAGCAGCCCGGACAGGCTGGACGAGAGATACCGCAGTCCACCGACCCGCTGGTACTGCGATTTCGGCAGCAGTGCGGTCGTTGCGGCTTCGCTGGCGGGCTGCTGGAGCGTGTTCATCAAGCCGTTCAGCGCGTTAAGAAGGTACAAGTGCGTGATTTGCAGCCGCTCCGTTTGCAGCAGGACGAGCGCCGCGACGGTTGTGCACGCGGCAAGCGCATCGCTGACGAGCATCGTCCGGCGCGTATCGAGGCGGTCAACCAGCGCGCCGCAAAACAGGCTGAATACGACATACGGCGCGTAGCTGCTGACGGTCAGCAGCGCGGTGGACAGCGCCGACCCGCTCTGCTGATACGCCCAGATAACAAGCGCGTAGCTGGTCATGGCGCTGCCGAGCGACGAAAGCGCCTGCGTCGTGAACAGCAAAAGGAATGTGCGCAATTCGCGCAGAGATTCAAAAAACGAATGCAGTTTCATATGGCTTTGCTCCTTCATGCAGATAATCCGCATGGATGGAATGCCATTTTTAGATGAAAATGCCCCAAGATGCGCCGCGAATTTTTCATTCAGGCTAACGCGAATGAAACGCAGCGTAGTAGCGCTACGCTAAGTGGAATGAGCGGACGCATGAATGGAAAAGGCGCAAGCAGATGGGGCAGGTGAATCTAATACTATTTCCAGATAAGAATGCGCCAAGATGCGCCGCGAATTTTTCATTCTGGCTAACGTGAATGAAACGCAGCGTAGCAGCGCTACGCTAAGTGGAATGAACGGACGCCAGAAGGGAAAAGGCGCAAGCAGATGGCGCAGGTGAATCTGGAAATAGTATAAAAATGGCATACTGCGCAAAGCCGCAGGACGCTCCATGCAACGCCCTTACGACGCGCATGGAGCCAATACAGTCATCAAAATCACGGTTTTCACCCCGCTTTTATGCGTTCAGTGTGTAGATGCGGCTGATTTCGCCGTCAATGTCACTCCGGCTGTCCAGATAGGTGCAGCCGTATTTTTCGTACACATTCGCGTGGTCGGTCGCGATATAGACGCGGTTTTCCCCATTCTGTCGGGCGATTTCCGCCAGTTCGTGCAGCAGCTTTCCGGCGATTCGCTGATGACGGTACGCGGGGAAGGTGTACACGAAGCCGCACCACGGGCGGAGTTCCGGTGCATCCACGCAGTCGCGGTCAGTCAGCGTCGCAAAGGCGGCGATTTGGTCGCCCGCCATCAGAAAGTAGCAGTCGCCCGCACCGAGGGTGTGATGGAACTGTTCCTTTTCGAGCAGCTCCATCAGGAACTTCGCCGCGCCCCACTCGCAGGCGCGAAGCTGTGCGAGGAGTTGGGGCTGGTTAGGCGAAGTGAAGTAGGATGTCAGGTACATGGTGGATTTTCCTCCGATGGGTCAGTAGTGCTTGTGAATAAAGTCCGCAATGATTTGCAGCACGTCCTCCGTCCAGAAGGGCGCTCCGCCGTGGTTGACGCCTGCCAGCTCGATGTAATCCGCCTCGGCGCCGTTCTGCGTCAGGCGCTCGTAGAGCGTCCGGCTATGTGCGGCGCTGACCTGCGTGTCGCGGTCACCATGGAGCAGGAGAATCGGCGGAACGGCGCGGTCGGGCGCGAGATAGGTCTGTGCGCTGGCTTCCGCGAGTTTTTCCGGATGTTCCTGCAGGCAGGACACGCCCAGCAAATCGGCAGTCGGGCGGAAAGTCGCGGGCATGTTTGCCGGAACGCCCTCTTTTGCGCAAAGGAACAAGTCGCTCGGCGCGGATTCCGCAATCACACCGCAAATCGGGAAATTCAGCAGTTCCGACACATCCGCAATTCCCGCCGCCTGACGCAGCGCCGTCAGCAGCGCGATATGTCCGCCGGAGGAATTGCCCATGAGGAAGGTGCGCGCCATGTCGATATGGAACAGCTTTGCGAGTTGTTCTGCGATATAGTGGATGGCGCGGTGCACATCCTCTACCTGTGCGGGGAAAGGCGCGATTTTCGATTCGCGGTACTGCACGGATGCAACGGCGAATCCCCTTTCCGCAAGTTTTGCCAGTGCGGGGATGTCGTTGTACATTTCCTGCCGATACCATGCGCTGCCGGGGAGAAAGACAATCAGCGGCACGGTTTCGCCGTCCTGCCAATGCGGGCGGTACGGGATGATGAGCTGCATTTCCCGCTGCGTTTCGCCGTAGGTGGCGTAGGCAACATCGGGGACGTAGAGGTATTCGAGGGTATCGAGGGAGACGGTGCGGGTTTGACGCATGAGGAGGATGTCTCCTTTCCTGCTATCGGGTCGCGCCCATTCGGCGCGACAATATGCGAGTAGTGGATAGAGCAGCTTGAGGGCGCTCCTGCGGGAGCGCGAAGTTACAACTGCTGCGCTGAAAGCGCTTCGCTGTTCAGCGTTCGTGGATTGGAGTTGGTCGCTTTTCCTCTACCGGTCACACGTCCAGCAGTTGGGGCGTTGCCCCAAACCCCACCAGAGGCACCGCCTCTGGACTCCGCAAGTGGCATTGCCCCTTGACCCTTTTTTCGGCGCCCGGCTTGGTCGCTTTTCCCCTACTCCGCTTTTATGCGGCTTTAGGCGCGCGCCATCGCCCCATCCAAAATCTCCAGCCCCTGTTCCTCCTGGAACTGATTCGTATACAGCTGATAATAATACCCCTGTTTCGCAATCAGCTGCTGATGCGTCCCATCTTCCGTAATCTTGCCATTCTGAATCACCAGAATCCGATCCGCCGAGCGAATCGTAGAGAGTCGATGCGCAATGATGAAGCTCGTCCGCCCCGCCAGCACCTTCTGAATCGCGTGCTGAATCAGCTGTTCCGTCTCCGTATCAACCGAGGACGTGGCCTCGTCCAGCACGAAAATAGACGGGTTCGTCAGAATCGCGCGGGCAAAGGAAATCAGCTGCTTCTGCCCGGTGGAGAGGCGGTTGCCGCCCTCGCCAACGTCCGCCTGATAGCCATCCTTCATGTTGCGGATGAAGGGTTCCGCGCCGACCATGCGGGCGGCTTCCGCCACTTCCTCGTCGGTGGCATCGGGGCGGCCGTAGCGGATGTTATCCGCAACCGTGCCGGAGAAGAGATGCGGTGACTGCAGGACGTAGCCGAGGTTGGACTGAAGCCAGAGCTGACTGCGTGTGCGGTAATCCGCGCCGTCGATGAGGATTTTGCCCTCCGTCGGCTCATAGAAGCGGCAGACGAGGTTGACGATGGTGGACTTGCCGCTGCCGGTTTCGCCGACAAGGGCAATGGTCTGCCCGTGCTGGATGTGCAGGTTGAAGTGTTCCAGCACCTTTTCGCCCTCTTTGTAGCGGAAGGTGACGTCCTCGAAGTCAATGTCGCCGATGAGCTTGGGCCAGTTTTCGGTCTTGGGGTGGAAATTGTCGCCGTATTGCGCCACCACTTCGGGAGAATCCACAATATCGGGTTCCGTTTCCAGCAGGCTGATGACGCGCTCCGCCGCCGCCTGTGCGGATTGCAGTTCCGCGAAGATGCGGGCAATATCGCGCACAGGCTGGAAGAAGCTGACGGTGTAGTTGATGAACATGGTCAGCGTGCCGACGGTCATGGCGACGCCGAAAACGTGCGTACCGCCGATGACGCTGTTGCCGCCCTGCCAGAGCGCATACGCCGTCGCCAAAGACCCCAGCGACACGACGATGGGCAGAAAGAGGTTCGACAGCGTCGCCGCGCGGATGGACGCGGAACGCATGGAGGCGGAAACCGTCTCGAATTCCTGGATGTTCAGTTCTTCGCGCACAAGGGTTTTCGTCGTCTTTGCGCCGTTGATGCCCTCATTGAAGCCCGCGGTAATCTGGCTGTTGTTCTTGCGCACCTGACGATACGCCGCGAGAATCGCCTTCTGGAACTTCCAGCTGATGACGGCCAGCGGCGGCAGCACCAGCATGACGATCAGCCCCAGCCGCCAGTTGATGGTCAGCATCCGCACGGCGCAGGCAACCAGATACACCGCGCCCCAGCACAAGTCCACCAGCGACCAGCCGATGGTGTCCGCAAGGCGCTGCGTGTCGTTGGTCAGGCGGGACATGAGGTATCCTACGGGCATCCGGTCGTAATAGGAGAAGGGCAGTTCCTGCAGTTTCTGGAAACCGAGCTTGCGAATCAGGTAGCACGTTCCGGTTTCGACAATGCCGCACTGCCGCAGAAAGCCGAAAATCGTCGCCACTTGCACCGCCGTCAGCAGCGCATACGCTACGACGAACCCAACCAGCCCAGCCGTGCTGTGGTTAGCAATGAACACGTCAATCGCGTAGGCATTCATGTTCGGCATAATCACGTCGATAATTGCAGAAACCGCCATGAAAAGCACAACCGCAATCAGGTTCTTGTGGTACGGCTTTGCAACCTTGATGAGCTTGCGCCACAGGGAGAGATCAAATCGTTTGGTATAATCCTGTTCCTGAAAGGACTGCATATCAGTTCACCCCTTCCGCCGCCTTGGCCTGCGTCAGTTCTTCCTCCAAGGCGTTCTGGATGCTGTTGATGCGCTGGTACAGGCCCGGCTGGCTGCACAACTCAGCGTGCGTGCCCTGCTGCGTAATCTGCCCGTTTTCCAGCACGAGGATGAGGTCAGCCTGCGAGAGCGTCGTCACGCGGTGGCTGATGATGAGGGTGGTCACGTCCTTCTGCTCGTGGCGGAGGGCAGCGCGAATCTGCGCGTCCGTCTCGGTATCCACGGCGGAAAGGGAGTCGTCGAAGATGAGGATGTTGTTGTCCTTGAGCAGTGTGCGCGCAATGGCGATTCGCTGCTTCTGTCCGCCGGAGAGTGTCACGCCGCGTTCGCCCACGACCGTCTCCCAGCCCTTATCCGCCTTGGCGATAAAGCCGGATGCGCTGGCGATATCCGCCGCGTGCTCAATGCGTTCCGCCTCCTGTTCCGGCGCGGTGATGCCCACGTTCTCCCGGATGGACTTGGAGTACAGGAACGGCTCTTGCAGAATCAGGCCGACGTGTGCGCGCAGATATTTGCGGTCAATCTGCTGAATATCCACGCCGCCGATGGTGATTTTGCCGCTCGTGGGCGTATACAGCCGCTGCAGCAGGTACATCATGGTGGATTTGCCGCTGCCCGTGCCGCCCAGCACTGCCGCCGTCTTGCCCGCGGGGATGGTGAAGGACACGTCGCGCAGCACCGGCACGTTGTCATCCGGATAAGCGAAGGACACATGGTCAAACACAATATCGCCGTGCAGGTCGGGCTTCAGGGCGTTCGGCTCATCCGGCTCAGCTTCCTCGTGCAGAATCGCCTGCACGCGCTTCATGGACACCATCGCCTTGCCCGCGTCGGACAGGGTACGGCCCAGCTGACGAATCGGGAAGAGCAGCATCCCCAGCGTGGAGGTGAAAACAATCAGCGTACCGACGGTAATCCAGCCGTTACAGGCGTAGATGATGCAGACCACCAGCGTCAGCAGCGTCTGCGTCATGCTGATGGCATCGCCGCCGCCCCAGTAGATGGCGAGCAGTTCATTCAGACGGAGGTTCTTTTTGCGCAAATCGTTGTTCACGCGGTCGAACTTCTCCACCTCGCGCTCCTGCTGTCCGAAGGCGCGCACGACGCGGACGCCGGAAAGGTTCTCCTGCAAAACGGCGTTCAGCACACCGTCCGCTTCGTCCGCCACTTCGAAGGACTTATGCACCATTTTGAAGAACCACGTCGCGAAGCAGAACAAAGGCGGCACAAGAATCAGGCTGTAGAGCGTAATCGGCACGGAGCGCGGCAGCAGGATGCTCATGGCGATAACGACCATCAGCACCGTGTTGACGACTTCCATTACCTGAACCGCCAGAAAGCGGCGAATCGTATCCACGTCAGATGTGCAGCGCTGAATCAGCTCGCCCGCCTGCGCTTTAACGTGGTACGCAAACGGCAGGTGCTGCAAATGGCGGTAGAGGTCATTGCGCAGTTTTCGGGCGATATTTTCACTCGCAATCGCGGAGGAACGCCCCTTAATGAACGTGAACACGCCGTTGACGATGTTCATCAGGATGAGCGCCAGCGCGGGAATCCACAGATTTTGGCGGAGGAAATCGCGTCCGCCGAGGGCGTTAATCGGGTTCATAAGGAAATCCGGCATTGTGAACGGCTCGCTGCCCAGTATGCTGTCCACGATTTCGGAGAGCAGCAGCGGCGTTAAAAAGCCGATGATGACCATCATGATGGTCGCAATGAGTGCCCAGAGGAAATGCGTCCAGTTCTGCCCGATGAGGGAGAGCATTGCGCCGAACGGGGTCTGTTTCTTCTTTGGTTTCGTTGTGGTGCGCTGCGTAGGAAATCACTCCTTTCAAGAGAGACAAAGTGGTTGATGACTCGTAACTGCCCATTGTATGCTTTTTTCGAAAAGGGTACGAAAAAAGCACCATCCGTCTGAATGCAAACGGCTGGTGCTGCACACAAAACGCATGGTAACAGGAAAAGAGCGTGGAATTTTCCTATTACGGGCGCATATGGGCAGAAAGAGCCGTCGCAGTCAGTCCATTGGCACGGGATACAAGGGTTAGAATCATCATGGTCATTGCGAGGGCCTCCTTTCTGCATAATTTTGATTTTGTTGTGCTTCTCGCAAGCACGCAAGAAACAGTGTAGTCGAAAGTCAAGGTTTTGTCAAGGGGCAAATGGCGGTTTTTTCAAATATTCATCCCATCTTGCGCAGGATTCCCGTTTTCCCAGTCCCAAACCGCCTTTTCAATCAAGTCGGCAGCATTGGCGCAGCCGTGTTCATTGCGCAGGGCCTCCCCGATGCACGCCGCGTTGCGCGTGTATTCCGGGTTGCTGATGAGTGCGCGCAGCCCCTCCGCCAGATTCTCTGCCGTCAGCTTATCGCGCGGAATCGCTTTCGGCCCGCACCCGGCAGCGTACACCCGCTCCGCCCAGAACGGCTGATCGCCCCCAAACGGCACGACGAGCGTCGGCAGCGCATGGCGCAGGCTGGTCGCGGTCGTCCCCGCGCCGCCGTGATGCACCGCCCCTGCCATATGCGGGAACAGCCAGTCATGCGGCACACTTTTCACATAGAAGATGTTCGCATCTTTTGTCTTTGCTTCCTGCTGACCCCAACCCAGTGCCACCACTGCCCGCACGCCTGACAATTTCACCGCCTGCCGGATGATTTCCGCCAGTTCACCCATGTCGCCCGACACCATCGACCCAAAGCCGATGTACACCGGCTCGTCGCCCGCGCGCAGGAACTCCGCCAGCGCCGGGTCAGGCGTGTAGTCCACCGGACGCTCATCCCACCAGAAACCGGACATGTGGATGTTGTCCGCCCAATCCTCCGGGCGCGGCACAAGCGTCGGGCTCATGGCGTAAATCACGGGCACTTGCTTGCCCTTCACGTCATAATCCGGTCTCAAGCGGACGCGGCGCTTCGCCATGTCGTTCTCCTTGCGCCAATCCGAGAGGTAGCGGTGCTCCAGCGCCGAAATCAGCAGATACCCGATGCGGTAGCTCAGCACATTCCACCACTTGCCGAGCTTGCGGAACGGCGCGGATGAAATTGGCATATCCTTGCACGGATCCATCGGGAAATACTGCGTCTGGATGCACGGAATATCGTACTTCTCCGCAATCGAATAGAACATCGTCCCGAAGAACGTGCAGACGATGGCTTCCGCGCCCTCCGCGCAGTGCAGCAAATCATCCAGCAGCATCGGCGCAATGTCGCGGATGCCCTTCTCAAACTCCTTCAAGTACCGCACGCCCACCGCGTCCGGCTGGAGCAGCCGCCCCATCATATCCACCACGTCGCCGGAAATGGGATAGAAGGACATTCCCGCTTCCTCAATCATGCCCTGAAACGGCGCAAACGCCGCAATCGTCACCTCATGCCCCCGCTCGTGAAGTTCCCGTCCCAGCAGCATATACGGCCGCACGTCGCCCGTCGAGCCGAGCGTTATCATTGTGATTTTCATCATTACCTCCAATGATTTCGAGATAAGTTAAAGGTATACAAACTAAAAAACTAACAATAAAATTCAGGTATGTAAAAGAAACCAAAAGCGCCATCAAGCGCGCTTGCTTCCCGTCGCACACGGGTCATACCACCCCGCAGGAACTTTCACCCGGAAGCCCTCGAATGCACTTTCCGCATCCGCCTTCACCACGCAGTGCGGCGTATACACATGCCGCATCCCCTCCTGCATCCGTGCCATGCACCACTGCACCAAATCAACTGCCAACGATTCACCCGCCGCCAGCGGCACAAACGCATCCCGCCGCACCAAAAAGCACATCGGCGAAACCGCAGTGACATTGTAGCTGGTTCGGTTCATGCCGTGCCATCCGCCCGCTGCGACCGGCAAGTCGCGATTCCGTGACTGCACTGTGCCGTCCGGCAGAATGTCGTATCCGGCATGAAGCACCCGATTGCGTGCATCCGCCACCAGCGGCATCACCGCGCACACATCCGGGCGCTGGGCGTACATCATCATCTCCCGCAAGCCGTCCGCATCAGGTGCCGCCGTGTCCCCCCACAGGAACAGCAGCATGTCTGCCGACGCATCCGCCGCCAAACGGTTCACATCCGCCGCGGACGCATCCCGCGCCAGCCGCAATGCCGCGACGGTAAAATCCCCCACGTCATACCGCAGCCGCAGCACGCCGTCCTCCACCCGGCACGTTCCCGGAAACCCGGTGCGTCGCATACTCTCTTCCACCGCCCGCGCCGCCGCGTCCAGGCAAACCGCCAATTTCGTGTGGCTCATCGACCCCCGCAGCGTCCGCCAGTGGTACAGCACGCGTGGAATGTGGATGACGCCGTCCGCCCGCTCGCACGCGCGGAGCATCAAATCGTGATCCTGCGACCCGTCGAATGCCGGTCGCAATCCACCGATGGCATCCAGCAGCGTCCGCCGAATCACCGACAAATGGCAGATATAGTTGCCGGAACGCAGATTGTCCGGACAGAAATCCGGCTTGCGGTGCGCATCAACATGAATCGCGCCGTGGGCGGTCAGCTTATCCTCATCGGTGTAGAGCACGTCTGGATGGTGCGCGTCGATGGCTTCCGCAATCCGCCAGAGCGCATCCGGCGCAAGCACATCGTCGTGATCGCACAGGGCGATATACTCCCCCGTCGCCATTTTAATCGCGCGGTTCGTGTTGCCGGATATGCCCGCGTTTTCCGCCCCAAACGCGACGCGGAATCGGCTGTCCCGCGCGGCAATTGCCTCCAGCGCCCTGCGCGTTTCGGCGGACGTGCTGCCGCCGTCGTACAGGCAGGCTTCCCACGCGCCGTGCGTCTGGGCAAGCAGCGAATCCGCCAGCGCGCGGAGGAATTTCGGGCGCGTGTTGAACACGGGGACGACGACGCTGATACGCACGTTCGGGAAGAGGTGCGCGCGCTGAGTCGCCAGTTCGCGCTTGGATGCTTTCTCCCGCCGGAATCGCCATTCGTCCCGCAGCAGCACCCGTGCCGCCAGCATTTCACCCGCGCGGTGCAGCGTGTACCCCGCGCCATGCATCCGCACATACGCCCGAACCCGTTCCGCCCACTGCACGCGCGTCCCTCCCGCCGACTTTCCTGCCCTCATCATACCATGCGCCGCGAGTTTTGTAAAGCGCCGGGCGATTTTCTGCCAATTCGGAACAATTTTCGCAAAACCGCTTGACAAACGCCCGAAAAAGTGCTAAACTAAATCTCGTTCCGGCAATCCCGGACGAACCGCATAGGGGCATGGTGTAATGGTAACACGTGGGTCTCCAAAACCTTTGTTGAGGGTTCGAGTCCTTCTGCCCCTGCCAAATATGAGCCAGTTTCGTGAGAAGCTGGCTCGTTTTTTTTGCGTACATGGATATGAAAAATCCGCCTCCGAGAATGGGAGGCGGACAACAGGTTGCTTATACTGCTTTCACAGAAAATACGTCAAGTCGCGAACAATCAGCACGGTTTGATCTGGAAAAATTTAATTACTTGGATATATTCTTGGTTGCAACGAATCAAAACGAACCCGAATCAAAAAAAGTCTACTTCGCTACATACTAACCCAAGCGTTAGCCATCCATGTTCCCAAGATACAGAATATTTTTTTCCGGGATAAACTGTAGAACAGCAGTTTTTGGGGAAGTCAGGTTTTCCAAATGTATTCCACCAAGTAATACATATGTTTAACGGTCTTTGCGAATGAAGTTCTGCCACTCCACCTACCTCTACCCTTAGCAGTTCTTCTCTTGTATCCACATCGAAAATTCGAAATTTGCACGCTATTACGTCACTATGTGATGGCATTTTTATTTTGACAATGTTGCTCGTCTCGATGCTTGAAATAGGAAAGCCGCATCGTGGACATGCAGATGCACGGTCAGAAACTTCCGACTGGCACTCAGGACACTTAATCATTGCCATTATAATTCAATTTCTTCCTTCCTAACGTCCTCACACCGCCCACACAACTTTCTCGGGCGTTATTTTTGTCAGTTTTGACGTTTCAGTGCATTCAGCCTGCGAATCAACTCTTCTAACGCCTCCCTATTTCCATCATCCGCCACAATCTCTCGCAGCGTTTTGCCATCAAAGCTGTATTCTTCCACCCACGCATTAATTTCTGACTTTTCAATCAGGTTCTCTGCGTACAGCCTTGATAGTCCCAACTCCAATGTTCCTTGGAAATCCGTCTCAAATTCGTCTGCACTAAACGGACAATTATCCCCCCTTCTGAATGCAGTTTCCAATTTGATAGCGTAAACATGGCATGGGTACATAGGCTCCCTCCTTTCATTGATACTTCTATTTTACCCTCCCCTCGAAAAAAGTCAAGTGTTTTCTTGAAGAATTATATATTTCTGACATTTCTGACAAAAGCATGGCAAATTGTTGTGTATCTTCACAACGACTTTCGTGTCGGCGTGTAACCACATTTCAGAAAATCGTTTTTTTCTGAAATCGGCTGCCTCAACCCCCCTCCAAATTTCAAATCCGCACAGAAAACGCGCCCGCCGACCTTCCGACGAGCGCGTTTATACTATTGGGGCTCTACTCCCGAATTCAGTGCAGGACTTGCTGGACACCACAGTTATCACATTTACACAAATGAGGCGGTCAGCCGCCGAGTTGTGCGGTGTTGCTTTAAATTACTTCTTATTCTTCTGCTCCACCATCGCCTTGACCTTCAGCGGCAGACCGAGCAGGTTGATGAAGCCCGCGGAATCCTTGTGGCTGTACAGGTCGTGGCTGTCGCCGAAGGTGGCGATTTCCTCCATGTACAGGCTGTTCGGCGACTTCACGCCCGCATTGATGCAGTTGCCCTTGTACAGCTTCAGCTTCACCGTGCCGTTGACCGCCTGCTGCGTGCTGTCCACAAATGCGGAGAGCGCCTCGCGCAGGGGCGTGTACCACATGCCGTCGTACACCAGCTCCGCGAACTTGCTCGCGACCAGCTCCTTGTAGTGGCTGGTGGCGCGGTCAAGCGTGATGGATTCGAGGATGCCGTGCGCGGCGTAGAGCATCGTTCCGCCGGGAGTTTCGTACACGCCGCGGGACTTCATGCCAACCAGACGGTTCTCCACCAAATCCGCGCAGCCAACGCCGTTGCGACCCGCGATTTCGTTCGCCTTCGTCAGCAAATCCACCGCGTCCAGCTTTTCGCCGTTGATGGCGACCGGCACGCCCTTCTCGAAGTCCACCGTGACGTATTCGGGCTGATCAGGCGCCTTTTCGGGCGTGACCATCGTCAGCAGCAGGTCTTCCGGCGGCTCGTTCCACGGATCTTCCAAATCCGCGCCCTCGTGGCTGATGTGCCAGATGTTGCGATCCATCGAATACGGGCGATCCTTCTTGACCGGGACGGGGATGCCGCGCTTTTCGGCGTAGTCAATTTCCTCCTCGCGGGTCTTGATGTCCCAGATGCGCCACGGTGCGATAATCTGCATATTCGGGTCGAACGCCTTGATGGTCAGCTCGAAGCGGACTTGGTCGTTGCCCTTGCCGGTGCAGCCGTGGCAGATGGCAGTGCAGTTCTCCTTGTGAGCGATTTCGACGAGGCGCTTGGCAATCAGCGGCCGTGCGAAGGACGTGCCCAGCAGGTACTTGCCCTCATAGACCGCGCCCGCCTTGAGCGTCGGCCAAATGAAGTCCTCGACGAACTCCTTGCGCAGGTCTTCGATGTACAGCTTTTCCGCGCCGCACTTTTTCGCCTTCTCGTGGAGGGGCTCCAGCTCTTCGCCCTGCCCGACGTCGCCCGCAACGCAGACCACATCGCAGTCATAATTCTCCTTCAGCCACGGCACGATAATCGAGGTATCCAGACCACCGGAATAAGCCAGCAATACGCGCATCTTCGCCATAACAATCGACTCCTTTATCTTCATCCTGATTTTCATCATTTTTGTGTCCGTCTGCCGGACAAGATGGATTATACACCAAGATGAATAAAAATGCAATAGGTCTGCATAAATTTTCTCGGATTTTTTTCGGGGGATGATGCAAGGTCTTCCACACGCCCCGTGCAGATTGCAACAAGGAGATTGACGAAATGAATATCCTCACCCGAAACTTTGCCTCCACACGCCCCGTGCAGATTGCAACCTGCGTCGCCGCTCTCATCCTCTATACTCCGCATGCTTTGCCTCCACACGCCCCGTGCAGATTGCAACGTCAGGCATTGCCGTTTGCTGCGCGTTATAGTACGCTTTGCCTCCACACGCCCCGTGCAGATTGCAACCGCGCCAATGTCGCAGAGATAACAATCCAGAACTACCTTTGCCTCCACACGCTCCGTGCAGATTGCAACGGCAGAAATGCACAGAATTGCAATATGCACTTTTTAGAACGTGTGTTGAGTCGGTAGATAGCTTTTCAGTATTGAACAAATCAATGCTGCGCTGACTATTTTCCCGAAACTCTTCTGCTGTCAAGGCAACCTTTGTTGCCATTAGCGACAGCCCCGGACGGACAATCGACCGGTTTTGTTGGTGCGAACCGCACCTGATTCTTGTGTTAGCTGATGATTCGCCTGATACCCATGCTGGGAATCGTATGCGGAAGTTCTGAAAGCCGCTGAATCGTCATGTGATGATACGCAACAAATTGAGGATAGTCACGTTGAAGTGCCTCGCGGTCAAATACTCGGTAAAGCTCTTCTCCAAACTCTTTTTGTAATTCCTTCCTATTATATTCCGGCAAGTCTCTTCTGCAATGCTGAAGCAGGAACGCCGAGTACAAATCGCGCTGAATGCGTTCACCGTCTGGCATAATGTTCCAGCGGTTTTCAAGTGCCTTCTTGATGCAAGTGTCTGTCTGGTGGTTGTACTGACTGGCGCACACATGCGTGTCAACCTCTTTCACCCCTTCCAGCCCGCGTGACTGGCATTTCTGTTTCAGCATCGTAATCAGCATGGCAGGTGCTTTGTTGGCAATGGACTTTCCAAAGCGCTTTTTGCGTTTATACCGTCCAGTCTTTTCGGAAATCTCCGTTTTATTTGCTCTGTGGACTAAATCGCAGTAACTCATGTTCTCCACAAAGAAGCAATCACCCAGTGTCAGCAGATAGTTTGCCAATTCGTTATGCTGCTGTTTTCGGATGTCCGCCTGATGATGCTGAATCATAGCATACTGGTGCTGAATCCGCTTATATCGCTTGGAATTGTTCCACGTCAGTTTCACCCCTTGCTTAATGCTACCATCCGGCTTATAATTTCCCGGATTCATCGCCCGTCGGCTTCTGTCCATTTTACGCTGTAAGCGTCGCTTTTCTTGCTCTATGTTCTGCACACGGTCAGCCAATTCCAGCAGGTTAACCTCGCTATCGGTCGAGTATGCCAGCGTTCGCGTGCCAATGTCGATGCCGACGACACCATGCCCAACGGGATGCTTCGGTGCACCGCTTATCGAATCACGCTTCACCGCCGGTTTTCCTTCCAAAGCAAGCTGTGCGTACCAATGCGTCTTCGTTTTGCCGTCTTTGCGTAGAATACGGACATATTTCACGCGCTTGCTGAGCATTTCCGTTTCATAATCGTTGTCGGGGGACAGTTTCAACGGAAGTTTCAGCCCTTTCCATTCGACGTAGCTGCCGCGGAAAATAATTTCCACTCCTCCGCTCTTTCCCGCCCGTGAATAACCTCTCAGCGAGGATAATTCTCCCTTTTTCTTGAAGTGTACCATCTTTCCATCTTTTGAAAACAGCACTTTCTCAAACGCCGTCCATGCTTGTGACGCAATTCCATGAACTGCCACGTTTGAAGCAATGTTATCCTTGAAATGCGGATAATAATATTTCATATCCGCCTTAAAGTGGTCTTCGCTAAGTCCATTTTGATCCAGCAATTGTCGTTTCTTTTTCCAAAGTTCTTTTGTTTCTTCTTGCTTCGCGTTTTCCAGCTTCTGTTCAATTTTTTGATATTGCTGCGTTCTTTCGAGTTTGCGCAGTTTCTTCAACTCCGCATGAACTATCGTATTATAGATTTGTCTACCAATTTCAAAGCGTTTTTCAAGGCGGTCGGACTGCCACTTTTCCAATTTAAGCGGCAACGTGAGGCAACAAGTATCTGTGCTACTCCTTTTCACGCGCGTCCCCTCCCCTTCCTTTGCTTTTCCACCCCATTATACCGCATCTTCCGCACATTTTCAAGCAAGAACAGCAAATTCGACATTCATCCGCTGTTTTTTTACTGTACAGCGCTTTTTGTATTTGCCCTCTTCGTCCATTTATCCGCCATTCCATTCATCCCGTTCCGAAAACGTGTGAATTTGTGAAAAAAATATCGTTAAAATCGTGTCGGCCACTTGACAAGAGCTTAACAATCTGATACACTGTTCTCGTCACCCCGACAAACACCGACATTCCCCGTTCGCGGGCGCATCCCCGCAGGACGGATGAAGCATAAGGAGAGAGTATCATGGCGAAAGAGTATCCGATCGTCGATAACGTGGAGAGCTTCGAGGCGGCCCTCGCCCGCGTCCGCGCGGCACAGAAGGTCTATGCGACCTACACGCAGGAGCAGGTGGACAAGATTTTCAAGGCAGCTGCCCTCGCCGCGAACAACATGCGCATCCCGCTGGCGAAGATGGCGGTGGAAGAAACCGGCATGGGCGTGGTGGAAGATAAGGTCATCAAGAACCACTACGCCGCTGAATACATCTACAACGCCTACAAGGACACGCAGACCGTCGGCGTGCTGGAGCGCGACGAAGCATTCGGCATGATGAAGGTTGCAGAACCTATCGGCGTTGTCGCGGCGGTCATCCCGACCACTAATCCCACATCTACCGCCATTTTCAAGACGCTGATTTGCCTCAAGACCCGCAACGGCATCATCATCTCTCCCCATCCGCGCGCGAAGAAGTCCACCATCGCCGCCGCGAAGGTTGTGCTGGAAGCCGCTGTGGCTGCCGGCGCGCCCGAAGACATTATCTCGTGGGTCGATGTTCCCTCGCTGGAGCTGACCAACATGGCGATGAAGGAAGCCGACATCATCCTCGCCACCGGCGGCCCCGGCATGGTCAAGGCGGCGTACTCCTCCGGCAAACCTGCGCTGGGCGTCGGCGCTGGCAACACGCCCGCGATTATCGACGAATCCGCTGACGTGAAGGTGGCCGTCAACTCCATCCTGCACTCCAAGACGTTCGACAACGGCATGATCTGCGCGTCCGAGCAGTCCACCATCGTACTGGACAGCATCTACGACGCGGTGAAGGCGGAGTTCGCCAAGCGCGGCGCGTACTTCCTCGAAGGCGAAGAACTGGACAAAGTGCGCAAGACCATCATCATCAACGGCGCGCTGAATGCCAAGATTGTCGGTCAGAAGGCGCACACCATTGCCAAGCTCGCAGGCGTGGACGTGCCGGAAACCGCCAAGGTGCTGATTGGCGAAGTTGAATCCGTGGATATTTCCGAAGAGTTCGCGCATGAGAAGCTCTCTCCCGTGCTGGCGATGTACCGCGCCAAGGACATCGACGATGCGTTCGACAAGGCGGAGCACCTGATTGCTGACGGCGGCTACGGCCACACCTCTTCTATCTACCTGAACGCCGTCACCCGCAAGGATTTGATTGACCGCTTCGCCGCGCGCATGAAGACCTGCCGTATCCTCGTCAACACGCCTTCCTCTCAGGGCGGCATCGGCGACCTGTACAACTTCATGCTGCGTCCGTCGCTGACGCTGGGCTGCGGCTCGTGGGGCGGCAACTCCGTCTCCGAGAACGTCGGCGTCAAGCACCTGCTGAATGTCAAGACTGTTGCCATCCGGAGGGAGAATATGCTGTGGTTCCGTGCGCCTGAAAAGGTCTATCTCAAGAAGGGCTGCCTGCCTGTCGCCCTGAATGAACTCAAGGCAGTTATGGGCAAGAAGCGCTGCTTCATCGTCACCGACGCGTTCCTGTTCAAATCCGGCTTCACCAAGGCGATTACCGACAAGCTGGATGAGCTGGGCATCGTCCACACCACGTTCTACGATGTTGCGCCCGACCCGTCCCTCGCCTGCGCAAAGGAAGGCGCCAAGGCGATGACCTCCTTCCAGCCGGACTGCATTATCGCCATCGGCGGCGGTTCCGCAATGGACGCCGGCAAGATTATGTGGGTCATGTACGAGCATCCGGAAGTGGACTTCCTCGACATGGCAATGCGCTTCATGGATATCCGCAAGCGCGTGTACACCTTCCCGAAGATGGGTGAAAAGGCGTACTTCATCGCCATCCCAACCTCTGCTGGCACGGGCTCCGAAGTCACTCCGTTCGCCGTCATTACCGATCAGGACACCGGCGTGAAGTACCCGCTGGCGGACTACGAACTGCTGCCGAAGATGGCGATTGTGGATGCTGACATGATGATGTCCGCGCCGAAGGGCTTGACCTCCGCCTCTGGTATCGACGCGCTGACCCACGCGCTGGAAGCCTACGCCTCCATGATGGCGACGGACTTCACCGACGGTCTGGCGAAGCAGGCGGCTCAGCTGATTTTCGAGTATCTGCCCGCGTGCTACGACAACGGTCAGAACGAGCCGGTTGCCCGCGAAAAGATGGGCAACGCCGCCACGATGGCTGGCATGGCGTTCGCGAACGCGTTCCTCGGCGTCTGCCACTCCATGGCGCACAAGCTGGGCGCGTTCCATCACCTGCCGCACGGCATCGCCAACGCGCTGCTGATTGAGCTGGTCATCCGCTACAACAGCGCCGAAGTTCCCACGAAGATGGGCACCTTCCCGCAGTACGCCTATCCGCACACGAAGCGCCGCTACGCTGAATTCGGTGAGTTCCTCGGCTTCAAGGGTGCGAATGACGACGAGACGGTGGAGAACCTGATTCGCAACATCCATGCCCTGAAGGAGCGCGTCGGCATCAAGAATACGATCCGCGACTACGGTGTGGACGAGGAGAAGTTCCTCGCGACGCTGGATGAAATGTCCGAGCAGGCGTTCGACGACCAGTGCACCGGCGCGAACCCGCGCTACCCGCTCATCAGCGAAATCAAGGAAATGTATCTGAAGGCGTACTACGGCGAGTAATGCGCCATTCTCCCCGGCTTGGCAGGAATGCTTCTGCTGGGCCGGGCATTTTTGAGCACAAAAAATTTTGTTCGCTTGCAGGAATGTCGTATTTGGGCGGCGAATAGATATTCAGGACAAATATCGACTTCATGATGAGGTCGTCTCCCCCAATCAACACGCGGAAGAAGTAAGCAGTCGTCACCAACTCAATCGCGCGGAAGGGTCAAGGGAGGAACTCCCTTGCGGAGTCCAGAGGCAGAGCCTCTGGCGCCTCTCCCCCAATAAACATGAACCATATAGAAGGAGGTTTCCCTATGGATTTGACGCATGTGATTGCCGAGCGGGAAAATAAGAAGATTTACCGCGACGGCGCCAAGGCCATCAAGGTGTTTGCCGAAGGGTACAGCAAGGCGGACATTCTGAACGAAGCGCTGAACACGGCGCGCGTGGAAGAGACGGGCCTACCGATTCCGAAGCTCCTTGCTGTTGACACGGTGAACGGTCAATGGGCGATTACGACGGAGTTCATTGAAGGCGACACGCTGGCGGCGCTGATGGCGGCGCATCCGGAAAAGGAAGACGAGTACCTGAACCTGTTTGTGGACATTCAGATGAAGGTTCACGCCTGCACCTGCCCGATGCTCAACAGCCTGACGGAGAAGATGCAGCGCAAGATTTCCGCCACCGACCTCGACGCGACCACCCGCTACGAGCTGCACACCCGCTTGGCGAGTATGCACGTCCACAAGAAGGTCTGCCACGGCGACTTCAACCCGTCCAACATTATTTTGAAGCCCGACGGACAGTGGTACATCCTCGACTGGTCGCACGCCACGCAGGGCAACGCGTCCGCTGATGTTGCCCGCACCTACCTGCTCTTCGTCCTCGAAGGCAAGGAAGCGCTGGCGGAGAAGTACCTCTCCCTCTTCTGCAAGAAGAGCGACACCGCCAAGCAGTACGTCCAGCAGTGGATTCCGATCGTCGCCGCGAGCCAGTCCCTCAAGGGCAAGCCCGAAGAGCGCGACCTGCTCATCCGCTGGGCAAGCGTTTGCGAATACGAATAATCATCAAAGGGACTGGCTTCGGTCAGTCCCTTTTCTGGTGGGAATGGGAGACGCGCCATGTAACCATTTCCCCGCATTTGTTGAAATCTGCCACATTTGCAATTTGCCCTATGTAACCCACTTTTCATCCTCTTTTTTTCGTGGTATCATTATTATAAGAAGGGGGAATTTGCCCTTTTCAAACTTATCTGCCGCGATTGCTTGTCAACCGCCTCCACAATCAGCATGAATGAATTATACACGGCAAATATTGCTCTCAGCGTCTTCGCCATGGCGATTATGCTCTTCTCCCTGCGCGGCGACATCAGCCAATCCAAGATCCGAAACCTGCTCTGCGGCGGCCTGTACGCCACCATCGCCATTTGCGCGCTGTGTGAGTGGTCGGGCGTGCAGATGGATGGCACGCCGCCCGCGCTGATTCCGCTGCATATCGCCGTCAAGACCATCGAACTTTCGCTTGCGCCGCTAATCGGGCTGTTCGCGGGCTGCGTCATCCATCCCTGCCCGCGGAAAGTGGTACACAGGCTGCTGTGCCTTGCGGGCTTCCATGCGCTGCTGGTGCTGCTCTCGGCGTTCACGGGGCTGATATTCTATGTCGATGCGCAGAATTTCTATCACCACGGGGCGCTCTACGCACTCTACGTGCTCGCCTACGGGGGCAGCATGGTGTTCTTCCTCGTGCAGATTTGGTTCGCCTGCCGCGCCTACCAGTACACCGGCGGCACACAGCTGCTGCTCGCGACGCTGTTCGTGCTGTTAGGGCTGATGGTGCAGCTGTTCCTGCCGACGGTCAAAATCGACTGGATTACCATCAGCTGCGGCGCGCTGATGATGTCGAAATTCTCCAGCGACATGGTACTGCAAACCGACGGGCTGACGCAGCTTGTCAACCGCTTGGGCTACGAGCATTATCTGGCGCGCCTGCGCGTTCCTGCCACCATCCTGATGTTCGACGTTGACCACTTCAAGGACGTCAACGACTGCCATGGACACTTGATGGGCGACGCCTGCCTGCGGACGATTGCCGGCTGCATCCGCCGCGCGTATGGGAATTACGGGACGTGCTTCCGCATCGGCGGCGACGAGTTTTGCGTGATACTGACGCGGCGGAACGCGCAATACAACACCATGACGGAGATTTTCCAGCACCTGATGGATGCGGCGCGGGCGGAGAATCCGGTTCTGCCGACGGTATCGGTGGGCTGTTCGCATTTTAATCCGTCGACGGATGATTTGGCGGAATCCTTGGCGCGGGCGGACGCGCGGATGTATCAGAATAAGGAAGCGCATAGATAAACACAGCCGCGACGAGTGAATATGCTCGTCGCGGCTGATTTTTATTCACCTGTATCCACCGCAGTGTTGGCAGTAGCGCGCTTCCTTCGGGTTGTCTAAGCCGCAATACTTGCATGTCAACATTCGGAGTGCGTGCTTTTGTTGATATTACCGATTCACATACGCGTCGATTTCGTTCCGGCTGGAGATTTGCAGCTTCTCAAAAATGCTCTCCATGTACGACTTCACCGTGTTGACGGAAATGCCCATCAGCGCGGCGATTTCCTTGTTGCTGCGACCCTTCGCGGCAAGCATGGCAATCGAAAACTCGTAGGGTGTGAGCGCGTCGGTCACCTGCAGCGTCGACACGGGGTTGTGAATTTTCATCCACCCGCGGCTGAAGCGGTAGACCGACTGCACAATCTTGTTGTACGTTTCCGGCTCCTGCTTGCGCAGCGCGCGCTCCACCTGCCCCTGCAAAATGCCGTGATGCTCCACAAACGGGTGGATGTACCCCTCGCGGCTGGCGATGCTCCACGCGGCATCGAACTTCTGCTCCGCGCGTTCATCCTGCTTCAGGCTCATGCAAATCATGCACAGGACGATGTTGAGGTAGATGCTGTCAATGGGGTAGCGCGTGCCCGCCATCAGCAGGGCGGATTCGGCAATGCCCATCGCATGTTCGTATTCGCGCCGGATGTAGAGCGCGTGGGCGATGGCGTACATGGCGAAATACTGCATTCCGGGCGGAAGAATACCGATAGCGGGGCGGATAGGGGTCAAGTCGAGCTTCTCGGAGTGGAAGAACACGCTGATGAGCGCGTCGGTAATGCTGCTGTACAGCCGCCACGAATCATCGTTTGCGCGCTGCCCGTCCCGCTGAATCATTTCGAGATTCCGGCGGCACTTGGCGGCATCCCCCGTCTGCAGCATCGCCATCGTGTTGGTAATCAGCGCGGACAGGCGGATTTCGGGGCACTTGCTCGTCAGGTACTTCTCGCTGATTTCGCGGGCTTCCTCGTGCTCATCGCGGAAATAGTGGTGCATGGCGCGGGCGATGTCGCGTTCCTCCTCGTCGGGCATGGTCAGCAGGAGATTTTGGAAGCCGTTGTCGCACGGGCGGGAAACCAGCGGCAGATAGCACTTGGCCATCCGTGGGGGGATTCTCTCCTGCCCGCGCTGCCCGCTCTTGCGCAAATCCGCCGGATGCGGCGTATTCGCCGGAATCAGCCACCCGCCCGGTTTCCGGATTGCCCCCTGAATCCGCCCGGTATTCAGGTAGTAATTGACCATTCGGATGGAAACACCCCACAGCTCCGCCATTTCCTTTACGCTGAGGTAGTCCAATGCGCAGCCCCTCCTTGTTCTCCTTGTTTACGCTTACGGAATTGCCTCCCAAAGCATGGTCGCCGTTCGATTGCCATACGAGCCCTTGGGCAGCATGTAGGAGCGCGGCGTTCCTGATACGCCGTCGATTTGCCAGCCTACAAAGGTGTAGCCCGGGAGGTAGTAGGACGGGTCTTCTTCCGGTGTCCCGAAATAAACTTGGTTGTTGATGGTGTATTGAACCCAATTATATGCTTTGCCGTGGCTCACGTAGGTAATGGTGTACGTCGCCACACGCCACTCCGCCTCGTAAATGCGGTCGCCGGTTGAGCCTTTGGGGATAATCATCGGCGTTGAAGGGAACTGACCGCTGCCATCGAGGACCCAGCCGGAAAATTCGTAGCCCGGACGGTCGGGAGGGATGGGCAGGGTGACGGAATCCTCCACGGTGTAGGGTATCGAAGCTATGACTGCGCCGCCGTTCGTGACCAGTGTGATGGTGTATCTGATCACCTTCCAGTTTGCGGTATACGCCTTGTTCCCCGTCGAACCCTTCGGAATTTTGACGCTTGTCTGCGGCGTCGTGATGCGCTCGCCCGTCCAGCCGACAAACTCGTAGCCGTTGCGGGTCGGGGTCGGCAGCTCGAAATCCTCATCCGTTATGGTGTAAACCATCTCTTCTTGACCGCTGCCGCCGTTCAAATCCATGGTAATGTTGTATTCTGTCAGTACCCAGTTCGCGATATACGTCTTGTCGCCCGTCGAACCCTTCGGGATGGTCACGTTCGGCTGCGGCGTCGTGATGCCCTCGCCCGTCCAGCCAAGGAACGTGTAGCCCTTGCGGGTCTGGTTCGACAGCGTTAAGATTGTCTCCACCGTGTAGGGATACACTATCGACCGGTCGTCCGCAAGCACCGTAGTGATTTTGTATTTGATCACCTTCCAGTTTGCGGTATACGCCTTGTTCCCCGTCGAACCCTTCGAAATTATGACGCTTGTCTGCGGCGTCGTGATACGCTCGCCCGTCCAGCCGACAAACTCGTAGCCATTGCGGGTCGGGGTCGGCAGCTCGAAATCCTCATCCGTTATGGTGTAAACCACCTTTTCTTGACCGCTGCCGCCGTTCAAATCCATGGTAATGGTGTACTCCGTCAAACGCCACTCCGCCTTGTAACGGAGGTCGCCGGTTGTGCCAGGGTAAATAATGAGCGGCGTGAAAGGGAGCATACCGCTGCCATCGAGGATCCAGCCGGCAAATTCGTAGCCCGGACGGAGAAGGTAAGGCAGGGTGAAGGTATCCTCCACGGTGTATTTTATCGGAGACACGACTGGGCCGCCGTTCGTGTCCAGTGTGATGGTGTATTCAATCACCTTCCAGTTTGCGGTATACGCCTTGTTTCCCGTCGAACCCGTCGGGATGATGACCTCCGCCTGTGGATTCACGATGCCCTCGCCCGTCCAGCCGAGGAACGTGTAGCCCGTGCGAACCGGGGTCGGCAGCGTAATCGGGTCGGATTTCGCCGTGTAGCGAATGTCATTCAGCGCGTCGCCGCCGCTGGTACCCAGCGTGATGGTGTAGTTCTCCAGCGCCCAGTGCGCGGTATACATGCGGAATCCCATCGAGCCTTGGTGGATGGTCACGATTTCCTGCGGCACGGTGAGGCCATCACTTGTCCAGCCCACGAACTTATAGCCGTTGCGCACTGGAATCGGCAAGTCGAAGTCCGGCGATTCCACTGTGTAGAAAATCGACTCCAGCGGTTTGCCGCCATTCATGAGAAAGGCAATTTCGTACGTCGCGGGCTTCCAATGCGCGGTGTACTCACGGTTGCCCGTCGTCCCCGCAGGGATGGTGACGTAGTATTCCTGCCCCGTCATGCCCGTGCCAGACCAGCCCTCAAAGAAGTAGCCGCCCTTCTCCGGGTACGGCAGCTTCACTTCCTGCTCCACCGTGTAGGGGATGGTTTCGTTGCCGTTCGGGAGATTTTTCAGCATGATCGTGTACACAGTGGCTTCCCAGTTTGCGGTATACGTCTTATCGCCCGTTGTCCCCTTCGGCAGCACAAGCGTCGGTTGCGGCGTGGTTTCACCCTCGCCCGTCCAGCCGAGGAACGTATAGCCCGTGCTGGTCGGCGTCGGCAGGATGACAGGCGTTTCCACCGTGTAGGTAATGGGATCAAGCGGGTCGCCGCCGCTTACGTCCAGCGTGACGGTGTATTCAATCACCTGCCAATTCGCGGTGTAGGTGCGGTCGCCCGTGCTTCCCTGCGGGATTTCCATGGTCTTCTGCGGTTCGGTGATGCCCTCGCCCGTCCAGCCGAGGAAGATGTAGCCCGTGCGCACCGGGGTCGGCAGCAGGAACGCTTCCGATTCCACCGTGTACTGGATGGGACGGATCGGATCGCCGCCTGCCGTGTCCAGCGTGACGGTATAAAGCTTGTCCGCCGTCAGCGTCAAGGTCAGCGGCGCATAGGGCATGATGAAGGAAAGCGCATCTTTCGCCGCGCTGATGCTCAGGGAAACAGACGGGTCGCTCAGGGAGGCGTGGATGCCGCGATAGCCCGCTGCGGGCTGCATCGTGACCGACACCTGCTCGCCGGCGCAGCACAGCAGGTCGTTGCCTTCGGCAGCGCGGTCGCTGTCCCAGACAACGTTCTGCGCGTCGATGGTCGTGCGCTGTGTGTCCGCCGTCCACGTCAGCGTAACGATGCGCCTTTCTTCGCGGCCTGTTACGGTCAGGAATGCGTTGGTTTTTTCGCCGCGCAGTCCCGTCAGGTGAATGATGTCGCGCTCGTCCGCGCCGAAGTCGCTGCGCTTGAGCTGCGTCACCCACTCGCCGCGCTCCTCATCGAAGGTGAAGCTCGCTACGGCGCCGCTGCGCAGGGTCAGACTCGGCGTGAAGTACTCAGGCCGTGCGTTGTTGATGCGAACGCGGTAGGTGATGCGCCCGTCCTGCTCGCCATATCGGTAGACGTACACCGGGAATTCCGCCACCAGCGTGCTGTCATCCGTCAGCGGGAACACAACATCGCCCTCGCGGGAGAGATAGACATAATTTTCCGTCACAGCAAAGCAGGATTCGCCGCCATTCAGGCGGTAGACCTTGCTCCACGGGTCTGCGCTGCGCATTTCCGGCAGCAGCACATACTGTTCCTGCAAATCCGGATACTTCTCCGCAAACGCCGCCTCGATGCTGTCCATCATGTTGACCGCGCCCATCGGGCAGCTGTCGCCCGTGTACTGCACTGTCGTTTCGGTCAGCAGTGCGCCGTCCCAATCCGCCGCCTCCAGCTGCATGTCCTCCGCGCTCTGGTCAACGAGGCGGAAGCGCACGGTCAGGCTGATTTTCTTCTCCACCTTCAGCTCGCTGCCCATATGCAGCTGCTGCCCCGGCACAAGCGCGTTCTTGCCCGGATTCAGCACAATATCGCCCGTCGGCAGCGGGTCATCCGTCAGGTTCACGAGGTTCGTCGCAATCCCGATATCGAGATTCATCGGCTTGTCCACCACGATGGTGGAGCGGACATTGCCCTCGCCGTTCAGCGACACATTCCCCGACGCGCCCAGAATCAGCTCCTGAACATCTGCCGCCGCGCCGATGTTCAACCGCACGTCCTCGTCCGACAGCACATACAGGCGGTCGATTTTGCCGGACGGCAGATTGGCGTTCAGTCCGCCGAGAACCAGCAGATTGCCGTTCATTTCCGGCGCATTGAACTCCGTGTCGCCCAGATGGTCAAAAATCGCGTCGCCGATGAAGGACTCCGGCGGCTGCGTGTCCTTTTTCAACACGGTGATGCCAAACTGCTTGATGTTCTCCTGAAACGCCGGGTCATCCCAGTCCGTATTGTCCCATATGCCAGCGCCGATTTCTTTCGCCAGCCGCTCCAGCGCCGAGTCCTTGCCCTGTGGTGTCTGGTTCTTGTTGATGGTGTTCAGTGTGTTCAGCGCACTCATGTTGTTTTCCACAATCATGGCCGCCGATGCTGTACCCGCCCAAATGATACTGCATAAGAGCAGGAAAATGGTGCTCCATCGTGCGATTCGCTTCATGCTTCTTCCTCCTTGCTGATAGCTTCCGCGGGCTTTTTTCCCATAGAAATCGCCCTTCTGGTTTCAGTATACCATTGGCAAGCGCTGTTTGCCACCGCCATTCAATGGATTAATTGGACGTTTCCCTGCCCTTTTCCTGCTGAAAATTCCTGCATTCACGCAGATTTCCCGTCAATTCGCGCATGTTTTCCGCCGGATGCACCTTTCCAAGGCAGGAAATATCGGTTGCCAAGGATGGCAAAGTACATCTTTCCAACATACGAAAAAAGGCGAACCGGTTTTGAAGCCGATTCGCCCGTGGATTTGTCCAAACTTGGATGGAATTACTTGGCGATGGTGCAGTGCATGAAGTACTTGTAGCCCAGCGGGTTGGAGAAGAAGCCCTGCACGGAGTCGTCGAGCATGTAGATGTCGGTGTAGTAGTACAGCGGCACGATGCAGCCGGTATTCATCAGCATATCTTCCGCGATGTGCATCATGGCATAACGGTTCGCGCTGTCGGTGCAGCTCTTGATAGCAGAAATCAGCACGTCATAGGTTTCCGCCCAAGTGCCGTTCTCCACCTTCACGTCGTAGCCGTAGGGGGTCAGGTCGAGGTTGTAGATCTTCAGATCCGCATTCGCGCCCTTGCCGTACTGCACGTCGTTGTTGCCGGAGCCGGTCACCCACATGTCGAGGAAGCAGATCGGGTCGTTGTAGTCCGCCAGCCAGCCGTTGCGCGCGATGGAGTAGTCGCCCGCCTTACGGGTGTTCAGGAAGGTGTTCCATTCCTGGTTGTTCAGGTTCATGGTGATGCCGACCGCAGAAACCGCGCTCTGGAGGTATTCGCCAATCGCCTTGTGGGCTTCGGAGGTGTTGTAGAGGTAGGTCAGGGACGGGAAGTTGGTGAAGACGGCGTTCGCCTCGTCGTAGGTGTAGTACTTCTTCAGGGTCTCAACCGCCTTGTCGAAGTTCGCCATGTAGACGTCTTCGTCGTCGGTCACGTCGTAGTAGCCGGTGATGCCTTCCACATGGCCCGCGTTCTTGTAGAACTCAGAGCCGTCCGCATCGGTCATGCCCATCGGGACGAAGCTGGACGCAGGAAGCTGACCAGCCTGACCGATTTCGGTGACGATGTAGTTGCGGTCAAACAGCAGGCCAATCGCCTGACGGACTTCTGCGCGCGCCGCTTCCGCTTCTTCGGGGGTCATGTTCGCGAGCACGTCAGCGGGCAGGATTTCTTCGTTGATGTTCCAGCAGACATAGTAGGTACCAATCTGGCCGGCAACAACGAATTCCGTCGGATACTGTTCCTTCAGGGAAGCGATTTCAGAGGTGGGAACGTCGTCGATCAGCTGCCAGTCGCCCTTCTGGAAGTTCGCCAGCATGTTGTTCGCGTCGTCGGAGAGGTAGAAGTCCAGCTCGTCCATCGTGACCTTGTCCACCGCATGATAGTAGGGGTTCTTGGTCAGGGTGATCTTGCTGTTGTGTTCCCACGCGGTCATGGTGTACGGGCCATTGCCGATGTAGGTGGAAGGATCGGTCGCCCACGCTTCGTTGGCGACGACGTCCTCACGGACGGGCATGTACGCCGGGAAGGCGAGCAGCTCGTTCCAGTAGGCAACGGGGTTGTTCAGGGTAACGGTCAGGGTCTTGTCGTCCACGGCGGTCACAGCGAGGTTTTCCGCCTTGGGGTCGGAGCCGTCCGCAGTGTAGCCCTTGACGACTTCAAACATGTAGCCATAGTCCGCGCCCAGCTCGGAGGAAGCAGCGCGCTTCCACGCGAACTCGAAGTCCTTGGCGGTCAGATCCTTGCCGTCGGACCACTTCAGGCCGTCAACGAGCGTGTAGGTGTACGTCACCGTGCCGTCGTCATTGACCACCGGATCAGGCAGTTCCACCGCGCAGTCCGGCAGGATTTCCAGCTTGCCGTCGTCGGTCTGCGCCCAAGTGGACAGGCCTGCGAACAGGTGAGCGACCATCGTCGCGCCGTCCACAGCGGAGTTCAGCGCCGGGTCAAGCGTATCAGGCTCGGACGCGATGCAGACAGCCATGTACGTCTTGCCGTCTTCGGCGACAGCGCACAGGGTGCAGGTCACCATCATTGCGATGGCGAGCAGGAGAGCAGTCAGCTTCTTCATGAAAAAACCTCCCTTAATATTCTATGACAGCCTTGCTTTGCGTAGACTGTCTGTATCAAAAATGCGTGAAGCGCATCCTTGAAGCACGTTTTTCGCGGATTAACACGCGGACACTGTATGCCAGTGTCACTAACGCAATCGCGCGAAAGGGTCAAGGGACGAAGTCCCTTGCAGGGTGCAGGGGCAGCGCCCCTGCCGGAGTCCAGAGGCAGAGCCTCTGGCGTCTCCCCTTTTACCCCAGTTCCTTCACCCGGTGGCAGGCGACGAAGTGACCCTTCTCGACTTCGTTGAAGGGCGGCATCGACTGCGCGCAGGCTTCGGTGGCGTAGGGGCAGCGCGTGCGGAACGGACAGCCCGACGGCGCGTTCAGGGGGCTTGGAATGTCGCCGGAGAGGACAATGCGCTTGTTCGCGCGCGCCGCCTTCGGGTCAGGCAGCGGAACGGCGGACAAAAGCGACTTAGAGTACGGGTGCAGCGGGTGATTGTAGATTTCCTCCGCCGACGCCAGCTCCACCATCTTGCCCAGATACATCACGGCGATTCTGTCCGAAATGTGCCGCACAACCAGCAGGTCATGCGCAATGAACAGGTACGTCAGCCCCAGCCGATCCTGCAAATCATCAAACATGTTGATGACCTGCGCCTGAATCGACACGTCCAGCGCCGACACCGGCTCGTCGCAGACGATGAATTCGGGATTCACCGCCAGCGCGCGGGCAATGCCGATGCGCTGCCGCTGACCGCCGGAAAACTCGTGCGCGTAACGCGAGGCATGTTCGCTGTTCAGTCCGACATAGCCCAGCAGCTGCAAAATGCGCTCCTCCCGCTCCTTCTTGGAGGAATACAGGTGGTGCACATCCAGCGGTTCGCCCACGATGTCCGACACGGTCATGCGCGGGTTCAGCGAGGAGTACGGATCTTGGAACACCATCGTCGCCTTCGTGCGGAACTTCTGCAAGTCCGCTTTCGTCTTGACGGGCTTGCCATCGTAAATGATTTCGCCCGCCGTCGGCTTGTACAATTGGAGGATGGTGCGCCCAACAGTCGTCTTGCCGCAGCCGGATTCGCCCACCAGACCGAGCGTTTCGCCCTTGTTGATGGTGAAGGACACATCATCGACCGCCTTTAGCGGCTTGGTGCGGAAGAAGCCCATGTTGATGTCAAAGTACTCTTTCAGTCCTTTGACTTCCAGCAGCGGCTGGTGCATCTGCGCTTCAGACACAGGGCACTCCTCCTTCCTCCGTGATGCTGCCGTCCTCCACGCCCTTCTTGACGTTCATCCAGCAGGTTGCCATATGGTCGTCATTGATGAGCATCCGAACCGGCTTCTCTTTCAGGCAAATCTTCATCGCCGCCTCGCAGCGGGGCGCGAACGGGCAGCCTTTGGGCATGTTCAGCAGGTCAATCGGCGTACCGGTAATCGGCTCCAGGCGCTGTCCGTTGTTCTCCGCCGTCGGGATGGAGCGCATCAGACCCTTCGTGTACTCGTGGCGCGGGTTGTAGAAGATTTCATCCGCCGTCCCCTGTTCGCAGATAGAACCGGCGTACATGACGATGACCTCGTCGCACATCTGGGCGACAACGCCCAAGTCGTGCGTAATCATGATAATCGCCATGCCCATCTTCTTCTGCAAATCGCGCATCAAATCAAGAATCTGCGCCTGAATCGTCACGTCCAGCGCGGTTGTCGGCTCGTCGGCAATCAGGATGTCCGGCTCGCACGCCAGCGCCATGGCAATCATCACGCGCTGCCGCATACCGCCCGACAGCTCGAACGGGTACTGCTTCATGCGCTTTTCCGGCTCGTTGACGTTGACCAGCTTCAGCATCTCCACCGCGCGTTCGCGCGCCTGATGGCGGTTGCGGTCGGTGTGCAGCAGAATTGCTTCCATCAGCTGCCGGCCGATGGTGTAAGTCGGGTTCAGGGACGTCATCGGGTCTTGGAAGATAATCGAGATGCGATTGCCGCGCACGGAGCGCAGCAGCTTCTCGTCCGCGCCGACCAGCTCCTGCCCGTCGAATTTCACGCTGCCGCTGACGATTTTGCCCGTCGGCGCAAGAATCTGCATGACGGAATATGCCGTGACGCTCTTGCCCGAACCGCTTTCGCCCACGATGCCCAGCACCTTGCCGTGGTCAAGGCGGAACGAAACGCCGTCCACCGCCTTGACTTCGCCCGCGTCGGTGAAGAAGGATGTATGCAGGTCATTGACTTCCAGCAATGCCATTTTGTCCAGCTCCTTTCATCACGCATTCAGCTTCGGGTCAAATGCGTCGCGCAGACCGTCGCCGAACAGGTTCAGGCTCAGCACGATGAGGCAGATGACCACGGCGGGGATAATCAGGCGATAGGTGTAGGAATAGATGCCGTTGAGCGCGTCAGAAGCCAGCGAGCCCAGCGAGGGCATCGGCGCGTTGACGCCCAGACCCAGGAAGGACAGGAAGCTTTCGGTGAAAATCGCGTTCGGAATTTGCAGCGCGGTCGAAATAATCACGACGCTGATGCAGTTCGGCAGAAGGTGCTTGCGGATAATCCACTGCGCCTTCGCGCCCGTCGCCTGTGCCGACAGCACGTACTCCTGCTCACGGAGGGACAGAATCTGACCGCGAATCAGGCGCGCCATGCCCACCCAATAGAGCAGACCAAAGACGATGAACATGCTGATGATGTTCGAGCCGATTTTCTCTAAGATGGTGCCTTCCACATGCAGCACCTGCCCCAGCACGACCGACAGCAGGATGATGACCAGCATGTCCGGCAATGAGTAGATAATATCGACGATGCGCATGATGAACAAGTCCACCCTGCCGCCGAAGTATCCTGCGACTGCGCCAATCATCATGCCAATCACCAGCACGATGATGCTGGCGAAGAAGCCGACGGCGAGGGAAATGCGTGTTCCATAGACGACACGGATGAAGTAGTCGCGTCCGTGCGCGTCCGTGCCGAAGATGTGTGGGAAAACAGATTCCCCTTTGTCGATTTTCTTCAGTTCCGTCTTGCCGTACTGGAACGGCGCGAGGTTGTTGTAGCTGTTGTCCATCGGGCGACCCTTCGTCTGTCCCAGCATCTGGTCATACGAATACGGCCAGAACATCGGGATGATGATGGAGGACAGCGTAATCAGTACAATCAGAATCAGGCTGATGGTCGCAACCTTGTTCTTCAGCAGGCGCTTCACGCCATCGCGGAAAAAGGTCGAGGACGGTCGCATCCGGGAGATGACTTCCTTTTCCGCCGCCGTCGCGGGCATGAAGGAATCCACATCCAGATGCAGGCTAAAGGGCTTTTTCTTGTTCATCATCATGGTGCAGATGCCTCCTTATTCGTAATCAATGCGCGGATCAGCCACCTTGTAGAGCAGGTCGCTGATCAGATTCATAATCACGATTAAAGAGGCGAGGAAAATGGTCGTCCCCATAATCATGGTGTAGTCGCGGTTGGTGATGCTGGATACGAACTGGCGGCCGATGCCCGGCACGGCGAAAATCTGCTCGACGACCATCGAACCGGTGACGATGAACGCCAGCATCGGACCGAAATAGGTGATAACCGGAATCAGCGAGTTCTTCAGCGCGTGACCGAAGATAATTTTCTTGCCCGAAACGCCCTTGGCGCGCGCGGTGCGGATATAATCCTGCCCCAGCACGTCGAGCATGGAGGAGCGCGTCAGGCGCGTGATGTAGCTCATCGGGTAGAGCGCAAGGGTGATAATCGGGAGGATCAACCCTTCGGCCGTCGCGCCGTTCGCGGGTACCCAGCCTAACTTGACTGAGAACACTATCAGCAGGAACGACCCCATAATAAACGACGGCATGGACACGAACGCGGTCGTAATCACCATGATAATCTTATCCAGCACGGTGTTGCGCCGCAGCGCCGCCAGTGCGCCGAGGACGATGCCGACAATCGCCGCGCTGAACGCCGCAATCAGACCAAGCTTCGCGGAGGTCTTCATGCCATCCAGAATAATGTCAATGACCTGACGGCCGCGCTGCTTCAGGCTCGGCCCGAAGTCCAGTTTCGTCACCACGTCGCGCAGATACGTCACATACTGTTCGCCCAGCGGCTTGTCCAGCCCGTACTTGGCCTCCAGCGCCGCCTGCGCTTCCGCGGAAATTGCCTTTTCACTTGCGAACGGTCCACCCGGAATCGAGTGCATCACGAAGAACGTCACCGTGATAACAATCCAGATGGTCAGCAGCGCCAGCAGCACGCGCTTGAGGATATAAAACAGCATCTTGGAATTCATCCGCTCCACCTTCCCGGCAGGGGCGCTGCCGCGTCTGCCTGCGTTTCTTGTTCATCGACACGCCAAACCAACCGGCTTCACCGTGTCGATGCTTTATTATGCAACACTGTATGGAGAAAATCAAGTGTTTTGTTGCACAAACTGTGTTTTTTTTATGTTTTTCTCGTGTATTTTGAATATTTTCGTCCAAGTTGTTGCATTTATCAAGTTTTTCTGCAAGTCCCTGTTCATTTTTGCGCACAAAAAATGCAGGACGCTCATTCGTCCTGCATCATGGTAACGAAGTGAATTACTCCGCTGCCGCCAAGCTGCCGAAGATCTCCAGCGGCATGTTTTCCAGCGCGTCGCCCACTTCCTTGCTGGCGACCTGGAACGTCACAGCGAGAACCGTCTCGTCATCAAGGAAAGCATACAGCGCCAGCACGGTGTCGCCGGGGGTGTACATCAGGCAATAGTTTTCGTTGACATACAGCTCAGCGAGCATTTCTTCCGTCGCGCCCGCGTCCTGAATGCCTTGCAGCAGCGTTTCAAAGCTCATCGCGGACAGCTGCGCCGTAATGCTGACCGTCTGGTCGGCGTTGACGGCGAAGAGCAGGATGTTCTCGGCGTTTTCCGTGCCTGCGGGGACTTCCTGAACCGCCCAGTCCGCCGGAATCTGCATCGTCAGACCCGTTTCACCCAGCGCAACCGTCTGCGCCTCGAAGCTGACATTCATTTCAACTGCCGGCACTTCCGCTTCTTCCTCCGCGAACGCAAAGGCAGTGCAGCACATCATGAGCGCCATCAGGAGAGCAAGGAGTTTCTTCATATTTGTTTCCGTCCTTTCATTTCCAGCATGATTCGGCTGATTTCTTTCCATATTAAACAGCCACATCTGGTAACGTTTATAGTACCAGATGCAAGCCGCTTTTGCAATACGCTTTCGCGCAGGAAAACGGTTGATTCGCGCGGATTTGGGATTTCAGAATGAAGCAGCTTCCATTTTCATTCGGGAAATGCGAGTGAAGTAACTTTTATTTACTTTTCAATTTTCACCAAAACAAACAGTTGATTCTTTCCGTAAAAGCGGACTTTGCTTCCCTCCTCCTTCACAACAAACGGGGCACCGCGAGAGCTTTCGCCCCCGCAGCACCCCGCCATCTGCGGATGCGCAATTCCGCATTGTCCCTTACTTCTTCGTCCAGTCCTGCTTTTCGCCGATGCCGTAGTTTGCCGGCAGCACGTCGTCATCAACCAGCACGAAGCCCAAATCCGCCGTGTAGGTCGTACTGGCGGAGGTCACCTGCACCGGGTTCGATTCGCCGTTTTCGCCCAGAATCGACGCAATCAGCGGAATATCCGTGCGCATACGCGTCGGCACAACTTCCGCCGGGTAGATGGGCTTGAGCGTGTACACGCCCGGATACAGGTTCTCAAAGGTGTAGTAGCCGTACGTGTCGGTTGTCGTTTCCGCGACGAGCTGGTCGTTGCGCCACAGCTCGATGCGCATGTCGCCCAGACCGAGTTCGCCCGCGTCCTGCAGGCCGTTGCCGTTCAGGTCAAGCCAGCAGAAGTCACCCAGCGTGCCCGGCTGCACCGCGCCGATGTTCTGCTCCAGCTGATGCTGGCTCATGCGCAGGGCAATCAGGTTGCTCTCTCCCTCGCGGGCGGTGTAGGTCGTCATCACGCTGATGTTCTGCCCGTCCTTGAGGCGCGTGTCGTCCTTTTCTACGACGACGTAGCCGTTCGGGAGCGTCACACGCAGACGGTAGTTCCCCGGCATCAAGCCGTCAAAGCGGTAGATGCCGTCCTCGCCCGTCGTCGCGTTTTGCAGTTCGCTGCCCCTTTCGTCCAGCAGGACAACCTCCGCGCCGGACAGGGGCGCAATCTCGCCCGCGTTGTCGCACCAGACCATGCCGCCGATGCTTGTGTCAATCTTCAAGCCCAGCATCGGAGCAGTATAGTTGTTGTTTTCGCTAATTTCAATCTCGGTCATGACGAGCTGACTGCCCTCGGTGGTGAAGGTGCTGTCGCCCAGACGCGCCGCCTGCGTACCTTCCTTGAGGTCGTAGGCAAGGCTGTACACGCCGGGGGCAATGCCGTCGATGGCGAACCGCCCATCCGCATCGGTCTGCACCTGCGCAAACACCGCGCCGGTTTCATCCAGCAGGGTCAGCGTCTCGTTTTCCGGGGTGATTTCGCCCGCGTCCATGCGCCCGTTGTCATTCTCATCCACCCAAACCTGACCGGACATCTTCGACGGAATCACGCCGCCAAGCGCCTGATTCAGCCATTCCTCGCCCAGCCCGATTTCGATGTTCACCTGCTGCTCGTTCAGCCCGTGCGTCAGCGGCAGGGTCACATTGCCGTCCAGCTTGGAGAGCACCATGCCCTCCGGGAAGCGCAAGGTCAGCGTGTAGGCGTCCGGCCGCAGCCCGGTGAAGCTGTACGCGCCCGTCGCATCGGTGAGGACGGTCTGCTCCGTCAAATCCTCGCGGGAGGGGGTCAGAATCAGCGTCACGCCGGCAAGCGCCGCTTCGTCTGCATCCTGCGCGCCGCTGCCGTTGTGATCGGCAAACACCATGCCTTCAATGTCGCCCAAAGCCAGTGCGCCGCACAGGGGCGCGGTGACTTCTTCGCCCACGCCGATGGTAAAGGAATCCGTCGTGCCGTCGGAATCCGGCGCGATGGTGTTGCCGCCGTCCGTCAGGGGAGCAAACACGCCGTCGCCCGGCAGCTCGTAGCGCAGGCGGTACGTTCCGGGCAGCACCGCGTCAAACAGGAAACTGCCATCCGCGCCGATGGTGCGGGTCGCCACGTCGCCGGTTTCGTCCATCAGGTGAACCACCGCGCCGAGCAAGCCGCCTTCATCCGCGCCGCGCAGACCATTGTCGTTCTTGTCGGCAAACACCACGCCGGACACATGGCCGGGGGTAATCATGCCGATATCAAGACCCGTCAAATCCGCGCCCATTGTCAGCGCCACCGGTTCACTTTCGCCCGCGCCGCCGGAGAGGTTGCGGAGGATATTGCCGTCGCCCGTGCGCGTGAACGCCAAGCCGCGGTTCGCGGTCGCGCTCACGGTGTACTGCCCCGGCGCAAGGTCATCGAAGGTATACACGCCGTTGCGGTTCGTTTTCGCCGTGCGGGTATTGCCGTTTTCATCCGTCAGGGTGACGGTGAAGTTGTTGACCATCTTTTCCGCGTCCATCCGGCTGCCGGAGAAGTCGTCATCCAGATACACCGTGCCGGAGATGCTGCCGTAAGTAATCGCGCCGATGGCCATCGTCATCTCGCTGTCGTTCTCCAGCACCACGTCGGAAATCGTGTACTCGCGGCGGTCAGTGCCGGGCGCGAACAGGTTGCCGTACTCGCCATCGCCCGCAATGGTGTACACATAGCCCTGCGGAATCGTCGCTTTGACGCGGAACGTGCTGCCGCGGATGTTGGCGAAGGTGAAGCGCCCGTTCTCGTCGGAGACGGTGTTCAGCAGCTCCTTGCCGATGGCCTGACGGTACAGGACGACCTTCACGCCTTCCAGCGTCTTTTCGCCCTCGTCGTACACGCCGTTGTTGTTTTCATCCAGGAAGCAGATGCCGTTGATGTTAGAGCCCTTCATCACGCCAAGGAGGACTTCCTCCAAGTCACCGCGTTCAAGAATCACCTGATCCGTTTCGGAGCGCTTGAATTCGCTGGTGATGATGGAGCGGCGATTACCGCCCGTCTGGCTGTAGCGCGCAAACACCAAGCCGTCCGGCAGGCTGTATTCGACATTGTATGTGCCGTAGCGCATTTGACCGATGTAGAATTTGCCGTCCTCGCCGCTCTCGGTTTCGTACACCAAGCCGTTTTTCACGCCGACGGCGCGGATTTTGATGCCCGCTTGACCGGGTTCGCCGTCCTGATACACGCCGTCGTCGTTTTCATCCAGCCACACAAGGCCCTGCAGCGCCGCCATCGTCATCACGCCGACGCCCACGTCGGTCACAGAACCGGCTTCGAGGGTCAGCGGCACGCTGCTTTGCACTTGTTCGGTCGTTTCATCCATGATGGACATGTTCGCGCTGACATTTTTGCCGTGCGCACCATGGCCGAAGCCCGCGGGCAGCTCGCTGCGCAGGACGTACGTCCCCGCCGGCACAGCCAGCGACACTTCGCCGTTCTTGTCCGTTTCGCCGGATGCCACAACAACCTCCACGCCGTTGACTTCGGTGATGAGGCTCATCGTCGCGCCGGACACGCCTTCCTCGTACTTCCCGCGTGAACCGTTGTTATCGTTGTCGCGGAAGGCGTGGATGGTCAGCGCCGCCGGATTCGCCGCCTTCGCGGTCACAGTCGCGGGTTCGTCGCTAATGACGAGCGCGCCGTTGGCAAGGGTCACGCCCGCATCATAGCGGACGACGTACGTCCCGTATTCGAGGAACTCCGCCTGCCAAGCGCCGTTTTCATCCGTCACCGTTTCCGCCGCGACTTCGCCCGCCTGATTGACCAGCTGCACCTGCACGCCGCTCATCGGCTGACCGTCCAGCCCCAGCACCACGCCGGAAGCGTCGCCGGTGGCATGGTTCGCCAGCGCCGGCAGCACAACGGTTTCGCCCGCGCCGATTTCCACCAGAATGCTCGCCGTCACGCCCGTATCGGTCGTGCTGAGCGTCCAGCCCTCGGTGTCATACAGGCCGCGCGGCAGGGCTGCCGTAATCTGGTAGGTATCAGGATACAGGTCGTTCAGCGCAAACGCGCCGCTGACCGTCATCTGTTCACTCATCCGCTGGCCGGAAATCGTCACTTCCGCCGGGGCAGACAGGTCGTCGATGCTGCCGGTCATGCCGCCGCTGAGCGTCAGATCCAGTTCATAACGGCTGGTCTGCATCGCCTGAATGTTCACCAGCCACTGCGCCTGACCCTTCTGCAGGTTCGGCCAGCCGTTCACGCCCGTCAGCAGCGTACCTTCCGGCAGCGTCACCGTGACGGCGTATGTCCCGTGGAAGAGGTCGGCTTCCTGCACCGTCTCGCCATCGGTCAGGTAACCCGTGCGGGTCGTTTTGCCGTCCTCGCTGACAATCTGGTACGCCACTGCCGCGTTCACGCCGCGCATGAGCATCGTCAGCGTGCCGTCCACGGGTTCAGGGGTGGGGGTCGGCGTAGGCGTAGGCGTCGGGCTCGGCGTGGGTGTCGGGCTCGGGGTCGGGGTTGCCTTCGGGGTTGGCGTCGGCGCTTCCGTGGGTTCCTCCGTGGGTTCCTCCGTCGGTTCCTCTGTCGGATTTTCGGTCGGCGCTTCCGTCGGCGCTAAGGTCGGGGTAGGTGTCGGGGTCGGCGTAGGCGTTGCCGTCGGGGTCGGTGTAGGTGTCGGGGTCGGCGTCGGCGTAGGCGTGGGTTCAGGCGTGGCGGTCGGCGCCATCGTCGGCGGCACATAGTAATAGGAAGCGTTCACCTTCGTCACGGAATCCGCACCCGTGTAGCGCTCAATGTTGATAATCTTGTCGCGCCAGCTTTCAATGGCCAGCGAAGCCTTCGTCATGCGCAGGGTGTACAGCCCCGTATGAATCGCCGCCGGCAGGGCATAGTCGCCCCGGCTGTCGGTGTCGAAGGAGAGAATCGTCTCGCCACGCTCGTTAATCAGGTCAAAAGAGGAGCTGCTCTCCGTGTGCACGGTGAACAGACCCGTGTCCGTCAGCACAGCAATGACCGCTTTGTTCAGCCGTCCATCGACAATCGACACGGTGTAGCTCGCCGCCATAACGGCATCCTCCGGCATCGTTTCCGCCACCGGGACAAGCTGCACATTGCCCGTACCGGGGACGGAAATCGGGTCGCTGCCGAAGTCGGTCAGGCGAATCGTGCCGACCGCCTCCCCGTTCTGCATGACGGTAAAATCGCCCGTGAATTTCCGGGATTCATACGTTCCCGCGCTTGTGGCATACATGCCCAGAAAATCCACTTGCAGCATCGTCAGCTCCGATGCCGCAGCCGCGGGGAGCAGCATCAGCAGCATTCCCAGCGTGAGCAGGAGTGACAGAAATCGCTTGCCAAGCATCCTCATCTTGCCTGTTCCTCCATCTGAATCATCCGCAAGCCGTGCGGAGTAAAGTCACAGAATAATCCATGTACTATGGTAAAGCAATCCGCCCGACTTGTCAACCATTCCGCGCATATTTTTACAATTGGATTGCTTTTCTGGTCGAAAATCAGCATGTTCCAGCAATAGAAAAGAAGGCTGACTTTTTCAGTCAGCCTCCCATGCGGATACTATTCCCAAATGAGAATGCGCCGAGATGCACCGCAAATGATTCGTTCTGGCTAACGCAAACGCCAGCATGGGAAAGGCGCAAGCAGATGGCACAGGCGAATGCAGGAAATCGTATCAGTTGCTGCCGCCCATCAGCAGGGTCAGCATGCTCTCCGGCAGACTCATCAGCAGGGTCATGGGCAGGTTCTGCAGGTTGTTCATCACCTTGACGAACCACGTCTGGAACTCACTGTCCGTCATCGCGCCCAAATCCTGCGCCTTGCTCACGTCCAGCGCGTCCTTCGCGTCGCAGGTGCGGGTTTCCGCCGTGATGGTCACAACGTCCAGACCCATGAAGCGCACCAGCACATCCACCTTGCGGACGCCCTGTTCGCCGTCCATCGTCGCAAAAGTCGTCACCACAACGCCGAAGCCCTGCTCGACACCGTCCACCGTTTCCTTGATTTCCACATCAACAACGCTGCTGTCCGTGCCGATGCCCTTGCCGCTGACGTTAATTTCAACGGGGTCTTCGCCAGCATAGGCGGTCAGGTTCGCCGTGAAGTTCTCCAAGTCGCCTGCGAAGGTCAGCGTCGCCGCGGTATCTTCCGCGCTCTTGATGGTCACAAGCCACGTCGCCACGCCGTCCGCCGTGTTGCGGGTCATCGTGAAGGACATCGGCAGGGGTTCTTCGCCGCCGTTGTTGATCTTCACCGAAGCCGTCATGCGAACCAGCTCGCCTGCTTCAGTCGTCCAGTATTCATAAACGACGTCATCCGCGTAGAGATCTGCTTCATCAAGTTCTTTCAGCAGGTCGTCCCAGCTCGTGTCAGCAGCGGAAAAAAGCGCATCCATGTAAGCACCGACGCTCGGAACGCTGTGGATCATTTCCAGCAGGGCTTTCGTCATCTCGACGATCTTTTCCGGCGGAACGGTGACTTTGACGTAGTTCTTCGCCGCGTCGCAGTCGCCGGGCTGCTCGGTCACTTCTGCCATTTCTGCACCGGACAGTATTTCGTTCATCATGGTCATGAACGCCGTGGTGTCCGCCTGCGTCAGTTCTTCCATGAGCTGCTCTTCCGTCATGCTGCTCAGATTCGCCGATGCTTCCATCAGGGCAGTGTATTCCGCATTGCCGCTCAGCTGTTCCTTCGATTCTTCAATCGCCTTGTCGATCTCCTCGTCGCTCTGACCGGACATCTTCATCGTCGCGCGGAGGGCTTTTTCCCTGATGGCTTCCACGTCCTTGCTGTTCACAGCAATCACGCCGCCCAGCAGCGCGCTGGACACATACATCAGCTGGTTTTCTTCCGCAGCAGTCGTCAGCGATGCCATGCCCAGCACGCTCTTGCCGCTCAGGTTCAGGTCAAAGCCAGCTTCGTCGCCCTGCTGATAGCCGGTCAGGGACAGCGCCGCCAGCAGGTCGTTGATGGCAGCCATCGCGGCGTCATCCCCGCCCAGCGCCGCCACGAGGTCAGCGTTCAGGTCGTGGATGGTGATGGTGGTTTCCTGACGCGCGGCATTGTCCCACACGCTGTTTTCCGCCATCGAGGTCAGGGGCATCGCCAGCATCATGATGCTGAGCAGTACCGCAAGCAGTTTCTTCATGGGGTTTCCTCCTTGTTATTTGGTTTCCCTTTTTCTTTATAGCGAACACTGCGGGGCAGTGATGCTTTCGGTTGATGTTAGTCGGCGTTATCCAAAATGATGGTGCTGCTCGGCAGCGTCGTCGTACCGTCCATGAGCTGCCGCACGCTGTTCGGCAGATTCATCAGGATGCGCGGCAGAATCTTCGAAATGCTCGTCGCCAAGGTCAGCATGTAGGCGTTGAAGCGCGCGCTGCTGATTTCGCCCAAGTCCAGCACGTCGCCGTCGGACAGCAGGGGGCGCGGTTTGCACGAAAAGGTCGTCGTGTAGATGGTCAAGCCGACTTCACCGCCAGACAAGAGCCGAATTCTCGACTCCCGATATACACTGCTGCTCGAACCAGACGTAAACACGCCGAATTGTATGCCGCTGTCCGTCCCGTTCGCTTCGGAGGTCGTGCGCACTTCTACATCGACCCTCCCGCCCCTGCGGTTCGGCTCAACCGTCAGCGAAATCGTCGTCTGCGTCTGGTCATCCGGCATAAGCACCAGTTCGGCATTCTTTTCACCGATGGTGAGGCGTCCCGTCGTGCTGTTCTCCTCCTTTTCCAGCGTCCAGTCGTACTGCAAGCCGTCCGCCAGCGTGTTCCGGTTCAGCGTGAACGTGACGGGCTTCAGGATTCCCTCGGTCGGCTCCACCTCGGACATTCTTTCCGCCCAGTCCGGGAGCGCGGAATAGTTCACAATCAGCTTGACAAGCTGCCCTTGCGCATCCGTGTACAGCGTCACCTGCGCGTCGCTGTACAGCATCGTCTGCTGACGCACCTGCGCCGCCCAGTCGATTTCCTGCGGCACATACTCTTCCGTCGTCGTCTGCGACATGAACTGCATCAGATTGTCATAATCCGCCGCCAAATCCGCGAAGTTCTGGACGACAGGCACTTGCATCGCCGTTTCCAGCAGAATCGCCAGCCGATTGACCAGCTGTTCGTTCGTCAGCGTGAACGTACACACCTGTATCGCCGGGTCACAGCCTTCGAGCTGCTCCGTCACAGGGTCAATCGTCATGGACGGCTGATATTCCGCCAAGCGGCGCTGCATCTCCGTAAAGTCAATCGCCGCAAGGCTATTCAGCACTTCTTCCGCCTGCACGTTTTCCGTGAAGAGGGGATTTTTGAGTACCTTCGCCATCATTGCGCCCATCTGTCCCACCTGCGCAATCTGCTCCGCGTAGTACCCAGAGGATACCGTCTCGTTGATGACTTCCGCCGTAAGACCGCGCTGGCTGAGCTGCTGGCGGTACACCAGCTCCCCGAAATGCTGCATGTCCTCGTCGAGGTTCAGATACAGCGTCTCGCCCAGCAGGTCACTGCTGACATAGACATCCGCGCCGCTGAACTGCACGGCATAATCGACAATAGGCTGGTCGTTCAGCGTCACCTCATAGGCGGCTGACGTTGTCCCCTGCTGATAGACTATCACCCGCAGGGCATCCAGAAAGTCATTGACGGCTTTCTCCTCCGCTTCGTCGATGTCCGCCCCCAGCACCTTCGCATTGAAGTCTTTCAGGAAAATGACTGTCCTTGTCGCGCCGGGCGCCGTCTCCTCCGCCACTCCGCCCATCGGCACCAGCATCGCCAGCGTCAGCAGAATCGCAAGCAGCTTCTTCATGGTGTATTTTCTCCTTTGGTCGTTTATTCCAGCGTCATCAGCCCTGAAAAGAGACTGCGCACGCTGTCCGGCAGCAGGGACATTGCGTTCGACACGCTCAGTACCATCCCCGTCATATAAGCCTGCATGAACGCGGTCAAGCGCTCGTCGCTCATTTCGCCAAGGTCGTAGATTTCGTCGCTTTCGGACAACAGCGGCTCCGCCTCGCACGGATGCGTCTCCGCGACAATCGTCAGGATGCTCTGCCCCTGCTTCGCGAGCGTCATTTCCGTGTGCTGTTCCTGCTGCCCGTCGATGCACAGGTCATCGAAGCGGAACGTGAAGTCCGTCTGCTCTTCGTCCCGCCAGTTTGTTCCGCCGCTGCAAAGCTGCTCAGTGTCGTGCACTTCCATCAGCATGGTCGCGCCGTTTTCCGTCGCCGTGTTCGTCAGTCGGAACGTCATTCGCTCCTTGCTTTGCAGCAAGTTCGGGCGTTCGGGGTCTGCTTTGGGGTCTACCGCGTAGGACACATCCACGCCATCCGCATTCAGCAGAATTTCCCATGCGGTGCTCTCGGTCGTGGTTTCCATCGAAAGGTGATACAGAACGCCCTCGTCGCTCGTCCTGCGGGTCAGAATCCCCGTTTCTTCTGCGCCTCCCGTGATTATCAGCTTGACAATGCCGCCGTCCGCGTACAGATACGCCATCACCGGCACGTCGCCATCCATCGCGGATTCCACCAGCTGCGCGCAGAAAATGTCCGTCAGACCGCCCAGCACCTCATCGCCGAAGAACAGGTTGTCCAGCCCCGTCAGCGTTTCGCCAAGCACCGCGCGGCAAATGGCGATAAGCTGCTCTTTCGTCAGCGCGAAGGACAGCACCGTCACCACCGGGTCGCAGTCGTCCGGCTGATTCGTCACGGTTTCCCGCGCCGTTTCCGGCAGACTTTCGTTGATGCGCGCGACCATTCTCGTCCAGTCGATGCTGCTGCCGATGCTTTCCAGCAGCTCCGGCGGGGTCTGCGCAAGCGCGGGCAGCAGGTGCTGCATCCGGCGATAGCCCTGCTGCATCGACTGATTCGCAGCCGCGACGGGCAATTCGCCCAAGTCCACATTCATCAGCTGGCAGAATGCCGTAATCGCGCGCGGCAAATCCTCGGCGACATTCAGGTACACCGTATTGCCAGAAACCGAAGTGCCGATGTAGAGGTCGTCGTCGTTCATTTCCAGCGCAGCCCCCAGCACGGGCACGTCATGCAGCGTCATCTGGAATCCCGACATTTTCCCCATCGACCCCTGCGCGAGCACGTCGTTCTTCTGCAGCGTGAGCCGCATCATCGACGCATCTTCCGCCGCATAAAGCTCGATGCTCAGCGCGTCCAGTGCGTCCTGAATCGCCGTCAGCACATTCGCGTTCAAATCCATGCCGGACAGCGCCCGCGCATCGGCGGTCGTCACCCGAATCGTCGTCTTCGTCGCGCCGGGCGCCGTCTCCTCCGCCACTCCGCCCATCGGCACCAGCATCGCCAGCGTCAGCAGAATCGCAAGCAGCTTCTTCATTCGTCAGCCTCCTTGACATTCGTTTGTGCGCTTTCCGGCATTCCATTACCATTATATCAAAAAAAACACCTGTTGCAAGCGAATATGCGCAAGTTTTACAATTTCGTGCCCCAAAGATGCAAATTTGCGTCTGAAAGCGCAGCTTCGCGGAAAAATGCTTGATGCCGTCATGCAAAATTTCTGTGAATGGCGCAAAAGGCCGTTTTCCCCTCTTGTGAAGCGCGAAAAAATATGCTACAATAGATAGAGTATTCCGGATTACCGAAAGGAGCTAATTCGCATGGAATTTCTGACCAAGCTTTTGGGCATCGCCACCGCCGTCGCGGAAACCACCACCACCACCGGTGCGGCCGACCCTGCCGCCGTCACCACTGATTCTGCCGCTGGCGGCATTGTCGGTATTCTCTTCAGCCTTCTGCCGCTGCTGCTGGTTTTCGTCCTGATGTACTTCATGATGATTCGCCCCGAGAAGAAGCGCCGCAAGAAGGAGCAGGACATGCTCGCGTCCCTGAAGAAGGGCGACCGCGTGTGCACCATCGGCGGCATCTACGCCACCATCGAGAGCATCAAGGACGACACCATCACCCTGAGCGTCGGCAAGGGCGACCAGACGATGGTTGTTGCGCGCTGGGCGATTCGCTCGGTGGAAGATGTGACCATCGAAAACGAGACCGAATCCTTGAACTAATCGCAAAATTCCCGGCTTCGTGCCGGGTTTTTTTGTGCCCGATTTTCCCGCCGCGCATATGCTGGGAGTGAACAGCTCACACGATGGGAGGAATCGCCATGAATCAGCGTCGTCCGAATTGCTGCCGTCCCATGCCGCCGCAAGCGCCTTGCCCGTCCAGACCACCTTGCCCGTCTTGTCCGCCGACGCAGAAGGGCGTTTTATTGCCGCGAATCCTCGCCAGCGGGCGGGAGTGGCAGCGCCGCGCGTGTGTGGCGCTGTACGTCGGCGGTTTGCCGGAGGATGCAAACGGGCGACTGCAGCTCGTCGGCGTTACGGCGTGCGGTGACGCGGATTGGGAGATTGCGCCGTACCAAGAACCGCGCCCATGCGGCTGCCGCGGATGCCGACCATCTCGACCCGCGCCGTGCCTTCTGCGGGTGAATATTCCGATTGTTTGCCAAGTGCAGGCGGAGTGCGGGCAGGTTTTGCGCGGCGAAAGTGTGCTGACAACGGATGTTGCGCTGCCGATTCGCTGTGTGCAGGCGGAATGCTGGCGCAACCAGATGATGGTGCTGCCGTGTGTTCGGCTGATTGACGGCGGCGCGCCTGTGTGTGCGGATGACTGCCGTCCCCCTGTGTTTGATTGCACGATTGAGCTGCTCGTCGAAGCCTACATGACGCGATGGGAAGCGTGCGGCAGCCCTGTGCCGACTTGTCCGGATTTGCCGCTATTTCCCCCGCCGCCGTTCGGGTGACAAGGGCGTTTGGAAGACCCAAGGGGCTTTGCCCCTTGCCCCCAGCAGGGACGCTGTCCCTGCACCCTGCAAGGGAGAATGAAACGGGACGAAGTCCCCTCCCTTGACCCTTCCGCGCGATTGGGTCGGTGACTTCTGCACACTATGCCCGCGTGCTGATCCGTCATCCGTTCCCAAGCCCCGTCTTTTCCATTGTAACATGGGAGGCGAAGGCGAAGGAGTCCAGAGGGCGACCGCAGACTTCGTCTGTTTCCATTGCCCTCTGGCACTCCCGGAAAAGACCAATATCATAGGAAAAGACAGCCGCATCCCCTGCGCCCAATCGTTCGCGCGGGGGATTCTCTTTTTCCCCAAAACGACAAAAAAACGCCCTTGACTCTCGCGAATCAAGGGCTAATAGGAATCCGGCAGCGACTTATCCTCCCGGGCCGTGTCC
>OLPW01000237.1_pt1 | contig 66466 bp, 60 predicted proteins | sample 1672161 | NCBI WGS metagenome assembly OLPW01 (sample SAMEA3136654, study PRJEB25190) | human gut metagenome
CCCGAACACGCCGAGCGCCACGGCCAGCGCGCCCGCGCCGAGCGCCGCAAGGGCGAGCAGCTTCGCCGCGACGGCGCGCCCGCGCGAGGGGACCGCCGTGAGGTTGGCGAGGCGCCCGGCAGCGCGCTCCTCGTCCACGGCGAGCCCGCAGACGATGGCGGACATGAGCGGCATGAGGGCGCCGAGGAACTGGGCGTAGGCGTCCGCGCCCAGCGCCGGGTCCCATCGGGTTACGGAGAAGTACTCGCCGCAGGCAAGACCGGCTGCCAGGCCGCAGACGAGGTGCACCCCTGCGAGCGGGGAGCGCGCCAGGCGCAGGGCCTCGGAGAGCAGGGCCCGCGGGAGAGTCATGCGCGGCGTCGGGTCGGAGAGTCGTGCCATGGCCATCACCTCTCCTCGGAGCGCGCGAACCAGGCCGCGCCCGCCGCCGTGAGCGCGGCGAACGCGAGCGCGCAGACCGCAAGGCCCGCCAGCGTGAGCATGCCGTCCGCCGCGAGCGCCCCGCCGAGCGCCATGTCCGCGGCGAGCGGCTCGCCGCTCGGCAGCACGGGGATGAAGCTCGTGGGGATGACCATGCTCGCCGACGGCGGAAAGAGCTGCGGCAGCGGCACCAGCGACCAGGCGAAACCACCCACGAGCTGCGCGGCGAGCGGGCAGAAGATGCCCGCGAGCATGCCGAGCCGCGCCGTGAGGAAGAGCCCTGCGGGGATCATCCACGCCGCGGTCACCGTGTTGGCGAGCGCGCAGAGGAGCATCGTGAGCGTGCCCGCGGCCGTGAGGCCCTGCGAGGAGAACGCCGAGCCCACGAGGTAGATGCCGAAGACCACGAGGTTCGAGAGCGTGCAGAGCGCGAGGCACCAGAGCGCCTTGGCCCACCAGGCGCGCCTAAGCGGGAAGCCCAGGCCCAGAAGCCCCCGCATCCGCGTGCGCGCGTCCGCCCGCGCGACGCACGCCACCACGAGCGAGAGAGACACGGGCAGGAAGAGCGCGTACCAGTAGTTCCACGCGCTGAAGATCTGCACGCCCCGGTAGGGCATCGCGCCGAGCAGCGGCATCGGCAGCGCCATGAGCACGGCCAGGCGAACCGGTGCCGCGTGGCGCGACTTCAGGGCCTCGGCGCGCAGGCCCGCGAGCAGGCCGCCTTTCTCGCCCGTCATGCCGCCACCTCCCCGCGCGCTCGACGCCCCTCCCGGCAGACGCTCATGAAGAGTTCCTCGAGGTCCTGCCCGGGCCGAAGCGCATCCTCGTAGGCGAGGCGCCCCCCGTAGATGATGCCGATGGTGTCCGCCATCTGCTGCACCTCGGAGAGGATGTGGCTCGAGACGATCACCGTCGTACCCGCCGCCGCGAAGCCGCGGATCTGGTCGCGCAGCTCCTCGATGCCGATGGGGTCGAGGCCGTTGGTGGGCTCGTCGAGCACGAGCAGGCGTGGCCGGGCGATCAGCGCCAGCGCGAGCCCCAGGCGCTGCCGCATGCCCATCGAGAAGCGCCCGGCGCGCTTCTTCCCGGTGTCCGCGAGGCCCACGGCGGCGAGCACCTCATCTACGCGGCTCTCGGGAAGGCCCAGCAGCGTGGTGCGAACGCGCAGGTTCTCGCGCGCGGTGAGGTTGGGGTAGAGCGGCGCCTCCTCGATGAGGCTGCCGATTGCGTAGAGGTCCTCGCGGCGCCAGGCGTGCCCGGCAAAGAGGATCTCCCCGGCCGTCGGCCGCAGCATCCCGCAGATCATCTTGAGCGTTGTCGACTTACCGGCGCCGTTGGGTCCGAGCAGCCCGTACACCTCGCCCTCGCGGATATGAAGGCTCACGTCGGCCACGGCATCCTGCGCCTGGTCGCCGCGGCCGAAGCGCTTGGTGAGCCCGCGCGTCTCGAGCATGTAGCCCATGGGTTCGTCCTTTCTCTTCCGGGCGCGCGGGCCGAGTCGCCGTGCCCGCGCGCCTTGCCTTTCGGGTTCACCATCCATGGTGGGGCGCGTTTCTAACGAAGCCGTAACGGCCGTTGGGCTCTTTTGGCGCCAGCCCTTCACGACCCGTACGCCACTCATGGTATGTTTATCGCGATAACAAGGACGGAGGTGCCCGTGGCACGCAATAAGTACCCGGAGGAGACGGTCGAGAAGATCAGGGGTGACGGCCCAGCGAGTGTTATTTTGCAAGCTAGGCGCATCGAAAGCGACCTTTCGTGGTATAAACTACTTGCCGGAAGCCGCGGCTTTCAGAGTACGGCTTACGTGTACGTTTAACCTCCGTGGGCGACGGGGTGCCGCAAGGCGTAGAATATCGCCCACCTGTAGGGGCCTGCAGCGATGCGGGCCCCGCTTCGTATGAAGGGGGCGTAACCGATGAAGATCGTATCCATCTCCCAGGATTTCTTCGACCTCGTCGAGGGCGACCGCGAGCTCATGCTTAAGCACAATCGCCCCTGCATCGTGGTGGTGAGGCTGCGTTTCCGCGGGAAGCGCAGGGACTTCGCCGTGCCGCTGCGTTCCAACATCGCCCCTAACGTGCCCAAAGACCAGTACTTTGCACTGCCACCCCGCCCCACGACGCGCCCCGGCTGCCGCCACGGCATCCACTACATCAAGATGTTCCCCATAACCAAGGCCTACCAGCGCCGCTTCAGGACCGAGGGCTCGGCCTACTACGAGACGCTCCAGCGCATCATCGATGGCAACACCAAGCGCATTGTCTCCGAGTGCCAGGCATACCTCGACCGCTACGAGCGCGAGGGAAGGCCTCGCTTTGCCGTCGACATCGACCGCATCGTGGGGCTGCTGGAGGGCGAGAAGTAGGGCACCTCGGCTCAGTCTCGAGCCATGCGGAGTCGCTCCGCATTTTTGAACGCCGCGTGTGCGTCTCAAATACTTGAGAAACAAGCTGTGAAGTGCGGTGGCGCGCCCGTGCCCGTGCATAGCCGTCACCATCAGCGTCTACGCGGCGTCGGCTTCAAGTGGAACTGGCGCCGCTGCTGTATATGGTTTGCCTTGCTGCAAATGGCGATCAGTGCCCACGATGCTTCTGCTTGCGCTTCAGCTTTCGCTGCTCGAAGCGCGCCTCCGCCTCATCCGCGCGACGCTGGCTTCTTGCTTGAGCCGACTCCCGCTTCATCGCTTCCCGCTGTGCCGCGAGAGCCTGCTGCGCCTTGGTGCTCATCGCTGGCTGCTTGAGGGCTTTCGCCGCCTCGCGAGCGCGCCGCTTGGGGTTCTTCGCGGGCTTGCTTGCCTCAGCCGGTTCGCCACCGAAGAACGAGAGCTTCTCCCATTCACTTGTAACGAATCGCAGAATCTCCTCATCGGACGGCTCCGCGCCGAAGACGATGCGGGCGACGCCATACCTTCCGCCCTCGACGTGCTCCGCCAGCCCGACCCAGAATTGGCCGTCGTGATATACGGTCAGGGTGGACGACACGCTGATCTGCATGGCTGGTTCCTCCTTTATGTAGATGACCATGCAGAGAAGGGACAACCAAGGAGGCAGGTTACTGATGCGGACTCCCGCACGCCCACGACTACCCGACGGGGACTGTGTTTTCATCTCTGATGTCCGCATTGTAGCACGCGTGAATGCGCCCGGCATCGCTGCCGACATGGCGCGACTGGGATTCGCTCCCCGACGCGCCCTTGTGTATATTGTCTTCTCGGTTTCGAAACTTTAGAAATATTCGAGTTTCGAAACCGAGAGGGAGCGGATGATGGCATGGGTGGACCGCACTACGTACATGGAGCGGCTTTGGGCGCTCGAGGGCACCTGGGACATCAAGGTGATCACGGGGATGCGCCGCTCCAGCAAGTCCGAGCTCATGAAGGCGTTCTCCGCCTCCGTTGCTCGGAGGGACCCATCCTCCAACAACGTCTACATCGATCTGCTGGACCTCGACAACGAGCTACTGCTCGAGTACCAGCGCTGCATCGCGAAATCATAGAGCGGCACAAAGAGGGCGCCCGCAACCGTCTCTTCATCGACGAGGTGCAGCTGTGCGAGGGTTTCGAGAAAGCAATTAACAGCATTCACGCGCGTGGCGGATGGGATATCTACCTCACGGGATCGAACGCGTTCCTCCTGAGTTCGGACCTGGCAACTCTGTTCACAGGGCGCCACGGGGAGGTACACATCCTCCCCTTCAGCTTCGGCGAATACCGCTCCTACTTCGACGAGCAGGGGGGCCGTCGACGACGACTTCGACGGATTCATCAGGCGCGGCGGGCTCGCCGGGTCCTACGATTACGATGACATCTCGGAGTCGTACGGTTTCCTTCGGCGCGGGCGGATCGGGACCGAGCGCCGATCTAGAGGCACTCGGTCAGAATCTGGAACACCTCGCTGCGCTCCAGTTTCTTGGCGCAGCCGCCGGTGAGTACGCAGGTGTCCGCAACCTTGTGCAGCGTCTCGTCGGACGCGTCGGAGCCCATCTCGGCGAAGCTCGTGGGAAGCCCCATCTCGCCGATGAACGTCTGCAGGCGGTCGATGCCCTCGAGCGCCACCGTAAGGTCGTCTTTGCCCTTGGCGTCGACGCCCCACACCTCGCGCGCCCAGCGGGCGAACTGCGCGGGCGCCTCGGGGGCCAGGTGGCGGTAGAGCGCAGGGTGGATGACCGCGAGGCCCATTCCGTGGTTGGTGTGGGTGTACGCGCCGTACTGGTGCTGGATCATGTGCGCCTGGAAGTCCGTTGACTTGCCGATCTTGAGCACGCCGTTCTCGGCCATGGCGGAGTCGTATACGAGCTCGCTGAGCGCCTCGAGGTTCTGGTCGTCGTTCGCGATGATCCGCATGTTGCGGATGACGTTACGCTGGATGGCGAGGTTGATGTCGTCGGTGACATTGCGCCCGCGCGGGCTTCCGAAATAGCTCTCCATGCAGTGCGAGAGCGTGTCGAACGCGCCGCTCATGAACTGCGCGTGCGGTACGGTGAGCGTGAGTGCCGGGTCGAGCGCCGCCCACATGGGCATCGCCCCCAGATAGGCGCCCTTCACGTGCGTCTCCTCGTTGGTGATGACGGCGCCGTTGTTCTGCTCGGCACCCGTGCCGGAGAGCGTCACGATGCAGCCCATGGGGATGAACGAGCTCGGCATCTTGCCGTCGACGTGCTCGAACGTCTCGATGTCTTCATCAAGCATCGCCTGCGCGGAGACCACCTTGCAGCAGTCGAAGACCGACCCGCCGCCGACGGCGAGAATGAAGTCGACCTGCTCCTCGCGTGCGAGTGCGGCGCCTTCCTGGCACTTCTCGTAGGTCGGGTTGGGCATGATGCCGCCGAAGTCCACCACGCGCTTGCCCGCGCTCGTGAGCTTATCGACCACGTGGCCGTAGACGCCGGTTCGTTTGACCGAGCCTCCGCCGTAGGCGAGCATCACTGTCTTGCCCATGGCACCCATCTCGGCGTCGAGTGCCTGGTCCATGGCCCCCTCGCCGAAGTAGTTCCTGACCGGGTAGTCGTACGTGAATGAGTTCATGGCAATTCCTCCTAGTAAGTTATCAGTGCGGTCTGACGCTCGTCTACACGTTGCGCACGAGCCCGGACATCCATTCGATGGTGGCGGGGTCGTGGTGGTCGAAGAACGCGCTGCGCCCGGTGTCGAGCGCGGCGATGGCGACCATCTCGTCGTCGCCCAGCGCGAAGTCGAAGACGTCGAAGTTCTGCTCCATGCGATCGCGGTGCGTGCTCTTAGGGATGCAGACCACACCGCGCTGCAGCAGCCAGCGCAACACGACCTGGGCGACCGTCTTGCCGTGCGCCTCGCCGATGCGAGCGAGGACCTCGTTGCGGAAGAGGTCGTTTCTGCCCTCCGCAAAGGGTGCCCAGCCCTCCATGGCTACCTCCTTGCCGACCATGTACTCCTGCGCCTCGCGCTGCTGGAAGAACACGTTGCACTCGACTTGGTTCACGGCGGGGGCGATGCGGTTGAACGAGATGAGGTTTGCGAGATGATCGGGGTAGAAGTTAGCTGTGCCTATGGCGCGGATAACGCCCTGCTCGTAGAGCTCCTCCATGGCGCGCCACGCGCCGAAGACGTCGCCGAACGGCTGATGGATGAGGTAGAGGTCGACGTAGTCGAGCCCCAGCCGCTTGAGCGACGCGTCGAAGCCGCGCTTGGCCCCCTCGTAGCTCACATCCGACATCCACAGCTTGGTCGTTACGAACACCTCGTCGCGCGGCAGGCCGCTCGCACGAATGGCGGCCCCGACCGCCTCTTCGTTGCCGTAGCTCGCTGCCGTGTCGAGCAGCCTGTAGCCGACCGAGAGTGCGTCCTCCACGGCGCGCTGACATTCCGCGGCGTTTGGGATCTGATACACGCCGAAGCCGAGCTGCGGCATCCTGACGCCGTTGTTCAAGGTGATGTAGTCCATGGTGCCTTCCTTTCTCGCAACTTGACGTATCCACCATACGAGGGGCGCCGCGCCGACGGAAGTTTCCGTTGGTGAGGGTTCTATAACGCTGGGGTGCGCACAGGGTTATAACCTGCGGGTTCTAGGCGTCACCTCAAAGAGATCGGCGCCGAGCTCGTCGGCGATGGCCTGAGCTACGACAGCGGTGTGGCCCTGTGCCGAGTAGTAGGCCACGAGGACGTTGCCGTCTGCAGCGGGCACTGCGGCGGGCTCGTCCTCGACAGCCGACTGGTCCTCGGCGGCGGCTTGGTTGGTCCGTTATCGTCTGAGCGCTACTCCTGCGCGTCGAAATCGGGGCGCATGGCCAGGTAGCCCTCGAGTGCTTCCTCAGTGGCGGTGTAGTAGGTCATGGTCCCGTCGAGCTTGGCAATCTCGGCCATCTCGTCTTCGGTGAGGGAGAAGTCGAAGATGTTCGCGTTGTCGGCGATGTGGGCGGGGTTCTTGGAGCCGGGGATGATGGAGGTGCCCATCTGCACGTGCCAGCGCAGGATCACCTGGGCCGGGGTCTTGCCGTACTTCTCGGCGAGAGCGACGAAGACGGGCTCCTCCAGAAGACCTTTGTCGCCGTGGCCGAGCGGGTACCACGCCTCGATCACCGTGCCGTACGGCGCGAGGTAGGCGCGCGGGCCGCGCTGGGCGTGGTAGGGGTGGCACTCAACGGTCACGAGCTGCGGCTTGATGTCGGCGACCTCGATGACCTCGGCGATCTTGTCTTGCGGGAAGTTGGAGAGGCCGAGGGCGCGCACCTTGCCTGCGCGGTACGCCTCTTCCATCGTGCGCCACGCGGCCAGGTAGTCGCCTACCGGCTGGTGCAGGATGAGCATGTCGACGTAGTCGAGCCCCAGGCGCTGGAGCGTGGCGTCCACCGCCGACATGCCCGCGTCGTAGACGCTCGGCCAAAGCTTGGTGGAGACGAAGATCTTGTCGCGCGCGACGCCGCTCTTGGCGATGGCACGGCCTACGGCGCGCTCGTTCATGTAGGCGTTGGCGGTGTCGATGTGCTCGTAGCCAGCCGTGAGCGCGGCGGTTGCGGCCGCCTCGGCCTCGGCCGGGGTCATGAGGAAGGTGCCCAAACCCTCGATGGGCATCTCTACGTCGTTGTTGAGCTTCAGATACTCCATGGTCTCCTCCTTAATGGCGACTTTTCGAATACAAGGCTACGGCGTTTACTGACGTGCGAGAAGTTCACGTTGGAATGATGGATATAACCATGGGGTATATACGGCACATAATGCGTGACAGGAGGATCGATGTACAACCCACAGCTTGACACTTTCATCCGCGTGGCGGAGGCGGGCAGCTTCTCCAAAGCGGCACAAGAGTCCTTCATCACGCCCACGGCCGTCATCAAGCAGATGAACCTGCTGGAGTCGCGGCTAGGCCTTACGCTGTTCCACCGATCGCATCAGGGGCTTTCGCTTACGCGAGCAGGCAGGTCGCTGCTCGCCGACGCCCGCCATATCGTGCAGTACTCTCAAGAATCAATCGCACGCGCCCGCGTCGCCGAGCGTGGAGAAAAGCGCATCATCCGCGTGGGAGTGTCGCTCATGACGCCCAGCACGCCGCTCACGAAGCTGTGGCCGAAGGTGAAGGAACGTTGCCCTGGCATGAGCCTTCAGGTGGTCACGTTTGAAAACACACCCTCGGCGGCGCGCGGTTTGGCGAACCTCGGGCAAGACATGGATATCGTGGCGGGGATTTTCGACGATGCCTTTCTTAAAGAGCGCGGGTGCCTGGGCCTCGAGCTTTCGCGCGAGCCGCTCTGGTGCGCCGTTCCCGTCGACAGCGAACTCGCCAAACGCGACATCGTCACATTCGACGACCTCCGCAATCACAGTCTTATGCTTATACGCCGGGGCTGGAACGCCGAAATCGACCGCGTGCGCGACGAGATACTCTTGCATCATCCTCAAATCGCGCTCGTAGACTTCCCGCAATATCGGGCGGAGGTGTTCAATCGCGGCGCGAACGAGGACCTCGCGCTTGCGACGCTGCCGTTGTGGGCCAACGTCCACCCCATGCTCAAAACCGTCCCTACCGATTGGGACTGTCTCGTGTCTTACGGGCTACTTCATTCGTCGCACCCCGCAGACCATGTGCGGGAGTTCCTCGATGCGGTGTCTGCCGTGCTCGAGGCAGAGCATCGATAGGCAATCGCGAACAGATGCGCTTATGCCTATGGGAATAACGGGAACTGGCTTCTGAACTCGCGTTTTGATACCGTCGAGTACCGCCTGATGCTGTTTCGGCGTCTCCATAGAGCAAAGCCATCAGCGAAATAACGGGAATAACAGCCTCCGAACCTTCTAGTTCGGAGGCTTTCTTTTTGCATGTCTGCCTAAAACGACTCCTTGCCAAAGCCCCTTGAGCATCGGGCGGCATTATTGAGTGTGGGCGTTATCGTAGGTATCTTTGATTTCTTCCGGCAAATTGTCGGGAATCAACGCCTTCACTCTATCCTCGTTTCCATCTTGGATCGCCTGCTCGTAGTACCAGCATTTGAACTTCAACATGTCCAGCGCGCGGTTCATCTTCGCGATCTCCGACTCCATGTGGGCCTTCCGCTCCTCGAACATGGCCTTGCGCTTGGGATATGTCGATGGGCCCTCCGCACACCATTCCATGAACAGTCGGATGTCCTTAATCTCCATCCCAGCCTTCTTTAAGCATTCGATGACCCGAAGCGCCTCGAGTTCTGTATCGCCGAATCGGCGAATGCCCGACGCCCGCTCCAATCCCGGGAACAGCCCCTGCTTGTCGTAATACCGCAGCGTGGAAACGGGCAGACCGAACATCTCCGCTACCTGTCCGATTGTGTACATGGCCCCTCCGGACAAATCTCGAATTTACTCCTTGACCTAAAGTCAGCTTTAGGTATTACCTTCATTCTCGTCAATATAAATTGGGAGCGCAAGGGGTGTTCCGTAATCGCCGGTCACCCCGCTCTTGAGCAGGCGCGACGAATGGGCACAGGAGTCTAGGCGCGGCTTAGCTGGACGGAAGCAGTTTTGCACTCAAAACCATCGACAGGAGGAAATCGATCATGGCAATCAAACAGACAGCGGGCAGAGATGCCCTGGGGGACTTTGCTCCCAAATTCGCACAGCTCAATGACGATGTGCTGTTCGGCGAGGTGTGGAGCCGAGAAGACAGGCTTTCCCTTCGAGACCGCAGCGTGGTGACGGTGGTTGCCTTGATGGCACAGGGGCTGACGGACTCTTCGTTCCAATATCATCTGATGTCCGCAAAGAACAACGGCGTGACCAGGGCGGAGATAGCGGAAATCCTTACGCACGCGGCGTTTTACGCAGGCTGGCCCAAGGCATGGGCGGCCTTTCGCATGGCGAAGGAGGTCTGGGCGGATAGCGATGCCGCCGACGCAAGAACCAAGCATCAAAACGAGATGGCCTTTCCCATCGGTGCCCCCAACGACGCATTTGCGAAGTACTTTATCGGTCAAAGCTACCTCTCACCCCTTTCCACCGAGCAAGTCGGCGTTTACAACGTGACGTTTGAGCCCGGCTGCCGCAACAACTGGCATACCCATCACGCCAAAAGCGGCGGCGGGCAGATTCTCGTCTGCGTGGCTGGCCGAGGGTTTTACCAGGAATGGGGCAAACCGGCACAGGAGCTGTGCCCCGGCGATGTAGTAAATATTCCCGCAGGCGTAAAGCACTGGCACGGTGCGGCGCCCGACAGCTGGTTTTCCCATCTCGCGGTGGAGGTTCCGGGCGAGGAGGCCTCCAACGAGTGGTTGGAGCCCGTGGACGACGAGCAATACCTTAAAGCGACCGACAAGGAGGCTTAGGTATGGAGCAGTTGAAACTGACGCAGGAATGGGACAAGGTGTTCCCCAAAAACGACAAGGTTGAGCACAGCAAGGCGACCTTCCACAACCGATACGGCATCACATTGGCTGCCGACGTGTACGTGCCTAAGAACGCGGAAGGCAAGCTGCCTGCCATTGCCGTCAGCGGCCCGTTTGGCGCGGTGAAGGAGCAGTCCTCCGGTCTGTACGCGCAGAAAATGGCAGAGCTGGGCTTTTTCGCAATTGCCTTTGACCCGTCCTATACCGGCGAGAGCGGCGGCACGCCCCGCTATGTAGCATCGCCGGACATCAACACCGAGGACTTCTGCGCAGCGGTGGATTTCCTCTCTGTGCAGGAAAGCGTTGACCCGGAGCGTATCGGCATCATCGGCATCTGCGGTTGGGGCGGCATGGCAGTCAATGCGGCGGCCATCGACACCCGTATCAAGGCTACCGCGGCTATGACCATGTACGATATGACCCGCGTGACCGCAAACGGCTATTTTGACGCCGAGGATTCCGAGCAGGCGCGCTTTGAAAAGCGGAAAGCGCTGAATGAGCAGCGTACCGAGGACTATAAAAACGGCAGCTATGCGCTGGCGGGCGGCGTGGTCGATCCGCTACCGGAGGATGCGCCGCAGTTTGTAGCGGACTATTACGCCTACTACAAAACTCCGCGAGGCTATCATCCCCGCAGCCTGAACTCCAACGGTGGCTGGAATGCGACGTCTTCGCTGTCATTTTTGAATATGCCGATTTTGCAATATAGCAGCGAAATCCGCTCTGCTGTGTTGCTGGTGCATGGCGAGAAGGCGCACTCCCGCTATTTCAGCGAAACCGCGTACAGCAAGCTGACCGGGGACAACAAGGAATTGCTCATTATCCCCGGCGCCAACCACACCGACCTTTACGATCAGATGGACATCATTCCGTTTGGAAAGCTGAAGGCATTCTTTGAGGAATATCTGAAATAAGGCGTGCCTTGATTCAATGCCAAGTCTCCAGCAACGATTCTTCTAAAGAGTGGGAGTAGCTGAAACGAGGCGATTGATTAACTCCATTCGTTTTGGTTACAAGAAAACATGCTGCGCGCCTGCAGCATGAAGGAGAGGGAATCCTATGAAAATCGTTGTATTGAGCGGCAGCCCGCGCAAGGGCGCCAATACCGACACCATGGTCGAGGCGTTTGCCGAGACCGCGCGTGAGGGCGGCAATACGGTCGAGGTCGTCCGCGTTGCCAGCAAGAAAATCGCTGGTTGCCTAGGGTGTCAGTATTGCTTTGCCCACGAGGGCACTTGCGTGCAGAAGGACGACATGGCCGACGTGATCGAGTCGCTGAAAGGCGCCGATATGGTTGTCTTCGCTTCGCCCATCTACTGGTTTGATATCACTGCGCAGGAGAAGGCCGCCATCGACCGCCTGTACGCCTTCGGTGCCACGGGCTTCCCGTTCACCAAGACGGCCCTCTTGCTCGATAGCCACAGCGAGGGCGTCTATGATGCGGCGATCGCTATGTACAAGTTAACCTGCGCGTACTGCAAGTGGGAGGACCAGGGCATTGTCACCATCAGCGGTATGACCGAGCGCGACAGTATGGCATCGTCGCCCAAGTTGGAAGAGGTGCGAGAGCTCGCCCGCAAGCTCGCCTAAGGACAAGAAGAACGCATAGCAATCGGTGTTGGTGGAAAATGCTTGCTGTCCTTACCAAGAGGAATGCCGATTGCCATGCAACGATGCTCCAGCGGACAATTCCGGTGTGCTAAAACGCCTTCTCGTTCAAGAACTCCCTGAATGCGGGGATGTCAAAGCCAACGAGACCACGCCCACGTTCCCCGATGACGCCGTCCTCGAGGAGGCGGCGTTTGTATTGGCTTGCGTAGTTGCTGGCGACGCCCATGCGTTTGGCTATCTCCGAGACCCTGCTGGGGCCAGAATCGGGCAGCATCGCGAGCAAAAAATCAATGTCTTTATCGGAAAGCTCCCGATAGGTCGTTTCGAGAGAAGCCCGATGTCATGCTTCTCGAGTTGCCTGAAGACGCCATTCATGCCCGTGCGCCAGTTGCCCTGAGCCTCTTGAGCATATGTCCAATCGATGCCCACTGGGCCAATTTGAACACCGTTTATGTGCGCGTGAGGCTGTGAGAGGTAGCTATCTGCGGCTTCTTTGGTTCGCTCGATATTATCTTCGAGCATGCCTGGCATGGCGGAGACATTTGCTGCAATCCATGGTGGCCCCTTTGCAGGTTTTGCTAACTTTTGCAACTTTTGCTAAATTTTGCAAGTTTTGCTAATGGCTTAACATGCCTTGTGCCGTGGGATTGCAGGAGTGAAAAACGGGGAGTTCTATTATTCCGACTACGTTGCAACGAGCGGGGCCCGGAGCGCGATGTTGCTGCGCTCCGGGCCCCGCTACTTTGTAAAACCATGACGGTTTGACTGCCGTTGTTTTAGTCAAACAAACTCGGCATGTCGTTTTCCTTCATGAGGGCACCGGCGGAGGGTAGGCTCTGCGCGGTGAACTTCTCGGCCGAGACGCCGGCGCCGAGGATTTCCTCGGTTGTGCCGACGGTGGTGACCGAGCGGCCCTTCTTGGCCGTAAAGGCCTGGACGCCCTGCGTGTTGGTGGTCGTCTTGGTCTTGAGCAACGACGTGTTGAAGTTCATCAGGCGGTAGTCGCTCGAGACCAGCGCGATGTCGCGGTCCTCCTTGAGCACCTGGGCATACAGCAGCTTGCTGCCGCCGTAGATGGCGTTCTTGAGGCGCTTGCGGTTGGTCTTGGTGACGTATCCGGAAAGCGCGACGCGCACCACGCGGCCGTTCTCAAAGACGAACAGCACGTCGGCCTTGTAGTCCTCGGGGTCGATGACCCAGATGACACTCTCGTCGGGTTCCATCTCAAGATCGGTCGGCAGGTACGAGCCCAGCTGGGCCGACTTGGTGTCCTCAAACGCCGCAACCTTGCACTTGTACACCTGGCTCTTGTTGGTAAAGACCAGCAGCTCGTGGGTGTTGGAGGACGGGAACTCGATAAAGGGCTTGTCGCCGTCCTTGTACTTGAGCGTGGTGGCCTTCTTAAGCACGCGGTCCGTCATCTTCTTAAGGTAGCCATCGCGCGAGAGCATGATGGTGACCGGATACTCCTCGACCTCGGGCTCCAGGCTTACCTCGATGACCTCGTGGGGCTCGATCCTGCCCGTGCGGCGCGGCATCACGTACTTCTTGTTGACCGCGGCCAGCTCGTCGCTGATGACCTTCTTGATGTTCTCCTCGCTGGAGAGGATCTCCTCAAGCTCGGCAATCTCGCCCTCAAGCTTAGCGATGTCCTTGGTGCGGTTGAGGATGTACTCCTCGTTGATGTTGCGGAGCTTGAGCTCGGCGACAAACTCGGCCTGGGTCTCGTCGATGTCGAAACCCTTCATAAGGTTGGGCACGACCTCGGCTTCGAGCTTGGTGCCGCGGATGATGGCGATGGCCTTGTCGATGTCGAGCAAGATCGCCTCGAGGCCGTGCAGCAGGTGCAGGCGCTCGGACTTTTTGCCCAGGTCAAAGTTAATGCGGCGGCGCGTGGACTCAATACGCCACTTGACCCACTCGTGCAAAATCTGGCGCACGCCCATAACACGGGGATAGCCGTCGACGAGCACGTTGAAGTTGCACGAGAACGAATCCTGCAGCGTGGTCGAGCGATAGAGCTTAGCCATGAGCTTGTCGGGGTCGACGCCGCGCTTAAGATCGATGGCGATACGCAGACCCGAAAGGTCGGTCTCGTCGCGGATGTCAGCGATTTCCTTGACCTTGCCCTCTTTGGAGAGCTTGACGATGCGCTCGATGATGACATCGGTCTTGGTGGTGTAGGGGATCTCGTAGACCTCGATGATGCGCTCTTCGGGAATCCAGCGCCAGCGGGAGCGGATTTGGAAGCTGCCGAGACCGGTCTCGATGATCTTCTCCATCTCCTCGCGGCGATAGATGATCTCGCCGCCGGTCGAGAAGTCGGGCATGGGCATGTACTCGAGCAGGTCGCAGTCGGGATCCTTGAGGTAGTGCATCGTTGCGGTACAGACCTCGTTGAGGTTGAAGCCGCAGATGTCGGAGGCCATGGCGACGCCGATGCCCTTGTTGGCCGAGACGAGGATGTTGGGGAACGTGGTGGGCAGCAAACGCGGCTCCTTCATGGCACCGTCGTAGCTGTCGACGAAGTCGACCGGGTCCTTGTCGATGTCCTTGAAGATCTCGGCGCTGATGGGGGAGAGCTTGGCTTCGGTATAACGCGAGGCGGCGTAGCTCAGATCGCCCGAATAATACTTGCCAAAGTTGCCCTTCGACTCCACGAAGGGGGCAAGCAGCGCCTCATTGCCGGTTGCCAGACGCACCATCGTCTCGTAGATCGCGGCGTCACCGTGCGGGTTGAGCTTCATGGTCTGGCCCACGATGTTGGCGCTCTTCTGGCGCTCGCCCTTGAGCAGACCCATCTTGTACATGGTGTAGAGCAACTTGCGGTGCGAGGGCTTAAAGCCGTCGATCTCGGGGAACGCACGCGAAACGTTGACGCTCATGGCGTAGGGCATGTAGTTGACCTCGAGCGTCTGCGTGATCGGCTGGTCGGTGACCTCGGAGTGCAGGCCGATGACGTTCTCGGCGTTGACCTGCTTTTTCTTTGGCTGGTTCTTCGTCTTCTTCTTTGCCACGATTTCCTCTTGAACTTCTTATGGGCCGTCGTTATCGATTTGCTGCTACTGCAGGTCCAGCTGGTCCAGGTATTCCTTGCCGTGCTCGGAGATATGGCGCTTGCGGCCCGCCTCGTCGTTGCCCAGCAACAGGTTGAACATGGTCTCCATCTTGGTGACGTCCTCGGGCTCCACCTTGATCAGGCGGCGCGTCTCGGGGTTCATGGTGGTGAGCCACATCATGTCCGGATCGTTCTCACCAAGACCCTTGGAGCGGTTGATGGAGCACTTTTGGTCGCCGATCTCCTTAAGAATGCCGTTCTTTTCGAGCTCGGTGTAGGCAAAGTAGGTCTTTTCTTTGCAGTTGATCTCGTAGAGCGGCGACTCGGCGATATACACGTAGCCTTCGTCGATAAGCGTGGGCACCAGGCGGTAGAGCATGGTGAGTACGAGCGTGCGGATGTGATAACCGTCGACGTCGGCGTCCGTACAGATGATGACCTTGTTCCAGTTGAGGTTGTCCAGGTCAAAGGCACCGAGGTTCTTGATGCGCTTGTCTTTGATCTCCACGCCGCAGCCCAGCACGCGCATGAGGTCCATGATGATGTCGGACTTAAAGATGCGTGGATAGTCCTCCTTTAGGCAGTTGAGGATCTTACCTCGGACGGGCATGACACCCTGGAACTCGGCATCGCGCGAGGTGCGAATGGCACCTGCTGCCGAGTCGCCCTCTACGATGTAGATCTCACGACGGCTCTTGTCCTTGGAGCGGCAGTCGATGAATTTCTGCACGCGGTTGGCCATGTCGGTCTTTTGCTGCAGGTTGGTCTTGATGCTCTGACGCGTCTTCTCGGCATTCTCGCGCGAGCGCTTGTTGATGAGCACCTGCTCCATGATCTTGTTGGCGGCGTCTTTGTTCTCGATCAAGTAGGTCGAGAGGCGCTCCTTAAAGAATGCCGTCATGGCCTGCTGGATAAAGCGGTTATTGATGGCCTTCTTGGTCTGGTTCTCGTAGGACGTCTGGGTGGAGAAGCAGTTGGTCACCAGCACCAGGCAGTCCTGGACGTCCTGCCACTTAATGCCGCTCTCGTTTTTGTTGTATTTGCCCTGTTGCTTAATGTAGGCATCGATGGCGCTGGTCAGAGCGCTACGTGCCGCTTTCTCCGGCGAGCCGCCGTTCTCGAGCCAAGAGGAGTTGTGGTAGTACTCCTGCATCATGAAAGTGCGCGAGAAGCACATGCAAGCAGTGATTTTTACGTTGTAATCGGGCAGGTCCTCGCGATCGCGACCGCGACGGTCGGCCTCGATAAAGAAGGGCTCGGTAAGGTAGTCGGTACCGACCTTCTCGAGCACGTAGTCCTCGATGCCTTTGGGATAGCAAAAATCCTCTTCGGAAAACTCACCGTCATCGCCCTCGATGCGCAGGCGGAAGGTCACGTTGGCGTTGACCACGGCCTGGCGTCGCATAGTCTCGCGATACCAATCGTGGGGGATGCTGATGGAAGTAAAGACCTCAAGATCGGGGCGCCACTTGATGGTGGTGCCGGTGCGTTCCTCGTCGCTGGGCTCAATCTCGAGCGCCTTCTTTTTGGCGCCGACGACCTTGCCCTTCTTAAAGTGCAGGGAGTACTTGTTGCCGTCGCGCCAAACCGTGACGTCCATGTACTCGGAGGCGTACTGGGTCGCGCAGGAGCCCAAGCCGTTGGTGCCGAGCGAGAAGTCGTAGTCGCCGCCCTGGTTGTTGTTGTATTTGCCGCCGGCGTAGAGCTCGCAAAAGACGAGCTCCCAGTTAAAGCGCTTCTCGGAAGGGTTCCAGTCGAGCGGGCAGCCACGGCCGTTATCCTCTACCTGAATGGAGCCATCGCGAAAGGCGGTAAGGGTGATAAGTTTGCCGTAGCCCTGGCGTGCCTCGTCAACGGCGTTGGACAGGATCTCGAAGGCAGCATGCGCGCAGCCATCGAGTCCGTCCGAGCCAAAGATGACGGCGGGGCGTAGACGTACGCGTTCCTCGTCCTTGAGCTGGCGGATACTGTCGTTACCATAGTTTGCGGTGTTTTTTGCCATACTCGCTCTCTCGGTGCTCCTTTGCTGCGTTTAAGTCATATAGATAGTCAAGGTAGCATAGCCCAGCCCACAGACGATTCCAACCAACACGAAATCCATCGAACGCGCGTTCGTTATCGGTATGGAAACTGACGGCTTATCAAATGATAGAATTGCCGCCACAAATGTTTTTATTAAGGGGGCTCACAGTGACCGAGAAAGAGAAGATGGAGCGCGGGGAGTGGCATGATGCCAACTTTGACGAGGAACTTCTGGCAAAACGGGCGAGGGCAGAGGAGCTCTGCTATGACTTCAATATGGGAAAACCCGGAAGCAATGCGCAGCTTGACGCCCTAAAAACCTTGCTCGATACCGATCTTCCGGCGGGGCTGACGGTCCTTTCGCCTGCCTACTTTGACTACGGGGACAAGACAACCTTTGGCGACGGCTGCTTTGTGAACCATGGCTGCTACTTTATGGACGGTGGTTCTATTACCTTTGGTGACAACGTGTTTATTGGGCCGTTTTGCGGCTTCTATACCGTTTCGCATCCCCTTGGGGCAAAAGAGCGCAACTTGGGTCTCGAGAGGGCTCTGCCCATTGTTGTTGGCGATAACTGCTGGTTTGGCGCGAACGTGTCCGTACTCCAGGGGGTTACCATCGGCAGCGGCTGCGTTATCGCTGCGGGAAGTGTTGTGACGGAAGACCTTCCAGACAACGTGATGGCGGCAGGCGTTCCCGCGGTCGTCAAGAAGATCATCGAACAATAACGGAGCTATTAAACGATGGGGCACGCATGGTTCCGGCAAATCCGGTTATTGGCGTGCGCGTTGGCCATGCCGCGGGCATCGATTATGAGTAGCCATGTGCGAGAGCCCCGAATACTTCGCTGGCGTTGGTCATCTTTGAGGTCTCGGCGCTGAGATAGGACGGCGCTTCGCTTTCTAGGCGGGCGCCTTGAGCGTCTTCTTAATGCGGGCGAGTTCACGCTCCCTGCCGAAGTCCCACTTACTCGGTTCCTTCCGACTCGGTTCTGCCCGAGTAAGATTGAAAAGCGAATCGAAATCGCTGTGCCGTATGGCGATGACGAACATGGTTTCCATAATGACAGATATAGTTGACATCTTCTGATGGATGCAATATATTTCTGTCATGTTGCAACGGATATCTGTCCATTACTACGAAAGGAACTCCATGCCGGGCAAAAAGAACCTCCGCATGAAGGCGGCGCGCGCGGCGGCTGGCCTTTCGCAAGCTGACTTGGCCGAGGCCGTGGGCGTTACGCGCCAGACCATCGGCCTGATCGAGGCGGGCGGCTACAACCCCACGCTCAATTTGTGCGTGGCAATCTGTAAGGCGCTGCGCGTTACGTTGAACGACTTGTTTTGGGAAGACGAAACCGACGCCGACCCTAATGCTCTTTAGGAGTTCACTATGAAATATGAAGATCTGAAAATCGTGCAAAAGTGGCGTGAATATGCCGGCCCAAAGGATGAACGCCTGGAGGCTGAGAACGCGAAGATCTACAAGATTGGTTTCGTACTGCTTTCGTTTGGCATGTTGATGATCTTTTTCTACCAGTTTATAGCTCGACAGGTTGCGTGGGTTCACAGCGACGCCAGTGAAATGCCGCATGGCTTTGCAACGCCGTTCGAGGCAGCCATCTATTTGTGGCTCGTTCTTGTGATGTTGATTTGCGCAGGACTGCAAACGCGGAAGGGCTATGTCGATACCAATCGTTTTGGGCAAACCGAGCATCTTCCTGTTGGATATTTCCTGCTTCTCAGCGGTCTTAGCGGCGCCGCGTTCGCACTTGTTATTGCCGCAATGCGCTGTATCGCTGAGGCGCAGATCGTACCGCTCGAAAGCGTCTTTTGGTTGGCGAACCTGGCCACGGGCGTGTTCTGCGGTGCGACGATTTTCGCGGCCACGTTTGCTGCCCTGTGCGCAACGTTTTTCACGGCGAAAAGACGCCGTGCCAAGCTCGAGGCAGAACTCGACTCCTCTGACGATATCTAATGCGTAATGGGCTGGCTCTGGGTATCCAGAACCAGCCCATTTTGATGTTCGATGAGCCGAGTTGGCGTCTCTCACAAAGGTAACTAGGAGCTAGCGAGGCCTATCCGAATTGTCCTCATTGGCGGTATCTTTTTCGAGCGCCGTGCGGCGGGCGCTGTAGGCGATAAGGCCGGCGCCTGCCGCGGCGAGTGCTGCAGCGGCTGCCGTAAGGGGAGCGTTGACATCGCCCGTGCCCGCAAGCGCGCCCGCTTTTCCGGAGCGCTTGTTATTGCCGTGGTCCTTGCCACTGCCGGAGCTGCTTCCGCCCGCGCCGCCGCCCTCGTCAGTACCGCCGCCACTCGAGCCACCATCGCCGTCTGCTGTCATCGGGGCGTCGTGAAGTCCTGTCGTATCCGCGCTGTCGCATACGCCGATCTGAACTTCCGAGCGCTCGCATGCCGCGTCGGGCACATGAAGCTCGTGCAGTACGGCACCCAGCGCCGAGTTTGCGCCTGGTCGAATTTCCTCGAGCGTTACGGGATCGAGCGCCACCAGATTACGCGCCTTCGCATACAGCGTTACGCGTTTGCCCACATCGTCGCTCCAACTCTCGGGGATGGCAAAGCTCATGCGGAACTGTGCCGTGCAACCCGGTGCCAGCACGGCGTTGCCGTTGTCGGCTACCAGCGGGTGCGTTGCAAAACGTGCGCCCAGCGTCTCGAGTGCATATTTCACGCGTGCCATATCGTTGTCCGAAGCGTCCTCGGCAAGCTCTGGATCGTAGATCGAAGCCATACGTGCGCTCACTCCGAATCCGATGGATGCGCTGGAGAACGGCTGGCTGGAGCCCTCTCGGTACAGATCGATCGTTCCGGCGGTCAGCAAGGTGTTGCCGTCGTTTCGCACCGTGACCATGAAGGATTCGCCTGCCGCTCCGGGCACCACCGCGCCCGAGGTAGCGACCGCGCCCGTCGGAGTGGCACACGCCACCAAGGGCACTTCGATGCCGTGCAGCTCTGCCTCGCTCTTTTCCGCGCTCACAATGTGCGTGGCGAGCGCGGAGAGCATGCCTCCCGACGTCAAAAATGTCGTTATCTGATCGACGGGATGGTCCAGCTCGCACATCACGAACGGCTCTGTGAACAGATCGCCTGCCAAGGTGCTGGCGAAGATGCGGAAGTGCTTGCCCATCACTGCTACTGGGTTGCCTTCTTCGTCGTAGGTTTGTCCCACCTTGCCATCGGTGTTCTCTACATAGAGCACGCACCTGCCGTTGTTGCTTACGCTAAACGATGCCGGGCCACAGCCTGCGGCGCCCACGGGCTGCGTTGCAAATGCCGATGCGCCTCGCGTCCAAGTAATATGCTGCAGTTGCTCGTTGACGGTTGCCAAAAAGCCCGTGTGCTGCGGCCACGGCACCGCGTGGGGTACTGTGGCATCTGGCGACATAACGCCCCAACCCGCGATGGACTGGCCGATCACGGCGTACGACGCGCAGCCACAACCGTCTGTGGTCTCGTATGCAACGGGCACCACCATTTTGCCGTTGATATTCTCGGGCGCACCCAGCTCGATGCTCGACGGCGCTTGCGGAAAGCGGAGAACTTGACGGAACGTCAGGCTATCGCCCGAAACGTCCGACCACAGGGTAAAGCACTCCAGCGCAACCTCAGCCTCGCTGCCGAGCGCCTTTTCTGCGGTGGTTCCGCGGCGGTGGAGGTAGGCACCCGACAGGCGCCCGTCGACCAGCGTCTTGCCCACCGTGATACGCGGGCACTGCAGGCAATGGCAGCCATCCTCCTGAAGGCGGCCGCGCGAGATGCTGCGCCACGACGTGTGCGACATCACGCGAACTCCGTCGTTGCTTATGCGCAGGCGCACAACGGACAGTATGCCGGCTGTGCTTGCCGTATCGAAAAGGGTGTTGTCGCCGTCAGGGCGCTCGCCCGAGACCAGCAGCACGTAAGCGTCCTGGTTTTCTCTTCCGTCCGTATATTCCACTACGTCGAAGTCGTAATCGAATATGCCGTCGCGCTCCACGTCGCCCTCGCCAAACCCAAGGGGAAAGTCCACGGGCATGGGGGCAGACCACGTGCCGTTTGCCTTTGTGCGCACCACCAGGCGCGAGCGGCCATTGTCGCCGTAGCGCACCGAGGCGATACGGAACAAGCACTCCACGCCGGCAATCACCGTTAGCTTCATGTGGGCTTCGCTGAGCACGCCAGCAAACAGCACGTTGTCGCTCGAGGGCTTGATGCCGCCACGCTCGTCCTCCGATACACCAGCAGAATTGGCGTTGGGGTCCGCAGCGGCGTCCCTCGCCTGCCCGATATGGGTGTACTTATACATCGGCGCGGCGTTTTCGCCGTTCTCTATCAGTGTATGGACGAAATGCTCGATCTGCCCCGTGTCGTCGCTTTCTGCATCTGCCTCGAGCTCAATGCGCGTGACCGCTTGATCCCAATCGCGCACGACGGGCGCGACGTTTACGACGGCGGCCTTAACCTCGGCGCGTGCGAGCAGCTCGGCGTTGGTGACGATGGTGGCCGATGCGATAAATTGCGGCACGCCGCCCGCCTCGATGTTGCTGGGCGTGCCGAAGCGGGCATCCAACGTGTAAGGCGTATCTCCACCCAATGCGAGCTCAGAGCGCTGGAGCACATACTGGTTGCCATTGTTCACCGACATATTCCACGAATCGAGGAGTGTGGGCCACGACCCCGACCAAGCCTTGGTGGTCCACTTGAACATTACGAACTGGAGTATCACATCGACATCGACGTCTGCACCAACGCGCAGTCGCGGAAGCTGGTGTCCATCTGCCTTCTCGTACCCAATGAACAGCGTGAGGGATGCGGCGCCGCGCACGGCAGACGAAGCGACGCCTGCAACGCCGGCGCCAAAGGTGACGGCAAGCCCGATCTGGATGGTGAATGAGCCCGAGGTGTTTGAATAGTCGAGCGAAATGTTTTTAAAAAACGCCGCGCCGCTGCCGTGCGTGTGGGCACCCACGGCGAGCGCCAGCTTCGCCAGCACCCAGGGGTTGACGTTTAGGAAAAACGGCACCGGTCCTAGGGTAAACTGCTCGGTCCAATTGAGGTCGGTTCTTACCTGGAAGAGGGCTTTAATATTGCCGTATGCGGGGTCGTTGTTGCTACCCCAGGTTTTGCCCACCCAATCGTAGGCGAGCGAGCCGTACAGCTGTGTGGCGATATCCATCGTGAACAGCGGCGTACAGTGGTGGCGAAGGAGCTTGGTGTTCCTTGGATCGGTGCCCGAACCGGCACTCATGCTCTTGTACTGATTCCACTTCCCCTCCATTTCGTCGAGGTAGCGGTTTGCCTGCTTGGCGCCCGACTCGCGCGGCGACTTCTTCCAGTACTCCGGATCCGGATTACCCGAATCGTTCATGTAGCCGACCGGTTTGTATCCTCCGCCAAACAGTACGTACCCGGCAAACGAGAAATCGAACAAAATGGGGAACGAGGGCATCCAGCAGGTGAACTTGTTGCCGCCGATGCCGGGAAACGATGCGGGGAAATCAAACGGAGTGATCTCTTGGTCCATGGTGGTGGGAATGATAGTGGTCGAGCCCGATTCCGCCTTTGCGGCCGGCGCGGTGACAACGGCCATGGGGGAGGAGAGCGTGTAAGTTTTACCCTGATAGTCGAGGACGAAGCGCAGCCTGCACCCTTCTTCCAGAAGGTTTGACGCTGCATCGAGGAACTTGTCTTCGAGTGTGAACATTGCCAGATTATCCGCGCCCGATGCGCTGGCCTTGACTTGGCCAATCTGCGTGACGCTTTCGGGTGAGCTGCCCGCGGCAGGCGTCACTTTGTTGATGTGCAGCGTTGCCTGTCCACCCTGTGGCAGATGTGCCTGCACGGTAAAGGCGTGCGTATCGGGCTGCTCGTTTGCCGTGTCGTCTTTCGGCAATGCCATGAACGTGGCGTCGGCGTACTGGATGTCCCATTCGTCGAATGTGAGCTGGCGGAAGTACGGCTCGCCGTCGGAAAGCGGACGCGTGGGCGCGGTTATGGCAGTGCCGCCTTGGACGCGCGCGAGGGGAATCTCGACATCGCGGTAACCCGCCATGCTAATGGAGATGCCGCCGTTAAAGTCGTACGCGTCGAGAAGCGTTGCCTCGTCTACGTAGCCTTCCGAAAGCGGCGCGACCTCAAAGATGGCCGTGCCTTCGTCATCGGTCGTGGCGGTGAGCTGCTTGCCTGCGGCATAGCGCGATGTGAGCGTGACCTGAGCACCCGTGATGGGCGTATTCTTGTTGGCGACGTCGACCACGACCACGCCGAACATGGTGCGCGAGAGAACGAGCACCTTGAAGGGGTCTTCTTCGTCGGCATAGGCCTCGGTGGGGGCGAATGGTAGTATGAAAGCGTTTGTGCTGCCCGGCACGCGAGGCAGCATGATGCCTGCCAGCGAGGATGCTCCGGCGATAAGTAACGAACGGCGATCAAGCATTTTTGGGCTCCCATCCTGCAAATATCGGAGGAAATAATCCAATTTTGTGAGAAGGTGCCCCGTGGCGGTAGTGCCGTTCGATGGTCAAAATGTCCAATTTGAGTGCGCGAAAGCGTCACGCCCCCGGGAGCGCTTTCGATACGCCGGGCAGTCTGGCCACTAGCGCAACATGTGGGCAACCAGCTCGGCGCGTGTGCCGATGCCAAGCTTTGCGTATACGCCGGATAGGCGGTTTTTGACGGTGCCCGGCGATACTCCCATATGGCGTGCGATTTCGGCGTTGGTCCACCCACGACAGGCGAGCATGGCCATGGTGAATTCCGTGGTCGTTAGATCGTCGGCCACGTCCTCGCCCGAATCGGGGTTGTGGATGCGCCGCCAACCGTAGCTGAATCGATACGTGATCTCGATGATGCGCGCGAAGTCGTCAGGATATTGCGTTTTTAGGCACGTCTCGATGAGCCCCTGTAAAAGGCCGTGGTGCTCGCCAATGAGCTCGATAAGGCCGTCGGGGCGCGCAATGTTCCAAGCAACTCCGAAGTGCGCTTTTGCGGCGTCGATGTCCTTGAGGCTCATGCATGCCATGGAAGCTGCCAGGTGCAAGAACACTTCCGAGATGGAATAGCTTCCCTGTTTCATGATCAGGGCATTTTCCGCCATGCCCAGGCTGCGGCCATATTCGCCGCGCAGATACAGGGCATGCGCCATCACGTAGCTGGCGAACAGGCGCAGACCTTCGGGCAGATGCGCCGCAAGCGGATAAAACTCTTCGGCGGAATACGGGGAAGGCAAGTGCAGCAGGACGCTCGCGGCCGAGGCGAACAGGATATGCGTGGCGTGGACGGCGGGCGATTCCTCGTCAGTTGGCGTTTCGAGGATGCCCGCAAGGCAACGGCGAGCATCGGCGATACGGTTGAGCGACAGGCTGGCATATCCGCAGATAAAGCATGCGGAATAGCGCAGTGCGGGATCGGTGGCGTCAAGATAGGGGCGTGCTGTCTCGGCGGCGAGCGTGGCCTGTCCGCGAAAGTACAGTGCTTCTGCCGTGGCGATGGTGCGTGAATCGGGGTCGGAAATGCCTGCAACCGCAGCGTCAATCTGGCCCGGCACAAAGGCAGTGCACATCAACGGCATGGGAATGCGCGGGTAGCCATCGCAGTCCATCTTCCATCTCCCATCAGGTGGTAACAATGCAGCAATTGTACTCCTGTTGCTCGGGACCCCTTTCGTTTTACTGTTCGGTTGACGCTGCGGATCGTTTTGGAAGGCTTACGAGCATGGTAGTCCCGTTCTCGGAACTTGTTTCGACCTCTACAGCGCCACCGTGAAGCGCTGCAATCTCCCAAACAAGCGCTAGTCCGAGTCCTGCGCCGCCGTATACCCTGCTGCGGGATTTATCCAGGCGAAAGAACGGTTGGAAGATGCTCTCACGGTACTGCTTGGGTATTCCCGGGCCCTCATCTTTGACTCGCAGGAGCACGTGGCTGTCGCTGTCGCTGATGGAGACATTGACAGTCGAGCCGGAGCGACTGTAACGGATGGCGTTTTCGGCCAGGTTGAACACCAACCGATAGAGGAGCGTGTCGCTCCCGATTACTAAAGCGTCTCCAGCACAATTGAGGGCTATGCCCTTATTCTCGGCAAGTGGCGCAAGGTCGGTGAGGACTTCTTCGGACAGGGGGCCGAGTTCAACAGCGTCCCCGCAAGGAACGCTGCGGAGCTCACTCATCTCGAGCAATACCTTGGTCATTCGAGACATCCGCTCGGTTTGTTCTTGTAGCAGGGCGAGCAGCTCGGCTGTTTCGGGTTGCAGACCGGAGTGCTCGGAGATGAATAGTTCAATCTGTGCTTGCATAAGGGCGAGCGGGGTGCGCAGCTCGTGTGCGGCGTTGCCGGCAAACTGACGCTGTGCAGAGAACCCTTCGCCAAGACGGGCGATCATGTCGTTGAAAGAGGCGCTGCATCGTTGTAGCTCGGTGGGCACATCTTCACTGAGTCTGATTTCGCTTAGGTTGTCAGGCTGCACACGCTCAACCTGGGCCGCAAAAGCTCGTAGCGGTTTGAGCGCACGGCCGCTCACAAAGTATGCCAGCACGCCGCCAAGGAGTGTGACTCCAGCCGTGATGCACCAGGTTGTCGTGCCAAAAGACTCCTGTGCGTCGTTTACGACGATCGTAATCTTGTCATCGGGGGTCGCTTTCGTTGGGTCGAACGCCTGGGGCGAATCTTCGCCGGTTGCGTTAAAGGCCGAGATGTTACTGCCGATGGCATCCATGTAGCGCATGCCCGTATAGCCGACCAGGCAGTTCGTCAGCACGCATGCTGCACACGTGAGCAGTGCCGTCATAATCGTTATGCGCCATTGCAGCGAAAGCCCTTTCATTCGCTATCCTCCATAACGTAGCCCTCTCCAATCCGATTGCGAATCGGGTCGTATCCCAATGCGCCACGCAGCTTTTTGCGGAGTGACGAGATATGAACGCGGGTTGCGTTGCTAAAGCTGTTCACGCTGCTATCCCAAACGTGCTCGATAAGCTCCTCTTGACTTATCGGACGCCCCTGATTAAGCATCAGGTATTCCAAGATTCCCGTTTCCTTGCGTGTAAGAGATAGAGCCTCGCTGTCCACGGAAGCGATGCGCGCCTTGGTGTCAAAGCGGAGCTTTCCGCAGGCTAAAACTATGTCGCTTTGTGTAAAGCGTCTGAGGGTAAGGCTGCGAATTCTTGCCGCAAGCTCGTCCAGATGGAACGGCTTGGTGAGGTAATCGTTGGCGCCGGCATCGAGTCCGGTGACTTTATCGGATACTTCGCCACGTGCGGACAGAATCAGTACCTTAGTCTCGCAGTCAGTTTTCCTAAGATCCCTGAGTACGGTCATGCCGTCGATACGGGGAAGGTTGAGGTCGAGTACCACGAGGTCGAAGGTCTCAACGTCCAGTAGGTCGAGCGCCTCCTGTCCGTCGTGACAGCAGTCGACGCTGTACGCCAAGTTTCGCAAGCTGCGCGCGATTGCGTCACACAGCGCCTGCTCGTCCTCGACGATCAAAATACGCATAACAGTCTCCTTGCACATTTCAAATCGCGCTTAACACGGATTTTATAGTCGATATGGTCCAATGGTCGCGTAACGAAAGGAGTGGTCAGGTTGTTCAAAGCGGTAAAACCCGTGGTACAGGTCGCTTTGTTGATCGTCGGAATTGCCATGGTGTGCTTTGGCGTTATGCGTGGCGAGGCGGATGCCGTGCTGGCCAAAGCGATTAGGCTGTGCTTGGAGTGTATCGGAATTGGATAAAAGAGAAAGCACTGCGTCGCATGTTTTGGCTCGATTTCGCGGATTCATTCAGGCGGCGGCGACGCTCATCACCAACATTCACCTGCCAAACTTTGCCGAAGGCGGCATCTATCAGGGCACGGGAAAAACAGTCTGCGTACCTGGACTTAATTGCTATTCGTGCCCCGCGGCATCGGGTGCGTGCCCCATCGGGTCGTTCCAGTCGGTGGTAGGTTCATCCAAGTTCAACTTTTCCTACTACGTAACCGGTACGCTCATTTTGCTCGGCGTGCTGCTGGGACGCTTTGTATGCGGCTTTCTGTGCCCGTTTGGCTGGCTGCAGGAGCTGCTTCATAAGATTCCCGGCAAAAAGCTTTCGACAAAAAAGCTCAAGGCGCTTACGTATATCAAATACTTCGTGCTGCTGTTTGCTGTGGTATTGCTGCCTGTGCTGGTGGTCAACGACCTGGGGATGGGAGATCCGTTCTTTTGCAAGTACATCTGTCCCCAGGGTGTGCTCGAGGGTGCCATTCCGCTGGCGGCTGCCAATGCCGGCATTCGATCTGCGCTGGGGCAGCTCTTTACCTGGAAACTTGCCGTTCTCATTGCCGTGGTAGTGCTGAGCGTTTTGTTCTATCGCCCCTTCTGCAAATGGATTTGCCCGCTCGGCGCATTCTATGCGCTCATGAATAAGGTATCCCTGCTAGGGATTCGGGTCGATGCATGCAAATGCGTCTCGTGCGGCAAGTGTTCAAGGGTTTGTCAGATGGACGTTGATGTGGTCCGCGCGCCCAATCATGCCGAATGCATCCGGTGCGGAAAGTGCATCGGGGCCTGTCCCGTCGATGCCATCAGCTATCGCTATGGCCTGGATGTGTCGGCGGAAAAGCTCCCCTTGACCGCCGATAAAAAGTAAACAAGCTTCGACAAAACGGAGGAATGACTATGAAGCTTTCTAAGATTGCGGCCCTGTTTATGGTGCCGGTATTGGCCCTGTGCCTTGTGGCATGTTCGGCGCCCGGTGGCAATGCGAGCGAATCTGCGGGCTCCGATCCTAAGATCGCAGAACTCACTGCGCAGAAGCCGGCCAATGCCGACGAGGCCGCCGAGCTGTATGCGAAGCTCATGCAGAAGGAGAACGAGATCTTTTCGAGTGATAACGCGCTGTGGGAAAAGGTATTCAATGCGGCAAATAAAGACTCGGCAATGATTGAGGACGGCAGCAATTACGGCGATTTTCTGCTCAAGACCATCGACGGCGCCAAGGATGAGTTCACGGCGGATGAGCTTAAGACGCTCAAGGCCGGCGCACAGCAAATCAAGGAGATCGAGGACAAGCTCGAGAGCCTGGAGAAGGAGTTCCCCGGCTGTGGAAGCACGCCGAGCGCGGGCGAGAGCGTCGACGCTTCGACCGCTGGCATGACGGCTGGTGCCAATGCTTCGAGCGAGGCGACGAAGTTCCCCAGCTTTACGGGCAAGGACCTGGACGGCAACGACGTGAGCAGTGACGAGCTGTTCTCTAAGAACAAGGTTACCGTCATGAACTTCTGGTTCACCACTTGCAAGCCATGCGTGGGTGAGTTGGGCGACCTTGAGGACCTGAATAAGGAGCTTGCCAAGAAGGGCGGCCAGGTCGTGGGCGTCAATTCCTTTACGCTCGATGGCAACAAGGGCGAGATTGCAGATGCCAAGGACGTGCTGAGCAAGAAGGGCGTGACGTATAAGAACATCTGGTTCAAGTCGGATAGCGAGGCCGGTAAGTTTACGTCAAATTTGTTCTCGTTCCCGACAACGTATGTCATCGATCAGAATGGCAACATCGTAGGGGATCCAATCGTGGGAGCCATCAGCTCCGCCGAGCAGCGCGCAGCACTCGACAAACTTATCGACCAGGCGATTGCAAATAGCGAGCAGTAAAAAACACGTAAGGCATAGCGAGGATCGTGCGCCGCTGTGCGAAGTAGTCCGCTACCTTTCAAGATAAGCTCCACCATATAGAGGTCCCGCTCGGGACCTCTTCTTTTGGGTGCCATCCCGTTCGTTTTTTGGCGCGGTTTGTTACATTCCTCACTGGCGTCGGCAAAAAATGGGGATAGAGTAGGACAAAAGCGTCGAATACGAACGGCGGAGGAGAGCGGGCAGGGTGCCTGCGCAGGAGAGGTTGCCGTCCATGCTGGAGCTCAAAGGTATTTGCAAAAGGTACGTTACGCAGTCGTTTACGCAGGTGGCGCTCGACAACGTAAGCCTGTCTTTTCGCGATAACGAGTTCGTGGCCATTCTGGGTCCCTCGGGTTCGGGTAAAACTACGATGCTCAACGTTATCGGTGGGCTCGATCATTTCGATTCTGGCGACCTGCTGATCGACGGTATTTCGACCAAAGACTTTCACGATCGCGATTGGGATGCCTACCGCAACAACCGCATCGGCTTTGTGTTCCAAAGCTATAACCTCATTCCGCATCAGACCATTTTGGAAAACGTGGAGCTGGCGCTCACGCTCACGGGCGTGGGGCATGCTGAGCGCCGTCAACGTGCGCGCGAGGCGTTGGAGAAAGTCGGCCTGGGCGAGCACGTTAACAAGCGCCCGAGCCAGCTTTCGGGCGGGCAGATGCAGCGCGTGGCCATTGCCCGCGCCCTGATCAACGATCCCGAGATTGTGCTGGCAGACGAGCCGACCGGCGCCCTGGACTCAACGACATCCGTGCAGGTCATGGATCTGCTCAAGGACGTGGCGCGCGACCGCCTGGTCATCATGGTCACGCACAATCCCGAGCTGGCGTACCAGTACGCCACGCGCATCGTTAACCTGGCGGACGGCAAGATCACCAACGATTCCGACCCCTTTGATGTAGCAAAGGCCGCGCGTCGCGAGGCCAAGCCTACGCGCAAAACCTCGATGAGCTTTGTGACGGCGCTGGGGCTTTCTGCCCGCAACCTCATGACCAAGAAGGGCCGTACGGCCATGACGGCCTTTGCGGGCTCGATTGGCATTATCGGTATCGCGGCGATTCTGGCGCTCTCCAATGGCGTAAACGGCTACATCAAAAAGGTCGAGGAGGATACGCTCTCGAGCTACCCGCTCACCATTTCCAAGCAGGATTACGACCTGGCGTCCATGATGGGCGGGCAGGGGACCGCGGATGATGGCTCGCCTGAAAACGTGGATTCGTCCGACGACAGTGCCGGCGGCAAGACTAAGGGAACCGATAAGATCCCCGTGGTCACGGCCGTAAAGGATATGTTTGCGAGTGTTAAGTCCAACGACATGACGAGCTTTAAGGCATGGCTCGATGCCGGTGGCGACGGCATCGATAAAGAGGTCAACGCCATTCAGTACAGCTACGGTGTGTCGCCGGTTGTCTATCGTGCCGGCAAGGGCGATGAGAAGCCTGTCCGGCTGGTGCCCAACGCTATGACCGAGGCCATGAGCGGAGGCGCGAGCTCGGCGGCAACGGTGAGCATGGAATCCATGGGAACCTCGGTCTTTAACGAGATGATCGATGACCAGAGCCTGCTCGACAGCCAATACAATGTCGTGGCGGGGCATTGGCCTACGTCCGCTAACGAAGCCGTAATGGTGCTTTCGAACCGCGGCACGGTGGGCGACTATACGCTCTACAGCATCGGCGCGCTGGATATCGATGAGCTCAACGACCTGGTTAACAGCGCCATGGCGGCCGACGGTGGGGTCGAGACGCCCGAGACCGGCACCGATTTTACCTACGACGATGCGCTGTCTACGACGTTTAAGGTGCTGTCACCGGCCGATGCCTATCGCAAAAACGAAGAGACCGGCATGTGGACTGACATGTCTGGTGACGCCGACTTTATGGCCGCCAAGGTTGCCAACGGTATCGACGTGCACATTGTGGGCGTGGTGCGACCTAACGAGACGGCCAATGCGAGTGCGTTATCTCCGGGCATTGCCTATACGCATGCGCTGACTCGCCAGCTTATGGAGCGCGCCGCCGATTCGCAGATTGTGCAAGAGCAGCTTGCCCACCCCGAGACGGATGTCTTTACGGGCAAAACCTTCGACGAACTGCAAGGCGAGGCCAAGCAAGGCGTGGATCTGGGCAGCATGTTCAGCGTGGACGAGGCGGCGCTGAAGAGTGCGTTCTCGTTTGATACGTCTGCGCTCTCAGGTGCGGCGGGCGGTATGGACCTGTCGGGTCTTGACCTGTCCGGTCTGGACATTGACCTTTCGGACGTTGGCAAGGACATCGACTTCAGTGACATCATGGCCAAAGCACCGGCCCCAGATTTCTCGGGTGTCTTCGATGGGTTGGAGCTTACACCCGAGCAGATGCAGCAGGTGGGAACACTAGCCAACCAGCTGTTTGAGGGCTTTTTGCAGTCTGATCAGTTTAAGGCGCTGTCGCCCGAAGATCTTAAGGACGCGTCAAAGCTCTCTGCCGCATTCTCGACGTATCTTGAGAATGATGACACAGCTCAGCAAATCCTGGCCCAGCTCAAAGCGCTCGGCGGCGATGCCCTGGCCGAGCGTCTGCAGCAGGCGATGAGCGACTATGTGCAAAAGCAGCTGGCTCCGTATCTGCAGCAGGCTATGGATCAGGTGATGAAGGCAATCAGCGAGCAGATAGCGTCGACGGTATCATCCCAGCTCAAGGCGGGCGCGGCAGGGCTTATGGACCAGGTGGCGACGCAGATGTCTTCGAGTTTTGCTAACCTGGCGAGCGCCATGCGCGTGGATGCGAGCGCCTTTGCTCATGCCATCCACTTCAACATGGACGCCGAGGACCTGAGCTCGCTCATGATGAGCTATGCGAAGGCGTCGAAGCTCACCTACGACAACAATCTGACCACGTTGGGCTATGCGGACGAGGCAGACCCCATCTCAGTCAAGATTTTCCCGCGTGACTTTGAGGCCAAGGAGCGCGTGCTCGATCACATCGATGCGTACAACAAGCAGGTCAAAGCCGCTGGCCACGATGATCGGGCAATTTCGTACACAGACTACATGGGCATCATCATGGGTTCGGTGACCGACATCGTGAACACCATCAGCTTGGTGCTCATCGCATTCGTGAGTATCAGCCTGGTGGTGAGCTCCATCATGATCGGCATCATCACCTACATCAGCGTATTGGAGCGCAAGAAGGAGATCGGCATCCTACGCGCAATCGGTGCGTCGAAGCGCAACGTGGCCAACGTATTCAATGCCGAGACCTTTATCGAGGGCCTCATCGCCGGCGTCTTTGCCATTGTCGTCGTGGTGCTCGTGAGCTTTCCGGTTAATGCCTGGGCGCTTACTGCCAAACAGGTACCCAATCTGATGAGCCTGCCCGTGCAGGATGCGCTGGTGCTCATTGCAATTTCGGTGCTGCTGACGGTTGTCGCTGGCCTGCTGCCGGCCCGTAGCGCATCCAAAAAGGATCCCGTGGAAGCCCTGCGCTCCGAATAATGCGACAAAAGGGTTGTTCCTTTGTCACATTGAGACCCTTGCGAAATCGGGGTCTAATACTTTTCCGAGAAGTGAACGAGTCAAAATGGACTCCCGAAGCATCGGCACTTTCGAGATGCAATTTCCTGCGGTTTTGCCATCCAAATCCTGCGGGTTTGACGTCTAAAAATGTCGATGCTTCGGAGGTCCAAAAACGGTCGTTCACTTCTCGGAAAAGTATTAGACCTCGAGATATAGACGATGTTCGCGAGCGGCAGTTAGAGCGTAAGCCTTTAGTTCTTCTTTGCAGAGAGCATGAGCCTAATTTCCGGATGGGTGTATTCGTCGAACTCTTCTTTGGGCTCGGTGTCAAAGGTATAGTACGACCTGATAGATTCGTCTTCCGTCTTGATGCTGATTTCTTCATATAGGGAGCCGGCTAAAAATGCCTGCTTAAATTCATCCGACAGGCTGCACGGCGTGAGGAGGCCCGGTGTGGCAACGGAAACGTCCAGCCCATTGAGCGGGGCATAGAGCGTCGCGATATCCTGCTCGGCGCGGGCGAGGTTGTCTGCAAGGCTTGCCTCGGGGTCGATCTGACTGATGTAATCGACGTCCGTGAGCATGCCGTCTGCATCAAAAGAAAGGTAGATATAGGCTGCTTGAGCGCCGAGGTCATTATCGCGTAGATAGCCGATTATGCGGTAGCCGTAGTCGTGATACGACTCGTATGGGTTGTCTGCTGCGACGCGTTCGCACACGGGCTCCAAGGCATCTTGCGCGATGGCGAGCTGCTCGGCGGCTGCAGCCTTTCTTACCTGAAGCGCGTTATTTCCCTGGACAAACTGCGGGATGTAGACGCCAAGCAGCACAATGGCGGGCACCACCGCGAGAGCTATGATCTGCTTCTTGACGCTTGGAATCGTCACGCCGTATGCGTTTGCCATGGCCTCGGCATTGCTCGAGGTTTCGGCTAGCACGTCTGCCGCCGTGGCGACTGCCCCTACGGCGCCGGCGACCTCGGCGGCACCGCCCAGGTTGCGCGCGAGATCGTTATCGCTGTTCTTGAGCAGGCGGCCGGCAGCTTGCGTGGCAAGCACGCCGGCGACCTCCGCGGAACGGTCTTTGTTGGTTTGGGCCACCGCAAGCCTGCTCTGCAGCTCCTTCCACTGTTTGCCCTGCATTCCAAAGCGCGGCGCAAGAGCGCAATAGCAAAAGATGGCGAGTTCGATTGCGGTGAGTGCGATGGCGGTATATATGCCCGCGGGTTGGAATTCCTTTTGGTGGAACGCGATATCGTTGATCATTTGGAGTGGCAACATCAGCAGGCATGCTACGAACGACATGACGAGTGCGGTCGCTGCGATTTTGGGGTATGTGCAGTACCGCCGGATGCGTTTCTTTTCTTGTTCGGTGAGCTGCTGCATGGGGCCTCGGCTCTCATCGTTATTCGGGGGCGATGCGCGCATGCTCTTGAGTATAGATGAGTGAAGGACGTCTGTTGTTCATATAGCGGTCAACAGCGTGCTGTTGGTGATCGTTTGATCGCGAACGTCGTCTTTTGGAGCATGAAGCCGCTGCCGATGCCCACAAACAGCAAATCGAAGGTGAATGGTTTCCCGAGAAGTGAACGACCTAATTTGGACCCCTGAAGCATTCGCACTTTTGGATGCAAAAACCGTAGGATTTGAGCGACAAAACCGCAGGAAATGCCTCTCCAAAAGTGTCGATGCTTCGGGGGTCCGATTTCACTCGTTCACTTCGCGGAAAACCATTCGCCTTCGTTGCGTGAGGCGACGGATGGAAAGGTGATTATCGTCAAGCTGCTACCTCTGCCTTGTGAATCATCTGGAGCACAAGGCATAATGCATGTGACAAAGGGGCGGTCCCTTTGCCGCATTGATCTGAGAGCAGATGTTGATGATTCTTTCGCTTGCCCCCATGGAGGGGATTACCGGGCATGTGTTCCGTCGCGTGCATGCGGAGTGCTTCGGCGCGCTCGATTGCTATTACACGCCGTTTTTGCCGCCGCCGCGGGTGGGAAACCGCTTTGGCGGCAAGGCGTTTAAGGAGATCGATCCTGCCAATAACCAGGGGCTCAACGTAGTGCCTCAGCTGATGTCCAAGAACGCGGACGAGTTTGTGTGGGCGGCACAGGTACTCGCCGACATGGGATATCGCGAGGTCAATCTCAACTTGGGTTGCCCCTCGGGGACGGTTGTTGCCAAGGGCAAAGGATCGGGCTTTTTGCGCAACTTGGACGAGCTTGAGGTGTTCTTGAGTGACGTGTGTGAGCGCTCTCCGCTGCCGGTATCGGTCAAGACCAGGTTGGGGTTGGAGAGCGACGACGAATACGAGCGCGTACTCGATCTATATTGCCGCATGCCGCTGGCAGAGCTGATCGTGCATCCTCGCGTACAAAAGGACCGCTATACGGGCACGCCGCGCAAGGAGTTTTATGGCGAGACGCTGGAGCGCGCGCCGTTTCCGGTGGCATACAACGGTGACATTTTTGATCTTGAGGACATGGGTGCGCTGGTGGAGGCCTATCCCGGCACACGTCATGTGATGCTGGGGCGTGGCTTGCTCGCGAACCCAGCTCTGGCTCGCATGGTCAACGGCGGTCCCGCTGCCACGGCAGCCGAACTGCAGCGCTTCCACGACACGCTGTTTGCGGCCTATGCAGAAGAGATCGGCGGCAACGCGGTCTTTCGTATGAAGGAGTGGTGGTTCTACGCCAAGTGCGCTTTCGCCGACCCCGCTACCGTTCACAAGCTCGTACGTAAGACTAAAAAGGTTGACGAATACCGCGCCGCCGTCGAGCGCGTCTTTCGCGAGCAGCCACTTGCACCCATAGCCCGCTTCCACGGCTAGTTAGTCGTTGGGGACGTCCTTTAACGACTAGTCATTTAAGAACGTCCCCAACGACTACCCGTGCCGAACCCATACAAAAACTGTACGCCAACATCCAAAGATGTCGAAAAATGTCGACTTTGGATGCTGGCGTACATGTTTGGGTCGGCGGGGGAGTGGAGTCTAGGCAATCATTGCATCGAGCGTGATGAGCTCTCTGAGTCGCTCCGTGCGTGTTTGCCCATGGCGCTTTGCTTTTGCGTCAAACGCATCAAGAACAGACTCACCCACACGTGCCGATAAAACAACGCTTGGCTCATCGGAGATCGACGGCCTTCCCAGCTTGATGGTGCGACCCTTCGGCCACTCATCTTTTTCGTATGCCTCCGCGGCTTTCTCCAACTCTCCGGGGGCAAACCCCATCATCTTTTCGAGCTGCTTAGCGTCCATAGCGCCTCCTATCGATTGGCATAATGTCGAGCGCTGGTTCTCGGAATCTATTTTTGTTTACAGTTTTGTAGACAAAAATACAAGCAGTTTATCAAGCTAATTAGCTTGTGTTGACTAGTTTTCCGATAGGAAATGAGCGTCGATGGCTTCGATATTTCTTCATTTTTCAGTTTGGAACATGAGCGCTCATTGAACTTGCAGGGGGGCACTTTAACAAACTATCGAGATTCTGGCCAGGAGCTTTCACTGGTCTTCGGTGGTGAGACCAGCTTAATTCGCGACACAGTGTGTCGCGAATTGGAGTAGTCGCTGAGTGTTCTTTAACGATTAGTCATTCAAGAAGAGAACGTCTAAGTGCCGGATTTGTCATTTTGAGTCGTCTCTAACGACTATTCAGGAGGGCTGTGTGCAAAAAAGGCAAATATGAGTACTGCTGCCATTATGGTTGCATTTATTCTGCTCAAAAATGAGACCCCTGATGAGATTTAATACCATTAGGAGTCTCTTTTATTGAACATATGCGGAGAAATAACGACGTCTGCGGACGCTTGGGGCGTTGGATGATCCCTGAAATGATTAAAATCGCTGTTACTAAACAAGTAACAGTACTCATATTTGCCATTTTTTGAACACTGTCCTCTAAGGAACCCTTTCCAGAGACGTCAGGCGGCCTCAAACAACCATAATCCAAAGGCCATCTCAAACAACTAGTCATTTAAGAACGTCCCCAATGACTACCTCTGCAAAAAACTGTACACCAGCATCCAAAGATGTCGAAAAATGTCGACTTTGGATGCTGGTGTACATGCTTAGGCCGTATGGGGTGGGGCCTTGGACGGACGGGATGCGCGTGCTAGAGCAGGTTCTTCTGTACCCATGCGATGATGTCGCTCGACTCGTAGAGCGGCTTTCCGTCGATGAATAGGCAGGGAACCTGGCGTTTTCCGCCGACGGTGATAAGCGTCTGTTCGGCATCGGAATCGGTTGAGATATTGCGCTCGGGTACGGTCACACCGTTATCGGTCAAAAATCGCTTGATCTTTATGCAATACGGGCAGCCGGTCATAACGTAGAGCACGAGCTCATGATTAGTAGCCATAGGTCTCCAATCGGTTGAGGTTTCGATTGAAATACCCAAAGCTGCCGCGGTCTATGCGCGGGCCGGTGACGACTCGATGGCCTGTACCAGAAACGCCGTGGCTCCGGTGCCGCAGGGCTTGTCGTAGTAGTCAACAAAGCGCTGGTCGGCAAGATAGCCGTGGGCGAGGCCCAGGTATGCTTCGTTCTGGGGCTCGCATCCCCAGTTGAGAGCAATCCAGCGACGATGCATCGCGACGAGCTTGCGAGCCTCGTTGCTCTCTGGGTCGCCAATGCCCATGGCAATCGAAAGCTGGCCCAGAACAGCGCGTTCAAGTTCCTTCATGTCGTTCCATGTCTCGGGGTCCATGTCCAGCAGCGTTTCGTTTGCTGCATCGATAGCCTCATCGCCATAGCGCACCCGCGCTTCGGCGCCGTAGCGCTCCTCGTTTTCCTGCAGGGTGCGCCAGCGCTCCAGTTGCGGCAGCACGGCGCCCATGAGCGAGACGGCTTCGTCGAGCGACATACCTGTGTTTTGTGCTAGCCGTGGGGCGCAATCCTCTATCATTGCCTCCATGGTGGTGTCGTAGGTGTACTTGCCGTGGTCGTAGCACCATTTGCAGTAATGGTCGGTCGTGGCGCCTGTGGCATCGGTGCCGCAGTCGTCAGGCGTGAGTATCATGCCGCAGCTCTGGCAATAATGCTCGGGCATTTCGAGCAGGTGGGGCAGCGGCTCGCCGGTCACGGAGGCAATGAGTTTCATCATGTCGATGCCCGGTGTGACCTCGCCGCGTTCCCAACGGCTGACGGCTTGGCGTGTGACGAAGAGCTTGGTGGCGAGCTGCTCCTGGGTAAGGTGATGGGCGCGACGGACGGCGATGAGCTTTTCTGCAAAGGCCATAGCGGCTCCTTTCTGCTGGTTGATGGCTTAAGCATACGCGGCGGCAGGCGCCCTTCCAAGCAACCGTTGGTTGCACGACGGGAGACCGCGGCGAAGAATTGCGCGCGACGCCCCACGCCTCCATGCCGTACAATGACCGGCATGGAACCTATTGCACACATACATACCGACCTGCCGCAGAAGTTCGGCATTCCGCGCAACAGCTTTTTGGCGCCCCATCTGCAGGGACGCATCGTCTTTGAGCCGGAATTTGCCTCCAATGCGGCGGTTGAGGGCCTGGACTCCTTCTCTCACCTATGGCTGCTGTGGCGCTTCGAAAACGGAACGCCCGGCGGCACGGCTAAGGACATAGCTACCGATGCCAAGTCGCAGGACAGGTCTGGCACCAACGTCAAGTGGTCGAAGACCGTGCGTCCGCCGCGTCTGGGCGGAGCCGAGCGCGTGGGTGTCTTTGCCACGCGCAGTCCGTTTCGCCCTAATCCCATCGGGCTCACCTGCGTTAAGCTCGACCGCGTGGAGCTTACCGACGATGGCCCCATCATCCATGTGCTGGGGGCCGATCTGCGCGACGGCACGCCCATCTACGACATTAAGCCCTACATTCCGTTTGCGGACTGTCACCCGGATGCGACCGGCGGCTGGATTGAGGATGCTCCGTGGCAAGAGCTCGACATCGAGTTCCCGCAGACGCTGCAGGATATGGTCCCGCCCACAAAGCTCCCCGGCCTGGTCGAGGTCCTGCGCCAAGACCCGCGCCGCGCAGGCAGCAAGCACGAGCCGAACCGCGTCTATCATCTGGCCTTCGCCGGGCTCGACATATCGTTTACGGTCGATGAAACCCAGCTAACCGTAGTTGCCGTCAACGACGCGCGAGACTAACCGGCCATTCGTCCGCACCCGTCAAATTAAGCGCCAAACCCCATGCCAAAACCGCCCACGCTGGTGGACAATAACGCCTATCGAAACAGTCTACTTTGCACGGGAGCTCAGCATGAAATACGACTTTAGCTCGCTAATCGATCGCCACGGCATGGACTCCATCGCCGTTGACTCCTGGGGCGAGATCCCCGGTATGGCTCCGAACGCACCCGACGAGGGCTACGACCGCATTCCCATGTGGGTGGCGGACATGAACTTCGCCACGGTGCCCACGGTCCAGGAGCACATCATTCAGCGCGTCCATCACCCCATGTTTGGCTACTTCAATCCGCGTCCCGAGTACTTCGATCGCATCATCGAATGGCAGAGCCGCCGTAATGGCGTCGAGGGCCTGGCACCTGAGCATATCGGCTACGAAAACGGCGTGCTGGGCGGTGTCGTGTCGACGCTACGCGCGTATGTCCAGCCAGGTGATACGGTGCTAGTCCACAGCCCTACCTACATCGGCTTTACCAAGTCCATCGAGGCCGCGGGCTATCGTATTGTCCACAGCCCGCTTAAGCTCGACGACCAGGGCGTGTGGCGCATGGACTTTGAGGACATGGAGCGCAAGCTCGCCCAAAACTACATCCATGCCGCGGTGTTCTGCTCGCCGCACAATCCCTGCGGCCGCGTATGGGAGCGCGACGAGATCGAGCGCGCCATGGACATCTATCGCCAGCACGATTGCGTGGTGATCTCGGACGAGATTTGGTCCGATATCATCCTGCCGGGACACAAGCACATCCCGACGCAGTCGGTGAGCGAGGATGCTCGCATGCGCACGGTTGCCCTCTACGCGCCCAGCAAGACGTTCAACCTGGCGGGCCTGGTCGGCAGCTACCACATCATCTACAACGAGACGCTGCGCGACCGCGTGTGCGCCGTGTCCAACAAGACCCACTACAACGAGATGAACGTCCTCTCCATGCATGCGCTTATCGGTGCCTACCAGCCGCAAGGCTACGAGTGGGTGGACGAGCTCAACCAGGTGCTTGCCGGCAATATCGAGTACTTCTGCGATTACGTGGACGAGCATTTTGAGGGCGTGGGTTATTCGCGTCCGCAGGGCACGTACATGGTGTTTCTGGACTGCACCGAGTGGTGTCGCGAGCATGGCCGCGATATTCAGTGGCTGCTCGACGAGGGGGCGCGCGTGGGCGTGGGGTATCAGGACGGCCGTCCGTTCCACGGGCCCTGCCACATTCGCGTGAATCTGGCGCTGCCGCTTTCGCGCGTAAAGGAAGCGTGCGACCGCCTGGACCGCTACGTTTTTAATGCACGGTAAGCGTGCGCTGCATGTGGGGCCTTCTGCCAAGTTGGCTAGAAGGCCCCGTGTGGTAAGGCATCTGTAACCATTGGGCGCAGACCTGCTGAGAGGCTTACTTTTCTTGAATCTGCTTGCCGCAAAGATGCTCAATCGTAATCTCGTAGAGCTGGACGCCCTTAATGTCCTTGGCAATTTCCTCTTCGACTTCCTCGGCAGAAGGGTAGTACTTAAGGGCGAGCTGGCGGACTTTGTCTTCGATAAACGCGGGAGTGTCGTTTGCCAGGCGACAACGGCCAAAGACGACGGTGCTCATAACGTAGGGAGCCCAGTCGCCGTCCTGGTACCACTCGTTTCCGTAAACGGTAAAGCAGACTTTGTCATCGCGCTTGAGTGCGTCGACCTTGTGGCCGGCTTTGGCGCCATGGAAATAAATCTTGTCGTGCTCGGTGTCAAAGAAGTAGTTGACGGGAATGGCGTACGGGTAGCCATCGTCGCCGTTGACGGCAAAGACGCCGCGCTTGCAGGTGGCGAGCAGTTCGCGCGCTTCCTTGTCGGTGATGGCGCGTTTCTTTCGACGCAAGGGCCTAAACATCGTTGGCTTCCTTTCTGGTCGTGCGTGGTGGTTGAGCACAAACTATAGCGAAACGGATCCGTTTTTCTTGATGCGGGCGAGTATGTTTTTGAGCTTGTTAAAGTCGAGCGGTTTGGACAGATGGGCGTTCATGCCGGCATCGTGTGCCGCCTTGGCGTCCTCGGCAAAGGCATTGGCGGTGAGCGCGATGATGGGGATATCGGCTGCATCGACCTTCTCGCTCAGACGAATCGCGCGGGTTGCCTCGTAGCCGTCCATGCCCGGCATCATAATGTCCATCAAAATGGCATCGAAGCTACCGGCGGGATGCGACAGGTACAGATCGACGACTTCGTTGCCGTTGGCGGCGCGGGTGACCACGATGCCCTCGGATTCTAGCAGCGCCTGGGCAATCTCGGCATTCAATTCGTTGTCTTCGGCGAGCAGCACGTTCATGTCGGCGAGCGAGCAGTCGGGCGCACTCTCAACCGTATTCGCCCGCGCCTGGGGATTCTCGTCGATATCGAGCGGAATCTCCACGTAGAACGAGGTGCCTACATGGAGCTCACTGGTGACTTCGATGGTACCGCCCATCAGTTCAATAAGCGACTTGACGATTGGCATGCCCATGCCGGTTCCTTGGAACTTGCTGCGCGCATTGTCACCTTCTTGGGCAAACGGTTCATAGATATGCTTTAAAAACTCGGGAGCCATGCCAATGCCGGTATCCGAAACGCTAAAGCAAAAGAGCGCGCGCCCGTCATCGAGCGGCTTGGTCTTTGAACTAAAGGTGACGGAGCCGCCGTGCTTGTTGTACTTAATGCTGTTGTCTAACAGGTTGATTATGATCTGTCGGATATGGGTGGGACTGCCGATCATGTATGGCCCCGTGGCGTACGGCAGACTATTGTCCTGCATGGTGATGCCGTTACTGGACGCGCGGAGCTTGCACAGCACCAGTGTATCGTCACAGAGCTCTTTGAGGTTAAAAGGCGCATGCTCCAGTGTTAGCTTGCGGTCTTCGATTTTGCCCATCTCGAGGATGTCGTTGATCAGCGAGAGCAGGTGATTGGCGGCAACGCGCGCTTTGGCACGGCTCTCGCGGGCGACCTGGATATCGCCTTCCTTCAATTCCTCGATCTCGATAAGGCCCAGGATACCGTTGAGCGGCGTACGGATGTCGTGGCTCATGCGCGTGAGGAATGCCGTCTTAGCGGCGTTGGCAGCATCGGCTTTTTTGCGCTCGGTTCGAGCGCGCACGAGCGCCCAGATGAGCAGGACGATGCCGACCGACAACATACCGATGAGGGTAGCGGCAACGGCGGTGCGGTTGCGATAAAGGAATTGAAGCGTGTTGGATTCCTGGGCCGTGTACGACGTGGATGAGTAATTGCTTGCGGAGAGCGATTCTCCGGCATTGATGATGCCCTTGTTGATGATTCCCAGCAGCTCGGGCTTTCCGCGCGAAATCCAGCACGAGAGCTCACAGGTGTCAGGGAGCTCGACCGTCTTGTAGCTCTCGAGATCATAACGGTCGCCGATGGTTTTTACGCGTGAGCTGGGAGCGACGATGCAATGTGCCGTTCCCTTCCTGAGGGCGTCGAACGCTTCATCGTCGGATTGGTATTCGGTCACGGTCGCTGTGGGGAACAGACTTTCAAGTACATTTTGGTTGATAAACGATGATTTGGTACAGGCGATGTTCTGAAGGTCTTTGTTCAGGTTGCCGCCGGTGTGGATGGCGGTGAGGGACACGGTCCCCAACGATACCGACTGCACAACGCCTGATTGCTCGGCAAACCAGTAATCTCGGTATACCGGTAGCGCAACGTCTATGCTTCCCTTTGACAGGGCCTTTGACATCATCTTGTAGCTATCAAAGGCGACGGTTTTGACCGTAATGCCAAATTTATCGTGCAACGTCGTCGCAAGCGATGCGAGCGAGCCTTCCATTTCGCCGTTTTCGTCTTCGTTGCAATAGGGGAGTTTGCCCGTAATGTAGCCGAGCGTGATGGTGTTGTCATTTGCTTTGAGCCAGGAACGTTCGGGGCTGTTGAGCGATGATGAACCGCTGTTTTGGACCGAGTAGTTAGATTTGACTTCGTCGATATAGCGTGGGTTGACACGGGCGATTGCCGACATGGCGGCATTGATGTCGTCCATCAGGTCGGGGCGGCTTTTGGGGACGGCAAAGTAGTAGTCGCTCGAACCAATGTAGAACATGGGGGAGGCGCTGGGCGACGAAATGGTGTCGTTCATGATGACGGCATCGACCTCGTTGTTTGCGAGCGCGTCAAAGAGGGCGCCGCCAGTGTCGATTTCTTTATAGGTGCAGGTAATGCCTTCGTTGGCGAGCCACTGCTTGCCAACGAAGGTTTGCATAACGCTGGGGTTGCAGCCGATAGTGAGACCCTGGAGTGCTTGAGGGTTACCCTTTGCGAGGTCGTCACGGTCTGGCCTGGCGTAGATGTAGTAGCGCTCGGTGCCCTCGGGGTTCGAGGAAAAGAGCAGCTTTTGGGCGCGTTCCTCGGAGTAGGAGATGTTGGGCATGAGGTCGATCTCGCCTGCCTCGAGCATGTCCATAAGCTCGGCGAAGGTGCCGGAGACATATTCGTACTGCCAGCCGGGCGTATAGTACGACAGGGTCTGGAGGTACTCGTAGCCCCATCCCGAGAGGCGCTCGCCGGGGGTGCCGTCCTGGAAGCCCTCGTTGCTGACGAGCCAGCCGACACGGACCGTCTTGACTTGCTGATCGGAGTCGGCGGCAAAGGCAGGGGCGGGCGCGACGGCGCTCAGTACGGCGAGCGCGGTAAGCGCAACGGCCAAGGCGCGATATATAGCTGAACGAAGGACAGTGGCAGCTCTCACATGCAATCCTAACGAATCGAGACATTACCGCATAAGGATACCAGCTCAGCCTGCCCAGCCGGCAGCAGCACCGCTAAACGGTTCCGCCCGGCAGTTGGGGACAGTCCCTTTCTGCCGGCACAAAAGGAACGTCCCTAACTGTCGGTTGTGGGACAATACCGAGCGAACGTGATTGGGCGTCTGGGAAAAGGGGTCGCGATGAACAAGTTGAGGACGCTTGCCGATGTGCTGCGACAGGCTGGCTTTGCGCGCATCACGGGCCTGTTTCTTATCTTTTACTTGCTGTGCTCGACAGCTGTCTGGCTGTCCGAGCCCACGACCCTCACCTTTGGCGATGGACTTTGGTTTAGCTTTGAGACAGTCTCGACCATCGGCTTTGGCGACATTCCGGCCGAAACACCGGTTGCCCGCGCTATTACCGTCGTCTTGAGCGTTATCAGCATCTTCTACATCGCCATGCTCACGGGCGTGGCGGTGAACTACTGCAATACGCTCATCAAGATGCGCCAAAAGGACACCATGGCGCGCTTTATGGACGATCTTGAGCATTTGGAAGAGCTCGATCGCGACGAGCTTGCCGATCTTTCGCGCCGCGTGCGCGAATATCGGCGTCGCCAACGCTAGAGCGGGCGCCGCGCGTCACGATGAGGGGGACAAATATGAACATCACCGTGTACCTGGGTACCAACACTGGCAATGACCCGGCATTTCTGCCCGCGGTGCAGGGGCTGGGCAACTGGATTGGCGCCAATGGACACGCGCTGGTATACGGCGGGTCCAAATCGGGCCTGATGGGTGCGCTCGCTGATAGCGTGCTCGATGCTGGCGGACACGTGACGGGTGTGGAGCCGAGCTTTTTTATCGAGGCCGAGTTTCAGCACGATGGCATCGACGACCTTATCGTGACGAGTGATATGGCCGAGCGCAAGGCCAAGATGATTGAGCTCGGCGATGCGTTCATCGCCTTTCCCGGTGGGACGGGCACGCTCGAGGAGATTGCCGAGGTCATGTCCGCTGTGTCGTTGGGGCACCTGAGTGCTCCGTGCATCCTGTATAACCTGGACGGTTACTACAACGACCTCAAGGCGCTGCTCGGGCACATGATCGATAAGGGTTTATCGAGCCCGCAGCGCCAGCACGGCATTTACTTTGCCGACGATTTGCGCGAGATTGCCTCGATTATCAACGGATAAGTCTTGAGCCTGCCCCACAATGGCTCCCAATGGTGCCGTTTGCGGCGCAGACGGTTGGCTCGTTCGGGCAACGCTCGCTCTACAATAAAACGTAACTATGTCGACTTTGACCGCGGGAGGACCCGATGGATAACCTTGCCAAACCCACAAACCGCGCGCTGTTTTTAGTTAGCGTTGCCGTGACCGGTGCGTTCGCAGGTGCCGCGGTCTGGCTGTTCTTTTTCGCGATGGAGCACGGCATCGACTATCTATGGACCGAGATTCCGCACGCGCTGGGCGTCGCTTCGCCCGAGCTTGCCAGTGGCCCGTTTGGCTTTCTGCCGTACCCATTTTTTGTCTGCTTGCTGGGCGGTCTGTTAATCGGTCTGTACGAGAAGATGACAGGCACCAAGACCGATGACCTCAACCAGGTGATGGCTAAGGTTAAGCAAGACGGGCGCTACCCGTACGACAACCTGGGCAAGCTTTCGCTCGCGGCGTTGCTGCCGCTGCTGTTTGGCGGAAGCATTGGACCGGAGGCCGGCCTGACCGGCGTTATCGCCGGTCTGTGCAGCTGGGTCGGCGACCGCATGCGTCGCTTTGGCGCCGAGTTTAGGGAGCTCACGCTGCTGGGTACCCAGGCTGCCCTGACGGCGCTCTTTACCGCGCCCGTCTTTGGCTTTGTAGCACCGCTTGCCGGTAGCGCCGACGGCCAGGGCGAAGACGCCGACGATGAGTCCGCGTCCGGCGAGATCACCATCAAGCTGCCCAAGGTGCAAAAGACCGTGGTCTATGGCATCGCGATTGCCGGCGGTCTGGGCACCTACCTGCTGCTTGGCCAGCTTGTGGGCGGCGGCATGGGCATGCCCAGGTTCGAGTCCGCCGAGGTGGGCAACCTGGAACTTGCCTGGCTCATTCCGCTGGCGTTGGTCGGCACCGTTTGCGGCTGGCTGTACTTTGTCTCCGAGCACGCAAGCGAGGCGCTGTCTCATGCAATAGGGGAGCGTCCTGTCGTCAAAGCCATGCTGGCCGGTCTGGCGCTCGCCATCTGCGGCACGGTCCTGCCCTACACCATGTTTGCCGGCGAGACCCAGGCCGACGTGCTCATGGAAGCCTACCTGACCATTCCCGCCGGCGTGCTTATCGCGACCGGTCTTGTCAAAGCCATGCTGACCCCCGCCCTCATCAACCTGGGCTGGCGCGGCGGCCACTTCTTCCCGGTTATCTTCTCGGGCGTAAGCCTGGGCTATGGCCTTGCTATCCTCACCGGCGCAGATCCGGTCTTTTGCGTCGCCGTCTGCACGGCATCGACGATGGGTGCGGTCATGCGCCAGCCGGTCATGGTCGTGGGCCTGCTGCTCATGTGCTTCCCACTCAAAGGTATCGTCTGCATGATCATCGCCGCCGTTATCGCTTCCGGCATTCCGCTGCCCAAGCCGCTGCGCAAGTAGCGCGGTTTTTCACGAGTCAATTCCAGGGGTACGAGATGATCCTGTACTTTAGCGCGACAGGGAACAGCGAGCATGTGGCGCGTCGCATTGCGGCGGCGACAAGCGACAAAGTTATGTCGATTGAGCGCTTTGATGCCGAGATCCTTCACCTTGCTGTGATGGAAGGCCCCTGTCGGCTGGGGTTTGTCGCCCCGGTATACGCCTGGGGCTTGCCGACGCCAATGATCGAGTTTTTGAAGACTGTCGACCTATCGGTTGCTGCCGGCACAAAGGGCGGCGAGCGCCCCTATACGTTCTATGTCTCGACATATGGTTCGACGACCGGGCAATCGGCCAAGTTCGCCCGCGATCTGCTACACGAGCGTGGGCTCGAGTTAGATGCGGCGATGAGCGTCAAGATGCCCGATACCTGGACGCCTGTTTTCGACCTGTCTGACCCTCAAAAGGTTGAGGGTATCAATAGGGCTGCCGAGGCGCAGATTGATGCCGTGATCGAGGCGGTGCGGGCGCGCCGCACGGGCAACATGATGCGCCATCGCGTGCCTCTGTTTGCATCGTGCGCGTATCACGCAATTGGGCTGCCGCGCATGCAACAGACGAGCAAGTTTGCTGTCGATGCCGATCGCTGCATCGGCTGCGGCCTGTGTGCCAAGCGCTGCCCCATGGCGGCGATTGAGATGCGAGACGGCCTTCCCGTCTGGACAAAGCCGGAGTGCGCAGCCTGCCTTCGTTGCCTGCACTGTTGTCCCAAATTTGCCATCTCGCGCGGTAAGCGCACGGCCTTCCACGGCCAGTACAGACATCCCAAGCCAGGTGTGAGGATGTAGCGGCTGCTGGCCGCGCTATTTCCAAATTGCGAGCGCGGCGGTGCCCAGGACGATGAGGGCGAGACCGATGGCGCTGCGTCGTGAGAGTTTTTCGTTGAATGCCAGGCGCGCAAATAGTACCGATACGACAATCGATAGTTTGTCGATCTGCACCACGACACTCACCCGGCCTGCAGCGATGGCATAGTAATAGAGCAGCCACGATGCTCCGGTCGCGATGCCCGATGTTGCGAGAAATGTGAGTTCGCGCCGGTCAGCGTGCGTGACCTGCTCCAGTTTTCCCTTGGCTGCCACGATTGCCCATGCCATAACCAGTACCACACAGGTACGGATTGCCGTGGCCAGGTTGGACTCGACGCCTTCGATGCCAACCTTGGCAAGGATGGACGTGAGCGCCGCGAACACGGCGGCACCGAGGGCGTAAGCGAGCCAGGTCCGGTCTTGCTGCTGCTCGGGTCCGGCGGACTGCTTCTTCTCGATCATTAAAAATGTGCCGAGGGTGATGACAGCGGTTCCCACGAGCTTAACCGCAAGGTTGCTCGTCTCGCCAAAAAGCACGATGGCGATCAGTGCAGCGAGTACGGTGCTCATCTTGTCGACCGGTACGACCTTATTGACGTCTTCGATGCCCAACGCCTTAAAGTAACAGATCCACGAAGCACCGGTAGCGAGTCCCGAGAGGACGAGAAAGAGCCAGGATCTGGGTTCGATGCTGCCAATGGTTCCAATGGATCCAGAAATGCCCGCCATTGCCCAGGCGAAAACGAGCACCACGCAGGTGCGAATGGCCGTCGCGACATCGGAGTCGGTCTGCTTGATGCCGCATTTGGCCAAGATGGATGTGATGCCGGCAAAGAATGCTGACGCAAATGCTGTGACGACCCACGACACGGGTGAAATGCCTCCCCAAAGAACGACCGAGCCAGATTTACGGCGCTCGTCCGATGATACCGTCCCGCCATGAAGCTTTGATATCGCTGTGGTGAGACAGGGGCCATAGTTCGAGAGGGCATTTGGTTAAGGCTCGAATCGAAGGTGAATGGTTTTCCGCGAAGTGAACGAGTAAATCTGGACCCCTGGAACATGCACACTTTTTTCGAACAAAACTGCAGGATTCTTAGACAAAAACCGCAGGAATTGAGTCCTTAAAAATGTCGATGCTACAGGGCACTGTTTTTACTCGTTCACTTCTCGGAAAAGTATTCACCTTCGATATGCTGACGGTGTCTTTTTGGTTGCCAAGAACTAGACGGCCTGCCGTGAAGGGCGGTGGTGACGCTATGCCGCCTCGTTTCATTGAAAAAATAAGCGGGGTACCACCTAAGCTTTTTTAGCCGTCGATTACAGATCGCGTGCTCGATAAACCTTGGTGCTGACGGTGTAGCTGATTGCACATAGCGCGAGGGCAAGTGTGGCGATGCCTGCGCACAGACAGCCAAGGACGGCGGGATCGGGATTTGCCCCGGCAATCGACATGAGCCAGTTGCTGATGGGGTTGGAGGAGCTCAACGTGGCAATGGCAAGGCACCAGAGCAGGGCAAGCAGGCCGACGGATAGGCGCAGCGCCTCCATGTGTCCAAATCGGAAGAACAGCGGCTGTGCCAAAAACACCATCATGAGGGAGATGAGCATCGATGCTGCCGAGGCTATAGCGATCTCAAAGACCGTCTGTCCCGTCGAGGGGATGCCCACGCTGTTGAATAGCGGGATGGAGACGATGCTCAGAAGCGCGGCGGCGCACGTCATGACAGCCGAGAAGACAATAACGCTCAGGTAGCGTGCGCAAATAATGTCTTTGCGCGAGAAGGGCAGCGTTGCCCGATAACGCTCCCAGCCATTTTGATTGTCGAAGCCGGCCAGCGAGCTCATGACCATGATGGGCGACATGGCGCTGACCGCGCAGGCGCCGGCGCTCATGCCGGAATCGCCATCCGACGCGTTGGCAAGGGTCAACACAACGAAGATGAACAGGCTGACGCCCGCGATGCTTGGGATAAGCGTGCGAACGATGGCGAGCTCGGACATAAAGGCGCGTTTCATTTCGAAGCTCCTTTCAGCATGAGGCGAAGATAGTCATCAATGGTTGCCCGATCGCAGGGAATCTCGGGGAAGGCCTCGAGCGTATCGCGACGGTTGGGCACGAGCACGTCCACGCTGTAGGCATGGCGGGCGGCACGGGCGCCTTCGACGCAAGCCATAAGCTCGGCGGCCTGTGCTTGGGTACAGTGGGCGATGCCAGCGCGGTCGGTAATATCCTCGCGCGGCAGGTCAAAAATAATCGAGCCATTATCGATGCAGATGACGCGATCAGCGGCGCGATCGAGGTCGGATGTAATGTGGCTCGAGAGCAGCACGCTGTGCTGGCCGTCGGCGACAAAGGCAAGCAGCTCATCAAGCAGCTCCTCGCGTGCCATGGGATCGAGGCCCGCGGTGGCTTCGTCCAAAACGAGCAGTTTGGCCTTGTGGCTGAGCGCGCAGGCAAGCTGCAGCTTCATGCCCATGCCGCGGGAGAGGTCCTTGACCTTTGCCTTGGGATCGAGGCCAAATCGGTCGATGAGGCTGGAGAAGGTGTCGTGGCTCCAGGTGGGGTATGCCGGGCTTACGAGTGCCTCAACTTCGGTCACCTTGAGTGTGGAAGGGAAGGGGCATGTGTCCAGCACGAGGCCGACACGAGTGCGCAGGCAACGCTGCGTTTCATCGGGCGCGTCGGCGCCACAGCGCTGCCCAAACAGGTGCACCTCGCCGGCATCGAGCTTTATAAGCCCGAGCGCGGCTCGAATCGTCGTGGTTTTGCCGGCGCCGTTTGCGCCCACAAAGCCAACAATCTGGCCGGGTTCCACGGCAAGCGTGACGTCGCGCAGCGAAAAGCGGTCGCTCACACGGCGTGAGATACCTTTGAGTTCTAAAAGGTTTTGCATGGCATAGCCTTTCTTGCAGATGGCTACTGCATAGTTTCGGGGGCTACCAGGTCGAGCATCTCGTGCAGCTTGTCGCGCGTGAGGCCCAGGGTTTCGGCTTGGCTCGCCGCTTTCGCAAGTAGCTCTTCGATATGGCAGAGCTGGTTTTCGCGCAAGAGTTCCTGGTTGCCCTCGGCGACAAAGCAGCCCTTGCCCTGCACGGTGCAGATAAACCCGAGTTGCTCTAGGTCGGCGTAGGCGCGCTTGGTGGTGATGACACTCACGCCAAGATCGCTCGCGAGTGCGCGGATGCTGGGGAGTTTGGCTCCCGCAGCGAGTGTGCCCGAAAGGATCTGAGCTTTGACCTGCGAGGCTATTTGCTCGTAGATGGGCTTGTCGCTCGAATTGGATAGGATGATGTCCACAGCGGCTCCTTAGCTGTTGGGCTACACGTGTATATAACCGGTAAGCACAGTATATATACACTATGCACAGTTACGCAAGAGGCAAATGGGGATTGTCCGTTCGTTCATCCATCTCAATCTGTAACATCTGGAACCGATTTGGACGGCTACCTGTTACAGATTGAGATTTTGCTGGCGGGCCCCACCTGTTTGTCTAAATCTGTAACAACTGGAGAAGATTTTGGCTGGTAGATGTTATAGATCGAGACATTGGCCACCCGTCTACCCTTATATCTCAATCTGTAACAGATGGACCCGTTTTGAGTGGCTAGATGTTACAGATCGAGATCTTTCTGGGACGTCCACCTGTTTGTCTAAATCTGTAACAGGTAGAGGTTCAAAAACCGTCTAGATGTTACAGATCGAGACGAACTGCTGCGGAGTGCCGCCATCGACTGCTACCTAGGCCCCAACTGATGAATTTGTCCTGATAGGTGCCCTGCTGCAGCATTTCGCGGCTACAATAGTGCGGTTACAACGACGTAATGCACTCAATGCAAGAAAGGATCCGCATGGCAAGCCTGTCGGATGAAATCTCGTCGCGCCGCACATTCGCGATCATCAGCCACCCGGACGCCGGTAAGACCACGCTTACCGAGAAGCTGCTGCTCTATACCGGCAGCATCCAGACCGCCGGCTCGGTCAAGGGCAAGAGCTCGGCCAAGCATGCCGTCTCGGACTGGATGGACATCGAGAAGGAGCGCGGTATTTCCGTTACCTCCTCGGTGCTGCAGTTCACCTACAACGGTGCCTGCGTCAACATCCTCGATACCCCCGGCCACCAGGACTTCTCGGAGGATACCTACCGTACCCTTATGGCCGCCGACGCCGCGGTCATGGTCATCGACGGCGCCAAGGGCGTCGAGGCCCAGACCAAAAAGCTCTTTAAGGTCTGTACGCTGCGCCACATTCCCATCTTCACCTTTGTGAACAAGCTCGACCACGAGGCTCGCGATCCGTTTGAGCTCATGGAAGAGATCGAGAACGTCCTGGGCATCAATACGTATCCCATGAACTGGCCGATCGGCAGCGGCCGCAACTTCCGCGGCGTGTTCGACCGTCAGACCCGTCGCGTTATCGCCTTTGAGGGCGACGGTCACGCCAACGCCACCAAGAAGGTCGCCGAGGTCGAGGCCGAGCTGGGCGATCCTTCCATGGACGAGCTCATCGGTGAGGAGAACCATAAGAACCTGATGGACGACATCGAGCTGCTCGATGGCGCTGGCGACGAGCTCGACTTGGATGCCGTGGCCTGCGGCAAGCTGAGCCCGGCGTTCTTTGGCTCGGCGCTTACCAACTTTGGCGTGGAGCCCTTCCTCAAGGAATTCCTGCGTCTTGCCCCGACACCGCGCGCCTATACCGATACGCTCACCAATGAGCCGGTCGATCCCTGCCGCGACGACTTTAGCGGCTTTGTGTTTAAGATCCAGGCCAACATGGACAAGAACCACCGCGACCGCATCGCTTTTGTGCGCATCTGCTCGGGCAAGTTCGAGCGCGGCATGGATGCCTTCCACGTGCAGGGCAACCGCAAGCTCAAGCTTGCCACGGGCACGTCGATGATGGCCGATGACCGCGCCATCGTGGACGAGGCGTACGCGGGCGATATCGTGGGCCTGTTCGATCCGGGTATCTTTAGCATCGGCGACACCGTGTGCTCCGGCAAGCGCCACGTGCAGTATCCGCAGATCCCGACGTTTGCCCCCGAGATGTTCGCTCGCATTACGCAGGTCGACACGCTCAAGCGCAAGCAGTTCGTCAAGGGCATGGAGGAGCTTGCCCAGGAGGGCGCCATCCAGATCTTCCGCGAGCTGGGTGCCGGCATGGAGAGCGTCATTGTGGGCGTGGTCGGCGTACTGCAGTTTGAGGTACTCGAGCGCCGCCTCAAGGCCGAGTACCGTGTTGAGGTCCGTCGCCAGCCGCTGCCCTATACGGACATTCGCTGGATCCAGAACGACCCCGACACCATCGATATCCCGGGCCTTTCGCTCACGCGCGACACGCTGCGCGTCGAGGACATGCGCGGCGGTAAGCTGCTGCTGTTCACGAGCCCGTGGAACGTGGATTGGGCAACCGATCACAACCCCGACCTTATCCTGTCGGAGTTTGGCAACGTAGCGTTTTAACGCATCGGCGCGGTGGCCCTGCGGGGCTGCCGCGCTGTTTGCTTGCCTGATGCCGTGTGAGCGGCTATCATACCCACCGTCGTCTCAAGACCGGGACGTCCGAGCAGTTCGGGTCCGATATCCTGCTCGTTAAACCTAAAACCAAAGGAGTACATAATGATCAAGAAGGTCATGGAGGACTACAAGGTCCTGTTGCGGAGCATTCCCGCGGCAACGGTTTCGCTGTTTTTCGTGAGTGTCATCATGATGAACCTGCTGGCCAACAAAGAGCTCATCAGCCTGCCGTATCTGGCACTCGATTGCGGCTTTGTGGTGAGCTGGGTCTCGTTTTTGTGCCAGGACATGATCTGCAAGCGCTTTGGCGCCAAGGCATCCATCAAAATCTCTATCCTCGCGCTGCTGGTCAACCTGGCCGTGAGCCTGTGCTTTTGGGCATGCTCGCTCACGCCCGGCATGTGGGGCGCCTACTACGACACGGGCATGATCGAGGTCAACACTGCCCTTAACGCCACCATCGGTGGCACCTGGTACGTGGTGCTGGGCTCTTCGCTGGCAATGCTCGTTTCTGCCGTGGTTAACTCCACGCTCAACCAGTCGCTTGGCCGTATGCTCAAAAAGAATAACTTTGCGAGCTTTGCCTTCCGCTCCTATGTGTCCACGGGCGTTGGCCAGTTTATCGACAACCTGGTCTTTGCCATTGTGGTGAGTCACACGTTCTTTGGCTGGACCTGGGTGCAGGTTCTTATGTGCTCGCTGACCGGCGCTGTCGCCGAGCTGCTGTGTGAGGTCTTCCTGAGCCCCGTGGGCTACAAGGTCGTGCGCGGCTGGGAGCGCGAGAATGTGGGTTCCGAGTACCTCGAGCGCCACGCAACCGCCTAAGGAGCAAGTATGCGGGTTTTGATCACGGGCGCTTCGGGCGGTATCGGAGCCGCGTGCGTGCAGCGCTTTTTGGACGAGGGCCACGAGGTCGTGGGCTTTGATCTTTTGCCGGCGGCGATCAAACACGAGCGCTACCGCCATCTGATTGTTGATGTCCGCGAGCCTGACTCGTTTCCAGGTGACCTTGAACCCCAGGTGATCGTGAACGTTGCCGGTACGCAGGATTCGGCCGACGACATCGCCGCCAACCTGTGTGGCACCATCAACGTGACCGAGCGCTATGCCTTTGTGGGGGAGGGGCTTGCCGCCAAGCCGGCGCCGGCTATCAAATCCGTGGTCAATGTGGGGTCGGCGAGTGGGCATACGGGATCGGAGTTTCCCGCCTATGCCGCCAGCAAGGGCGGCGTTATCGCCTACACCAAGAACCTTGCAAACCGTCTGGCGCCGCAGGCCATCGCCAACAGTGTGGACCCGGGTGGCGTTATCACGCCGCTCAACCGTTGCGTGATGGAAGACGAACATCTGTGGAACCAGATTATGGAGCTCACGCCGCTTAGGCGCTGGGCCACTGCCCAAGAGATTGCCGAGTGGATCTACTTTGTGGGCGTGACCAACCGGTTTATGACCGGGCAGAGCCTGCTGATCGATGGCGGCGAGGCCGGCCGCACACAATTTATTTGGCCCGAATAGGAAAAGCGCCCGATGGGAAGCCGTCGGGCGCTATTTTTGATGTATCGGTTTTTAGCCGAGGCAAGTCCAGTTGACGGGGGTCGAGCCGTGCTGTTCGAGTAGCCGATTGGCAGCAGAGAAGGGGCGCGACCCCATAAAGGCAGGGAGTTCTGCCGTGGCACGGTTGGCCGAAAGCGGCGAGGGGTGCGTGGATGCCAGGCAGAACTTGCCGGTTGCCTTGCCCGCACCGATCGCGGCGAGCTTGCCTTCGACCATCTGCTGGGCAAAGCGGCCCCATGCCAAAAAGACTACCGGTTGGGGCAGCTGGCAGCAGCGTTCGATAATGTAGTTGGTGAGCGTGCTCCAGCCCAGCTTGGCGTGCGAGTTCGCGGCATGCTCGCGCACGGTGAGCGTGGTGTTGAGGAGCAGGACGCCCTGCTGTGCCCATGGGGTTAGGTCTCCCGTGGCGGGAATGGGGCAGCCCAGATCGGCTTTGAGTTCCTTATAGATGTTGCGCAGGCTCGGCGGCAACTTGGTTTGCGTCGCGGGGACCGAGAACGACAGCCCCATGGCCTGGTTGGGTCCGTGATAGGGGTCTTGACCCAAGATGACAACCTTGACCTGGTCGGCCGGCGTGTAGGCGAGGGCATTGAGGATGTCGTCTTGTGCCGGGTAGATAGTCTGCTCGGCACGCAAAAGGGCGATGCGCTCGAGCAGCTGGTTCGTAGTGTCACGTATCAGCTGTGGCGCATCGCCCAACCAAGTTGCTATGTTGCGGTCGCGAGTTGCGGTGTCCATGGGGCTCCTTTATGGCAGATACTCTGTTGGCATCTATTGTAAAGGCGCACCGGTTGCCTTTATGCCACGGCTGTATGAAGAGTGGGGTCTACGCGACGTGCTCGGGCGCTCCTGCCATGCGAGCTTGTCCATGTGCGCGGAGGCGCGGAAGCTCGACGGTTGCCACCATGACGCCGGTTAGGATGAGGGCGGCGCCAAAGAAGGCGATGGGGCTCAGGACCTCGCCAACCAGGAAGAACGAAAAGACAGCGGAGCAGACCGGCTCAAGCGAGAAGGCGAAGCCGGTGGTCTCGGCGGGCACGTGGGGCTGCACGAGCGTCTGGGTGATAAAGCCGTAGGCAGAGCAGATGAGTGCGAGCGCGACGACGACCACGATCTCGCTGGGCGTACTGGGAAGTGTGAAACCGCCAAAGACGCATGCGGCGATACCCGAGAACAAGCCGCCGAAGCCCAGCTGCCAAACGCCCAGAGCCAGCGGGTCGATATCTTCGACAAAGCGCTTCGCCACAATGATATGGCCGGCATAGACAAAGGCGGAGAGCAGCATGATGAGCGCGCCTGGGTTCAGGCTGGTGAAGTCGGCGCCCGAGAGCAGCAACATACCGCAGGTGACGATGGCGGTGCCGACGAGCACTTTGCGTTCGGGGGCGCGGCGCAGCAGGGCGGCGTTGGCAAACGGCACGATCACGACCGTCAGGCTCTGCAAAAAGCCGGCAGTGGAGGCAGAAGTGAGGCTAGAGCCCAAGCACATGCAGGTGAGCTCGGTTGCCATAATGGCGCCGATGATGGCGGCACGGACCATAAGGTCGCGGTTGATGCGGAAAGCGCGCTTGTGGAAGAGCAAAAGGCAGGCCACAAAGGCGATGATGCAGCGCAGCGCAACGATGCTCGTGGCGTTCATGCTGTCCATGCCGATCTTCATGAGGGGGTACGAAAAGCCCCATGCGACGGGAACGGAAAATGAGAGCGCGATTGCTTTTTTGCGATCCATGGGACTCCTTTTGTTACAGAACGGTTTCGTAAAAAGGATTCTGCTCCCAGATGTGGATGTAGTAAAGCGAATGTATCTTCAGTATGATTAAGAAATACTAATGTTGGCAGAAAAAGCCCTGGCAAAACGTTTTACAGCTACATCGATGTGGAGGCACGATGGCATCGCGGTATCAGATTGTTTGTATGGTGGTCGATTGCGGCAGCCTGAAACGTGCGGCGGACGAGCTGGGCTATACGCAAAGTGCGGTGAGCCAGGCCGTCAAGGCGCTCGAGCGTGAGCTGGGCACCACGCTTATCGAGCGCGGCAAGCAGGGTGTATCGCTTACGCGCGACGGCAAGCAGTATCTGCCGTACCTGCGCCAGATTGTGACCGCCGAGGCCGAGCTCGAGGGCAAGCGCCAGGAGCTACTGGGGCTCTCCTCGACAGATATTCGCATCGCGACGTTTACCAACGTGAGTCGTACCGTGCTGCCGCGCGTGATCCGCGATTTTGGTGCGCTGCACCCGGGCGTACGCTTCACCCTCAAGCAGGGCGATTACACGCGCAACGCTCAATGGGTGCACGATGGCGTGGTTGATTTTTGTTTTACGGCACGCGGATTTACCGCTGGGCTCGAGAAGCGCGTCGTCTATCACGACGAGTTGGTGGCATTGTTGCCGGCCGCGCATCCGCTGGCGGCAAAGGAAAAGGTGACGCTCGCCGATCTGGCGTCCGAGCCGTTTGTGCTGCTGGATGAGGGCGAACAGAGCCTGGTGCTCGATGCATTTGCGGCGCATGGACTGTCGCCACACGTGACGAGCGAGGTAACCGACGACTACACCATCATGGCGATGGTGGAGGAGGGCCTAGGCGTGAGCATGCTCTACCGCCGTACTGTGGAGGGCATGCGGGCCGATATTCGCGTACGTCCCATCGTGCACGCCCCCTCGCGCGACGTGGTGGCCGCCTGGCGCAGCTGGGACACCATGCCCATCGCCACGAGGCGCTTTATCGACTATATGAGCTCGCATGTTGTCAATTAATGGCTGGTGTGGCGTTGAGTGCGGTGTTTAGCGGGCTGTCGCTTTGGCTTGGGTGGCGCGATAGGTGCGTGCCGGGTGGCAGAGTAGCACCGCCACGACCATAAAGAACGCCGTGGTGCCCAGGCTGATGGGGTAGACCATCATGATGTTCGCAAAGGTGCGGAAGTGCGGGAACACGAAGAACACCCAATAGAAGCGGATGCCGCAGACGCAGATCATGGTGATGAGGGCGGGCGTGAGCGAGATACCAAAGCCGCGCAGGTAGCCTGACATGTTTTCGTAGAACATGCTAAAGGCGTACGCCGGGAAGATTGAGCACACGCGGATATAGCCGATTGAGACGATGTTGGGATCGCTGTTGAACAGCGACAAAATCTCGCGCCCCAGGCCGACAATAACGATAATTGTGGTGAGCGCGACGATACCGCCTTCGACTAGGCAGACCTTGAGCGTCTTGGTGCAGCGGTCGATCTGGCGGGCACCGTGGTTTTGTCCCACAAAGGTGGTGCAAGCCTGGCTAAAGCTGTTGAGCAGGTTGTAGCACACGTACTCCAGGCTCATGGCGGCGCTCGATGCCGCCATGACCTCGGTGCCCAGGCTGTTGATGGCAGACTGGATGATGATGTTGGCGACGGCAAAGACAGCGCTCTGGATGCCGGCGGGCAGGCCGATCTTAACGATGCGCTTGAGGGCGACGGGGTCGATAGCCAAGTCGCGCGGGGTGACACGGACGACGGAGTCGGTCTTGAGCAGGCGGATAAAAAGCGTGGCGGCGCTGACGGTGTAGGCGATGGCGGTGGCGATGGCGACGCCCGCGACACCCCAGTGGAGCACAGGGACAAAGATGAGATCCAGGCCAATGTTGAGGACGGTGGACACGGCAAGCGCCTGCAGCGGCATGCGGGTGATGCCGACGGAGCGGAAGATCGCGGCCTCAAAGTTGTAAAGCAAGATTGAGGGCATGCTGAGCAAAAAGACGCGCAGGTAGAGCGAAGCGAGCGGCATGGTTTCGGCGGGAACGTTGAGCGCGGCGAGCATGGGCTCGGCAAAGATCTCGCCCAGCGCGATGACGACAAAGCCCACGAGCGCCATTAAAATCGAGGTATGGACGGCGCGTTTGACCATGTTCTGATCGTTGCGGCCGATAGCGTTGGCGATGACCACGTTGGAGCCAAGCGACATGCCAATAAACAGGTTGAGCATAAGGCTGGTAAGCGGAACATTGGAGCCGACCGCCGCCATGGCGAGGGTTCCCTGGTCGCCCGAGAAGTTACCGATGATGACCGTGGCGATGAGGTTCGACAGCTGCTCCAAGATGCTCGTGGCGGCCACGGGGAAGGCGAATAGGGGAATATTGCGCCACAGCGAGCCGGTGGTCATGTCAATGTGCTTAGATACGGTGTCAGCCATACGCTCTCAATCTCTAATATGCTCTTTCGTGCCTATTTGCGCAGACGATGATACTCCTAATCGACTAGTCATTGGGGACGTTCTTATAGTCGTTGGGGACGTTCTTAAACGACTAGTCGTTGGGGACACTCTTTGGCACCGACCAAAAGGAGTGTCCCTATGTGACGCAAGAGTGTCCCTTTTGACTAGTCGTTTAAGAACGTCCCCAATGACTAGGTGGGGAAGGCGTGCGACAATGGTGGGTGTTGTGTTGTTCGCGCTAAGGAGTTGCCATGTTGTTGTGTCCCGTTTGCCATGAACCGTTGGTGGATGACGAACGCGGCGCTGCATGCGCGGGCGGACACCGGTTTGACCGTGCTCGCGAGGGCTATCTATATCTGCTGCGCTCGTCCAAGAGCGGCGACTCCATGGGCGATCCCAAGTCGCAGGCACGCAGCCGTCGCGACTTTCTGAACCGCGGTTACTATGCGCCGTTGCGCGATGCGATGGTCGAGCTGGTGCGCGAACGAGCTCAGCGGTGCGCAGCTACGTCGGACAAGCCGCTGGCCTTGCTCGATATTTGCTGCGGCGAGGGCTACTACACCAGCGCCATGGGCGCGGTGCCGGGCGTGGATGCTTACGGTTTCGACCTGGGCAAGGAGATGGTGCGCCTGGCCGCCAAGCGCGGCGACGCGACCTACTTCGTGGCCAACATGAAGGATATCCCCGTGGCCGATGGCGCCTTCGATATGGTGACCGAGCTCTTCGCTCCCTTTAACGAGCGTGAGTTTTCTCGCGTGCTGGCGCCCGAGGGCTCGCTCTACACCGTCGTGCCAGGTGCACGTCATCTGTTTGGGCTCAAGGAGGTGCTCTACGACACGCCGTACCTTAACGATGAGAAGCTGCCGAAGACAACCGAGCTCGAGTTAGTCGGAACGCACCGGGTATCTGCGAATATTACGCTCCAGACGCAGGCCGACATCGAGGCGGTGTTCCAGATGACGCCGTACTACTATCGCACGCGCCCTGCCGACAAAGAGCGCCTGGCAAATTTGGACACCCTTCAAACCGACATCGACTTCATCATCGCCGAGTACCGCCACTAACCTGCCAAAAAAGGGACAGGTTTATTTTGGTAGGTTTTATCTAGGCAAACGCAAAGGGCCGACCGCGGAGATGCGCGATCGGCCCTTTTTAGTTGCTTGGTTGCAACAGAGGTTATGAGAAGCGGGCGCTTACAGGCGGTCCTTGTTCTCGGCCTTAACGGCGTGTGCCTGCTGAACAAAGAACAGGTCGTAGACCACGATGACAAAGGCGATTATATTGACGGAGCTGCCGCCGAGTGCGGGAAGCGTGAGCACGGCTTGGAGGAGCGTGGCTGCCGCGGCAACGATACCGAGCTTAAATGCGCCGTCTACCTGCGAAGGCTTGTTGGCGCCCTTGATACCGGCGACGCCTGCGGCAAGGTCGACGAGGCCCTTAACAATCACCACAACAGCGGCGAGTGTGGCGTTCGATCCGTAAGCGGATCCAAAATTGCCGGTAACAATGCCGGCAATTCCGATGACGAGGCTGGCGATGCCCAGAACAAAATAAATCAGGGCAAGGATTTTGAGTGTCTTGCGAGCAGCGCTCATAGCTGGTCCTTTCGATGCGGGCGCGGAGAATCTGTCGCGCCCAGGTTACGGCACATATCGTGAAGCACATTGTAGTTCAACGGGACGATGCATGCGTTTGAAAGCGTCTCTTGCCTGTACGGTCCAACCTTTCAAAAAGGAAAGCTGGACGTAAGCCAAATCGATGGCAGCCCATGTGCGGCGCTGGGATGATGAGGCCGTAACAAGGAGCTGGTCTCAAGGAGGAGCCATGATGTACGGAACAGGGCAAGTGCGTGAGCCGCGGTCGTTGGGAAGGCGCATGGGCGATTCTGTGATCGCTGCCGTGTGCACGGGATTGATGGCGGTGCTTTGCATTGCGATGCTGTGGGCCATGTCGCATGTGGGACAATAGCGGACGGTTGGGTGCTGGCATAAACGGCGCCCCGCGTATTCGTTTTGCTTGTTAAGGAGTGTCCATGGGCGTCGTCGATCCCTTTTCTGTTGCTCGGGCCGCGGGGCTCGAGCTCGTGCGGAAGTCCGAGGGCCTCACGCTCACCGACGGCGCGATGGAGCTGCGTGCCGATTTTGCCCGCATGCTGCCACGACTCAAGCAAGGCCGTCTGCAGCAAGAGCTGCTGGTAAAGGCTGCGCGCACAAAAGGCATCGAGAGCCCATGGGCGATTGATGCCACGGCAGGCTTTGGCGAGGATTCGCTGCTGTTGGCGGCCGCGGGCTTTACCGTCGATCTGTATGAGCAGGATTGCGTGATCGCGGCGCTCCTCAAGGATGCCTTGGATCGCGCGGCGGATGATCAGGTGCTTGCGGCTGCCGTGGCTCGCATGCGCCTTCATGCGGGCGAGGACAGCATTGCCGGCCTTCGCCATACAGCTGAGCTGATCGGGCAGGGCGAGCTCGCCGCTCCCGACGCGGTGTATCTGGATCCCATGTTTCCCGAGCGCACCAAGAGTGCGGCGGTGAAAAAGAAGTTCCAACTCCTGCACCATTTGGAACAGCCGTGTGCCGATGAGGAATCGCTGGTCGAGGCGGCGCTTGCTGTGCATCCGCGCAAGGTCGTTATCAAGCGGCCGGTGAAGGGCCCGCTGCTTGCCGGAGTTAAGCCGAGCTATCAACTTGCGGGCAAGGCCGTTCGTTACGATGTTTTGGTGCCGCCGCGCCCGTAGCTTGCGCGCGATGGTTGGCGCTCCGTCAGTGCCGTGCCGATGCGAGGCCTATTTCCAAGGATGCGACGTCAGGTGCCAGCCGCCGCAGTATTCGCATTTGTAGCAGGCCAAACCACGCCGCCCGCGGTTTTCGCAGTCGGCCATAACGGCCTCGGCCTCGGCGCGCGTGTCGTAACGGTTTTTGCGTTCGCACGACTTGTAGCGCCAGGCTTCATCGCGCTCGGCGTCCAGGGCGTCGCGGCGCTCATTCTCGCGCGCAAACAGGTCGCTCATATCGCCGCCCGTGGCAGCGCCTAAAAACTCGCTTTTGGCTTTTGACCAAGCGGCTCGCTTTTTGCTCCCCATCTGCTTCGTGCCCCTCTCCAAACGCTGGTATCATTGCCCAATCAAAGTGATACCAATAAACGTGAGGTCGCCGCGTGATGATCAGAAAAACCCTCGATACCGACATTCCCGCCGTCATGGCTATCTATGACGCGGCCCGCGCCTTTATGCGCGCGCATGGCAACGCCACGCAGTGGCCCGAGGGCACGCCTTCTGCCGAGCAGCTGGCAGCCGATATCGCCGCTGGTGGCAGCTATGTGTGCGAAGTCGACGGTCGCGTGGTGGCGACGTTTGCCTTTTTACCGGGTCCGGACGAGTGCTATGACGTAATTGAGGACGGTCAATGGCATAGCGACACTCCGTACGCCGTGCTGCACCGCGTGGCATCCGACGGCACCGTGCACGGTATCGCGGCTGCGATGTTTGCCTTTGCCAAGGAGCGCGCCGATCACCTGCGTATCGACACGCATCAAGACAGCCTGCCCATGCAGGGCGCCATCGCCAAGGCCGGGTTTAAGCGCGCCGGTATCGTATATGTGTCGGACGGTACGCCGCGCGTCGCGTTTGATTGGCTGCGCGAGGCATAAGAGTGGGGATGCGTATCAACAATTCGCGCGAACGAAAATGGCCCTGGGCGGGGTCATTTTCGTTCGCTGTGCTGTTTTGAAAGCCGGCTTTCGCAAGGCGCGAACCTACGAAAATCGCCGCGCGGCAACGCGGGGCGATGAGCTCGGTCGGGGGATAGGGCCCGCTTCGCCCGCCGGCCCGTAAATTGTATCATCCAGTGTGGAACGAGGGTGCCCGTTGCCGCGTGCGATGGGCTTGCAATAAGAGGAGAGCCATGTCGAAGCAAGCGGTCGTTGGAATCTTGGCGCATGTCGATGCCGGCAAGACCACGCTGGCCGAGGCCATGCTGTTTAACGCGGGCCGCATTCGCAAGCGCGGCCGCGTTGACGATGGCGACTCGCATCTGGATACGAACGAGATTGAGCGTGAGCGCGGTATCACGATCTTCTCGTCGCAGGCTGTGCTCGACCATGGTGACACCCACGTTATGCTCGTGGACGCTCCCGGCCATGTCGATTTTTCTGCCGAGGCGGAGCGCACGCTGCGTGCCCTGGACTACGCGATTCTGGTGGTAGGCGCCAACGATGGCGTACAGGGGCACACCGAAACCCTGTGGCGCCTGCTTGCGCGCTATGACATCCCGACGTTCATCTTCATCAACAAGATCGATTTGGAGAATCCCGGCCGCGATGTTTTGCTGGCACAGCTCGGGCAGCGTCTTTCCGAGGGCTGCCTGGATGCCAACGAACTGCTGGCGGGCGGCACCGTTCAGGAGGATGCTGCTGCGTTAGACGAGGCGGCGCTCGAGGAGTTTCTTGAGGCGGGTGAGCTTTCCTCCGCGACGCTGTCGCGCATGGTTGCTGAGCGCAAGCTCTTTCCCTGCTTTGCCGGCTCGGCGCTCAAGGACCAAGGTGTGGACGAGCTGTTGGATGGTATATGCGCGCTGATGCGCGAACAGGCGTGGCTCCCGGAGTTTGCCGCGCGCGTCTATCGTGTCAGCCGCGGGGATCGCGGCGAGCGCTTGGCATGGGTTAAGGTGACCGGCGGCACGCTGCATGCCAAGCAGATGATTGCCGGACGTTCCGGTGCCGAGGCATGGGAGCAGAAGGTCGATCAGGTACGCATCTATAACGGCGAGAAGTATGAGCTTGCCCAAGAAGTTGCTGCTGGCGGTATTTGCGCCGTGACGGGTCTTGCGCACGTTCGCCCGGGGGACGCCCTGGGCGCGGAGCCCGCGGGCGATGCGCCTGTCATTGCGCCGGTCCTCACCTATACGGTGCTTCCGGGCGAACACGATGTCCACGCGGTGTTCAAAGCGCTGACTGAGCTGGCGGACGAAGATCCCATGCTCGGCGTAAGCTGGAATACTCATCTGGAACAGATTCACCTGCAGTTGATGGGCGCCGTGCAACTCGAGGTCGTGCAGCGCGTGCTGGCCGATCGTTTTGGCCTTGCGGTCGAGTTTGAGCCCGGCGGCATTCTCTATAAGGAGACTATTTCGCAGCCGGTCGAGGGCGTGGGCCACTTTGAGCCACTGCGCCACTATGCCGAGGTGCATCTGCGTCTGGAGCCGTTGCCGGCGGGCTCGGGCGTGCAGTTTGGCACCGTGACCTCGACCGACGAGCTCGATCTTAACTGGCAGCGTTTGGCACTCACCAACGCCATGGAGCGCGACCACTTGGGCGTGCTGACCGGCTCGCCCATCACCGATGTGTGCATTACGCTCACGGGCGGCCGCGCGCATGCCAAACACACCGAGGGCGGCGATTTTCGCCAGGCCACGTACCGCGCGATTCGCCAGGGGCTCATGCAGGCGCGTGAGGCCGGCGCGGCGGTGCTGCTGGAGCCGTGGTACCACTTTGAGCTTGAGGTGCCGGGGGAGTGCGTGGGCCGGGCGCTCTCGGATGCCACGCGCATGGGTGCCGAGTACGAGCCACCGACGATGGCGGGCGACCGGGCAAAGCTTGTGGGTCGCGTACCGGCATCCGAGGTGCAGGATTATGCGCTGGAGGTGGCTGCCTACACGAGTGGTCGTGGGCATCTGTATCTAGAGTTCGCCGGCTATGCGGCTTGCCATGATGCCGAGCGCGTCATCGAGGCGGCCGCCTATGAGCCCGAGGCCGATCTGCCCAACACGCCCGACTCGGCCTTTTGCTTTCACGGCGCCGGCTACACGGTCAAATGGTACGACGTGCCCGCCGCGGCGCACGTAAAGATCGACCCCTCCACCTTCCGCCCCTGGCGAGCAGCAGACGCCGAGTTTTTCGGCCACATGTGACAAAGGGACAGTTCCTTTGTCACATGCTATTGGTATAACTCGGTATAAGTTGGTATAACTATTACCAGGGTTTGCCAATCCGAGGAGGCCGACATGAATCCAAATCCCTTTAAGCCCACGGCTGGCAAGCGGCCTCCGATACTCATCGGTCGCGAGTCGGTCATCGAAGATTTCGAGGAAGGGCTCGCTAACGGCGCCGGAGCGCCGGGCAGGCTCATGCTCATTACGGGAAACCGCGGCTGCGGCAAGACAGTTCTCCTGCGGGAGCTGCAACGTCTAGCCAGCGAGCGTGGATGGGCGGTTATCTCCGATTCCGCTTCGCTTGGCTTATGCGACCGCCTGGCCGATGCGCTTCGCTCGAATAAACCCGTTGTGACGTCAATGGAGTTCGGTCCGTCGTTTGGCCGGATGTCGGTCGAGGCGGCGCGAGCAAAGGGTGAAACGTTACGAGGGCTGGTCAACGAGCGCCTCAAGAAGCTCGGTCCAGGCAAGGGCATACTGTTTGCGATTGACGAGGCGCAATCGGCGTCTATCGAGGAACTGGCGGCTCTCGCCGTTCTCTATCAGCAAGTGCTCGGAGATCAGGATGCTACGGGATTGCCCGATAGCGACCAGCGCGGTCTTGCGCTGGTGTTCGCTGGATTGCCCAGTATGGTTGATGACTTGCTCGAAGAGCCGAGCGTGACGTTTTTGCGGCGTGCCCAGCAGCGTACGCTGGGGGCGATATCTTTGCCCAAGGTGCGCGATTCGTATATCCAGACGGTCAAAGACGCTGGTCTTTACGTTGACGCGGAGACGGCGGACCTTGCGGCACGCAAGAGCATGGGGCATCCCTATATGGTTCAGCTGGTGGGATATTACATGTGGCGGGCTGCTGTCCGGCATGGCTCTCAGGTCATTGAAGTGTGCGATGTCGAGGCTGGCTACGCCGATGCCGTCTCCGAGTTCTACGAAGCGGTTGACGCGCCTCTGTATTACGGGCTGCGCAGTCCACAGCGCCTCTTTATCGAGGCCATGGCTGCTGACGAGGGCAAGCCGACGCGCATGGCGGATATCATTGAGCGCTGCGATCGCACTCAGAGCTGGGCGAGTAAATATCGTGCAAGCCTGATTCGCGAGCGTGTCATCGAGGCTGCCGGATACGGCCTCGTCCGGTTTACCGTGCCCATGCTGGGCGCGTACATTAGCGATCGCATTTTATGGCACGAGTAGGGTGATAAAGGTGACAGAACAGAAGATGAGCCCGCAGGCTATCGAAGTGCGTGGAGCGCGTGTACACAACCTCAAGGACATCGATATCGATATTCCGCTGGGAAAGCTCGTGGGTATTGCCGGCGTGTCGGGTTCGGGCAAGAGCTCGCTGGCGCTGGGGGTTCTTTATGCCGAGGGCTCGCGCCGCTATCTGGAGGCGCTCAGCACCTATACCCGCCGTCGTCTGACGCAGGCCGAACATGCCCAGGTGGATGAGGTCTTGCACGTGCCGGCGGCGCTCGCGCTGCACCAGCGTCCGAGCGTGCCGGGCGTGCGCTCGACCTTTGGTACCATGACCGAGCTCAACAACAGCCTGCGTCTGCTCTTTAGCCGTTGCGCCCATCACGTGTGCCCGCATTGCGGGGCGCGTGTGGAACCGAGCCTTAACGTAGCTGCGGGCCTGTCGCTCACGTGTCCGACATGCGGCCGCGAGTTCTACGCGCCGAGTGCCGAGGATTTGGCTTTCAATAGCGGCGGCGCATGCCCCACCTGTGGCGGCACCGGTGTCATGCGCGAGGTGGACGAGGCGAGCCTGGTGCCCGACGAGTCAAAGACCATCAACGAGGGCGCAGTCCTTCCCTGGGGCACGCTCATGTGGGATCTGATGAAGCAGGTGGCAGGCGAGATGGGCGTGCGTACCGACGTGCCGTTTAACCAGCTCACGCCTCAAGAGCGCGACATCGTGTTTCATGGTCCAGCGGTTAAGAAGCACATTCTCTACGTTCCCAAAAACGGTGAGGGCGCCACGCCGCTCGACTTCACCTATTACAACGCCGTCTATACCGTCGAGAATGCGCTCGCCAAGGTCAAGGACGATAAGGGCTTAAAACGCGTTGCGCGCTTTTTGCGCGAGGGAGCATGCCGCGATTGCGGCGGCACGCGTCTCTCCGAGGCTGCGCGCCAGCCCCAAGTGCGCGGTATCAATCTGACACAGGCGGCGGCCATGACGCTGGGCGAGGCGATTGAGTGGGTGCGCGGGGTGCCTGCATCCTTGCCGCCCGAGATGCAGCCCATGGCGACGGATATCTGCGATTCGTTTTTGGGCGCGGCTCGCCGTCTGGTCGACCTGGGTCTCGATTACCTTTCACTCGACCGCGCCGGTGCCACGCTTTCCACGGGTGAGCGCCAGCGTGTGCAGCTCGCCCGCGTGGTGCGCAACCGGTCGACGGGCGTGCTTTATGTGCTGGACGAGCCTTCGATCGGCTTGCATCCCGCCAATGTCGACGGCTTGGTGGGCGTGATGCGCGATTTGGTGGATGACGGCAACACCGTGGTTGTTGTCGACCACGATACGCGCGTACTGGCGGAAGCCGACTATCTGGTCGAGATGGGCCCCGTTGCCGGAGCAGGCGGCGGTAACGTGATCGCTGCAGGCACGGTAGACGAGGTCGAGCAAGCGCGGGACAGCCGCATCGCTTCGTTTTTGCGTGCCGAGCCCAAGCGCTTGCGTTCACAGGTGGCTGACGACGAAATGTTCGACCAGGGCCACATCCGCATGGCGACCGATACCATCCATACCGTCAAACCGCTCGAAGTCGATATCCCGCGCGGCCGCTTGGTCGCGGTGACGGGTGTTTCGGGTTCGGGTAAGACGACGTTGGTGCTCGAGACGCTCATCCCGG
>OLPW01000262.1_pt1 | contig 64444 bp, 60 predicted proteins | sample 1672161 | NCBI WGS metagenome assembly OLPW01 (sample SAMEA3136654, study PRJEB25190) | human gut metagenome
ACGAGGCGGTGTGCCGCGTCGTAGTTCGTTTGCCACGGTAGACGGCGAGCAACCTGTCTCTCTGGCGATGGCTCTGTTTGTGTTGTTATGCATCTCCGGGGATAAGGTGAACACATTTTTTAACGGAAATCTAAAGAACCGTCTCAACGACGATTCTTATCGTGCTAAAGCTGCACTGACAACTCATTCTTGTATTTCGCATAATGCTCGCTAAGCACATAATCTATCACCCAAACCTTTGGGATCATATAGGCATTCCGAATACGAAAGTGTTTGACATGATCTCGGCGTAAAAGACCTATGGCTGTCTTCTCATTGATGCCGCCAAGCATCTCTCTAAATTGCTTTGTATTCACAACGTCCGGGTAATTCTCAAACAGCTTGTTGTAATAATCTCTCTTGCTTGCCAAAGAGCATCCCTCCTGTATTCCTCCAACTGGATGATGCTGATTTGCGTCCATTCAGCAGATAGATATTGTATTGTCAACAACGGATGATTTGGCTTGCTTGGCATGTGGTTTCTTCATCTGCCGCCTTACTAGATTCATAATCTAGTGGTTATTCACGGCGTTTACTTTCCCGATGGATTTCTCCGACATCCCTCCAATATCCCTCCAGCGTGTTTTTTTCGTCTTAAAAATGGCTCTGCTTGATTTGCCCAGATATCGTCGGGCAAATTAACGAATCACAGGTCTAATGTGCCAAATATCGGGCAAAACTGATGGCAGTAGACTCCAATTCCTACTATTTAAAAGCCCCCTGTTTCAAGTGATCGGTAAAACTCAAAATCCGTTGGGCTAATAACCCGTGCGGGTTCGACCCCCGCCACCGGCACCAGCGTCAGAAGGAGCAAACACCGTTCCGTTTCCGCCTTGCGGCGAAAACTGCACTATGTTAGCTCCTTCTTCCTTTTAAACTGCGACCCACTTTGCTGGGCTCGCAGTTTAGTTTTTATGTTTCGCTGCATCTCCATACAGAATCTTAGCGCTGCCGCTCTGCCAGCAGTAGGAGTTTTTCACGCCGTCTATCTTATATGGCTCGCCGTCGCAGCCCATCAGGTCACGGACGTCCTCGTAGAGCAGGTCGTATTTGTTGTCATCGCCTCTTATCGTCTCCCAGACTGCCTTCAGCGTTTCCAGACTCACTTCGCCGGTTGCCGCGGCATTTGACTTGCCATAGCCGGCGGTGGAGACACCGGCTCCGGAACCCGCGGTGTCCGCTCTCTGCGGCTCCTGATCCTCAGGCTGTGCCGTATCCAGATCTTCATATACGCTTGGGTCGGGGTCGCCGAAGCGTACGGACATCTTGGTTACGCTGTCCTCAATCATCGGCTTATACCAATTATTGTAAGACCACGGGCGGCTGTCCGCGTCAACATCCTCCCAAAGCTGGCCCCACGGACGCATCATCATTTTGAATTAGTAGCTGTTCCCGTTGCCGTCATCGAAGTCGCCGGTGATGATTATCATGTTCTAGAAGCCGGAGAGTGCGGGATCGATTATCCAGTCGGCATGTTCAAGCTCCATTTCCTCGAACCAACCGCCCACGGACATGAGCGTGCCGTGCTCGCCGACACCGCAGTCGCTCAGAGATACGTCGACCATGCCGATGCCGCCCATGTTCTGATACTGCTCGTCGTCCCACATCTCCATTGTGCCGGTGTAGTTGCTGTCAATTTCAATGTGCGCCTCGCAGTCCCAATATGCGCCCTCTAGGTCGGTATAACTGCCCTTGCAGCCGTACATGAACCACCAGCCGTACCAGTCACCGTTCCACCAGCTGAGCAGCGGATCGTCATTTGCAGCGGATGCTGCCATGCCGGAACGCTCGACGGAATCCAGCGCAAAGTAGAACGACCCGCCCAACTCCTCATACACCAGACACATGACACCCGATTCCGATTCATAGAAATTGAGCAATTCGCCGACATCCGTGGTAAGCAGCTCGGAAACCTCGTCGTATGTAAACGAGTTCGGCTCCTCGCCGTCAAAGCATATCTCGCCTGTGTAGCCAGTTAGCTTGTCATATTCAATGTCGATATAGCTGTTGTCAATCATGTCAAGCTCCAGAAGCGCAGCGTAGTCGTAGTGCGTACCCGAGAGGTCTATCGCGTACATCGTGTAGTGCCCTGCGAGACGCCCCTCGTCACTCTGCGCGGATTCCAGATTTTTTGCCCAGTCAGGCATTTCTGCACCCGCTTTAAGGTAACGGGTGACAATGTTTTCATCATGGATTTCGAGGATGCCATCCTTCAGAGTTCCAGTAATAGGTACGTCGATACCGAAGATTTTATAGCTGCCGGAGAAACTCTCGCCGTCGAGCTTCCACGTCATTTCAAACGACAGCGTATCGGAGATCGTACCCTTGCCGCCTTTTTTAAGCTCCACATAGCTTTCATCACTTAACGGCGCGGTGAAGCTCGTACCGTCCAAAGAGATGGCAATGCAGGTATATTTGCCGGTGACGTCTGTGCCGCCCTTGCCGCAAGCGGTCAGCCCAAGCAGCATGATCGCCACCATCAGCAGAGCAAACAGCTTTGTCAAATTCTTTTTCATGATTTCCTCCTTAATAATATCTTTTTCAGAGTGTATCCAGCACCGCGGCCAGATACGCAGGGGAGACTGAGGCGTAGATGAAGTTGTCGATCCGACCGTCCTTCTTTGCCTGCAAAACGTTTGCTGCCAGCGCGCGGTCGGCATTTTCATCTACGAGAAGCAGAACCTTGCAGTCGGGGCACTGACGTTTTACTTCATCGCGCAGATGCAGCCGTTCCGCCAGCCGCCACGGCGTGTATCCGGTCACTTCCATGATGAGTGCGTATGCAAGGCTCGATTTGCAGAGCGCCGCAGTCGTGTCCGGCGATTCGGCGCGCTGGATGCAAAAATCCGGATCGCAGCGTTCAAACGCCTGTGATATTGCATCGGCAAACATTGCGCACTGCATATCGAGCACGATCCTTTTCATGGAATCCCTCCTTTCTGAATCACAGCATAGCGAATGACACAAAAAAGCACACTGTCCAAACGGACAGTGTGCTTGGAAAAAATTCATTTAATCCTCAGGGAAATTCGCTGTCAACCGTGCCTCAATGGCGGCAACGGCAAGCTGAAGCTTGTTTTCAAAATTGGTTTTCTGCAGCATGTTGCTGACGTGGAATTTGACAGTGCGCGCGTCTACACCGAGCGTTTCTGCCGTTGCAGCATATGACATGCCCTGCACAAGGCAGCGCAGCACACGCATTTCTGCTGCCGTGAACTCGCTGCTCTTAGCCGTACCGATCTGCGTGACGGGCGGCGCGTCGGGGAAAATGCGCTCTCCCGCAAGTGTACGGCGCACAACGTCCATCAGTCGATCCTGACTGCCGTCCTTATACCAGTGACTATCCGCGCCGATAGCCTTCGCCTGATGCAGCACCTCGGCATCAATGAGCGAGGTAACGATGATGATTTTTATCTGAGGGTGCTCGCGCTTTATCTGTGCCGCCGCGGTAAGCCCGTTTTCGCGGTTTTCCGTCTGCACGTCCATTAGGATCAGGTAGACCTGCTGCTGGCAGCACAGCTCCGTGGTGAGGCTCGCGCCCGAAACCGACGCAGCAAGCACGAAGTTCGGCTCCCTTTCAACATAAATAAACGCAGGCAGAAAGTTTAAGCGTTCTGCCTGCGTTTTTATATACTTGCTTGGAACCAGCATGTTATGCCTGCTCGGATTCAAAATGCTCGGCGACGTCCTTGAGGTACTTGCGTATCGGGAGGTGCTGTGGACATACGCTCTCGCACTGGCCGCAGCCGATGCAGTCGCTGGCCTTGCCGAAGTTCTTGGTGAGATTATAGTAATACTCCCCGTGCGAGCTCCAGCCCTTCTCTGCGGACTCCTGCTTGTCGGCATTGTAGAGCGAGAAGTATTTGGGGATCGCGATATTTATCGGACATCCGTCGGTGCAGTAGGAGCAGCCGGTGCAGGGGACGGTTATAGTACCGTTTATGATGTCAACGGCGGACTTGATGATGGCGCGCTCCTCGTCGTCGAGCGGCTTGAAGTCTTGCATATACGAGGTGTTGTCGAGCATTTGCTGCATATCGCTCATGCCGCTGAGCACCATGAACACCTCAGGACAGCTCGCCGCAAAGCGGATCGCCCAGGACGCATTTGAGGCGGCGGGGGAGTGCTCATGGAACATGGTCTCAACGCGCTCCGGCAGCTTTGCCAGCGTACCGCCCTTGACCGGCTCCATGACGACGACCTTCTTGCCGTGCTTCACCGCGGTCTCGTAGCAGAGGCGCGACTGGACGCCAAGGCTGTCCCAGTCGAGATAGTTCAGTTGGAGCTGCACAAATTCGATCTCCGGCCACTCGGTCAGCACCTTGTCGAGAAAATCGGCGCTGTCATGGAAGGACATCGCAATATGGCGGGTCAGCCCCTTGGCCTTCTTCTCCTTGAGCCACTCATAGCAGTTATACTTCTTGTAGGTTTCGTAGCTGTGGACATTGACGTCGTGCAGAAGATAGTAGTCGAAGTACTCAACGCCGGTCTTGCGCAGCTGCTCGTTGAATATCTTGTCCCTGTCCTCAAAGCTGTGCACATACATGTTGTGCAGCTTTGTCGTCAGAGTGAAGCTGTCGCGCGGGTGCCGGTCAACGACGGCGGCCTTTACGGCGTTCTCGCTTTTGTAATCGCAGTACATCCACGCGGTATCAAAGTAGGTGAAGCCGCGCTCGATGAACACATCGACCATCTTCTTGGTCAGTTCAATATCAATGCTGCCGTCGTCGTCCTTGTTGAGCAGGGGCAGACGCATCATGCCAAAGCCAAGTTTTTTTACGCTCATAGTCATTCTCCTTATACCTTAATTATTTTTGCACTGAATTCGTCGGCAACGCCGCTGAGCCGCCCGAAGTCATATTCCTCGGGGCATTCCACGTCGAAGCACTGAGCCGCGCCGCGGTTTATCACGGCCAGAAATGCGCCGTTTTCCGCGCTCGCGCCGAAGTGATCGACCCCGCCGCGGACATAGCGCAGAACCAGCAGGATGTCGGCGTTATATGCCATGAACACCGCGTCGCCCGTGGAGAGCGCGGGATTCGCGCCGCGCATGTTGGCAAGCTGTGCGTAGAGATCATGCAGCTCCGTTTCGCCCTCGCGGAAGGGGAGCCGGTTGAACGGATCGCCCACGCCGCACATGCCCTGCTCGTCGCCGTAGTAAATGCTAGGCACCCCGGGAATGGCGAACTGCAGCACGGCGCACAGCTTTTCGCGCCTGAGCGCGAGACGCAGAGACTCATCGTCGAAGCGGAGCCTCAGCTGATCCTCACGGCTCATGCCGCGGATGGTCGTGCTCGTAGCAAGCGCGGTTCGTATGCGGTCGGTGTCGTGCGTGCCGAGGAGGTTCATAAGCGAGTAGTACATCGGAGCGGGATAATTCATCTGCTGCGAGATCAGAAAATCGCGCAGAACGAAGGCGTCGATGCGGCGGTGGATGAAATCCAGCGCCGCGGCGCGGAAGGGGTAATTCATAACGGAATCGAGTGAGTAGCCGAGGGCATAATTCCTGCGCCCGCCGTAGCTCTCCTTTATCACCGCGTCCTCCCAGACTTCGCCGAGGACCGGCGCGTCGGGGTCAACGCTCTTTACCGCGGAGCGGATGAGCGCGAGCGTATCGTCCGGAAGCTCGTCGGCAACGTCTAGCCGCCAGCCGGATGCACCGCGCCGCAGCCACGTTTTCACGACGCTGTCCTCTCCGCTGACGACAAAGTCCTGCCATGCGCCGTTGCGCTCGTTGACCTCCGGCAGATCCTTGAAGCCCCACCAGCAGCGGTAGTCGTCCGGAAAATGGCGGAAATCGTACCAGCTGTAATACGGCGATTGCGTGCCCTGGCACGCGCCCGTGTCGGGGTATGCACCATAGCGGTTGAAGTACACGCTGTCCGCTCCGGTGTGCGAGTACACGCCGTCGAGCATTATGCGTATCCCCATGCCGCGCGCCGTCACGCACAGATGCGTGAAGTCCTCATTCGTGCCGAGGATCGGATCAACCTTCAGATAATCAGAGCTGTCGTAGCGGTGGTTGGAGCGCGCCTCAACGATGGGGTTGAGGTACAGGCATGTCACGCCAAGCTCTTTCAGGTACGGCAGTTTGCTCTCGATGCCGCGCAGCGTGCCGCCGTAGAAATCGTCCGGCGAATACGAGGTCTCAAATTTGCGCGGCCAGTAGCGTACAGGCTCGTCAAGACTCTTGTGCAGCTCCGGAGTCTGGCCAAGGCTTTTGTGATACTCTATGCCGCGGCTCGCGGTGTCGTCATCCGAGAACGCAAAGCGGTCGGGGAATATCTGATACATCACGCTGCGGCGGAACCAGGCCGGAGTCTCAAAGTCGCGGCAGAACACCGTCAGGCGGAAGCCGCTGCGGCGCTCGGAATAGAGCCTGCCGTAATATCCGCTCCCGTCCGGACAAAGCCAGCGCTCGCCCTCGTCTGTGTCGAGATGGAAGCAGTACCAGAGTGCGGCGGGGCTTTGCGGCGCGATGTACGCGGAGTACAGCTCTCCGGAGCTTTCCATCGCGTATTCAAGATCCAGATCGTCGCCGTACAGAACGAGTGCGGCACTGTTTATTTTTCCGGACGCTAGACGGAAGCTTAGCCGAAGCTCCTCGCCGCTCCTGACGGCGCCGACGGGGCAGCGGAACCGGATGCTCCGCGCGTCGTGCACTGCCGTGAGCTGCTTTGAGCTGACGTCGCGCAGCACCGAGACGATATGCGCCGTGCGCGGCTGGTACGGCAGCAGCTCCTTCTCGTCGGCATCCGCCATGCGGCAGTCTTCACAGCACTCCGCGCAAATCTCAAGCGCGGCTTCGAGCTTCATCCCGCAGTCGTCCATCAGCAGCCGCATCAGCTCCGCCGATGCAAACGGGCCTTTCTGCACCGGCAGACACTCGCGCAGACGCTCCAACGGCAGACCGCGCTCAACACAGTCCCGCGCCGCAGCATATACCGTCGCCGCTGCGTTGAAATACTCGCGCATAGCCGCCGGACAGGATGCCGACTCAAGCTCCGCGCATAGCTCTGCGTCGCCGCCTATGGCGCGCCAGACTCCGTCTACCCGCCTTGCCGTAACGCTCCGGCGACTGCTGTAGCGGATGGCAAGGCTGTAATCCTCACTCCAGCATTCGGTGTATGTGCCGCCGAAGTATATCTCAAATGTTTTTTCGTTTTCTGTCTCTCTTACAGCATCCATATATAAAGCTTTGCGTACTCCTGTGCAGAAATTTCGAAGCCGAAATCGGCCTTCATCGCGTGGTCGATAAGCCCGCGCATAACGTCCTTGTTGTTCCAGCAGCTGAGAGCGAGACGTATCGCGTCGCGCAGCTCCCACGCGTCGTAGTTTGCAAACGAGAAGCCGTTGCCCTCGCCGGTGAAGCGGTTATAGGGCGTCACGGTGTCGCGCAGGCCGCCGGTCTCGCGCACTATCGGCAGGGAGCCGTAGCGCATGGCTATCATCTGGCTCAGGCCGCACGGCTCAAAGCGCGAGGGCATGAGGAAAAAGTCGCTCGCCGCGTAGACAAGATGGCTCAGCTCCTCGCTGTACCCGATGTACGCGCACAGCCGCCCCTTGTAGCGGTATTCCGCCGCGCGCATGAAGTTTTCAAAACGCTCGTCGCCGCTGCCGAGGAGCATGAACTGAATGTCCTCATGCTGCATGATATCGTCAAGTATGCAGGCAACAAGATCGAAGCCTTTCTGCTCGGTCATGCGCGTGACCATCGCGACAAGCGGCATATCCGGGCGCTGCTCAAGTCCCATCCGTTCCTGCAGTGCCGCCTTGCAGACGGCCTTGCCCTTCAGGTGCCCGCGGTCATATGTCGCGGGGAGGAGCTTGTCGGCGTGAGGGTTAAACACCTTCTTGTCGATGCCGTTTATGATGCCGGAAAGCTCGTGACTGCGGGCGTTAAGGATGCCCTCAAGCCCCTCGGCGTAATACGGCATTTTTATCTCCGAGGCGTAGCTGGGGCTGACGGTGTTTATGCGGTCGGCAAAAACGCATCCGGCCTTGAGAAAGTCCGCACAGCCGTTGAGCTCCATGAATTCCGGCGTATAGTAGCGGCTGTCGACGTTCAGCAGATCCTGCACGTAGTCGAAGCCGAACTTGCCCTGAAACGCGATGTTATGTATCGTCAGCAGAAATTTGAGTCCCGCCTGCATACCGCCCTGATACTGCGTCTTTGCCAGCATCGGCAGCATCGCGGTGTGCCAGTCGTTGCAGTGCAGTACCTGCGGAGTGAAATCGAGGTTCGGGATGCAGTCGAGCACGGCGCGGCAGAAGAACGCGTACTGTTCGCCCTCGGCCTGACCGCCGCGGTATATTTTATCGCCGAAGTACTGCTCGTTGTCGATGAGATATATCGTCACGCCGTCAAGCTCTAGCTTCTCGACGCCGACATATGCCTGACGCCAGCCGAGCGAGCAGTAAAAGTCGAACATGTGCTCCACGCGGTCGGCGTATTTATCCTTGATGACGCGGTGATACGGCGTTATGACGCGCGCGTCGATGCCGAGCTTTGCAAGCGATTTTGGCAGCGTGCCGACGACGTCGGCAAGCCCGCCGGTCTTGCTCAGCGGTGCGCACTCTGCCGACGCCAGCAGTACATTCGGCAGCGCGGTGAGGTTCTTTTCACGCAGTATTTCACGAAACTCTTTTTTCATGGCGTACTTCCTTTCGTAATTTTCTAGATTAGACCCAAACAGGCTCTTTCAACTTATCCAGTAAACGTCTTTCCCAACGCAGCAAATCATTTACCGCAGTTATAACTTGTGAACGAGCAGTCATCATAACATCGTCAGAATCGTCGATTCTGTATTTTTTACTATATATACGCTTATACTTGAACTGGAGACGTTTCTTATCGTTTGGCTTTTCCAAATCGATGATTTCCTGCATTACAGCCATCTGCGAATCTGGAACGTTGACCCCGCCTAATTCAAAGCATGCTGATAACCCGTTTTCATCACGTAATAGCCAGAATTTGTATAGAGTGCAATCTCCCCAAGAACCCCTATCTTGCTGTGATTCATCAAGAGGGGGTATTACTTCGTCCATTTCTTTCGTATAAAACCTGATAAATGATCCAACGTTCTTATCGTTATAGATTATTCGACCTTCCTCCGCAAACTCTCGAAGGACGTCTTTTATTACGGACGTTATCTGTACTTTGTTATCGACCCTATATTCATATATAATGTCAAGCGCCTTTTTGTGTTTTGTATAGATCTTATTACAAATATCGGCAAGTTGTTGATCGTCCACGATATCCCTCCTTATAGTTGCAATATAATTGTTAATGAGAAGTTCTATGTCCGGTGACATCTCGGCTTTGTCGTGTGTTTTTTCAAGTACTTCAACTATATTTGTATATGTCAGCACTGCCCAATTCTCTTCGTCACTGGGCAATTCTCCTTCGGGCGTAAGAAAAATACATATTCTCTCATATTCTGGGTACGCACGTTCAAGGATATTTCTATAACGATTAAGCTGGTCACTATGCTCATGAGAACCAACCTTATTCTCGAAGGCTATTACGACTTTTTCCTCATCCGACAAAAGCATGATGTCAATATTGTTCCACTCGCGGTAAACCGTAAAGGAGTGAAAATCCAGCAGCAAAAGTCTGAAGACATCGTATTTGCCGCTGTCATCTTCTTCGACAAGTGTCTGCATTATTTCTCGGATAAACATATCACCCAGACCGTGGTTCTCGTTTGCATCTAACAGCCACGCAAGCACATTACTATGCCGAATTTCCGTGCGGGATATTTTGAGAACGTCAAAAATGTTGAATTTAGCGACCCAAGGAATAAGCTCGTCAAGGCAATCTATATCAAGCAGAAAATCTTGCAGTGCTTTTTCATTTTCTGCATTCAACGACATGGCATCGTGCAGCACAATACTCACCCCTCAAATTATTTCTTCCTCGGTTTAAATTCATAGTATACACAGCTCATCGGCGGGAGAACTATGCGCGCCGAATGCTGCATATCGAGAAACGGCTCCCTGCGCGTCCGCACAGCGCCGGGGTTCTTCACTCCGCTGCCGCCGAAGCGCTCGTCATCGCTGTTGAGTATCTCTTTAAGCGTACCGGCCATGGGCAGACCGATCTGAAAATCGTCGTACCGCACGGGGGTGAAGTTGCAGGCGCAGACAAGATACGCGCCCTTTTCCGCGTCCGGCTCCATGCGCATGAACGCAACGGAGCTGCGCTCGCGGTCGTCGACGTTCAGCCACTTGAAGCCGTCCCAGCCGTGGTCGCGGCCATACATCGCGGGAGTGGCGGTGTATATCCTGTTGAGCGCGCGGTAATACTGCCGCAGCTGCTCATGGCGCGGATAGTCAAGCAGCAGCCAGTCAAGCCCCTGCCGCCAGTTCCACTCGATGAACTGCCCGAACTCGCCGCCCATGAATATCAGCTTCTTGCCCGGATGGGCGAACTGATAGCCGTACAACGCGCGCAGCGAGCTGAACTTCTGGTCGTAGTCGCCGAACATCTTGTCTATCATCGACTTCTTGCAGTGCACTACCTCGTCGTGTGAGTAGGCGAGCACGTAGTTTTCGGAGAACGCGTACATCATAGAGAAGGTGAGCTTGTCGTGATGATGACTGCGGTAGAGCGGATCCATGGACATGTAGTCGAGCGTATCGTGCATGAAGCCCATGTCCCATTTGAAGCAGAAGCCCAGTCCGCCGTCCTCCGGAGGGGCGCTTATCTTCGGGAATGCGGTCGATTCCTCGGCTATCGTCACGGCGCCGGGGTAATTTACGAGCACCGTGGAATTCAGCTTCTGCAGGAATGCGACTGCGTCGAGGTTTATATTCCCGCCGTTTCGGTTCGGCGTAAACTCGCCGGGGCGGCGGCCGTAGTCGAGATACAGCATCGAGCTTACCGCGTCTACACGGATGCCGTCTATGTGATATTCCTCGAAGAATTTGCAGGCCGACGAAACGAGGAAGCTCTGCACCTGATCCGACGCATAGTCGAACACCAGAGTTCCCCATTCGGGGTGCTCCGCCATGCGGCGCTCCTTGCACTCAAAGAGGGGAGTGCCGTCAAAATTGGCAAGCCCGTGCTCGTCCTTCGGGAAATGCGCGGGCACCCAGTCCATGATGACGCCGATGCCGGTGTGGTGCAGCTTGTCCACAAGGTATTTGAAATCGTCCGGATTGCCGTAGCGCGAGGTCGGGGCGTAATACCCCGTGACCTGATAGCCCCAGCTCCCATCGTAGGGGTACTCCGTGATGGGCATAAGCTCCACGTGCGTAAAGCCCATGTGCTTGCAGTAGACGGCGAGAGAATCGGCAAGCTCGCGGTAGGCGGGCTTCTTGCCGCTCAGCTCCCGCCATGAGCCGGGGTGCAGCTCGTATATGCTCATCGGCTCGCGCATGAAATCGCGCGCGGCGCGGCGGCTCATATAGCTCTCGTCCGTCCATTTATAGCTCCCGCCTTTCCAGACCCTGGAGGCGGTGTTTTCTCCGTGCTCGCTCCACGCGGCAAAGGGGTCGGACTTCAGTATCTCATGCCCGTCGGCGCCGGTGACGCAGAATTTATAGAGAACTCCGTCGGAAAGCCCCTCGACAAAGCAGACCCATACTCCGCCGTCGATGCACTCCATCGGAGTCGCGGCGCGATCCCACGAGTTGAAATCGCCGACGAGACTGACCCGCTGCGCATTCGGCGCCCAGACGACAAAGCGGTGCGCCCCAAGCTCCGGAATATAGCGGCAGCCGAAACACAGCCACGCCTTGCGCGCGCTGCCGGTATTGAAAAGATACACGTCCTCATCAGGTATGAATTTTTTCTCTCTGTCGTTCATGTCAGCTCTCCTCCGTTGAAGGTCTCTTCCTATCTTTTTATTATAACTTGCTTTCGTCGTAATTCCAAGTAAAAATTGTCGGGTCGTGAAAACTGTTATAATGATACAACAGATTGTAAAATATGACGAATAAAATTTGAACGCAAAATCATCAAATCTTCCTGAAATTTGAACATGAAATGATTTTACTGCACAATTTTTGACATAACATAAAATATGTATAAAATCACGGCATGCAGAAATACGAAAAATTTGTTGATTATGCCTATATGCGGCGCTAATTATCTTAACATTTCAGCGTTTTAACTGAAATTCGTCAAAATGCAAAATTTTGATGCCGACCGGCCTTGAAAAAAGATGATTTATAGGCTAAAATACACAAACACAAGACAAAATAGCCGGTACACATTTCATTACACAGGAGAGAACTCAAAATGGACAAGATAATATGGTTGACTCCGCTCTTCGCGGCGGTTGCACTTCTCTTCGCACTTTATAAGGCGCGCTATGTCAGCAAGTGCGATGCGGGAAACAGCCGGATGCAGGAGATCGCAGCCGCTATTGCCGAAGGCGCAAGTGCCTTCCTTCGCGCCGAATATAAAATACTTGCGATATTTATCGTAGTTTTGTTTGTGCTGATCACTATATTCATAGACTTCGGCACCGCCGTCTGCTTCGTCATCGGAGCATGCTTCTCGATACTTGCGGGCTTTTTCGGAATGCGCGTTGCCACCAAGGCGAACGTCCGCACCGCCAACGCCGCTCTCACCAGCGGCATGAACAAGGCGCTCAGCGTCGCGTTCTCCGGCGGCTCCGTCATGGGCATGTGCGTTGTAGGTCTCGGCCTGCTCGGATGCAGCCTTATCTACATAATCACCGGCAACTACAACATCCTCTTCGGCTTCTCCCTCGGCGCATCTTCCATCGCGCTGTTCGCCCGTGTCGGCGGCGGCATATACACCAAGGCTGCCGACGTCGGCGCCGACCTCGTCGGCAAGGTCGAAGCCGGTATCCCCGAGGACGACCCCCGCAACCCCGCCGTCATCGCCGATAACGTCGGTGACAACGTTGGTGACGTCGCCGGTATGGGCGCTGACCTCTTCGAGTCCTATGTCGGCGCGCTTGTCTCCGCGCTCACGCTGGGCGTCTCCGTTCAGGGACTGTTCACCGGAGCCGGTGCGATCTTTCCGCTGATAATCGCGGCTGTCGGCATTCTCGGTTCCGTTATCGCCACCTTCTTTGTCCGCGGCAAGGATGACTCCAACCCCCACAAGGCTCTCAAGATGGGCTCCTACGTTTCCGCCGTTATCGTCGCGGTGCTGTCCGTCGTACTCAGCTACAGCTTCTTCAGCAAGATATACTACGCTCTTGCGATAATTGCCGGCCTCATCGTCGGCCTCGTCATCGGCTTCGTCACCGAGGTCTACACCTCCGACGATTATAAATCCGTCAAACGCATCGCTGCCCAGTCCGAGACCGGCTCCGCCACCACCATCATCTCCGGCGTCGCCGTCGGCATGATGAGCACCTGGGTCCCCATTGTTCTGATATCTGTCGGTATCTACGTCTCCTACGCCGTCACCGGCGACCTCTACGGCATCGCGCTCGCCGCCGTAGGTATGCTCGCCACCACCGGCATCACTGTCGCGGTCGATGCTTACGGCCCCATCGCAGACAACTCCGGCGGCATCGCCGAGATGAGCGGCCTTGATCCTCATGTCCGTGAGATAACCGACAAGCTCGACGCCGTCGGCAACACCACCGCCGCAATGGGCAAGGGCTTCGCCATCGGCTCCGCAGCGCTCACCGCGCTCGCACTCTTTGTCTCCTACGCCACCGAGGTCAAGCTCGACGCTATTGACCTGCTCGACCCCAATGTCGTTATCGGCCTGCTCATAGGCGGTATGCTCCCGTTCGCGTTCTCTGCGCTGACCATGGATTCCGTTTCCAAGGCCGCGTATAAGATGATCGAAGAGGTTCGCCGCCAGTTCCGCGAGATCCCCGGCATCCTCAAGGGTGAGGCAAAGCCCGATTACAGCTCCTGTGTCTCCATCTCTACCCGCGCCGCGCTGCACGAGATGATCGTCCCCGGCGTCATGGCCGTTGTCGTACCTCTTCTGGTCGGCATCCTGCTCGGCCCCGCCGCTCTCGGCGGCCTGCTCGCAGGCTCTCTGGTCACCGGCGTTCTGCTGGCTATCTACATGTCCAACGCCGGCGGCGCTTGGGACAACGCCAAGAAGTACATCGAAGGCGGACACAATGGCGGCAAGGGCTCCGATGCGCATAAGGCCGCCGTCGTCGGCGACACCGTGGGCGACCCGTTCAAGGATACCTCCGGCCCGTCCATCAACATCCTCATCAAGCTGATGACCGTTGTCTCGCTTGTTTTCGCTCCGCTCTTTATACAGATCGGCGGACTTCTCTGATAATTGACACCCTACCTTATCCCTTTCCTTAGCGCAGCGCCCCGAATTTATTCGGGGCGCATTTTTTTCGCGGCGGGGTGCGGCGAATTATTTGACGCTGCGCGGCATAGGCTTATGCGGAGGACAGGCGTAATTCTTAAGTTATATTAATTTGAAAAATCGCGGCCTGAGACACTTGCTTTATTGTCGAGATTTCATTATAATGTATAGGCTTTATTTGTTGGTTGAGGTTAGAAAATGAAAAAGATTTTTGTAAACGTTGGATTACTGACGATATTGCTGGTAGTTTTCTGGTTTACGCTGCTGGCCAGAGTGTCGCAGCCGGAGTACAACCCCACGGTGAACGTGCCGGATGACGTGACGCCGCCCGTGGAGCAGAGCGCGGAGCCTGAAGCAACCCCGACGCCGACTCCTACCCCGACGCCGGAACCCACTCCGGAGTATTTCACCCTGTCCTTCATCGGCGACTGCACCCTTGCGCCGCACCAGAATACGCAGGATTACTTCAATAAGGTGGGGGATGACTACGCTTATCCCTTCGCAAATACCGTTCAGTACTTCGCCGACGATGAATATACCTTTGCAAACCTTGAATGCACTTTCTCTGACAGAAGCCTGTCTCCGGTCGGATACCCCACGTTTTATTTCCGCGCGCCCACGTCGTATGTAAACATCCTGCTTGAGGGCGGGGTCGATTTCGTCACGACGGCGAACAACCACCTCAGCGACTTCGGTGATAAGGGCGTTGAGGATACATATGCAACGCTGGATAACGCCGGCCTGCCCTACGGCAAGGTCGGTCAGGCGCAGGTAGTCACGACTAAGAATGGCATAAAGATCGGCATCTACTGCGGCTTCAATATTAACGACGGTTACTTTGTCCCGACAACGGATGAATGTGTGAATGCGATAAATCAGATGAAAGCCGACGGCGCAGAGTATATCGTCATGGCTTTCCACTGGGGTAAGGAGCTGTATTATAAGCCGACTCAGAAGATGATAGACCTCGCGCAGGCCTGCATCGACGCGGGAGCCGATCTCATCTATGGCACGCATCCGCATGTCCTCGGGCCGATCGTCGAGTATAACGGCGGCATAATCATGTACAGTGTCGGCAACTGGAGCTTCGGCGGAAACACCCAGCCCACGGATCAGGACACCGCGATTATTCAGGTTACGATCAAGCGTGACGTTGACGGCAGCATCACGACCGAGGGCTATGATGCCATACCGTGCTGCGTCAGTTCGAACATGAGCGGCGGCGTCGGATATAACGACTATAAGCCGACCCCGTATCCGGAGGACAACGAGGGCTACAAGCGCGTACTGAGCAAGCTGGATATGAATTCCGGCTGGGAGAACGCAAACAAGGATTACAGCGCGTGGTACAGTGCCTGGGGCTGATATAATAATTTGAAAAATCGGGCGTACTGCGAAAGTACGCCCGATTTTTTGCCAGTCAAAACCATCCGGCTCAGCCGGATGGTTGTCCGATATATATCGACGAGAAGGTCTCTATGTGGCCGTCATGGCGTGTGCCTGGGGGATTGTCCGGAATATAATAGTCATAGCACAGGCGGACACCCTCGACGTAAAGCTCGGTGAGAGCATAGGTCTCCGAATATGTCACCGTGGGCGTCTCGCCCTGAAGTGCGGAGCTGCCATGCTGCCACGCGAGCCGCGTCCGCGTGATATAATATTTGCCGCCGCGGAAGTGCAGCGTGTGGCAAAGGAAGCCAGCGTCAGGGCACAGCTCGTATATTGCAATATCCGCGTCGCGGCCCTCGTCAACGGCGGCGAAAAAGTCATTGAGCAGCGCCGGATTCGTCATATCAATGCTGCAATTGAGCGCCAACGCGCAGCAGCCAAGCTCGCCGAGCCGCGCGGCCAGCGGAGCGATCTCGTCCTGAGTGAGATTCAGCCCGCTGCCGGAGAAGAGCTTAAGATAAAGCTCCTTGTATCCGCCCGCGGTTTTATACGCCTGCTCCACCGCTGCGGATGAGAGCGACGCGAACAGCTCGGTTTCTTCGGAAATGCTGTCCGCCGGTGCACCGGCTTGAGCGGGGGTGGCATTGACATTCGTGTCAGCCTGCGGCTCAGTCTGCTTCGCATCGGATCTGACGCCGACGAGCACATTGGCCGCGAGCAGTATCGCGGCAGCGCACACAAGAACAATTATGCAGAGCGGAAGTATTCGTTTCATGGTATCAACCTCTTGAGACCTGCAAACGGTTTACATAACAACCATATATCCGCACCGAGCACAGCTTATCCGGAGGCACTTTGATAAAAACATTGACTCTTTGCCGCCGCAGTGTTACGCTTTATCCAAAGATTGGAGGGCAACGAATGCGGATATATAGGAAATGGGTCGGCAGACAGCCCGCAAAAGCAGGGGAGATGTATCTGCTGGAGTGCTCGCAGGAGGAGCAGTTCACGCAGATGTTCCCGCTGATAGGCCAGCAGGCGCTCCACGCCACCAGCGGGCGCGATGTGATATACAGGCTTTACCTCATATGCGAGGACGGGCGGAGAATTCTGCCTGTCGATAAGCCGTCGGTGATGATGGGCGCGTTCAACGGCGGAAAGTCCCCGCTTGCCGACTGCGGGATCATCACGGCGGAGCGCATTGAGGAGCTTGTGAAAACCGATGAGCTGCTGCCGTCGGTCGAGGCGAGCGTGTATCTTGCCGAGAGCTGACGGACTTATATAAGGCTGCTCAGCTCGTCAACGGTGCAGATCTTTGCCCCGATGCGCGCCATATCCTCAAGATTTGCACGCTGCACCTCGTCGGTCACGGACGATGTGCAGTCCGAAAGGACGACGACGTTATAGTCGAGCGAAAGCGCGTCGTAGCAGCTGCTGCGGATGCAGTTCGGCGTGGTTGTTCCGGCGAGGATCACAGTATCCACGCCCAGCCTGCGCAGTATCAGGTCTACCTGCGTATGAAAAAACGCGGAGAAGCGCGGCTTGACTATGCAGTAGTCCTGCGGCAGAACGATGAATTCCGGCGGAAAAGCGTCGGATATTTCGGGAGCGCACTCCTCGGAAAGCGGCTTGCCGCCCTTGAACCAGACATCGTAGCGGCATTTTTCAACGTCGCTGCCGTCCGCTCTGTAATGACGCGTGGCATATACCACGGGGACGCTAGCCGCGTGGCAGAGGTCTATCGCTCTGGCGCATGCGGGGACTGTGGCCGCGGCAGAGGGGATGCAGATGGGCGAGGCAGGGGAGATGAAGCCGCCCTGCATATCGATCATTATCAATGCGTATTTTTTCATGACTGTTCCTTTCAAATTTTTGTTTTATACTATAATCGCACAGATAGAAAAATATTTCAATTGTCAAAAACGACGAAGCATATGCTTCGTCGTTTTCGTGTGATTACAGCTTTACGTCGCGTTTCTGCTTGTTATAGAGTTTATTCAGCAGCGGGCGGACAACATAGAACAAAAGCTTGTTATCGAGATTGAACCAGTAAATCAGCATGGACACGGGAATGAGAGACAGCAAGGCAATGATAAGCTTTTTGAATTTCATAATTACCACCCTTCGTAATCGTCGAGATCGAGCAGACTTGCGTCGATCGGCTCTTCCTGCATAACGGCGGTCATGTAGTCGCTGAACTGCTTGCGCATAGAGCTGCGGCTTATGGTGCGGTGGTCGAACATATCGTTCTGCACCCAGACGAGATGTGCGCCGCGCTCCTTGGCCTGATCGTTCACAACGCCCGCGAGACCCATTGCGCCCTTGCAGGTGATGTCGTCATAGACGAGTATCATGTCGCAGTTGAATTTCTCAGCCTCATCCCAGAACTCAAGCAGATGCTTGTAGCCGCCGGTAAGGTGGCGGCGCATGACGCCGCGCTCGTAGTTGTGCGCAATGCCGATAAGCGCCTGATCGACGTTGTCCTCGGACATTATGACGTTGCCGGAGAACATGTCCATCTGCGCCACGACCAGTACGCCCCAGCAGTTGTACGCCCAAGTGTTGAAATCAACATAGTAGCAGCCGGGGCCGCCCCATGTTATCATGCGATGGCGCGCGTTCGGGAAGCTGACGACCTTGTCGCGGTAGGCTTTCTCGGCAATTTTCAGCGCCTTTTTCGCGGCCTTGTCGATATACGGCATACTGCCGCCGGAGAAGGTGAAATAGAATGCGTGGAACAGCGGGGAGATGACGTTTGCGTAGGGCGTATACGGGGTCTTGATGTACTCCCACGCCTCAAACTCATTGCGTACTTCGGCGTTGTGCTTCTTCATTATCTCGAAGAACGCCTTCTCGTCGAACTTCTCGCCGGTATTCTGTTCGATGAAGCGGATGACCTCTTTCATCTGGGCGAGGGCATATTTATCTGTTGCCGCGTCCTCCCAGCGCATCGGGATACCCGCAACCATGGAGGGGATTGTGACGCGGCGCTCGATGAGCTGGCTATTCATGGTCGAGGAGTCGCAGGGCATATTGTTCGTGACGAGGCACGCGCCGATCTGGGGGTAATCGTCGTTGATCGCAACACCGGCGGCGTTCGCGCTGAGACGGCAGGAGTCGGCAGGCAGACCAGCGTTTTCCATGACGTCCATGTAAAACGGTGCCAGACTCTGATCCATGTATGTGCCGAGGAGCCCCTGAAGCACTTCGAGCGGCAGAGCCTTGAGATTCGGGAAACCGGCGATTATCTCGGGGCACATTGTCTGCTCAAGCATGACGAACTTGTCTGCAAATTTCGTGTCGCCGAAGCGGCGGTCGCCCTTCATGCTGTCGGCGATCATCTGCGTTGCGCCTTTCATGATGGCGTGCATCTGCGTGTGTGATACGCGCAGAGCGGGGCCGCGCATACCGGCCATGCATTTGTCCACCATGTTCAGGCTGCCGAGGTAGGAGCCGAGCCAGCGGTACTCAAGCATACCGCGCATGATGCGCACCGGAGACTTTGCGACGAACTGCACCAGCAGCCCGAGGTTCACGACCCACTGCGTGTAGTCATAGAATGTATCCTTGAGGCCGCGCCACTCGCGGTGCTTTGCGATGCCGCTGCCCTTGATGAAACGCTTTCCGTCGTTTGCCATCACTGCTTACCTCCCTGAATTTTCTTGATCTCGATGCTCTCGACAAAGGCCTGGAACCGAGTGCGGAGCTGACCGGCGGATGCCATGGTGTACTCCTTCTCGACGCCGATGCACGGAATGTGCTCCTTCTCGACCATGTCGTGTACGCCCATGACGCGCTCATAGCTCCAGAATTCACAGAACTTCATCTGGAGGTACAGCACGCCGTCGGCGTGATAATCGTTTACGAGCTGCTTGAGATAACGGCGGCGCTGCTCCTGCTTCTCCTTGTTCATGAAGCGGGGGCACTCGCTGGTGCTGAGGTAGTGGCGGGCGACGGCGGTCAGCGCGCTCTCGCCGTCGCGGATGATTATCTCCTCGCGGCCGGGGAGGGAGCCGTAGCAGTAACGGTCGGCGACGACGTATGCGCCGCAGTCCTCAAGAAGCTTCGTGAAGGCCGGATCATCGACCTCGGAGCCGGTAACGACGATACGTGCCCTGTACGCGGGCTTGGGGTCAGGCTCGCGGGTCTTTATCTCCCCCAGAGTCTCGCGGAGCATGTCTTTCACAAGATACTGCGGGCAGCATTCGCTGACAAGCTGTATCACATGGAACTCATAGCTCGTTATCGGCGGGTTTTCAAGCTTGCGGAATTCGCCGATCTCGGTGATGATGCGGCATATCTCGTTGTGCTCGTCTATCGCCTGCCGGAGGGCGGCCTCGGAGACGTCGATGCCGTAGACCTCGCTGAGTGGCTGGAGTATGTATTTGCGCAGCTGCTCCTCATAATGCTCATAGGCCGCGGGCGTAGTGACGAAGGGGACGTCCATCATGCTCATGAAAAACTGGGGGTTCACAGGCTTCACGAGGCCGAGAATGTCGAAATATTCGTGCGCGCGGTGCATCATCTGGCAGGTCTCGGAGGACATCATCGCGGAGAGAAAGTTGTATCCACCCTCGATGCTGCGCTCAAGGATGCTGCGGGTGAAGGGACATGTCTTGTTGGTCATGTAGTAGGTGCCGATGTCGGTGCTGCCGGTTCCGGGGGCGCGCAGGCGCACGGAGAAGCAGCCGGGCAGGTTCAGCAGGACTTCGGGGACAAAATAGCAGGTGTAGCCCAGCGCCTTTTTGCCGTCCGCCGCGGCCTGTTTGACAAGCTCGTTGTTCGCGTCGGCAAGGAGACTCTCAAAATATATGAGGTGCTTTAAATCTTTCATATTTCCCTCCCAAATCTATTCACCGTGAATAATCACGGCTTGGATGATATCATATTGCCGGTTTTGTGTCAATTTGAAATGGACTGATATTCTTGACAAACCGAGCCATTGACGGCATAATGTTACTGTGATTCACAGTGAATAATCACAGACGGGAGGGCACCGTGCATGGCCTTTGAGAAAATAAGCATACCGTCGCCGAAGGAGTATTTCTTTGACGAGATAAAATCCAAAATCCTCCTTGGCGAGCTTCGCTCCGGCGAGAAGCTGCCGAGCGAACGGTTGCTGGCCGAGCAGACGGGCGTGAACCAGTCGGCGCTGCATCTTGCGATAAAGGAGCTTGAGCGGGCGGGATTTGTCGAGATAATTCCGCGGCACGGGACTTATGTCGCCGACTTTGCCGCGAATGGAAATTACGACACGCTGCATGAGATACTGCGCACCGGCGGGAGACACCTGACGCGCGAGCGCATCGTCTCGCTGGTCGAGACGCGTAACGCCATCGAGGGCGGCGCACTCATCCGCCTTGCGAAGGAGCATACGCCCGCGGATATAGCGAAGCTGCGCGAGTATATCGCCACATTCCGGACGATGCGCGGCAAGGATCTGACGGCGGCGGAGCTTGGCCGCATGACCAAGGGCTTTCATTATCTCATCTGCCGCCTGAGCGGTAACGAGGTGTTCATCCTGCTGATGAATTCGTTCACCGAGATATCGCAGGATCTGTGGACCTACTGCGCCGGATACTGGGGCATAGATGAGCTGATAGAGCAGAGTGAGCACATAACGGAGCTTGTCGAGCAGGGGAGAGGCTTAGAGGCACAGGTGTATATAACGGACAAGTTTGACCAATACGTCAGAGAGTGCGGTGTAAACGGCGCGGAATAAAAAATAAGCTCCCGTAAAAACGGGAGCTTAAAAATTATATATGAGTTACAGATTGTGTACTCTCAGGGCGCGGATCGCGTTGAGAACGGCTATTATCATAACGCCGACATCTGCGAATATCGCGGCCCACATGTTGGCCATACCGAGAGCGACGAGCAGCAGGCAGCCGAATTTGACGGCCAGCGCGAAGCCGATGTTCTCATATACTATGCGGATGCACTTGCGGGATATTTTGATCGCCTTTGCGATCTGGAGCGGATCGTCGTCCATGAGCACAACGTCGGCAGCCTCGATAGCGGCGTCGGAGCCCATGGCGCCCATCGCAATGCCGATGTCCGCGCGGCTGAGAACAGGAGCGTCGTTGATGCCGTCACCGACGAAGGCGAGTTTAGCGCTGCCGCTGTTGGCTGCGAGCAGCCCTTCGACTTTTTCGACCTTGCCGGCCGGAAGCAGTTCGCTGTACACCTCGTCAACGCCGAGCTCGGCTGCGACGGAGTCGGCGACCTTCTTCATGTCACCGGTGAGCATAACGGTCTTCTCAACGCCCGCGCGCTTCAGGTTCGCAATGGCCTGCTTGGAGTGCGGCTTGACGATATCGGAAATGACGATGTGGCCGGCGTACTTGCCGTCGAGCGCAATGTGGATTATTGTACCGATGCTGTGGCAGCTCTGGTAGGGGATGTTCAGCTGCTCCATGAGCTTGTCGTTGCCGGCGGCGACCTGAACTCCATCTACCTTGGCGATAACGCCGTGACCGCTGATCTCTTCAATATCAGTGACGCGGCTGCGGTCAATCTCCTTGCCGTAGGCGCGCTGGAGACTCTTGCTGATAGGATGTGAGGAGGCGCACTCGGCGAGAGCTGCGTACTCAAGCAGCTTTTCCAGCTCGATGGGGGTGTGATGCACGGCGCTGACCTCGAATACGCCCTGGGTCAGCGTGCCGGTTTTGTCAAACACAACAGTCTTGACCTGAGACAAAGTCTCAAGATAGTTGGAGCCTTTGATGAGGACACCTTCCTTGCTCGCGCCGCCGATGCCGGCGAAGAAGCTGAGCGGGATGCTGATGACGAGCGCGCAGGGGCAGCTGACAACGAGGAAGGACAGCGCACGGTATATCCACTGTTCCCACTGTGCGTCAAGTCCGGTGATGAGACGGACTACCGGCGGCAGCACCGCGAGGGCGAGCGCGCTGTAACAAACGGCGGGGGTATATACGCGGGCGAACTTCGAGATGAACGCCTCGGAGCGGGACTTGCGGGAGCTGGAGTTTTCGACAAGCTCAAGTATCTTGGAGACGGTGGACTCGCCGAACTCCTTGGTGGTTTTGACTTTCAGAACGCCGGTCATGTTTATGCAGCCGCTTATAATATCGTCGCCGGGCTTGGCGTCGCGCGGGAGGCTTTCACCGGTCAGTGCGCTGGTGTTGAGCGAGGAGCTGCCTTCAACGATGACACCGTCGATAGGAACCTTTTCGCCTGGCTGCACAACGATGATGCTGCCGACAGCGACCTCATCGGGATCGACCTTTTCAAGCTTGCCGTCGCGCTCAATGTTGGCATAATCGGGGCGGATGTCCATGAGCGCGCTGATGTTCTTGCGGCTCTTGCCGACGGCGTAGCTCTGGAACAGCTCGCCTATCTGGTAAAACAGCATAACGGCGATAGCCTCGTTGTAGTCGCCGCTGCGCTCATATATCGCCAGCGCAAACGCGCCGACCGTGGCGACGGCCATCAGGAAGTTCTCGTCGAATACGCGGCGGTTGAGTATGCCCTTGCCGGCCTTTCGGAGTATATCGTAGCCGATGATGATGTATACGACCAGATACAGCGCCAGACGAAGCAGGCCGGTGACGGGGATGAAGCGCAGTGCGATGAGCATTACGGCCGCAATGATGATGCGTGTCAGCATCTTTTTCTGCTTCTTGGACATTACGGAGCATCTCCTTTATAATTAAACGTTCATTTAATCGTTTGGCCGGTCAATGCGCCCACCCGCAGGAGCGGATGGGCGCTTCCGGTAAAATCAAAGCTCGATCTCGCAGTCAGACTCGACCTTCTTGCAGGCCTTGAGCACTTCTTTCATGACTGCCTTTGCATCCTGGCCTTCTTCAAACTCCACTGTCATCTTCTGGGTCATGAAGTTTACGACCGCGGAGGCGACACCGGGGGTCTTCTTGGCGGCTTCCTCCATAAGATTTGCGCAGTTGGCGCAGTCCACTTCAATACTGTAAGTCTTTTTCATTGAGAATGTTCTCCTTTCTGCGTGGCGTGCAAATCATTTCATGATTAAGCACTTGTTTAATCATCATGGCCGTAGTATAATATGCGCGAAAAGGAAAGTCAATCCCTTCGGTAAACTCATGTCCAAAGGGGCAAAAAGCGTTTCCGAACGGGCGAAAACGGAGGAGTAAGCATGGCGAAGACCGAACTGCCGCATCATCACGGCGAAGAAAAAATGAACACGGCGGAGATACGTGAAGTGCTTGAGCGCGTGGATAATTTCCAGACCATAGCGGATGTGTTCCGCCAGCTGGGCGATACGACGCGCGTGCGGATATTCTGGCTGCTGTGCCACTGCGACGAGTGCGTCGTGAATATCGCGGTAATGCTGGATATGTCAAGCCCTGCCGTATCTCATCACCTGCGCACACTGCGCGACAGCGGCCTGATTGTCAGCCGCCGCGAGGGCAAGGAAGTGTATTATCACGCGGCGGACAGCGCGCAGAGCCGCCTGCTGCATGAGATGATAGAGCAGGTCATGGACATCGCGTGCCCGGAGTGGCGCGAGGAGGCGGAGTGATGCTCGCGGCGGAAATTTTTTCGGGCGTGCGGGCATACTTCCTCTTGCTGCCGGATGACGCGATGCCGGAGTATGCCGCGGGAGAGCTTGCTGTGCTGTACTGCCGCGCGGAGCGCGTCGGCTGGAAAACGGCGGCGGGCAGCAGCGTGAATCTTGGGGCGGGCGATTTCTGCGTCTGCCCCGGAGAACTGCTGGCCGATGCGGAGTTCTATTTCCCGAACGACCGCTGTGAGCTGTTGCGCATAGAGCTGGCGGACGGCGCGGAGCCGGAGCTGATCGCGGATTCCGGCGTGACACCGAAGCTGCTGAAAGACAGGCTCTGCGGCGCGGGCTGCTTCCCGCATACGGGCAACGAGCAGACCGAGAACATTTTCTCCGCGTTTTATGATCAGCCGGAGGAACTGCGGGACGCCTATCTCAGAGTCAAGACTCTGGAGCTGCTGCTGTATCTGGCGAAGCTGAAACCCTCCGGACGCAACCAGATGACACAGTATCAGGCAGAGCAGGTGCGCGTGATCCGCGAGATACACGATCTGCTCGCGTCGAACATGGAGCGCCGCTTCACGATCGAGGAGTTGTCGCACAAGTATCTGATGAACTCGACGACGCTCAAGGCCGTGTTCAAGTCCGTCTACGGAGAATCGATCGCGGCGCATATGAAGGAGCACCGGATGAAGAAGGCGGCGGCGCTGCTGCACGAGTCCGACATGAGCATAGCGGAGATCGGGCGGCTCGTGGGTTATGAGAGCCAGAGCAAGTTCACGGCCGCGTTCAAGGAATCCTACGGCTGTCTGCCGAAGGAATACAGAAAGAAAGCGTAAAAAATCCCTCGCCAGGCGGCGAGGGATTTTTGCGCTTATTTTATTTATCAGTCCATTTCCAGTTAGCAACTTCGGGGAGGTCTACGCCGTACTCAGCGATGTACTGAGCATGCTCGACGAGCTTATCCTTCATCTGCTGGACGAGGTACGCGCCGCGGTTGCCAAGTTGCGGGAGATTATAGACCGCAGACATGACGAGGTTGAAGCGATCCAGTCTGTTAAGGACTCTCATGTCGAAGGGCGTGGTGATGGTGCCCTCTTCGATGTAGCCGCGGACGTGGATGTTCTTGTTGTGGCGTCTGTAAGTCAGCTCATGGATGAGGCTGGGATAGCCGTGGAAGGCGAAGATGATGGGCTTGTCGGTGGTGAAGATCATGTCGTAATCTCTCTGCGACAGGCCGTGCGGGTGCTGCTCCTCGCTCTGGAGACGCATCAGGTCAACGACGTTGACAACGCGGATGCGCAGTTCGGGGAACGCGCTGCGCAGGATGGTGACGGCGGCCAGGGTCTCAAGCGTCGGCGTGTCGCCGCAGCAGGCCATGACGATGTCAGGCTCCTGACCCTCGTCGGTGGATGCCCACTGCCAGATGCCGATGCCCTGAGTGCAGTGCTTTACGGCCTGCTCCATAGTCAGCCACTGGGGACGCGGATGTTTGGAAGCGACGATGACGTTCACGTAGTTGCGGGAGCGGATGCAGTGGTCAAAGCAGCTCAGCAGGCAGTTTGCATCCGGCGGCAGGTACAGGCGGACAACGTCGGCCTTCTTGTTGGCGACGTGGTCGAGGAAGCCGGGGTCCTGATGCGTGAAGCCGTTGTGATCCTGCTGCCAGACGTTGGAGGCGAGGACGTAGTTGAGAGACGCGATCTTCTGGCGCCAGGGGAGCTGGTTGCAGACCTTGAGCCACTTTGCGTGCTGCGAGAACATGGAGTCAACTATGCGGATGAACGCCTCATAGCTGTTGAAGAAGCCGTGGCGGCCGGTGAGCAGGTAGCCCTCGAGCATACCCTCGCACACGTGCTCGGAGAGCATGGAGTCCATGACTCTGCCGTCGGGGGCGAGATGATCGTCGGTGTCGTAGGCTTCGCCGTTCCAGACACGGTCGGTTTCCTCAAATACCGCGTTCAGTCGGTTGGAGTTAGTCTCGTCGGGGCCGAAGGAGCGGAAGTTGCGCTCCTTGTCGTTGAGCTTGTAGATATCGCGCACGAAGTCGCCGAGTACGGACATATCCTGCGCCTCGACGCTGCCGGGGAAGGGAATATCCACGCCGTACTCGCGGAAGTCGGGCATGCGCAGATCCTTCAGCAGCAGACCGCCGTTCGCATGGGGATTCGCGCCCATGCGGCGGGTGCCCTTGGGCGGGAAGTCGAGCAGCTCCTGCACGGGAGTGCCGTTCTCGTCGAACAGCTCTTCGGGATGATAGGAATGCAGCCACTGCTCGATCTGGCGGATATGCTCGGGGGAATCGGGCTGAATGGGAACCTGGTGCGCGCGCCAGTAGTTTTCGACCTTCAGGCCGTCAACATATGCCGGACCTGTCCAGCCCTTCGGGCTGCGGAAAACGATCATCGGCCAGCGGGGGCGGTTCATGTTGCCGTTCTCTCTTGCGTCCTTCTGATAGGCGAGGATCTTCTCGATGCACTCATCAAGAGTGTCCGCCATGAGGCGGTGCATCTCGGCGGGGGCGCTGCCCTCGACAAAGTGCGGCTCCCAGCCGCAGCCGCGGAAGAAGTCCTCAAGCTCTTCATGCGAAATGCGCGCGAAGAGGGTGGGGTTTGCAATCTTGTAGCCGTTGAGGTGGAGTATCGGCAGCACGGCGCCGTCAGTCTTGGCGTTGACGAATTTGTTAAGCTGCCAGGAAGTTGCGAGCGGGCCGGTCTCTGCTTCGCCGTCGCCGACGACGCAGGCTGCGATGAGGTCTGGGTTATCGGTCACGGCACCGAAGGAGTGGGCGAGGGAGTAGCCCAGCTCGCCGCCCTCGTTGATGGAACCCGGGGTCTCGGGCGCAACATGGGAGGGGATGCCGCCAGGGAAAGAGAACTGCTTGAAGAGCTTCTGCATGCCTTCCTTGTCGCGGGAGATGTTGGGGTAAACCTCCTGATAGCTGCCGTCCAGCCAATCCTGAGCGACCATGGCGTTTCCGCCGTGGCCGGGGCCGGAGATATATATCATATCAAGGTCATATTTTTTGATAACTCGGTTGAGGTGAGCGTAGATAAAGTTCTGACCGGGCACGGTGCCCCAGTGGCCGACGATCTTTTTCTTGATGCTCTCTTCGGTGAGCGGTTTCTGCAGCAGAGGATCGTCAAGCAGATAAAGCTGGCAGGCGGAGAGATAATTGGCCGCGCGCCAATATGCGTCCAGCGTGGCCAGCTCCTGCTCGGTTGCCGGGCAACGGGATTCAATGTCCATGTTATGACCTCCTGAATTTTTATTTTGGATGTCTGCCATCCACGGCTTCATATTAGCAGGAATACATGCTGCGTTCAAGATGGACAGTTTCGGCATTTTTAACAATTTTTACGTCTGAAAATGAATTTTGTGCATCTTGACGACCAAAAATCCGATGGAATATTCCTGCACGCTGCCGTATTCTTACAAAAAATATAGCCAAAGGAATGATGCCCATCATACCTTCGGCTATACATTTATCTGTCAATTTCTATACTGCCGCCGTTTGTGAGATCGCGTCCGTCGAGCAGTATCAGCTTTTCGGACAGCAGCCGCGCAAATCCGCTTATTATCGCGGACGCCGCGATAAGCTCGTCCGTATTCTGCACGGCAAGCTCCGTGCGGTCTTCGTGATTCAGCAGGACAGCACCGGCCATGCGCACCTGATCCACAAAGTATCCCGCAGTCACCTGATGGCGCTGGGAATAACGTTCATAGCGCGCCCTCAGCTCTTCATAGGACAAGCCCATCGGGATCAGCTTCTGCACCATCGCAATGCTGAGACTCTGCTTGAGTGTGCATATCATGATAAGATACGCGATGTGCTGACGGTAATATTTCTTCTTTATCGGCTCCGGCATGACGCGCGTGCGGACGTAGTTATTTATTGTAGCGGCGGTGATTATCTGTTCCTCCTTCAGCTCCGGAGGCATATAATCAAGATACTGCTTGAGCAGCTGCACCGTCTGCTCCATGTACAGGCCAAAATCCGGAATGTCGTCCCATGCGGGGAGGCGGAAGCGCTCAAGATATTTTTCCCAGCGGCGCAGCTTTCCGGCTATAAGTGCTTTGTCGTATCCCATGTATCCATAGCTCCCTTATCGATGTATGTTGTCATTATAGCATAAAATTCACGGATTGTAAATAATCTCGTGCTGGCATCTACTTGACTTAATGTTGAGGATATGTTAATCTAATGATGCTCATTAGATGACAAGGAGAAAAATATTATGTATATCATAATGACAGATACATCTGCGAATCTTGAACCGGCTGACTTAAAAAAGTGGGAGATTGAAGATCTGCCGCTGACCTACATGGTGGACGGCAAGTCGCCGCTCGATTCCGGAGACGCTGCATTTGACGGCCCCGCGTTCTACGCGGCGATGCGCGGCGGCGCGAAGGTAGTCACCTCGCAGGTCACGCCGCAGACATATATTGACGCGATGACCCCGTTCCTGAAAGAAGGAAAGGACGTGCTGTTTATCGGCATGTCGTCAGGTATAAGCGGCTCGTACAACTCCGCGCAGATAGCCGCAAATCAGCTGCGCGAGGAGTTCCCCGCCTGCAAGATATACACCATAGATACGCTCAGCGCCTCGCTCGGCGAGGGGCTGCTGGTCGTCAAGGCGGCGGAGAACCGCCGCAGCGGCATGAGCATCGAGGAAAACGCGGCAGAGATAGATAAGCTGCGCCATAATATGTGCCAGGTGTTCACGGTCGATGATCTTAAATACCTGCGTGGGACTGGACGGCTTTCGAGCATCAAGGCCGCGGTCGCGTCCGTGCTGAACATAAAGCCGCTTCTCAAGGGCGACACTGAGGGCAAGATCGTCTGCTTTGAAAAGACCCGCGGCAGAAATAACGCCATCAAGGCGCTGGCGCAGCAGTATGACGAGATGGTGCGTGAGCCGTATAATCAGTGCATCGGCATCGCTCACGCTGACTGCACCGAGGATGCCGAGCAGCTGATAGAGCTGCTCAACCGCAACAATCCACCGCACGAGATCATGCTGGTCTGCTATGAACCTGTTACCGGCTCGCACGTCGGACCCGGCACGCTCGCGCTCTTCTTCCTCGGCAGCGACGAGTTCAGAAGCAAATAAAAAGAGATAATAAAACCGCCATGCATCTTCAAAACTGCATGGCGATTTTTTATGATAATCTGCTTCGCTTGCCGTCGGCGGGCGGGATGTACCCGTAGGCGATGTTGGGATTGATCTTTTGCAGTTCCGCGTGGATGCGGTCAACGTCCTCTTCTTTGTTGAAGATGAGGTTTGCAAACTCCTTGCCGTCGTGTACAAGAATGAGACGGTAGTAGTAATAAGCGGGGCTGTCGTCCGGCTGACACTCGCTTATGCGGGTGAAGGTACGGTCAATGTAATCGTACGGGACGTAGTACTTGACGCCGAGGTCGCGGTAATACATGCACAGCTTGCCGAGACGGACGCGGCCTATCGGCTCCGCTGCGTTATAATCGTCAATATGCTCCTGATCGCTTATGCGCCTTTTGTCAACGCCTTTGAATTTCAGCCTGCCGAACAATGCGCTCCACCGCCTTTTTTCTGAAAAATATTTTTTTCATAGAATTTTTCGGGCAGCTTGCGGGAGAGAATGGTGCCGAGAACACCGGCGATGATGCCGACGATGACGCCGGCCAGTACATCGGACGGGAAGTGAACGACGAGGTATATGCGGGCAAGCCCCATAAGTATCGCAAAGATGTACGCCGTCCAGCTCACACGCCTATCGCCGACCATGAATACGGCGGTCATCGTTGCGAAGGCGGCGGTGGTGTGACCGGAGGGGAAGCTCTTGTCGCTCTCAACGTTCTGCCCGACCAGCAGCCAGAACTGGTAGAAAATGCTGCTATCGTCCGCATACGGGCGCGGCCTCGCTATGAGCACCTTAAGGATGCAGTTCGTGAATATTGCCCCGATGGCGACGCCGAAGAGCATGGCCGTACCGAAACGGCGGGTCTTTTTGAACAGCATCAGCGCGATGGACAGCAGGACGAGGATGATGCCGTCATGGCCAAGGAACGAGATGAACTCGAAAAACGGCGTGAAGAAATCGCCTGCCCAGAGATAGAGATTATGTACTGCGGTAGTTATGCTCTGGTCAAAGCCCGCGAACACGGTGTTGATCCAGAGCGCAGCTGCGGAAGCTTGCATGAAAACAGTCCTTTCAGTTTTTATTGACTGCTGCTATCATACCACACGGATAAACAAGCGTCCACTTAAAATTTGCATAATTGCCCGTTTTATACACAAAATACCTGTGGATTGGAGGTATGACCATGAAACGATTCATTGCATCCGCGGCGGCGCTGTTAATGCTTCTGACAGGGCTGATCGCACTTGAACCCAAGGCTGAGGCTGCGGGCAGCGCGCCGGTCGCGGCAAACCTAGAGCTTACGACATACCGCGGCGTTTCCGTCGGCGGGCAGCTGGCGGCGTACGATCCGGACGGCGGCGAGCTGACCTTCGAGATAACCACGCCGCCGGTGAAGGGTACTATCGAGCTTTCCGACGGCGGCAGCTTCATCTATACTCCCGCCGGGGGAAAGAAGGGGCGCGACTATTTCGGGTATAATGCGATAGACTCCGAGGGCAACCGTTCGCAGGAGGCAACCGCGATAATCCGCATCGAGAAGCAGAAAAAGAGCATCGAATACGCGGACATGTCCGGACGTGCGGAGGAATACGCCGCCCTGCGCCTCGCGGAAACGGGCGTGTTTACCGGCGAGAAGCTGGGGGAGCGGTACTGCTTTTACCCTGAGCGGGAGTTGAGCCGCGGCGAATTTCTGAGTATGTGTATGCTCGCGGCGGGGGAGGACGCGTTCCCGAGCGTGCTGTCCACCGGCTTCGTCGACGATGCGTCCATCCCGGCGTGGATGAAGGGCTATGTGACGACCGCTGTGATGTGCGGCGTGATAGACACCGCGGCGGAGAACGAGAATTTCTCTGCGCAGGAGACGATATCCGGCGGGGACGCGGCGCTGATACTGAACGCCGCGATGGCGTATCAGGACGTGTCATATATAAAGCTGAACGCTGAAATGGATGAGGAGCTGGCTCAGGCCTGCGCGAATCTCATTGCCTACGGCGTAGTGGAGAAAAATTTCCTCCCCGGCGAAAAAATGACGCGCGCCGAGGCCGCCGTACTTCTCACGGCAGCGCTGGACGGCGCGGCGTAATATGACGAATATAATTTATGCGGGATGTTCTCATCCCGCATTTTTGCTATTGATTGAATTAATTTTCGCGTTTTATGCCGTGCATGAAGCCGTCGAGCGCGGCGGTATGTATGTCCCCGGCAATAATTTTCCCGTCAATAATATATATGGTAATTATAACGCTCTCGCCGCAGTCGGGGTAATTCGTCAGCAGGTAGCTGTACTGCTCGCAGCGCTTCCCGCAGTATGCCTCCATGTCGAAGCCCTGCTCCCGCTGCATGCGGTTATACTCCGCCATTATCCCGTCAAAGCTTTCGGGAATAGTGATGCTGTGGAACTCCTCCGTGGAGGTATCTATCTCCCAGCCCAGATTTTTCAGGAACTTTTCGCGGTCTGCCAACGTCGTAAAATTTGTGCGGCTGTCGATCCGCCACTTGACGAATATGAGCGCCAGAAGCAAAAAAGCCGCTCCGGCGACTATGAGCAGCGCTTTTTTGCGTGTAAAGACTGAACTTTTTGTGAACATCTCCATCACCTCGCTTATATGCTATTCAAAAAGAGCGCGGTGTATGTTATAATGCGGGGCATATGATTTTTGAATTTCGGGAGGATGCTATGCCTCTGATGCGATTGGATAAGTTCCTGTCGGAGCTTGGCGTGGCCTCGCGCAAGGAACTGCGGCAGATAATAAAGAGCGGGCGCGTGCTGGTAAACGGCGCGGCGGTCAACGCTCCTGAATATAAGCTCGACCCGGAGCGGGACACGGTAGTCCTTGACGGCGAAACGCTCAGCTATGTGAAGTTTCGCTATTTCATGCTTGATAAGCCGTCCGGCGTCCTCAGCGCTACTGAGGACAGGCGGCAGAAAACGGTTCTCGACCTGCTTCCGCCGGAACTGCAGGCGCTGGAGCTGTTCCCGGTAGGCCGCCTTGATAAGGATACGAGCGGGCTTTTGCTGCTTACAAATGACGGAGATTTTGCTCATCGCGTTATTTCGCCGAAATCCGAGGTGGAAAAACTGTATTATGCTAAGGTAGACGGCGTTCCGGACGAGAGCGACGCTGCGGCGTTTGCGGAGGGCATAGTTCTTGGCGACGGGACGAAGTGCCTGCCGGCAAAGCTTGAGCCGCTGGGCGGCGGGGAATGTCTTGTCACGGTCATGGAAGGTAAGTACCATCAGGTGAAGCGGATGCTTGCCTCGCGCGGAAAACCGGTGCTCGAACTGCGACGTCTGGCAGTCGGCGGATTGGCGCTTGACGCGGCGTCGGAGCCGGGGCAGTGGCGCGAACTGGGCGAAGACGATTTGTGCAGTGTGTTTTTGGGCAGAAAGCAGTAAAAACTGCCTGTAATTTCAACGCTTTTTGAGCGTATAGGAGACAAAAGAAAAAAAGTTCACAAAAAATCTTGACGATTTCTATTGAAAATCACATAAAATGGAGTTATTATATATAAACAGATAATGCGGGAGTATGGCAAATTGGCCATAACGCAGAGGAGGCAGATTTATGTCAAGTAGAATTTTCCAGAATGTGATTATTCAGATGAAGGACGCCATCGACAGAACTATCGGCGTAGTGGACGATCAGGGCTTTATCATAGCTTGCAGCGAGCTGTCAATGATAGGCTCGCGGCTTGACGAATTCCATGTATATGAGATGGAGGCGTCCGAGCAGCCCGTGTCCATAGGCAGCAGAACCTTCTGCCCGCTACTCTCGAACGGTTCAAGATTTGACTTTACCTCTTTTGTGGACGGCAGCGATTCCGTCGCGAGGACTCTCTGCGCCGTCGCGGCCGTGGCCTTCAACGAGGCCAAGAGCAATTATGAGGAGAAGCACAACAAGGCCGCTTTCGTAAAGAACATTATCTCCGACAATATCCTCCCCGGCGACGTTTATGTCCGCGCGAAGGAGCTGCATTTCGTCACGGACGAGCCGCGCAGCGTCCTGCTCGTGCGCCAAATGGAAACTTCCGATGTCGCCGCGATCGAGACGATACAGAAGCTCTTCCCCGATAAGCAGCAGGACTTTGTCCTGAGCATCAACGAGTCCGACATCGTCATCGTCAAGGCGCTACCCTCGGCGGAATGCCCCGAGGTCATTGCGAGCACTGCAGCGCTCATCGAGAAGACCCTACTTGACGAGCTTGGCATCAAGTGCGTGATCGGCATCAGCACGAACGCGCATCATCTGCGCGAGCTGGCGGATCGCTATAAGGAGGCGCAGGTCGCCATCGAGGTCGGCCGCGTGTTCGAAAGCGAAAAGACCATCATCAATTACGAGAGCCTCGGCCTCGGCCGCATCATCTATCAGCTCCCGACTACTCTGTGCGAGATGTTCCTCAACGAAGTCTTCAAGAAGAATCCGATCGAGACGCTGGACGAGGACACGCTCGAGACTATCAACAAGTTCTTCGAGAATAACCTCAACGTCTCCGAGACTTCCCGCAAGCTCTACGTGCACAGAAACACTCTGGTGTACCGTCTTGAGAAGATCAAGAAGATCACCGGCCTTGACCTCAGAGAGTTTGACCACGCGATAGTCTTCAAGGTGGCCATGATGGTCAAGATGTATCTCGATTCTCTCAACAGCAGCAAGTACTGATCACCGCCGCTTTCCGACGGCAATTACCTCTCACGAGGTTTTACATATATTTATAAACGAAAAACAACACATGAGGCCGCCGGCACAACGGCGGTATCCGCGGCGCCTTGACCCGATCCTGACTGCCGCATGAGGATCGCGGTGTATCTGCGCGCGGATAGAGCGGCAGATTGGAGTAAGAGTTTATGGTTCAAATGAACGATGTGAGAAAGATCTACGACAGCAGCGGGACTCTAGCGCTCGACGGCGTGGATCTGACCATCAACGAGGGTGAGTTTGTGTTCCTTGTCGGCCCCTCCGGCTCCGGCAAGACTACTATTATAAAATTGCTCACCGGAGAGATCCAGCCCACCGAGGGCACCGTTATCGTCAATGATTTTGATCTCGGCAAGCTGAAGCGGCGCAAGCTGCCCAAGATGCGCAGAACGCTGGGCATTATCTTTCAGGATTTCCGACTGATAGATAACATGAACGTGTACGATAACGTGGCGTTTGCGATGCGCGTCGTCGGCGCGTCGGCGAAGGAGATAAAAAAGCGCGTACCGTACGTGCTCGAGCTGGTCGGCCTTGAGGGCCGTGAGAAGCGCCTACCGCAGGAGCTTTCCGGCGGCGAGCAGCAGCGTGTGGCCATTGCCCGCGCGCTGGTCAACAGCCCGCGCATGATAATCGCGGACGAGCCTACCGGCAACCTTGACCCTGTGCGCTCGCTGGAGCTTATGCTCCTTCTGGAGAAGATAAACGAGATGGGAACTACGATCCTTGTAGTCACCCATGAGAAGGAACTGGTCAACGCATTTTCCAAGCGTGTCATAACCATTGACGGCGGCCATGTGATCAGTGACGGAATGGACGGGTATTACAGCTATGAGATTGAATAGATGCGGCTATCTTATCCGCGAAGGCTTCCGCAGCATAGGCACGCACGGATTCATGTCCTTCGCCTCGGTAACTATTATAATGGCCTGCCTTATAATCATGGGCAGCGTGTCGCTGCTCTCCGTCAATATTGACGCTCTTATAAAAGACCTTGAGAACGAGAACGAGGTCGTCGCTTTCGTCGATGAAAACATCGAGGACGAGGAGCAGGCCAAGGCCATCGGCACGGCGATAGAGGAGCTCCCGAACGTTATGGACGCGGAGTTTGTCAGCCGTGACACCGCGATGGACAACTTCATGAGCAACTATGACGACGACATGATGGTCGGCATAGACGCCACCGTTTTCAAGCACCGTTTCGTTATCCACCTCAACGACATCTCGCTCATGGCGCAGACGCAGAACGAGCTGAAGAACATCGACGGGATCGTGAAGGTCAGAGCGCATCTTGACTACGCGAAGGCCTTCGTGACGATAAGGAACATTGTCAGCGTAGTTTCGCTCATCCTTATTGTTATCCTTGTCTTTGTCTCCGTGTTCATCATGTCGAACACCATAAAGCTCGCCACCTTCGGCCGCCGCGAGGAGATCGCGATAATGAAGATGGTCGGCGCGAGCAACGCCTTTATCCGGCTCCCGTTTATCGTCGAGGGTCTTGTCCTCGGCATGCTCGGCGGCGGCCTTGCGTTCCTTGCTGAGTGGGGACTTTATAATCTTGTCACCGGCAAGATCGTCACCTCGCTCACCGGCAACCTCATCAGCGTCATCCCGTTCAGTTCCGTGTCTCTCACGGTGTTCATTGTCTATATGGCGACTGGCATCCTTGTCGGAGCGTTCGGCGGCGTTAACGCTATAAAGAATTATCTGAAGGTTTGATTTGCCCGATTCTCGGAAGGAGAAGTAATGAATAACAAAAAAGTTGTGTCCGTCATAGCGGTTCTCATGGCTGTGCTCATGGTTCTGTCCCTCGTGCTCAGCGTCCTGCCCATCGCCGCAAATGCGGTCAATCAGGCCGATATCGACGCTATCGAGAAGCAGAAGGACGCTCTTACGGACAAACGCACTACGATCCAAGAGAAGATAGACGCGCTGAAGGAACAGCAGGCGAGCGTGCTTGAACAGAAAGCCGCGCTCGACGAGCGCAACGAATACACGGCCGAGCAGCTCAAGCTCGTTCAGGAGCAGATCGACATCTATACCGGACTTATCAAAGAGAAGTCCAAGGAAGTCGATGCTGCCAAGAAGAAAGAGGATGAGCAGCTCAAGCGTTACCGCGAGCGCGTGTGCGCGATGGAGGAGAGCGGCGGCTACGGCTATAACATTCTCGCCATAATATTCAACTCCGGCAGCTTCGGCGAAATGCTCTCCGCTATCGACGATATGAACGAGGTCATGCAGAGCGACCGCGAGCTTGAACAGCAGTACATAGACGCCCGCGAAGCGACCGAGAGCGTCAAGGCGGAGTACGAAGAGGCCAAGGCCGGATACGAGGAAAAGCAGGACGAGCTTAAGGCGGAAAAAACCGAGCTTGAGGATCAGCTCAAGGAGGCCGAGGAGCTGCTGACCAGCCTCGAAGAGGATATAGAGAAGGCCGTCAAGGAATATGAAGTGGCGCTTGCGGCGGAAGCCGCGATGGCTGCAGAGATGAGCAATCTTGCCGCGCAGCTTGCGCGCGAGGCGGCGGAAGAGGCCGCGCGGCGCGAGCAGGAGTCCCAGAATAACGGTAATAGCGGCAGCACCGGCGACTCCGGAAATTCCGGTAATACAGGTGATTCTGGCAATACCGGCGGCGATTCCGGTGAAACTCCGGAGCAGCCCTCGACGCCCGATGAACCCACGCCGACTCCCGCGCCTGCGGAGCCTACTCCGGCTCCCATTCCGACGCCGGAACCCTCGTCTCCTGTCACCGGAAGCCTTATGTGGCCTGTGCCCAGCAGCAATCTTGTCACCAGCCGCTATGGATGGCGCGTTCATCCGATAACCGGCACTGAGCGCTTCCACGCCGGTATCGATATCAACGGCTACGGCAACGCAGGCGGCGTCATCTATGCCGCGGACGGCGGCACGGTCGTGCGCTCGCGTTACAGCGATTCCTACGGCAACTACGTTATGATAAACCATGACGGCAACATGCAGACGCTGTATGCCCACATGAGCGGCACCGCCGTGAGCGAGGGGCAGACGGTTAATAAAGGCGATGTCATCGGTTATCTCGGCGAGACAGGCTGGGCGACCGGTGTCCATTGCCACTTTGAAGTGTATGTCGGCGGCTCTACCGTGGATCCGGAGGGATATTTCCCTGGTCTCCCGCATTGGAACTGCTGACGGCTGAGAAGGAGACTATATGACTAAAGCAAAGAAAAATTCAGTCATCGCGGTACTGCTCAGCCTGACTATGGTGTTCACACTCGTGCTCGGCGTCCTGCCGAACGATGCGCACGCCGTAACTCAGGCCGAGATCGACGCGCTCCAGGCGCAGAAGGACGCGCTCACCGCGCAGCGTCAGGAGAAGCAGGACATCGTTGATGAGTTGGAGAGCCAGCACGCAACCGTGCTTGAGCAGAAGCTTGCCATGGATGCGCGCAATCAGTTCACCCAGCAGCAGATAGCACTGACCAACAACCAGATAGAGCTGTACGGCCAGATGATAGAGGACAAGAAGCTTGAAGTCGAGGCCGCGAAGCAGCGCGAGGAAAAACAGCTTCAGCGCTACCGCGAGCGTGTCTGCGCAATGGAAGAGGACGGCGGCATGAACTACCTCGCCATCATCCTCCGTGCAAACAGCTTCGGCCAGCTCCTCACGCTGATGGATGACATCGGTGAGATAATGGAGAGCGACCGCAACCTTGAGGACGCTTACATAGCCGCCCGCGAGGAGACGGAGCGTGTTCAGGCCGAGTATGAGCAGACAAAGTCCGAGCTTGAGGCCAAGCAGGAAGAGCTTCGCGCCGAGCAGGAAGAGCTGCAGGCACAGATCGACGAGGCTACCGCGCTTATCGCCCAGATCGAGGACGATATGGAGAACCGCCGCGCCGAGTATGACCAGCTCCGCAGCGCTGAAGATGAAGCGAGCGCCGAGATCGAGCGAATGATCGCCGAGCTTGAGCGCCAGAAGGAAGAAGAGCGCCGCCAGCAGGAAGAGGATAATAAGAATAACGGCGGAAACACCGGCGGAAATACCGGAGGCAGCGGATACGCCACCGGAACCTGGGGCTGGCCCTGCCCGTCCTGCTATTACATAACCAGCCGTGTCGGCAACCGCTGGCATCCGGTATCCGGCGTGTGGAAGTACCACTCCGGCCTTGATATCGGCGCACAGTACGGCGCCGCGATAGTCGCATCGGATGGTGGTACGGTCTCTCTTGCCGGAGTGAACGGAGGTTACGGCAACTGTGTCATGATCGACCACGGCAACGGGTACTATACGCTGTACGGTCACATGTCCAGCATCGCCGTGTCCTACGGACAGGTTGTCAGCAAGGGTGACACTATCGGTTATGTTGGCAGCACCGGCGTTTCCACCGGCCCGCATCTGCATTTTGAGATACGCGAAGGCGGCGTCTGCATCGATCCGGAGCAGTTCTTCGGCGGTCTGTCTTACGCGCCTGACGCGGGCGACTGATATAATTTACAACCAACCGCTGGCAGGGGAATCACCTGTCAGCGGTTGGCAATGCCTTTTTAAGGGGGAACGTATATGAGCATATGGCAGCGGCTGCTCGCCGCGATAGGCAGAGTCCTGTCCGCATTCTTCAATATCCGCATCAAGCTCAAGTATGTCCTTGTGCTCGTCATTCTGCTCGTCGCGGGCTGCATCGGCGTCACCTATAACAGGATGATAAACGCCGTCGGCGGCAAGGCGGACTATGACGAGGCCATGCGCTATATTGAGATAAAGGATCTGGTTGACGAGTATTTCATCGATCCGGCTGACCGTACCGCAATGGGCAACAGCGCCGCGGCGGCCATGATAAGCGGCCTTGGCGACAAGTGGAGCTACTACATGTCCGCGGACGAATACCGTACGTATCAGCTATATTCGACAAATGAATATTCAAGCATAGGCATGTCAATAATGCAGGATGCAAACGGCGGGGGATATCAGGTCATCTCCGTCAATCCCGACACGCCTGCCGCCAAGGCCGGCATCGCCTCCGGCATGATAATCACCGCCATCGACGGCGAGAGCGTCAAGGGGCAGGACATTGACAGCGTGCGTACAAAAATACGTTCCCGCATGAACACGCAGTTCATCGTCGAGGTCGGCGGGCGGGACGAATATACCGTTGACTGCACGAAAAATTACGTCAGCCCCGTCACATACCGCATGGAAAAGACCGAGGCGGGCTATGTCAAGATAGATAACTTCGAGGCCGGCAGCGGTCAGGACGCGATAAATGCCGTGGAAACGCTGCTCAATCAGGGCGCGACGGCGCTGGTCATCGACCTGCGCGGCAACGCGGGCGGCCTTGCTGCCGAAACGCGCACCTTCCTCGATTACCTTCTGCCGGGCGGGACGCTGTTCGAGTCCGTGGACAAGGCGGGCAATAAGGTTCGCTACGAGTCGGATAACGTCTGCATCCAGCTCCCGATGTGCGTGCTCATCAACGCCGAGACTCATGCCGAAGCCGAGGTGTTCGCCGCCGTTATGAAGGAATTTCAGGCGGCAAGCCTTGTCGGCGAAGCCACTACGGGCGACACCCGTACCCAGTCTACCATCGAGATATCCGACGGCAGCGCGATGCGCATTTCTACCGGCAGCTATCTGACCGCCGGAGGCACCGACATCTCCAAGGCCGGCGGCGTGATACCCGACCGTATCATCTATAACAGCGACAGCTCCGCAACTGGCACAACGAGCGGCACTGTCGGTGAGAGCGACGGTACGGCCGTCAGCTCCAACGACGAGCAGCTCGTCGCGGCGCTTACGATGCTGAGCATGACTAATTTGAGTTGACACCGCGCACGGACGATTGTATACTATCTAAATCGGAAAAGCATTTCAGCATTTTAATTAAATTTTATTGAAGTAATTCGTGAAAAGGAGAACTGCTTTATGGCACAGCTTAGCAGATTCAAAATGAGTCAGGAGCGCCTTGACGCGCTTAAAGATGAGCTTTATTATCTGGAGACCGTCAGGGAAAAGGAAGTCGCGGAGCAGATCAAGGAAGCCCGCAGCTTCGGCGACCTCTCTGAAAACAGTGAGTACGACGAGGCAAAGACCGAGCAGGGAAAGCTGTATTCCAGGATCGCAGAGATCAAGGTTCTCATCGATAACGCGGAAATCGTCGATAATATCGACCATGACGCGCCGAAAGACACCGTCACCCTCGGCAGCATCGTCAAGGTGCGCGACATTGAGGATGACTATGAGGAGACCTACGAGATAGTCGGCTCGCAGGAGGCCAACCCCCGCGAGGGACGTATTTCCGACGACTCGCCGGTCGGCCGCGCGCTCAGAGGCCACCGTGCCGGAGAGCAGGTCACCGTTGAAGCACCTGCCGGAAATCTGAAGTTTGAGATAGTCAGCGTAGAGAATAAGTAATAGATAGAGGTAGAGTATGAGCGAAGTCAACAACAATCAGGCGCAGGATCTGTCCGAACTGCTGCAGATACGGCGCGATAAGCTGGCTGATCTCCAGCGCCGCGGCAAGGATCCGTTCAAGATAACCAAGTATGACGTCTCGCATCACAGCGAGGAGGTCAAGAAAGCCGTCGCGGAGCTTGAGGGTAAGACCGTCAGCGTCGCGGGCAGAATGATGTCCAAGCGCGTCATGGGCAAGGCGTCTTTCTGCCATGTGCAGGATCTTCAGGGCAATATCCAGATATACGTCGCGCGCGACATGATCGGCGAAGAGGCGTATGCCGACTTCAAGAAGTTCGATATCGGCGATATCATCGGCGTCAAGGGCGAGGTTTTTGTCACGAAAACCGGCGAGACCTCCATCCGCGCGTCCGAGGTCGTGCTGCTGTCCAAGAGCCTTCAGATCCTGCCGGAGAAATATCACGGCCTGACCAACGTTGACCTCCGCTACCGTCAGAGATATACCGACCTCATCATGAACCCCGACGTGAAAGACACTTTCATCAAGCGCTCCAAGATGATAAGCTGCATCCGCCGCTATCTTGACGCGCAGGGCTTCATTGAGGTCGAGACCCCGATGCTCGTCGCCAATGCGGGCGGCGCCGCCGCGCGCCCGTTCGAGACGCATTATAACGCGCTGGACGAGGATGTGCGCCTGCGCATCTCGCTTGAGCTGTACCTCAAGCGCCTTATCGTCGGCGGCCTTGAGCGCGTGTACGAGATCGGCCGCGTGTTCCGCAACGAGGGCGTCGATACGCGCCACAATCCTGAATTCACGCTCATGGAGCTGTATCAGGCGTACACCGATTATCATGGCATGATGGATCTGACCGAGAATATGTTCAGATACCTTGCGCAGGAGGTCTGCGGCTCTACGGTCATTACCTACGGCGAGAACGAGATCGACCTTGGCAAGCCGTTTGAGCGCCTGACCATGATCGACGCTGTGAAGCGCTACGCCGGAGTTGACTTTGACGCTGTGCCCGACACTGAGGCAGCCAAGAAGCTCGCCGATGAGCGTGGCATCGCATACGAGGCGCGCCACCAGAAGGGCGATATCCTCAATATGTTCTTTGAGGAATACTGCGAGGATAAGCTCATCCAGCCGACTTTTATCATGGATCATCCGGTCGACGTCTCTCCGCTTACCAAGCGCAAGCCCGATAAGCCCGATTACGTTGAGCGCTTCGAGCTGTTTGTCAACGGCTGGGAGATGTGCAACGCGTATTCCGAGCTGAACGACCCCATCGACCAGCGCGAGCGCTTCAAGGCGCAGGACGCCGCGGCCGCCGCGGGCGACGAGGAAGCCAACCACACCGATGAAGACTTCCTGAATGCGCTCGAGATAGGTATGCCCCCCACGGGCGGTATCGGATACGGTATCGATCGCCTTGCCATGCTCCTTACGAACAGCCCCGCAATCCGCGACGTGCTGCTGTTCCCGACAATGAAACCTTTGGACACTCCCAAGTCGGAGAAAAAGCCTGAGGAAGTCGGTATCATCGGCGGAGCTAAGGGTACGGTCGAGATCGAGATTAAGGACGAGCCGATCGATTTTTCCAATGTTCAGATCGAGCCGCTGTTCCAGAATCAGGTCGATTTTGAGACCTTCTCCAAGTCCGATTTCCGCGCGGTCAAAGTTCTCGCCTGCGAAGCCGTGAAGAAGTCGAAGAAGCTTCTGAAGTTTACGCTTGACGACGGCACGGGCGAGGAGCGCACCATTCTCAGCGGTATCCACGCTTATTATGAGCCGGAAGAGCTGGTCGGCAAGACCTGCATCGCCATCACGAATCTTCCTCCGCGCCCGATGATGGGTATCGAGTCCTGCGGTATGCTGATCTCCGCCGTGCACCATGAAAACGGCGAGGAGAAGCTGCACCTGCTGATGGTCGATCCTCATATCCCCGCCGGGGCGAAGATGTATTAATAGGTATAATTAATGTGCAATTCCAATCGGGATTGCCCATTTTCTAAAATGAACGGAAAAGCAACTGGCCGAATTGAAAACGAGGAGATGACATGAAAAAGAAAATTGTTATAGTACTGTCTGTGATATTAATCTGTCTGATTGGCGTTATTGTGTGGTACAATACACCTCTTGGCTTGACGGATTTAGCTCCTGATGAAGTCATGGAAATTGTTGTTTTTAATGGCAATAGCGGAGAAACAACGCATATTACTGATGAACAGCAGATTCAGCATATTATACAGAATTTGAATGATGTCGAAGTGAAAAGGTCGAAGCCGTCTGTCGGATATATGGGATATAGTTTCAAAATGACCATTTATTTATCTGACGGAAACGAGGCAGACGGCTGGAACAATTTTATTATCAATTCAGAGAATACAATTAGAAAAGACCCGTTTTTCTATTCTGTTGTATCAGGAGAGATCGATTACGATTATATTGAGAGTATCGTAAAATAATCAACTTGCCCTTTGAGAAAGGCTAAACCCATTTCTCAAAGGGCTTTTTCTGTTTTCACGGGCTGCACGATAAAGCGCAAATTTCCTCGCGGGGAGTGACGTGATTTGTGCAGAACGCGCGATATTGCACACGCAGAGAGAACAAAATTATGGAAAATTAATGGTTACAAAACAATGGTAAAAAAGACAAAAAGATACACAAACTTTCTCTTGATTTTTCGCCGAGATACCCCTATAATAATGTTGATCGGTGGTTAGAAGTGGTGAGAAATGGGGCAATGCCCCACGGAAAGGGGCGACGTTCCATGACGGGCGAATATCAGCATTCTCTTGACAACAAGGGGCGTCTCTTTATCCCCGCAAAGCTCAGGGACGAGCTGGGCGAGGTCTTTTTCGTCACTCTTTCCATGGATCGCTGCCTCAGCGTGTACAGCGCTGAGAACTGGCAGGTGTTTTCCGATAAGGTCAACGCCATGCCGTACGTCAAGCAGAGGAAGATGCGCCCGCTTTTCGCGTACGCCGCGCGCTGCGAGCTGGACAGTCAGGGGCGCGCACTCATCCCGCAGAACCTGCGCGATTACGCAGGGCTTGTGAAGAACGTCACCGTCGTGGGCTGCAATAACCACGCAGAGCTGTGGGACAGCGAGAACTGGGCGGCTGTGTATTCCGCGGAGACTACGCCGGAGAACATTGCGGCGGTTATGGAGGAGCTTGAATTCTGATGGACGAAGCGAAGCACGTTTCAGTGCTCCTGAACGAATGTATTGAAAATCTGAATATAAAACCGTCCGGAATATACCTCGACGGAACTCTCGGCATGGGCGGCCATTCCTATCAGATAGCGTCTCGCCTTACGACGGGCAGACTCATCTGCATTGACCGCGACGAGACGGCGATAGAGCGCGCCGGCAAGCGCCTTGCCCCGTTTGCGGATAAGATAACGCTTGTGCACGGCAATTTCTGCGACGCCGCGCAGATACTCGATTCCCTGAATATTCCCGAAGTTGACGGTATGCTTTTTGACCTCGGTGTTTCATCTCCACAGCTTGATGAAACTTGGCGGGGCTTTTCTTATATGCACGATGCGCCGCTGGATATGCGCATGGATTCCGAAGACAGCCTAAGTGCGTACGAAGTAGTGAATAAATGGCCGGAGGACAGGCTGAACCGTATCCTCTGGGATTACGGCGAAGAGCGGTATGCCCGCCGTATCACGAACGCCATACTCACGGCGAGGGCGACGAAGCCGATAGAATCCACGCTGGAGCTGGTCGATATCATCAAAAGCGCCATGCCCGCGGCGGCGCTGCGCGAAAAGCAGCACCCCGCGAAGAGGACATTTCAAGCGATACGCATCGCCGTCAATGATGAGCTGGGCGCGATATCGACTATGATGGAGACCGCGCCAGACAAGCTGCGTGTCGGCGGCAGGCTGTGCGTCATTAGCTTCCATTCGCTGGAGGACAGAATCGTGAAAACCGCGATAGCCGCGCGCGAAAACGGCTGCACCTGCCCGCGCGAAGCGCCGGTATGCACCTGCGGCTTCGTGCAGACATTGAAAAGCGTAAAAAGAAAGCCGATACTTCCGTCTGAGGAAGAGATAAAGACAAATCCTCGCTCGCGCAGCGCGAAGCTCCGCGTCGCAGAGAGGGTTTGATTGATGGAGAAAAGGCTGAGTCTGACCCTGTTCCGCACGATAATTGTGCTGTTTTCGTGCGTTCTGCTGGTGTTCACAATGCTGAACACGGTGAAGCTCGCGGCGATGAACGACAGAGCCGCAAAGACTGAAAAGGCGATAAAAGAATTATCGGTTGAAAACGACGTCCTGCTTGCTCAGTATGAGAGCAGCATGGGACTCGACGAGATAGAGCAATACGCGACTGAGGTGCTTGGGATGCAGAGATGCGCTCCGGGGCAGATAGTATATCTGGAGACGCCGGAAGCTACGGACTGAGCCGCAAGTGGTATTTGGATAAGCTGCTGAATATATTTATATATCTTATCAGCAGGAGAATACCATGCCTGAGAATAACGCTAAAACTTCCGTGAAAACCGGCCCTAACCGGCAGATGCTCCGCCGCACGCTGTTTTTGATGGCAGTGTGCGGCATCGCCGCATTTTTGATACTCCTTGGGCGGCTGTATAAGCTGCAGATAGCAGACCATGAATATTACGAAAAACTCGCCATAAGCCAGCAGCTGCGCGAAGCCCCCACAGCGGCGGCGCGCGGGAAGATTTACGACACGAACATGAACATCCTTGCCGTCAGCGCGACGGTGGATAACGTGTATGTCAGCCCCGCGGAGATCGAGATGTACGGCGAGGACAGGGCGCTTATCGCGTCGGGGCTTGCAGATATACTCGGTCTGGATTATAATGACGTGTACGAAAAGACCGGGCAGACCGGCTCATGGTATGTGACGGTCAAGCGCAAGGTCGAGGCGGAGTACGCGGAGAAGATACGCGAGTTCAAATCCGAAAACAATCTTCGCGGTGTCCGGCTGGAGACCGACACAAAGCGCTACTATCCGAATTCCTCCCTTGCATGTCACCTTATCGGCTTCGTCGGTACGGATAACAACGGCCTGGAGGGCATAGAGGCGCAGTACGAATCGGCGCTCGCCGGTATGGCCGGTCGGACAGTACGGACGACAAACGCCTACGGCACGGAGTTGCTGTTCGGCCAGTTCGAGGAGTTCTGTGCGGGCGAGAACGGATATGACGTCGTCACGACGATAGACTCTACCATCCAGTATTATATAGAGAAGCATCTCAAGCAGGCCGTTGAGGATTACGATATCCAGAACGGAGCCGGAGCGATCGCAATGGATGTGAATACCGGCGCGATACTCGCCATGGCCTCCATAGATGGCTATGATCTGAATAACTTCCTGGCCGTGAGCGATGAAGCTCAGGCTATGGTCGATGCCGCTGCCACCCCTGAGGAGGCGCAGGAGCTTCTTGCTGCGGCGCAGGCAAGGCAGTGGCGCAATAAGGCGCTCTCGGACACCTACGAGCCGGGGTCGACTTTCAAGATAATCACGCTCTCGATGGCGCTTGAAGAGGGAAGTGTGTCGGAAAGCGACAGCTTCTTCTGCGGCGGCAACGTCAGCGTAATAGGCCGTACCTCGCCTATACGCTGCTGGAAGAGCGGGGGGCACGGCTCCCAGACGCTCACGCAGGCGGTGCAGCATTCCTGCAACGTGGCCTTTGTGAACATCGGGCAGCGCGTGGGCGCGGAGACCTTTTACAAATACTGCGAGGGCTTTGGCTTCCTGAACCTCAGTTCTGATCCGGACGCGAACCTCACCGCGAAAACCGGCATCGATCTTGCAGGGGAGAGCGGCAGTATCTGGTGGAGCCAGAATACCTTCTGCTCGCCGAAAAATTTGTCGCAGCTTGCGGCGGCGTCATTCGGGCAGACTTTTACGATAACGCCGCTCCAGCTCATAACAGCCGTCAGCGCCTGCGTGAACGGCGGAAGGCTGATGAAGCCCTACGTTGTGCGCCGGATGCTCAATTCCGACGGATCGCTTGCCTATGAGCGCGAACCGACGCTTGTGCGCCAGGTCATCAGCGAAGAGACGAGCGCGAAGGTCAGGTCGATACTCGAGCGTGTCGTCGGGGACGATAAGGACGGTACGGGGCGCAATGCCGCCGTTCCGGGTTATCGCATTGGCGGCAAGACCGGAACCTCGGAGAAGGTCAGCCTTGAGGCACAGACCGGCGAGAAGGAATACATCGTATCCTTCATCGGTTTTGCACCGGCGGAGGATCCGCAGATCGCGGTGCTTGTCTTTCTCGATACGCCGTCGAATAAATCCGGCATATACATAAGCGGCGGCCAGATGGCCGCGCCCGTCGTCGGAAACATGATGGCGGATATACTGCCGTATATCGGAGTTGAAGCGCAGTACAGCGAGGAAGAGCGCGCCAAGATGGACGTTGCGGCACCGCAGCTTGTGGGCCTGAGCAAGGCGGAGCTGACCGCGGAGCTTCAGAACGCTGGGCTCAGATACCGCAGCATCGGCGAGGGCGAGACCGTCACCGCGCAGCTTCCCGAAGCCGGATGCAGCATAGCGGCGGGGAGCGAGATCATCGTGTACTTTGACCGCGAGCCGTCCGCTGATCTGGAGACAATGCCTGACCTCGGCGGCATGAGCTATGAAGAGGCGAGAGACACGCTGTCATATTATGGCATATATATTCGGACGGACAGTCTGGTGACCGACGCCGCGGGACAGAAGGTCAACGCGCAGAACATCCTCCCGGGGCGCAAGGTAGAGCACGGCACCGTCGTGGAGGTCACGCTCGTGAGCGGGGACTCCTCGCTGCTGGGCAGATATTAAAGGAGAAAAATATGAAACTTCGTGAGCTGATAAAGAACCTGAGCATAATAGAAATGAACGCCGACGCCGAGCTTGAGATAAGCGGCGTGAGCTATGATTCGCGCAAGACGGAAAAAGGGGATATGTTCGTCGCAATACGCGGCTTTGAGGCCGACGGGCACAAATTCATCCCGAAGGCCGTTGAAAACGGCGCGGCGGTGATACTCTGCGAGGAGAAGCCATCCTGCGATATACCCTATGTTCTGGTATCCGATTCGCGCTATGGTCTTGCGATAGTCAGCCGCGACTTCTTCGGCGATCCCGCCTCGGAGATGACGATGATCGGCATCACCGGAACCAGCGGAAAGACCAGCTCGAGCTACCTGATAAAGCACATGCTCGAGAGCAAGCTTGACGCGAAGGTCGGCCTTATCGGCACGAACGGGAACATGATAGGCGACGAGTTTCTGCACACCGAGCACACGACACCGGAGAGCTACGAGCTGCACAAGCTCTTCCGCCATATGGCGGATTCGGGCTGCACGCATGTCGTGATGGAGGTGTCCTCCCACTCGCTGACGCTTGAGCGCGTGGCTGGAATACATTTTGACGTTGCACTCTATACAAATCTCTCGCAGGATCATCTCGATTTCCACGGGACGATGGAGGAGTACGCCGCAGCGAAAAGAAAGCTGTTCAGTATGTGCTCCCTCGGCTGCTTCAATCTTGACGACGCATGGGCGGACTTCATGCGCGACGGCGCATCCTGCCGCACGATGACATTTTCGACTGAGAAGAACGAAGCCGACCTCGTCGCAAAGGACATCCGCCTCACCGCCGACGGTGTACGTTTCGCCTCAGTCAGCGGCGACGAGATAAGCATGACGAAGCTCGGCATTCCCGGCATGTTCTCCGTCTATAACGCGCTCGGCACCATGTCCGTCGGCCTTGCGCTCGGCCTCAGCCTTGCCGATTGCTCTGACGCGATGTCCAGTGCAAAGGGCGTCAAGGGGCGGCTCGAGATCGTCCCGACGGGACGCGATTTCTCGGTGGTCATAGACTATTCGCACAAGCCCGACGCGCTTGAAAAAGTCCTGAAAACGCTCAAGCCTGTAACGCGCGGCCGCCTTATCGCGCTGTTCGGCTGCGGCGGCGACAGGGATAAGCTGAAGCGCCCGATAATGGGGCGCATCGCAGCGGATAACGCCGACCTTGTTGTTGTGACGAGCGACAATCCGCGCACGGAAGATCCGGATGAGATAATCCGCGAGATAGTCGCAGGCATGAAGGATAAGCGCACGCCAACGAAAGTTATCTGCGACCGGCGCGAGGCGATAGCTTGGGCTATTGACAATGCGGCGCAAGGTGATGTATTATTGCTTGCCGGTAAGGGGCACGAGGACTATCAGGTCGTCGGCCACGAAAAGCATCATATGGATGAGCGCGAGATAGTAGCCGATTGTTTGAAGAAATGATCTGCCGCGCTCTGCGGGATAAAGTCAACACGGGAAGAGGAAAATACGATGACGATAAAGCTGATAAGCGCATTCATACTGGCCTTTTTATTCGCGACCGCGTTCGGGAAGTTTTATATACCGTGGCTGCGCAAGCAGAAGGCCGGGCAGGAGATCAAAGAGAACGGCCCCACCTGGCACATGGCAAAGACCGGCACCCCCACCATGGGCGGCGTCATATTCATCCTCGCGGTGACATTTGTGTGCCTGACCATTGGCCTCCCCTCGCTTGTGAAGGGGAACTGGGTGCATATCTTTGTGCTGCTGTTCGCTCTGGTGTTCGGCGCGATCGGCTTTCTGGACGACTGGGAAAAGCTCAAGAAGAAGCAGAACCTCGGCCTGACCGCAAGCAAAAAGTTCCTGCTCCAGCTCGCGGCAGCACTGGTTTTCGTGCTGCTGATGCGCCGCATCGGCTACACGCGACCGAACCTCTATATCCCGTTCTTCAATAAAACTGTTCCCATGCCGGAGTGGCTGTATTTCGTGTTCGCGGCATTTATAATCGTCGGAACGGTCAACGCCGTGAATATAACCGACGGCGTGGACGGCCTTGCCAGCGGCACCTCCGTTCCCGTGTGCCTGTTCTTTGTATGCATTACCGTTGCGTGGGGCGAGGAGTTCCTTGAACTCGGCATATTCGCATCCGGCCTCGCGGGCGGCCTCGTCGGCTTCCTTATGTATAATTTCAACCCCGCAAAGGTGTTTATGGGCGACACCGGCTCCCTGTTCCTCGGCGGAGCCATTGCCGCCATGGCCTTCGCGTACGATATGCCGCTGATACTCATCACTCTCGGCATCATGTATATCATCGAGACTCTGTCCGACATAATTCAGGTCGGCTACTTCAAGCTCAGCCACGGCAAGCGCATATTCAAGATGGCGCCTTTCCACCATCATCTTGAGATGGGCGGATGGACGGGCAAAAAGTGGAGCGAGAAAGAATTATTTTTGCTGTTTACAAGCATATCTCTGACCTTTGCTGTCATATCATTTATTGGGGTGTTCCAGCGTTACGCCCTGTAATGCTTGATAAAAAAGTCGGGGAGGTGGGAAAATGCGCTATGACAGTGCCCGCCTCACCGGCTTTTCGACTAATTACGACTCGAAGAGGCGCGGGAGCATTGACAGCACATTTTTCGTTCTTGTTCTGCTGCTGCTTGCTGCCGGCGTCGTTATGGTGCTGTCTTCGAGCTTTGCCCGCGCGTATTACGACCCGGGCAATATAACGGGCGGCAACGCGGCCTATTATTTCACCCGCCAGCTGCTGTTCGCGGTGCTCGGCACGGCGGCAATGATAGCGGCGTCAAAATTCCCGATGGGGTTTTACCGCCGCTATGCGTGGCACTTCATGGCCGTGACCGTCGTGCTGCTCATGCTGGTGCCGGTCATCGGCGTGAAGGCTAACGGCTCGCGGCGCTGGCTCGGCATCGGAGGGCTTACGCTCCAGCCGTCAGAGCTTGCGAAGCTCGGCGTGATACTCTGCTTTTCCTCGCTCATATGTCGCATGCGCGGCAGGATGAGCACGTTTAAATACGGCATCCTGCCGTTCGCGGCGATATTGGGGCTTGTCGTGGGGCTGCTGGTGCTTGAGCCGCATTTCTCCGCGTCGATAATAATCATCGCCGTAGGCGGCGTGATGATGTTCCTCGGCGGGGTAAGGCTCGGCTGGTTTATCGGCGCGGGCAGCGCGGCGGCGGTCGGGATCGGCGTTCTGCTTATGCTGTTTCCGTATGCATCCGGCCGCATCAACACATGGCGTGACCCGTTTTCAAGCTCGTCCGACGAGGGGTATCAGATCGTGCAGTCGCTCTATACAATCGGCTCAGGCGGTCTCAGCGGCCTTGGTCTCGGCATGAGCAGGCAGAAGTATCTCTACCTGCCGGAGGAGCATAACGACTTCATCTTCTCCGTCATCTGCGAAGAGCTTGGCTTCATCGGCGCGGCGCTGATACTGCTGCTGTTCGCGCTACTCATCCTGCGCGGCTATTGGATCGCGCTGCACTGTCGGGACAGATTCAGCTTTCTGGTCGTTGCCGGCATCACAACACTGCTGGCGATACAGGTGTTCCTGAACGTCGCTGTCGTCACGAATCTTGTGCCGTGCACTGGCATTTCGCTTCCGTTTTTCAGCTACGGCGGCACGGCGCTGCTCATCCAGCTCGGCGAAATGGGGATCATTCTGAGCGCATCACGGGATGTCATAGAAAAATAAAAAGATAAAATCCGAAGGGACGTGTTTATATGAAGTTTATATTCACCTGCGGCGGCACTGCCGGTCATATAAATCCGGCGCTGGCGATAGCCGGCCGGCTGCGCGAGCTGATGCCGGACTGCGAGGTGCTGTTCATCGGCGCCGAGGGCAAGATGGAAATGGAGCTCGTGCCGCGCGAGGGCTATGAGATAAAGCCCCTGAAGATAACCAACATAAGCCGCGGGCACAGTCTCAGCGCGATGGTGCACAATCTTGAGACGCTGAAAAACGTCGCAGTTTCCACGCATGAGGCGAAGAAGATAATCCGCAATTTCAAGCCCGACGCCGTTATCGGCACTGGCGGCTATGTCTGCTACCCTGTGCTCATGGCGGCGTCCGAGCTGCATATTCCGACCGCTGTGCATGAGAGCAATGCCGTCCCCGGCCTCACGACGAAGCAGCTCGCGGGGCATGTGGACAGGATAATGCTTGGCCTTGAGGACAGCAAAAAGTATTATAAGCAGCAGGAGCGCGTAGTCGTCACCGGTACGCCCGTTCGCGGCGCGTTCGCGTGCTACACGAAGGACTCGGCGAAAAAGGAGCTGGGTCTCCCGGCAGACAAGCCGCTGGTCGTTTCGGTCTGGGGCTCTCTCGGCGCGGGGCATATGAACGACACCATGGCCGAGATCATCCCGATGCTGCGCGGACTTGACGAGTTCCGCCTCATCCACTCCGTCGGCAGTATGTACTATAAGGGCTTCATGGAGAAGCTCAGCGAGACTGCGCCGGACTACGCGTCCTACGGCGTCGATATACGGGAATACATATTCGACATGCCGCGCGTGATGGCGGCGGCCGACCTCATCATGTGCCGCGCCGGCGCATCGACGCTGTCGGAACTGACGTATATGGGCAAGCCCGTTATCCTTGTCCCGTCGCCGAACGTCACGAATAATCATCAGGAGAAAAACGCGCGTGTGCTTGAGCGCGCTGGCGGCGCGAAGGTGTTCCTCGAAAATGAGTTCGAGCCGGAGACGCTGCTTGCCTGCGTGCGTGAGTTGCTGCACGACGAGGCAAAGCTCGACGAGATGTCGAAGGCCATGGCCTCCCTCGCGGTCACTGACGCGACCGACCGGATCTGCGGCATAATTCTTGACATCGTACACGAAAAGAACTGAGAAAAAACACATAATAAGCCCCCGCGGCATAGTATGGCATAAATCATGCGCGGGGGTGTTTTATTTTGGATATATGGCGAATAAAGGGCGGCCGCAGGCTCGACGGAGCCTGCTTTGTTCAGGGCTCCAAGAATGCGACCTTACCGATAATTGCCGCCTCGCTCGTAGTGCCGGCGGGATCGGAGCTGCTGAATGTGCCGCAGCTTCGGGATGTTGACGCAGCGCTGCGCATAGTGCGGCACCTCGGATGCACCGCCGAACAGCGCGGCGGCGACGTGTACATAGATTCCACGCATCTTTCGTATTGTGCGATACCGCATGACCTGATGGAGGAGATGCGCTCGTCGGTCATCTTCATGGGCGCGCTGCTCGCCCGCTGCGGCGAGGCGAGACTGTCGCTCCCCGGCGGATGCCAGCTGGGAAAAAGGCCGATAGACCTGCACCTCGCGGCGCTGCGCAGCCTCGGCGCAGAGATTGAGGAGAACGGGCGTGAGATATACTGTCACGCGGCGGAGCTTCGCGGCGCGGAGATCGTGCTGCCGTTTCCGAGCGTCGGCGCGACGGAGAATACGATGCTTGCCGCGTGTGCGGCGAAGGGCGAGACCGTTATCCACGGTGCTGCGCGTGAACCGGAGATAATCGCGCTCCAGGAGTATCTGAACCTTCTTGGAGCCGACATAAGCGGCGCTGGCACGGGGGATATATACATCAGAGGCATGGAGCCGGAGACGCAGGTCTGCTTCAGAATAATGCCCGACAGGATCGTCGCCTCGACTCTTGCCTGCGCAGCGGCCGCCTGCGGGGGCGATGTTGAGCTTCGCGGCGTGGATCCCGCGCATTTTTCTACGGTTCTCTACTTCCTAAATCAATCAGGATGTGATATAATATCAAATAAACGTTCCGTCAGGCTCATATCCGACGGGCGGCTGAAGGCCGTCGAGGAGATATCGACTGCGCCGTACCCCGGCTTCCCGACCGACGCGCAGCCGGTGCTCATGGCGGCGCTGCTGAAGGCCGAGGGAAGAACGCTTATAACCGAGAACATATTTGAAAACCGCTTCCGTCAGGCGGCGGAGCTGCGCCGTCTCGGCGCGGATATCACCGTATCTGGCCGCAGGGCGGAGATATGGGGAGTTGACCGCCTGCGCGGCACGATGCTCAACGCGACCGACCTGCGCGGCGGCGCGGCAATGATAATTGCCGGACTTTGCGCGGAAGGGGAGACCGTCGTGCGTGACGACGGGCACGTCACCCGCGGGTACGAGCGGTTTGACCGCAAGCTCCGCTCGCTTGGTGCGGATGTGAATCTTGAATATTAATACATATCCCGAAAGGAAAATGATAAATGGCACACAGCCTACACTCACAGCAGCCGCCGGAGAGCAAGCACGGCGAGCATAACGCCCCGCAGAAGCACACCAGCGTCAATGCGCTGATCGGCTTCGTCCTTGTCGTCATAGCGGCAATATTTGTGATGAGCGTCCTTTTCCGCGTGCACGATATACGTGTGGAGGGCAACGAGCATTACACCGATGAAGAGATAATAAAGGCCATAGACATAGAGGACGGCGATAACCTGTTTTTCTACGACCGTATCGCCGCTGTCAGCCGTGCGCTCGCAAAATTGCCGTACATTGAGGAGGTTTCCATCACGCGAAGCCTCCCCGACAGGATAACCATTACCGTGACGGAGAGCAAGGCTATGGCCTACCTCGTCGTCGGTGACGAGGACTGGACGCTCGACCATAACTGCAAGGTGCTCGGCAAGGCGGCCGACGGTGAGCAGGATCAGCTCATCCCGATAGTCGGCTTCGACCCCGGCACGCTGCTCATCGGCGAACAGCTCACGACCAGAGACGGAAGCATCGCGCCGGTCGAGTATCTCGCGGAGATACTGTATCAGCTTCAGGAGCGCGGTTTGGCGTCCAACGTCACGCGCATCGACTTCTCCGATCCTGACGCCGTCAAGTTCTCGTACGGGCGGAAATACACGGTGATCCTCGGCTCGTACAGCGAGGTCGAGTATAAATTTGGAATGTTTGTCTCCGTGATGGAAAAGCTAAAAGCGGGCGATGTGGGCATCATAAACCTGTCGGATACGTCCACCGCGCATTTCAGCCCCAACTGATGCTGCGTAATTTACAAAACGCTTACAAAAAAATAAAAAAAGATATTGACCGCGCGGGGAAAATGTAATATTATAAACACTACCAAGCTTAGATATATTTCACAGAAAGTGATGTAAACAATACAGGGAGGCAAGAGCTATGGATTTCAAGGCCGAAACGGGTCCGGAAAATGTTGTTACAATTAAGGTAGTTGGTGTCGGCGGTGCCGGCAACAACGTCGTAAATAGAATGGTAAAGACCGGCACACAGGGTGTTGAGTTTATTGCCGTCAATACGGACAAGCAGGCGCTGGCCGTTTCCAACGCGGATCAGAAGCTCCAGATAGGCGAGAAGATGACCCATGGTCAGGGCGCAGGATCCGACCCTCAGATCGGCAAGAATTCCGCCGAGGAGAGCAAGAACAACATAGCAAAGGCCGTTGAAAATGCGGACATGCTGTTCATCACCGCCGGTATGGGCGGCGGCACCGGCACCGGTGCGGCTCCCGTTGTCGCGGATATCGCGCGCGAGGCCGGTATACTTACCGTCGGCGTTGTCACTACGCCGTTCAAGTTCGAGGGCAAGCGCCGTATGGACCAGGCAAACTCCGGTATCAAGGAGCTGCTCGGCAAGGTCGATTCTCTGCTTATCATCCCGAACGACCGCCTGAAATATGCGACCGATCAGAAGATAACTCTCGCAAACGCGTTTGAGATAGCGGACGACGTTCTGCGTCAGGCCGTCACCAGCATTTCCGACCTTATCAAGAACACCGGCTTCATCAACCTCGACTTCGCTGACGTCACCTGCATCATGAAGGGCGCAGGCTTCGCTCACATGGGCGTTGGCCACGCAGCAGGCAAGGGCAAAGCTGAGGCCGCAGCCCTGATGGCGGTTCAGAGTCCGCTGATGGAGACCTCCATCGATGGCGCTCACGGCGTGCTGATAAACATCACCGGCTCTGAGGATATGGGGCTGGAGGATGTCGAGGCCGCCGCGAACCTCGTTCAGGAGAAGGCTCACCCCGACGCAAACATCATCTTCGGCGCGACCTTCGATTCTTCCATGCAGGACGAGATCCGCGTCACCGTTATCGCTACCGGCTTCGAGCAGAACATGGGCAGCACCTCCAACGCGAGCGCAGCTGCAGCCGCGGCTCCGGTTCGTCCGGCTCCGGTGCGTGAGAAGCAGGGTCTCTTCACCGGCGCATCCGAGAAAGCGGCGGCAGCCGCTGCTCCGGCCGCTCCCGCAGAGCAGGAAGCTCCCGCAGCCGAGGATCCGTTCGACAGCATTTTCAAGCTCTTCAACTCTAAATAAACAGGTCTTATGACTTGTGACCGCATGGGCTGACCGGCGGCTGAATTAAAACTCCTCCATCCCAACGGACGGAGGAGCTTTTTACCGGAGAGATTTTAATGGTCAACAAATCCATCAGCTTTGTAAAAGAATTTGCCCGCCTGTATACGGGCAAACACATAACAAGGTCGTCAGCCGCACTGTCTTACTATCTGACCATGACAATATTCCCGCTGATAATCTGCCTGTACACCATGCTGGGCAACAGCTACAGTAAGGCGATGACGGTTCTCAGCTTCGCGGAGAAGTTCATGGCCGCAGAGACGGCGAGATCGATCAGGGATTTTCTCCTGTACGTCGCCTCAAATAACAGCAACGCCATGATGGTCGCGGGGCTTACCGTTCTGGTCACGTCGGCCTCGGCCGCGTGCCGCAGCCTTCAGGCCACGATAGGGGACATGCAGGGAGGTCAGCGCTTTCAGGGGCTGTTCGGCTTCCTGTTCAGCATTGTTTTCTCGCTGCTGTTCCTCGCGGCGCTGTACTTCGCGGTGCTCGTCATGCTCACGGGACACACCGTCATTGATAAAATTAACGAGCTGCTGCCGTTTATAGATATCAGCAACTCATGGAACTGGCTGAGATTTATCGTTCTGTTCGGGATATTTTTTGTGATAATCTGGGGCGTGTACGAGATTTCGAAGCGGAGTAGCGATAATTATCACACCTTCGGCGGCGCGATACTCTCGACGGTCGCCTCGGTCGTGGTCTGCGTCGTGTTCTCAATTTTTATAAGCGCGTCGGCCAAGTATCCGCTTGTGTACGGCTCGCTTGCGTCCGTTATTTTGCTGATGTTCTGGCTTTACACCTGCTGCCTGATGATCTACTGCGGCGCGGTGTTTAATATAACCATAAGAAACATTAAAAGCCGCGAGGCCGAATAATATATCCCTGCCCATGGCAGGGATATATTTTGATAATACTATGAGATATATAAAACCAGATTTTTACGATGACTTCCGCTGCATTGCCTCCGCCTGCCGTCACAGCTGCTGCGCTGGCTGGGAGATAGATATCGACGAAGACACCGCGGATTATTATGCGGAGCTGTCAGGCGCGATAGGCGGCGAGCTGCGCGCACATATCTCTGCGGAGCCGGAGCCGCATTTTGTTATGACGGAGGACGGCCGCTGTCCGTTCCTGTGCGGGGACGGTCTCTGTCGGCTGATACTCACGCTCGGCGAGGACGCGCTGTGCGATATATGCGCCGAGCACCCGCGTTTTTATAATTTCACGGGCGGGCGCGAGGAATCCGGCCTTGGCCTCTGCTGTGAGGAGGTCGTGCGGCTTTTGTATTCAAGCGACGCACCAATTGGCTTCATTGCCGAGGACGACGGAGAACCGGACGAGGACAGCGCAGAGGAGAACGAAATCTACCTTCTGCGCGGAAAAATCCTCCATACGCTTGCCGATAGGGCGCACCCGCTGCACCAGCGCATGGCCGCGGCCTGCGCACTGTGCGGCGAGGAGATGCCGCCGCTCGATATGCGCCGCTGGGCAGAGTTTTACTCCGGGCTTGAGCGGATGCACAAGTCGTGGGGCGCGGAATTGGATTCTCTGCGCAGCATATACACCTTTACCGTGCCGAACCTGCCGCGGTATGAGCGCCTGGCATCGTACTTTGTATACCGGCATTTTGAATCGCCGGAGACTCTGCGCTTTGCCATGCTCAGTACGGCCATCGTGGCCGCGCTCGACTTCGTGTCGCCGCCGGAGCAGCACGCGGAAAACCTGCGCATGTACTCCGAGGAGATAGAATATTCGGACGAGAATATAAAAATTATCTGTGATGCTTTGAAACAGTAATAAAATCTTTGCTTTTGCGGGAAACATATGCTAAAATAATTATTCGTTAGATCGTTTTGTTGGAGATAATTATGCCAGATATGAAAACCGAGATCGGCCGCCGGAGAACCTTTGCAATAATCTCGCACCCCGACGCCGGTAAAACCACACTTACAGAAAAGCTCCTGCTTTACGGCGGAGCGATACAGACCGCAGGCTCCGTCAAGGGCAAGGCCACGGCGCGCCATGCGGTGTCAGACTGGATGGAGCTTGAGAAGCAGCGCGGAATATCAATAACCTCGTCCGTTATGCAGTTTGAGTACGAGGGCTTCTGTATCAACATCCTCGACACCCCCGGCCACCAGGACTTCTCCGAGGACACGTATCGGACGCTTATGGCGGCGGACTCCGCCGTCATGGTCATCGACGCCGCAAAGGGCATCGAGCCGCAGACCCGCAAGCTCTTCAAGATATGCGCCATGCGGCACATCCCCATATTTACATTTATCAACAAGCTCGACCGCGAGGCGCGCAGTCCGTACGACCTCATGGAGGAGTTGGAGAACGAGTTCGGCATCGGGACTTATCCGATGAACTGGCCCATCGGCTGCGGGCAGGAGTTCAAGGGCGTGTATGACCGCGAGAAGCAGGAAATACTCGCGTTCAGCGAATTCCACCGCGGACAGAGCCGCATCAGCGCTATCGAGTGCAAACTGGACGAGACCGAGAAGCTGGACGAGCTGATAGGCGAGCGTCTGCGCAAAACGCTTGCCGACGATATCGAGCTGCTTGACGGCGCAGGCTATGACTTTGACATCGAAAAGGTCAGAAGCGGCCGACTCAGTCCGGTGTTCTTCGGCTCGGCGCTCAATAACTTCGGCGTTGAACCCTTCCTTGAGCAGTTTCTGAAGCTGACCATGCCGCCTCTGCCGCGCATCTCGAACGACGATATAATCGACCCGTTCGACCCGCGCTTCTCGGCCTTTGTTTTCAAGATACAGGCCAATATGAACAAGGCGCACCGCGACCGTATCGCGTTCATGCGCATCTGTTCCGGCAAGTTTGAGCGCGAGAAGGAATATTATCACGTTCAGGGCGCCAAGGCGCTCCGCCTTGCCCAGCCGCAGCAGCTCATGGCGTCTGACCGCGCCATAATCGACGAGGCTTACGCCGGAGACATCATCGGCGTATTCGACCCAGGCATCTTCTCGATAGGCGACACGATATGCGAGAAAGGGATGAACGCCTGCTTCGAGGGCATTCCAACCTTCGCGCCGGAGCATTTCGCGGCTGTGGAGCGCGTCGATACGATGAAGCGCAAGCAGTTCGAGAAGGGCATCATGCAGATAGCGCAGGAGGGCGCGATACAGATTTTCCACGAGCCGTATACCGGCGTCGAGGAGGTCATTGTCGGCGTCGTCGGCGTGCTTCAGTTTGAGGTGCTGGAATACCGCCTCAAGAGCGAATACGGCGTTGATATCCGCCGCCGCAACATGCCGTTTGAGCATGTCCGCTGGATCGACAACGAGAATATCGACGTTCACGCGCTCAACCTCACGAGCGATACCAAGTGGGTGCAGGACTTCAAGGGCAACAACCTCCTGCTGTTCACATCCGAATGGTGCATCAACTGGGCTTTGCAGAAAAACGAGGGGCTGTCCCTCAGAGAATTTAACCGTGAATAAGGAGGCGTACCATGGCAGACAAATTGATCATCGAGATATTCAGGGAAAAGAACGCGGAGGAGTTCACAAAGGCTCTCGCTGCACCTGACAGTCGCCTTGAGACGGGGAGTGCCGCCGCAATGACTGCCGCGGTCGCGATGTCCCTTGCGGCCAGAGCTGCTGCCGCATGCGACCAGAGCGGCGAAAAGGCGCAGTATATCGCGCGCAACATCGAGACTCTGCGCGGCTACATGGTGCACCTCATCGACGAGGACGTGAAGTCCCGCGGGCCGCTCCGCCGCGCGATCAAGGAGGGCGACGCGAGAACGATCGAGGCCTCGCGCCAGCCCGCCGTCTGCATCGATCAGGAGATAATCAACATGATGGGTCAGGCGCTGGAGCTTATAGCCGGGCTTACCGAGATCTGCCCCAAGGATTCGATGCACTATGTAGGCGAAGCCGCGGAGCTTGCCCTCGCCGCTGTGCGCTGTGCAAGACTGTATATTGTCGATATGGCGCGGTACAGCAGCGACGAGACTTATAAATTCGTCACCCGCCGTGAGAACGAGCTGAACATCAATAACTGCGCCGAGCAGGCGGAAAAAATACGCGCTGCCGTTGAAAAAGCGCTTGCAGAGTGATATTTTACGTCAAAAAATCACAGTGGAATTTCCCACTGTGATTTTTACTTGCTGTTCAGATGTTAGCGTATACGCTGCCGAGACGCGTTGCGAAGCCGAGGGAATTGTACATGTCCTCGTCGCACGGTGCGCAGGTGACGGTTATGTCAGTGTAGCCCTGTTCGCGGCCGAAGCTATGCGCTGCGTCGGTCAACAGTCTTGCGCCGCCGTGCCCGCGGAACACCGGCTCAATGTAGAAGTCTTCAAAGATGCCGACGTTTTCGCACCGGAAGCTTGAAAATGCCGCCGCGACGCTGCACATTCCGATGCAGCGATATCCGCGCTTCAGGACGAAAAACGTGATGCGGTCGTCACGAACAGCCGACTTGAGCCTTTCCTGACCGGCATCGTCCAGCGGCTCCTCGCCGATTTCGGAGCGAAAGCCGTTCTCCAGCTTCAGCAGCTGCCAGTCCGCGGCGGAGACCACTTCTACCGTGAACGGGATGTCCTCCTCCGGCGGGAGCAGCATCAGCGGCTCACCCCATTCGTCGACGCCGTTCGGAACAAAGCTGAGACTTTTCCAGAACCTTATCCGCCGCTCTTCGGCGCAGTTCAGCTCCGCGTATTTCATGCCCCGCGCCCTTGCCCAGCCGAGCAGCGCCGCGGCGCAGTCGTGCCCCGTGCCGCTGCCGCGGTACTCCGGCAGGACGCAGAATTCCAGAATAAAAAGCTTGCCGTCCTCGCTCGTGAAGAGCGACGCGAGCGCAAATCCGATATCAATGCCGCCACGCCCAAAGAAAAGATAGTAGCAGCGGTCGGCGGCGCGGTCATGTGCGGCCTGTACCGCCTCGCGGTATTCGCTGCCATGAAAATATTCGCGCTCTTCGCTCTCTGCGTTTGCGAATATGTCTCGGTCGTGGTATGCGCCCAGCTCGCGCCAGAAGCGCGCGGTTTCCTCAGCGGTGATCGCTTCGCGGACAGAAATTTGATTTTTCACTGATGATCCTCCAAAAAATTATTGGAGGGTTAGAAAGCGTGAACCCTCCGTACACGTTTTATTTTCATAAAAGATCACCCTTTCCGTATTATTTGCGGCTCTGACCCGCAGATCGATTATATCATCGACGCAGAAAATTTACAAGCGCTCGGGATATTATTCGGGTTTACACAAAGCGAAAACTATGGTATGATTTAATATCATAATTTTGTCCGGAGATTTCAATGCTCGATAAACTCAGAATACTGAAAAATCAATATGAGCAGCTCCAGCGCCGCATGGAGGAACCGGAGACTTACTCCAACCCCGCGCTGTACGCGCGCTGCGAACGTGAGGCGCGGGAGCTTGCGCCGATCGTCGGGGCGTACTGTGAGTATGAGCGAGCTGAGGCGGACGTGCGCACGTCGCTCGAGCTGATGGACGATGCGGAACTGCGCGAGCTTGCGCAGGAGGAGTACGCCGAGGCTAAGGCCAGAATGGCAGAGCTGTCGGAGAAGATGAAGCTCCTGCTTCTGCCCAAGGATCCGAACGACGCGAAGAACGTTATCATGGAGATACGCGGCGGTGTCGGCGGGGAAGAGGGGATGCTCTTCGCGGCCGACCTGTTCAGAATGTACTCGATGTACGCCGAGTCCAGAGGCTGGCGGATAGAGATAGCGAACATCAATGAGACGGAGCTTGGCGGCATAAAGGAGATCAGCTTTGTCGTAGAGGGCGAGGGCGCGTACTCGCGGCTCAAGTTTGAAGCCGGCGGGCACCGCGTACAGCGCGTTCCGGTCACGGAGTCTGGCGGCAGGATACACACCTCTGCAGCGACTGTTGCCGTCCTGCCGGAGATAGAGGACGTGGACTTCAAGCTCGACATGAACGATCTGAAGATCGACACCTACCGTTCGTCAGGCGCGGGCGGGCAGCATGTCAACAAGACCGAGAGCGCGATAAGAATAACGCATCTCCCGACGGGGACGGTCGTAGAGTGTCAGGACGAGCGCAGCCAGTATAAAAACAAAGACCGCGCGATGCAGATACTTCGCTCCAAGCTGTACGAGGCGGAGCAGGCGAAGCAGGCCGCGGCTGTCGCCGCCGAGCGCAAGAGCCAGATCGGCTCCGGCGACCGGAGCGAGCGCGTGCGGACGTATAATTTCCCGCAGAACCGCGTGACGGATCACCGGCTCACAGGCGACAACAAGAATTTCAATATTGCTGCCATCATGAACGGCAACCTTGACCCGCTGATAGACGCTCTGGTCACAGCAGATCAGGCGGAGAAGCTGCGGGCACAGTCGGAGGCGTGACATGAACACAAAGAGATATATAAGCTGCACCGACGAGCTTGTCGGAATAATGCGCGGCGGCGGACTCGTAGCCGTCCCGACGGAGACTGTGTACGGCCTCGCGGGGAACGGTCTTGACGAGAAAGCCGTGGCGGAAATATACGAGGTCAAGGGGCGGCCGGAGGTCAAGCCCCTGTCGCTCATGGTGCATGACGCGGCGTCGATGGAGCGCTACTGCGAAAATGTCCCGCCGCAGGCGTATACACTCGCGAAAAAGTTCTGGCCTGGGCCGCTGACGATAGTGATGAAAGCCAAGCCTTGTGTGCCGGAGATAGTCCGCGCGGGAGGGGAGACGGTCGGCCTGCGCTGCCCGGATCACCCACTGACGCTGGAGCTGCTCGAAAAAAGCGGCGTACCCTTTGCAGCCCCTTCGGCGAACCCGTCCGGCGAGCCAAGCCCCAAAAACGCCGACAGCGTTTTGAAATATTTCGACGGCAAGATCGACGCCGTGCTTGACGGCGGAGAATGCGGCATCGGGTGTGAATCGACGCTGATAGACCTCAGCCGCACACCGTACAGGATCCTGCGTCAGGGCGCGCTTCCGGCGGATGAGATAGCCGACGCGCTTGTCGATAGTATGAAGATAATCGGCATCACGGGCGGCACAGGCTGCGGCAAGACCACTGCGCTCAACGAGCTTGAGCGCCGCGGCGCACTGCTGATAGACTGCGATGCCGTGTATCACCGGATGCTTGAGACCGACAGGCCGATGCTCGACGAGATAGAGAAGTATTTCCCAGGCGCGGTCATTGACGGAAAGCTCGACCGCAAGGCGCTCGGCGCGGTGGTGTTCACCGACGAGGAAGCCCTGCGCGACCTGAACATAATCACGCACAGGCACATAAATCTTGAGATACGCCGTATCCTGCGCGAGCACGCGATGAACGGCGGTACGCTTGCCGCGATAGACGCGATAGAGCTGTTTTCCAGCGGCCTTGCCAAGCGCTGCACCGCAACCATCGGCGTCATCGCCGACCGCGAGGTCAGAATCGACCGTATCATGCGCCGTGACGGTATAAGCCGCGAGTATGCGATGATGCGCGTCAACGCCCAGCGGCCAAATGAGTATTTCATCCAAAAATGCAGCCATGTTCTTGAAAACAACGGTTCGCAGGAAGAATTTATAGAAAAATGCAGAAAGACATTTGAGGAGGTTTTGTGAAATGGATGAACTGAGAAGCAAGCTCTTTTACGAGCAGAAGAACGGATATGACCTTATCGACACAGATGAGCGCATCGCCGTTGAGGATTACTGCGGGCAGTATATGAGCTACCTGAACGACTCCCGTACCGAGCGCGAGGCGGTCAAGAACGCAATTGCGTTGGCCGAGGAGCAGGGCTTTGTCGAGTATGAGCTCGGCATGGAGCTGAGGCCCGGCATGAGAATATACAGAAATAACCGCGGCAAGGCGCTCATACTTGCCGTCATCGGCAAGAAGAGCCTCGCCGAGGGCGCAGTGATTGCGGGCGCGCACGTCGATTCCCCGCGCCTCGACCTCAAGCAGATAACCATGTATGAGACCGACGAACTGTGCTACTTCAAGACGCACTACTACGGCGGCATCAAAAAGTACCAGTGGGTCACCATTCCTCTGGAGCTGCACGGCGTTGTCGCGCTCAAGAGCGGTGAGACCGTTGAAGTTACCATCGGCCGTGAGCCGGGCGAGCCACGCTTCGTTATAACCGATCTGCTGCCGCACCTCGCCGCCGACCAGATGAAGAAGACAATGGCCGAGGGCATTTCCGGCGAGGGGCTGAATATTCTCATCGGCAGCACTCCCTATGCCGACGAGGGCAAGGATCGCGTGAAGCTTGCCGTCATGAGCCTGCTTAACGATATGTACGGCATCACTGAGGAGGATTTCCTCTCCGCAGAGCTGGTTGCTGTCCCCGCCTATGATGTGACCGAGATCGGCCTTGACCGCTCTATGATCGGCGCTTACGGCCATGACGACAGAGTCTGCGCCTATGCCGAGCTGAAGGCGATATTCGATGTTGAGGATCCTGAAAAGACCAGCGTCTGCATCCTCGCCGATAAGGAAGAGATCGGCTCCGAGGGCGTCAGCGGTATGCAGAGCGCCGCGTTTGACTGCTTCATGGAGGATCTGTGCGAGTCTCAGGGCGTATCCCTGCGCCGCTGCTTCGAGAACAGCTTCTGCCTGTCTGCCGACGTCTGCAACGCCTTTGACCCGAATTATGCCGAGGTCTCTGAGAAGCGCAGCGCTGCAAAGCTGAACTACGGTATGGGTATCTGCAAGTTCACCGGCGCGCGCGGCAAGTCCGGCACGAGCGACGCTTCCGCCGAGATCGTCGCGTATCTGCGCCGCCTGTACGCCGACAAGGGTGTCGTATGGCAGATGGCGGAGCTTGGCAAGGTCGATCAGGGCGGCGGCGGAACCATCGCAAAGTTCATGGCCAACCGCAATATTGACACCATCGACGCCGGCGTTCCCGTGCTGAGCATGCATGCGCCGTTTGAGGTCGTCTCCAA
>OLPW01000277.1_pt1 | contig 62548 bp, 57 predicted proteins | sample 1672161 | NCBI WGS metagenome assembly OLPW01 (sample SAMEA3136654, study PRJEB25190) | human gut metagenome
AGTCACTTCCTCCTTCGTTGCAACCGGCTAATTTGTGTAAAGACACAATTTACTAAAATACTTCGCGCAAAGTGTCAAGTCAAGGAAAATTTTTTTCAATTGTGGTTTACTTGTGGATTTTTGGGAAATTTTAAAAAAGCCCGAGCTGTTCCCCGATGAGCTTAACAATCAGAACAGCCCTAACTGCTCCCCGATGAGCTTAACCGCCAGCAGGCCGAGCGCAATCAAAATACAGGGTTTCGCAATGTTGATACCCTTTTTCATAACAAGGCCTGCGCCAATCCACGAACCAATCATGTTCGCAATACCGCAGGCTATCGCCAAAACAATCAGCACCTTACCATTGAGCGCAAACACAACAATGGCACCAATATTGGTAGTTAAATTGAGCACCTTAGAATGAGCATTCGCGCGAATGATTCCCATGCTTGCCGCAAACGTGAAGGCAATGGCCAAGAAAGTGCCACTTCCTGGCCCATAAAACCCATCATAAGCGCCTATAACAAACGCCGCTACCACGCACAAGATGCGCTGTTTTACGGTAATAGGTTCATCGCTATTATCTGCAGCGGCACGATTAAAACGTTTGCTGAGTGTAATGTATGCCACAACAGGCAAAATAATCATGAGCAGCCATGAAAGCAGATTAGCATCTACTAAAACTACTAAGCTGGTACCACAGGCGGAGCCCACCAATGCTGCAGGAATAGCGGGCAGAATAACTTTCCAATGAATAAGACCACTTTTTATGAAGCGAAAGCTTGCTGCAGCCATCCCAAAGAAGGACTGAATTTTGTCGGTACTAAGCGCATAATGCGCAGGTAATCCTGCTAAGAGCAGTGCAGGTACCGTAATGAATCCCCCACCACCACTAATAGCATTAAGAAGCCCGCCTAAAAAGCAGGCAGGCAAAGCAATCAAAAACGTAACTATGCTAACCGTTGGATCCATTAGCTATACGGTAACACACCTTAGCTGCTAAATACTCCGTAGCGCCTAGATACGCAATACCCAGATGCTCGATTCCTCTAATGCTACTGTAGTCCCCAAATGCCCGTTTCCTCTCCTTGCGGTTTAGCTGCCAGATGCCACCGCGACAGCCGACTCAACTGCCAGATGCCACCATGACAGAGATAACAACAATAATGGCGATGAGCGTTAAAGGTCGAGCACGATCTTCTCCTTGGGCAGCAGGTCGTAGCCACCCGTCACCTGCGCGAGTCCGGAGAGGCCCGGGCGTACGAGCGTCCTGTAGTGCCAGCCATGGATGCGTTTCTCGAACTCCTCGCAGAACGCGGGGCGCTCGGGCCTGGGCCCGATGAGGCTCATCCCTTTTGTCAAGACGAAAAAACAAGATTACCTGCAGAAATGCTCCGACTGGATAGCTGAACTGCCTGTTTCCTGGAGTTTGAACCTCCAGGCTTTTGCAGCTCATTCCGACCGTCATCGGCGATGAAACGGCTCCGAAAAGCCGCCTCTAAATCAGATAGCAAATCGTCCCATTGGGGCAGATTCCCAATGGGACGATTCTTCGCATCAGCGTCGACGTATACATAAATCCAGCATCGAAAACGATGCGGACCCCCATAGCCGCCACGCATAGCCGCCCAGTCCAATATTCGCAAAATCACGCCTATAGGCAGGAGGCACCGACGCCTCCCCATTCCTTCCTCGCCGAGGGGCCGAGGGCTAGTCGAGCCTTATCGGCCTCTCGGGCCTCTTCCTCCCCGAACAGTACGGGCAGTAGCCCGGCTTGGCCCTCACCCTGTCGCGGACGGCCATCTGGTAGACGTGGCCGCACTCGCCGCGCCACCATGCGAGCTTGCGGCTTATGGCCTGCACGCCGGTGGGCTTCAAGCGCTTGTTCATGCGCGGGTGCCACATCGCCGCTATGTCGGGATGCGTGGTGGCCAGGTCGTTGTAGCCGGCGAGCACCTTGCGTCCCGAGCAGTACGGGCAGCCCGGGTCCGCCTTGCCCTTGCGCGCTCGGTTCACTATGAGGCCGGACCACTCGTGGCCCTCCCTGCACTTCCACCAGACGCGCTTGTTTGAGTTGGCGATCACGTCGGTCGGCTTCAGGTCGCCGTTGCGCTCCTTGTTCCACTCCCTCGCGATCTTGGGATGCGTCGTCCTCAGGTCGTTGTAGCCTTTCAGCACCTTGCGGTCGCCGCAGTAGGGGCAACCGCGGTCGGCGCCGCCGGTTCTGTTGTAGGCGGATATCCGCCATGCGTGCCCACGCCCGCATCTCCACCAGACCCTCCTCGCGCTGCCGGAGACGATGCCGTCGGGCCTCAGGTCGCCGTTGCGCTCCCAATCCCACTCGGCCAGAAGCTCGGGATACGCGGTGGCCAGGTCGTTGAAGCCGCGCAGCAGCTTGCGGTTCTTGCAGTACGGGCAGCTGTCGTCGACGCGCATGGAACGCATGCTCACCTTCTCGCGCCAGACGTGGCCGCACGGTCCGCGCCACCACACCATGGCGCCTGCGTGGGCGTGGAGGTCCTCGGCGCGCAGGCCGCCGTTCAGCTCGGGGTCGAGCTGCCTGGCGACGTCCGGCCTCTTTGACCCGAGGTCGTTGCTGCCCTTGGCGAGATAGTGCCCCCTTCCCCCATGGCACGACGGACACTTGCGGCTCTCTTTGCGGGTCCCCCGCAGGCTCTCACGCCATTCGTACCCGCACGTCGGGCATTGCAGCCAGATCCTCTTGGCCGTGCGATCGGAGACCTGCGAAGGCTTCAGGTCGCCGTTCTTGGTGGAATGCCAAAGGTGCAAGATGCCCGCGTCCAGGCACTCGGCGCTATTGAAACCCTCCAGCGTCAGCCTCCTGCCGCAGTACGGGCATCCGGCGTCGTTGAACGCCCTCGTCCTCGCGGACAGCTGCCAACTGTGGCCGCACTCGCCGCGCCACCACACTCGGGCGAAATCGCAGCGCGAGACGTCGGACGGCTTGAGGGGCCCGTTCCGCTCCTCGTCCCATTGCGCCAGCAGATCCGCATGCCCGAACCGCAAGCACCATTTCTTGGCTGGACTCGCTCAGGAAGGATATCGCCCAGTCCAGTATGCTGCGCATAAGCGAATGCAGCTCGTCCTCGTGGACGCGCTCCTGCTCGGAGGCGGGGCTGCGGTCGTCTGCGAACAGCTCCTCGGGGTTCATCGCCCCCTCTCCGTCGCTCCGCATGAGCTGGCTGAACAGTATCGGACGCGTGGTGACGCCCTTGATCTTGACGATGCAGTCGTAGCTGCTGCGGCAGCCTCTGGTTGAGGGCATATTTCCTCCCCTGGGTCGGGGAGCGCGGGATTGCGCTCCTGCCCAGAGGCGGAAAACAAGGTATTTTGGACGTGCCCTAAGGGCGAACGGTGGCCACGACGAAAGAGGGCCTTTTGCCGATTGTCGCCCCCCGGTAGTTAGCGAACGTTAACCAGCAGCGAATAATCCGCCCAAAGAACAAGAAACCCCGCAACTCGGTTGAGTTGCGGGGAAATCAAAAGGAAACTTACCGAAAAAGTCAGATTTATCCAAGTACGCTATTTACGATTCTTGACCACCTTGGTGCCCATGCGCACGATGTCGATAAACCCTTTCCTCAGTATGATGAGGACCGCCGCGAACAGAGCGAACTCCATGGCCAGCACAGCAGGCGTAAACGGAAGAAACGATAGGACGACCTGCGCCCCGATGAGTACGAAGCTGGCAACGATTTCCCCCTTGTGGAAATCTAGTTTCACGAACTTCCGCGTATCACGAGCCCTCACGATGGCGATGACCGCATAGCTGATAGCAGTCGCCCCGGCGGCTCCCATGATTCCGAAGGGCGGGACGAACACCAGAGTAAGCGCGATGTTGATGACAGCGCCGATCGCCGTTGTCGAGAATGCCTTCTTGCTCTCCTTCGTCACGACATAGGTCGTGCCGAAGAAAGCCGCGATGCAGGAGAAGAGGTTTGCCAGGGAGAGCATCGCCACCGGCTGCCACGAGCCCTCGTATGCCGAGCTCATAAGGAAGGTGTAGACGGGGTATGCCGAAGCAGCGATAAGCGACGAGGCTATGGCGAGTACAACGAAGATGTAGCGGAAGACCGTTGACTGGAACTTTGCGTTGTCCTCGGAGTCCCGCTCTTCGATGGCCGAGATCTGCCACGCCTGCATGAAGATGTTGTACACGATGTTCACGATCGAGGGAATCTTCTGAGCAACGTTGTAGATGCCGTTCGCGCCAGCACCGATAAAGAACAGGATCACATAGCGGTCCGAAGCGGACATAATCCACCACATGAGTGAGTTCGGAATCAAGGGGATGCAGTACGTCAGCATCCCCTTCAGCGCACGCTTGTCCACGTACCTCGGAGAAAGCAGCCTCCAAAGCCGGCAGGTAATCACGATGTGCACTGCGCCCACAAGTTGGGCTATAACCATCGAGGCGAGGTACCCGCCAACCCCAAGGTGGAATACGGCGAGGGCGAGCACGTTGGAGATCGCGGTTGCGAAGGTGATGACGACGCCGTTCGCGGCGAAGGCCTTTGACTTGCCAATTCCCCTCAAAAGCTGCATGAAAACAAAGTTGAAGCTCGTCAGACAAAGCAGCAGCAGGAAGTAGACGATGTTGCCCCCGATAACGCTGAACGCGTGGAACAGCGGGGAAAGCAGCCAGCACACGGCCCATCCGATGAGCACGACCAGCATAGAGTTGGACGCAATAGCTTTGGTATCCACCTCCTTCGACACGGTGAAGCGCAAGACTGCCTCGTTCATGCCCATCATGGCGAACGGCACAAGGAGGTTCACCGTCGTGGTCACGAGGTCGGCGGTGCCGTACTCCTCCGTGGTGAGGAAGTACGTATAGAACGGGACGATCAGAAAGGTGATGACCTTGCTGCCAAGGTTCCCTATGAAAAAAACCGCCGAATTCTTGACGAGTTTCTTGTACTTGCTGTCTGTTTCCATCTACCTGTCCAAAATCCGATGCTGGCTGTCGAAGGGGCCTTTATCTCTTCAACACCCTCTTGAGCTTTCGTTTCACCCGCGACCAAAACGTGTCCTCGAAGCTCCACCTGCGCATCATCGATTCTATGGGGGAGCCGCCGACAAGGGCCGCCATGAAGGCGCTGCGCTGCGGGTGCGGCTCCACCGACGCTTCGAGCGCGGGATTGCCAGCGAGAACCTCACCGTATGTCGCAACGCCATGGTCGGCCCCATCAAGCACGGCGCGTACGGCGGCCGCGCCCTTCTCGGTGTTGCACAAGACGGCAGACACGCCCTTGGTGGAATCGACCTCGGAATGGAGATTAGCGAAGCCCCAGAAGTCGCCGAGCGTCACGTCGGAGCCGCAGGAACGCTTTGCCGCGCAGCCAAAGCACGACGGCCTGAGCGACGCGTTGTCGAGAAACGCCCTCATGTACCAGTCGTCCCCATAGCGCCCGCCGCGCACGCGCACAGCGTCTTTCTCCGTCCTTACGTAGTAAAGGACGGAGAAAGACGACCATCCGGTCGTCTTACTCCGGAAATTGACTTCGTCAATTTCAGCGCCCTCTGACGAGGCGACATGCTTGACCCACCTCTCCCACAGGAGCGGCGAGGGGACGCCGTGACAAATCACGTCGACGGAAAGGAACAAATCAGAGTCGGCAAGCCTGCCCAGGTAGTTCCTCATGCCCGCGACTTGGCATGCCGTTCCGACGAAAAGAACCTTACGTCCGTCCCTAAGCGCCTTTCCAACCTGGGAGTACACATCGGAGCCGACCGAGCTCTGGACGTACTTCGAGCGTTGAAGCACCAACAGAGCTTCGTGGTCTTCCGCGATTATGTGCTCGACCCTCTTGCAGCCGTCGACAAACGCGGCGCCCACGACGAGCCCGCCGGCGTCGACGACGGCGCGCCCGAGCATGCCAAAGAGGCCGCCAGAAGACGAGGCATCGAGTATTTCGCCCGAGCGCGATTTCGCCCAGACCGTCTCGACGGGCACCACTGCCTCCTTGGGATGGAGCGCAGGGCAGACGAAATCGCAGCGCCCGCACCTAACGCACCTCGCCCCGTTAAGGCGCGGCCTGAGGAAGCCCTCGGCATCCGGCTCCATGGCAAGGCAGCCCGTGCGACACGAAGCGGCGCAGGCCCCACAGCCGCAGCACTTTTCGGCCAGATCGATTATCTTGGGCACGTTCCCCATCAGTTCCCGCCCTTCTTCGCATGCGCGACAAAGCCGTTGAAAGCGCGGGAGAGGAACGCCGGCGCGTTGGGATAAAGCGCCAGCCTCACCTTGTCGACTCCGCTCAGCCTAGCACGGTCGACCTTACCATCCGCAAGGGCATCGAGCAGGGCCCTGCGGTCACCCTCCGTCATATCACCCGAGTCTATACCAAGGCCCAAGACCCTCAGAGCCTCGTGAGCACGGAAGGCCTCGAGGTGCGCAATCGCATCGGGAGAATTCCCCGGTCTGGAGATCATCTGGTCGATCGCGTCGATCGAGCTCAGCATCTTGCGGGTATACCCGCTCGTAGTGGCGCTGCCCGACCGCTCAAGGATATTCCAAAGGGGAATCGGCTCGTAATAAAGCCCCGCGCAGCACTTGAGGTAGTCGAAGACGAAAAGGCCGTCCTCGGTGTGCGAGATATACTCGTCAAACCTCAGATGGTTCTTTTCGATGATGTCCATGGAGAACAGCTTGTAGCAGGAGCTGCCGATGTGCACGGAATTGAACACCCCAAACTCGCAAATCGCCTCATCTGGGGTAAACGCCCTTGCCGCAAGGTTCGTGCCCTGCGCTTTCCTGCCCTCGAGGCCCCCATCCATGGTGACGAAATAAGCGTCTGCGGATACGAGCATGTTGGGGTGTTTCCGCTGCATGCGGACAAGCTGATCGCAAGTGTCGAGTTCAAGCCAGTCGTCGGAATCGAGGAACACAGCGTAGTCGCCCGTCGCCATGCTAAGGGCGTGGTTCCGGGCTTTCGACACGCCGGAATTGGCCTGGCGGGCGCATTTAACCCTACTGTCGGACGCGTAACGCTCAATGACGCCCCATGTCCCGTCGCTCGAGCCGTCGTCGACCACAACGAGCTCGACGTTTTCATATGTCTGTCCCAACGCCGACTCGATGCCACGCTCAACGTACGCCTCGACGTTGAAGGCAGGGATGATTATTGAAACCTTATTCTGCATGAATAGCCATTACCTCTAGTCGTGATAACCATACTTGTAATTCAATCGCTCATGCGGCTTCTTCGCATTCATGAACCGCAGCCAACGCAGAATGTCGGCCGTAGCGTCGCCAAACCCGGGCACGCCATTCGCCATCTGAGGTAGCCATATGGAGCCCCCCCGGATGTTTGCCTCGATGACGAGGGGCTCACCGTCTTCGTCAACGGTGAAATCCCAGCTAACTATACCCACCTGGGGCATGGTCGCATGCATCCGCTTAGCGGCGCCGATGACCTTCTCGGCACCGAATATCCGGTAGCCGCCGAACACGACGCCGGTGTCCGGGTGCTTGGTGAAGCGCTCGTTGAACTCGGTGAGGGCGGAGGGCGCAAGTAAACCTTGGTCGCTCACGCCGATGAACACCCCGCCAGCGTGCGCGTTGTCGACCGCGCTCTTCCCACATCCAATTCTCATGAGCATGGGGAGCACCCTGAGCTCGTCGCGCCATCGATACGTCATGACCCTCAAAGTATTAACGCTCTCTGGGTGAAGCGCAGATATGGAGCGATGGCAGGTTATCGGCTCCTGAATGGAGAAATCGGCCCCAAGTTCATCAAGGAGCGTCTTGATTTCCAGGCCTGTGCCCCTGTCGACGCCGTCGTCGAAATCATAGGCACCGCAGCCCTGCCCAGAGCAGGTGCCGACCGTCGGCTTCGCGAAACACTTTCCGATGCTTCCCGCAAAATCAAGGGCCTCCCGCTCGGTAAGCTCTTTCATGTTTGCATCGCGATAAATCCCTGCCGTTCTCGTGAGCAAGCTTCTTGTGGTCCTCACATCGGCCTTATCGGCAAAGAGGTAGAGGAGGTTCTTGTCCTCAAAAACCGTCGCGTACTCGGAAGGCTGGTTCATGTAGCGCTCGAACTCAGGAATGAACAGCAGCTCCGGGAAGAACCGCACATCGAAGTTGCCGGAGATCGCCAGGTTATGGCGATGCCAGGTATAGGGAATCTTCTTGCCGTAGTTCTCGACATAGAAGTCGTCGATGGCGCGCTTCTGGCCATCGGTCAAATCGGCCTGCTCGAGAATCGCAGTTCTCTTCGGGTCTCGGAACTTCGCTATCTCTACCTTATGCGCACGGCCGACGAGCAGATCGTCGGTGACGTCGTAGATTGCGTTCTTTACTGTTGTCTTAAGGGACATGGTTAATCCTCAGCAGTTCATCGGTTCGTTTAACGCACGAGGGCTTTGTTCAGGTAATCCAGGGACAGACGCCTGCACGTATCCAAAGCTGCGTCAACGCCGCTGAAATCGCAGCTAAAAGCAGCGTCTGCGCCTTCCAAGCACCAGCGCCCCTCAAGCCCGAAAGTCCCGAGCAGCGTGTTGATGCGGCTGTTCATGTTCGAGCCGTTGGCATGCTTCCTCCCGAACACAGCGAACGGTCGGCGGAAGAGGATGGAAAAGACCGAGGCGTGGAAACTGTCGGTAAGAACGCACGCCGCGCCGTCGAGCAAGGAAAGAAACTCCGAGGGATCGCCTCCGAAGTAACGACACTGCGGGTCCATGTAGTCGATGATTTCATAGCCCCTGCCGGCAAGTTGGCGCGCGAGCTCAACCTGCTCATCCGACCGCTCCCCCAGGTTGAACTGGAATACGTACTTTCCGCTCGGCTGCACGTCCGCCTCCACCTCGCGCCACTCCTCGGCATCAAGTAGCATGGTGGGGTCGAGCGTCACGGCGGGCTTGCTCCCGACCATATCGGCGACGATGCTCGCACCAGCCTCCTCGCGCACGCTTATGGCCCTATATTTGCCGAGCTCGTCCTTGAACAGGGCCTTCCACACATCGGGAACTGAATCCAGGCCGAAGCTCGCCGAGTAGGCCACTCGCTTGTCGGCATCCGCGAATCGAAGTAGGTAGTCGTTGGAGTAGCAGCAATCCAGGTCGTCGCCCCACCAGAGGGGGTTCCAAACCTGGTCACTTCCTACAACGAAGGAATCAAACTCCTCGTTAAGGGACCCCGAAAGGCCCCGCTCGGATTTGATGAACCTGGTGGGAATATTACGGCTCGTGAACCCAGAGAACGCAGCGTCCCTGTTGAGCTCCTTGCGAGTCTTGAGCCTGATCTTCCCGCCCTCCTTCTCGAAGTGCTTTCGGTAGAACCCTTTGATAGCGGAGGTCTTCTGAACGGTGACCAGGGTCACAACATCGTGCCCCATGCCGCGCAGCACAGTGCTCAGCGCATAGTTCTGCAGTCTATTGCCATAATTGAAGTCGCCATACAAGGTAACGATTCCGAGTTTCATGTCCCATACCGCCTTTAGATAGTCTTCTCGACCGACAATTAATCGCCGTAAGCCAGGCCAAGGTCAATCAAAGAACCCAGCTTCGAGTCGTTCTCATCGTCAATCGGATCCAGCCCCGCCCCGTTGAAGAGCGTCAGCTCCCCGAATATCAGCCTTTCTCCGAGCACGTACCAGTCACAGCGAACTTGCGGTATCCCCCGCGTAAGCTCGGCGCTCAGCTCAAGCATCTCCTTCAGATTCTCCGGACGCTCAACCTCGACGGGAGAAACGGGGATCCCAGCCCAGTCTATGCGAACGGGATTCCAGTCGGCGTCGTAGTAGTTGCAAGTATGCTCGCCGAACCTGCCCCTATGCACCTCGATGAGGGTCGGCTTGCCTCCGAAGCAGGTAACCTTGTAATCGACCAGGCCGGACTCATGCCCTTCGTCCTCGAGGTATTCCTCGGCCATCACCACTGGGATGACGTCCTTATACGGCCACTCCCGAGTCCACCAGAAATAGTTGCGCTTCAAATGCTTTGCGAGGAGCTTCTTCGCCGCATCGAAGTCGAAAATCGCCTTATCGCGGCAAATCGCGACTCCACCGCTGTCGTGGTTTGTCTTGAGGACGAACTGGCTAGGAAGCCCATCTATCGAGATGTCCTCGGCGTCTCTCCAGTATCCATAAGTCTCAGTGACGTACTTCTCGCCGATTTTGTCGGCAACCCACTTCTTTACCGCTAACTTGTCTACAAGTGTGTTGTAAAGCGGGTTACGGTCGTGCAGTTTCAGCCAGTTGAGCTTTTCGTTGAACCCCTGTGGGTTATCCAAGTCGAGCCTCTTACCGATTAACGCTCTGTACATGATGCGCAAGTGTTGCTCATCCGGAACGAAGCGCGTCAACCCTGCGCGCGAGACCAGGGAATACACCCTGAGCGGGTGCTTGATGTATTGAGTTGCTTTCGAAATCAGGCTCATCTGTTTCCCCCATGCGATGTTCTCGGCGTTCGATCCCGCTCCAGCACGTCCCATCTAATACTCGCCATAATCGCCACGGCGAGGAAATAGGTAATCAGGTTTGGGATAGTCGTAAACAAAGCCCCGCTCGTGAAAGCGTATGTCAAGAAAAAAATCTGAACGCACAGAGAAAGGCGAAGGTACGCCTTGAAATGCCCGTCATCAGTCAAGACAATCGTGTGGAGCGTGAGCAGCAGGCTCGCTGCACAGCCCAGCAAAACGATGGCTGTCCCCACATAGCCTGTTTCGTAAAGGAGGTTAAGCAGCTCATTATGGGCCATATAGGTAATCGTCACGCCGTCTGGCCAGCGATAGCAGTAGCTCGTCCACCCATGCCCGAACACGGGCGACTGAGCAAGACCGTTGAGGGCGTAATCCCACAAATAAGTCCTGTTATTGACATTGTCCTCAAAGCTTGTGTTGCTCGAGAAAGTGGTGGTCAACCTTTCGATTGTCGCCTCGATACCAGGGATGAGCGGCGCAAGCACGGCAACCGCCAGAACCACCAATGCACCGACGCCGATGGCCTTTAGATACCGATGCTGATTGTTTGAAATCAGGTAGACAAAACCGACCGCGAATATGCCGCAAAGCAGATGCGCCCTCTTGGTCGTAAGCACCAAGGCAACAAAGAAGACCAGAGCAAGAAAGACGTAGAACCGCTTGCTTCTCGTCTTTTGAGAATCGTAAAACGCCAAAGCCGAAGTGAGGATGAGGCCTATTGTGCAGAATGTCCCGTTATGGCTATAGTGCGATGCCAAACCTGACCGATAGTCCTGAGCCATTGGAACGTTGGAATAGAAAGTCGGCTTGATAAAGCCCGAATATAGCTGAGGAAAAATGTAGCAGGCTATAGTCGCGATGGCAAAAACGAGCAGGACCGCGATGAATGCGGTGATTGTAGGCTCAATCCATTTCGTATTTTCAACCGAAAAGACAGCCAGGGCCACGGTACAGACCAGCGCGACAGTGGCGGCAAGGTCGTAGCCGCCACCAGCGACATAACCGACAACCGCCATAACAGCCACTAGGAGCCAAGGCAGAACCGGAACGATTGCGCGCAAGTCAAATTCGAGAAGCCGCCCACTTCGAACCGCCAAGATTGCAACCAGAACAATTGCCGAAGCAAACAGTAGGATGCTCACACGGTATGTGATAAGCGAAGAGCAGAAAGCGAAAAGACAGACCAATAAAGCGATGACCGAGAAGGCAGTTGCGCCTTCGCATCTTCTTTTTGCGCCGCTAAGCACTGCGAACCACCCCCGCAAAACGCGAGAGAGGTCTATGCAGGAAAATGCTGAAAGCGCCACCGTCATCATGAGCGTCGCTCCCCAGCGGGGCAAATCGCAAGCCCAGCGCACATTGCAAGATAGGCAGCGCTCGGATTAAAGAACGAGCTCTCAGACGTGCTTGAGATGAGGAGGTAGGCAAAAATACAAATGACTGGGAGGCGAGCCCCCCCTGCCTTATAGCACATGACGAACAGAGCAATTAAAAGAGCGGCAAAGGCAACCAACCCGAAATAACCGAACTGCGCCAAGACCGTAGGCCAGAAAGTGTCACTCAAAAACGATGCGGCCCCAGGGGCAAGACCCCAAACAGTAGAAAGTCCGTACGCGTAATAAAGCGGCGAGTAATTATCGATCTGAGCGGTGACGGCGGACCCATACGTCGCGAAGCCAGTCCCGAGCGGGAAATAATCGTTTGCGACGGCAATCGCCTGGCGAGCCAGCTCGCCTCTTGCGTATCCTGCGGATTGGTAATAGTTGATGTACTGATCCATGCCGATAAGCGCTACGGCTACCAGCCCCAGCGCAATATGCACCACCGAAAGCCTGTTGCTCTTGCCGAAGGTCAAGAGCAACAGGAGACAGACTGCCGCAAATGCAAAGCCCTTTGACCGCAGCGACAGTAAAACAACAAGCATGCCCATGACAATAAAAGGCATGTTGCGCTCCCTATCCTTCATGAGGAACGCCGTAAGCCCGGCAGCGCAAAAAACAAGGTATGTCGGATGATCGAACACAAAAGTAAAAGAAGCCCTGATGCCAAACCGAGCCTCCGATCCCATACCGAAATCAAAAAACAGATTCCCGATTCCAAGCACCGTCATCACGACGAGAAGAATCTTCGCCTCGATTTCGAAAAGCGCAGAAAGGCGTTCAGAACAAGCAAAGGCATAGATTGAGGCAATTAGCGCAATTGGGAATTTGCAGCAAGTAAGAAAATCCGTCAGAATCGCTGCGGTTGATGCATGGACCCCGCAGAACGCATTGCCGAGGAAAGCTGCGGAAACTACCACAAACAACCATATCAGAGCAAGTTTGGACGAAGTTGACATGCCGTCGGCAAGAGCGTTTTTGCTTGCATGAAATCGAAAAAAGGCGGCGCACACCACGGCAATAGTCGCAATCTCATCACAATAAGAAAAGCCCATCGCGCCCTGGATCGCCTCTCCGAAAAGCGCCAAATTCAGAAACAATAGCAGAGCGAGATCCCCCACGCTGGTCTCAAGAAACAGCGATGAGCGGCGTGACACCCTAGGCGCCCCCAATGAAACATCGACCATACCTACAGCGCCTCATGCGTCTCATACACGTGCGCGTCGGCCTTGCTGGCGGCACTCAGGCCATCGTTCACCTGAGCGCACATGTCGCAGGTCGAGCACGCGTCCAACTGTTCCTTGGTCACGCGGCCCTCCTCGTAGTCGCGCACCACTTTTAGCTCGTGCATATCGTAGGCCTTCATGCCCAACAAGCTCTTCGCCTTGTGCTTTATCACCCAGGCGGCGGGCTTCCAGATATACTTGTGCATGGCCGGGGAGACGCTGCCTATCATCCAGCAGTTGCGGTCGCAGTGGCGCACTTTGGCACGCACGGCTTCGGCCTGCTCCGAGTTCCACAGTTCGTCCCAGCTTCGCTTGTTCAGATTACCCATGACCTCCTTGTCCTTGGTCCCGTTACAAGGCATCACGTCGCCGTAGGGGTCGATGAAGAACGTGTCGAAGGCCATGTCGCAAGGCAGAAGACGCGGCTGTCCGTAGATATAGTTGATGAGCCCGTGGTTGAAGTAGGCGCGGAACCACTTCTTTGGGCTGTTGGACTTCAACAGATCGTTCACTAGCTCTTCGAAGTTCTTGGCCACCATGGGGCGATCGCGGATGACGTTCTTGGCCTCCACGAAGTAAAAGCTGTTGTGCAGGCTCGCCGTGGCGAACTCCATGCCCAGCTCATCGGAAATCTTGTACAGCGGCACCAGGTCGGGGGCGTTTCTGTCCTGCACCGTCATGCCGAAGCCCACGTCAGGGTGCTTCAGCTCAACCAATTTCTTTAGGGTCTCGTAGCCGCGCTTGTAGCCGTCCTCGAGACCGCGGATCTCGTCGTTGGTCTCCTGCAGGCCCTCGATGGATATGCGAATGCCCACCTCAGGGAACTCCTCGCACAGATCGATGATGCGGTCAGTGAAGAAACCGTTGGTAGAGATGACTATGCGATCGCTCTTCTTGTAGAGTTCCCGCACGATATCCTTTAGGTCCTGGCGAATGAAGGGCTCGCCTCCCGTGATGTTGGTGAAGTACATCTTGGGGAGCTTCTTTATCGTCTCGATGGACAGCTCCTCGTCGGGGCGGCTGGGCGCCTTGTAACGACTGCACATGGTGCACCGCGCGTTGCAGCGGTACGTCACTATGACGGTGCCGTTGAGCTTCTTGTCTGCCATGTCTATCTATCTCCTCGCTCGCCGCCGGGCTGTAAGATACCCGTCAGCGCTCCCAAATGCTTCCGTGCAGTGTACCTGTCGTTCGCAAGTGCTCGGCCGTTGCCTCCATGAAGCCTGGAAAGCTCCGAATCGCCAGCATAGCGCGCCACAGCCCTCCCCAGGGCGCCAGTGTCCCCAAACGGCACCACGGCGCCTGTTTCGCCATCCTCTACGATCTCGGGCATACAGCCCACATTGAATACAACAGCGGGCTTGCCATGCGCATAAGCCTCCAGAACAGCGTTCGGCATATTCTCGTACCACGTCGAGGGGCACGCAATGCACGCGGCACCGTCGATCAGGGCGTCCTTCTCGGCTCCTTTCACGAAACCCACGAATTTAATGCGGTCGACTGCACCGGCAGCCTCAACCTGTGCCATGATGCCCTTCGCATACTCGTCGTCAGTCCTTCCCGTCACCTTCAGGCGCAAACCCGGCTGGTCGATAGCCGCCTGAACAAGCAGGTCTACGCCCTTCTCATGACTGATACGCCCGAGATACAGCACGTAGGGGTCGCCCTGCGCAGGCTCAGTCTTGCGCTCGTATGCGGGCACGAAGGTCGGCACCACGTTGACCTTGCCCCTGTCCACACCCGACTTCTCGAGCAATGATGCCGTGAAGGTCGTGGGGCACACGAAGGAGTCCACGCAGCCAAAGAGCCTCCGAGCGCGGTGGAACTTCATAGAGGCCACGCGCACCTCAGTCGTGGCGCGCGAGCCGTGGCAGCAGCGCCTCTCGCTCGCCTTGGAGTAATCACCGCCGATACACGCCGTACATATCTGACCGTCGCACAGGAAGTCCGATCGCGGACACATGATATTGAAATCGGATAGCCTGTGCACCACGCGCACACCCTCATCCTTGGCAGCCTTAAACACGCTCGGCGACAAGGCGTTGATTTGCTGGAGCACGTACACCACGTCAGGCTTTTCGTCGCGGATGAGACGACGCAGATTCTTGTAGGCCTCCTTGTTGTAGAACGCGCAGGAAAGCAGCCTAGCTATATTCTTTGGAGTCTTCTTGACGTTGTCGAAGTAGGCATCACCCGACTCGCTCTTCCCATGCGGGAAATAACGCGCGAAAGGCGTCTCCTCATTTAGAGGGCTTCGCACCGAGTACGGGATGACAGTGTGCCCGGCTTCCTCGAGCAGCCTCTTCACGTTGAACATATAAATCTCGGGTCCGCCCGAGACGTAGTAGCGATAGTTCGCGAGGACGATTTTCATCGGGCCTCTCCTTCGTATAAAGCGAGGGTCCGCTTAACCACGGAGTCCCAATCGTATGTCGTGTTAACGCGCTCGCGGGCCGCAATCCCAAGACGGGAAGCCATCGCAGAATCGGCGAGAGCATCCCGAAGGACGCGTCTCAGGTCGGCCGCGTCACCCTTCTTAAATGTCAGCCCAGCCCCGGCTAGCACGTCGGCACACTCGGGCACATCGCTCGTCACGCAACACCGACCGTGAGCCATAGCCTCAAGCAGGCTCATAGGCATACCCTCAACGTCAGAGGGCAGCACGTAGGCATAGGCGTTTGAGTACAACTCCTCCAGGGGCTCTTCGGAAACAAACCCTGTAAACAGGATACGTGTATCTCCCTCGGCAAGCACATGCAGCTTTTTCTCAAACTCAGACGTGTCTGAACCGCCGCCTGCGATAACCAGGCGCTTGTTGGTTTCTAGCTTCTTGAAAGCCTCAATCAGCAACTCGGGGCGCTTCTCGGGTACCAGGCGCCCAAGATACAGTAGGTAGGAACCCTTGTCGAGACCCCACCTTGCCTTGATAGAGTCCGCGGCCCTTGCGGCTTTATCGCCGACGCCGTTGGGTATGAACACGGCCTCACGGCCGTAAGTCTGCCTAAAGTAAGCCCTGTTGGCCTCGGAGAGCACGATTAATGCATCCGCCTTAGTCGCCGCCGCCCTCTCGCCCATCTTGATGTACGCGCTGGCAAGCCTTCCCCACTTGGCGCGCTGCCAATCCAAGCCGTGAATGGTCGCCACGGTGTTGACTCCCGCTAGTTTGGCTAACGGCAGCGGCACACATGGGCCCTCGGCGTGATAGTGGATGACGTCTGGGCGATCCTTGATTGCGGCTAGAGTTGCGAAATACGACGAGCTGAGAGCCGCCAGACCCTTCTTATCGATGGTACGCACCGGCACCACGCGCACGCCGTCCACAACGCGCTCGATTGTCTGCACAGCGTCGCCGGTCATCACATCTGAGCCGCTTCGGTCGTAGCAGGTCACCTCATGGCCCAATGCCGCCATGCGCCGCGCAAGCTCGGTCACCACAACCTCAACGCCGCCCTCGCGCGAGCCGTAACGCTTATGACCTATCATCGCAATGCGCACGTCGTCAACACTCCCCATAGTATTCGCGATACCACATGGCAAATGCACGCAGTCCGTCCTCCAAAGGAGTGGCCGGCTTGTAGCCGAAATCGCGTTCGAGGGCGCTCGTGTCTGCGTAGGTCACGGGTACGTCGCCGGGCTGCATGGGCACCAGTTCCTTGTGCGCCTCGAAGTCATAGTCTGCTGGCAACACGCCCTCCTCAACCAGCACACGCTGCAAAGTATCCACAAAATCTAACAGGCTCTCTGGATGAGAATTACCTATGTTGTACACGCGATGCGCAGCCATAGGTAAGCCGTCGGCGCCCATCCTCACCTCGGGAGCTCCGCCCACAACCCTGTACACGCCCTCCACGATGTCGTCCACGTAAGTAAAGTCTCTCCTGCAGTCGCCCATATTGAAAATCTTTATGGTGTCTCCGCGGCGCAGCTTCTCGGTGAAACCGAAGTACGCCATGTCAGGGCGCCCCATAGGCCCATATACCGTGAAGAAGCGAAGCCCCGTGGCCGGAATAGAGTAAAGCTTAGAATAGGCTGCGGCCATCAGCTCGTTGGACTTCTTGGTGGCGGCGTAAAGCGACACCGGTGAGTCAACGCGATCATCCTCGCTGAAGGGCACTTTCTCGTTGCCACCGTAGACCGAGCTCGAGCTTGCATACACCAGGTGCTTCACCGGGTGGTGGCGGCAACCTTCCAGTATGTTGAAGAAGCCGATAAGGTTACTGTCGATGTAGGCCTTGGGATTCTCGATGGAGTAACGTACGCCGGCCTGTGCGGCCAGGTTGACGACGATGTCGAAGCCGTTCTCGGCGAACAAGCGCTCGATGAGCGCCGCGTCGCACAGGTCGCCGCGCACGAACTCGAAGTGGCCATCGACATCGGCCTCAGCCAGCATGCGCAGGCGAGCCTCCTTGATGCCGGGATCGTAGTAGCTGTTCATGTTGTCCAAGCCAACGATCTTGTCGTCGGTCGTTTCCAACAGCTTCTTCACCAGGAACGCGCCGATGAAGCCAGCGGCTCCGGTGACGAGGACTTTGCGTTGAGACATGTCCATCACCTAGTCCCTCTTGAACAAATCGCGGGTGTACACCTTGCCTGCTACGTCAACAAGGTCGTCACTCCAACGATTGGCCACGATCACGTCGCACCTAGCCTTGAAGGCCTCCAGGTCGTGTGTCACCTCGGAGCCGAAGAACTCGGGATCGTCGAGCGTGGGCTCGTAGACGATGACCGGCACCCCCTTTGCCTTCACGCGCTTCATCACGCCCTGGATGGAGCTGGCGCGGAAGTTGTCGGAGTTGGACTTCATGGTCAAGCGGTACACGCCCACCACGGGCTTGGGCTTGCCCTCGTACACCTTATCCCAGACGAGCTGCAGCACCTCGTCTGCGATGTAGTCCTTGCGGGTGCGGTTCGCGTCCACGATGGCCTCGATAAGGTTCTGAGGCACGTCCTTGTAGTTGGCCAAGAGTTGCTTGGTGTCCTTGGGCAGACAGTAGCCGCCGTAGCCAAAGGAAGGGTTGTTGTAGTGCAAACCGATGCGAGGCTCCAGGCAGACGCCCTCGATGACGTCGCGGGTGTTGAGCCCGCGAACCTCGCAATAGGTGTCCAGCTCGTTGAAGTAGGCCACGCGAAGGGCAAGATAGGTGTTCGCGAAAAGCTTCACTGCCTCTGCCTCGGTGATGCCCAGCACGAGCTTCGGAACGCCAACGGTGCCGTCGGCGTTGGTGCGGGTCAACTCGGCGGGGTCCGCACCTTGGACCAGAAGCTCTGCAAACTTCTCAGCCGCATCAACGGCCTCAACGTCGCCCTTTGGAGCACCCACAACGATGCGACTGGGGTGCAGGTTGTCATAGAGAGCCTTGCTCTCGCGCAGGAACTCGGGGCTGAAGATGATGCGGCTATCGCCCATCTTCTCGCGCAGGCTCGCCGTGTAGCCTACGGGGATGGTCGACTTGATGACAATCCATGCGGTGGGGTTCACCGAGCGGATAGCGCTGATTGCGGCCTCCACCGAACTCGTGTCGAAGAAGTTGCGGTCAGAGTCGTAGTTCGTCGGCGTCGCCACGACGGCGTAGTCCACGCCGCTATACGCCTCGGCAGCGTCTACAGTTACGTGAAGGTTGAGATTCTTCGTACCCGCCTTCGCCTCGGCCAGGAATCGTTCAATCTCGTTATCCTGAATCGGGGAGATGAACTGCCTGAGCTTCTCGACCTTCTCGGGTACGATGTCAAGCGCGTGCACCTCATTGTGCTGTGAGAGCAAGACGGCAAGGGACAGGCCCACATAGCCGGTTCCGGCGACTGCGATTTTCATTTTCTTCTCTTTCATTGTTAATTCCCCTGTGCCGTAAGCACGACACCCACGGTCTGAATAATCAGTTTCAAATCGCTCCATGCGGAGCACTTCTTGATGTAAAGCAGGTCAAGGTCGACCCACTCGTCGAATGTGATGGAATCACGGTTGCGACGCGTCTGCCAATAGCAGGTGAGGCCAGGCTTGACCAGCAACCTTTGGCGCTGGTAGTCGTCGTAGGTCGCAACCTCAGCCGGCAATGCGGGACGCGGGCCCACGATGCTCATATCCGAGCGCAGGACATTAATGAACTGGGGCAACTCGTCGAGCGACAGCTTGCGCAGCCACTTCCCCACGCGGGTGATACGCGGGTCCTCGGCAATCTTGAACACCGGGCCGGTCTTCTCGTTGAGCTCCCTGAGCTCGGCGAGCTTTTCTTCGGCATCCACGCACATGCTGCGGAACTTCAGCATCCGGAAGGTTCTGCCGTCCTTGCCCACTCGCTCCTGGCTGAAGAATACGGGGCCCTTCGGATCATCGACCTTGATGAGAATCGCGATAATGGCGAACAGCCAGCAAAACACAACGAGCACCGCCGCACTGAAAACGATGTCGAACGCACGTTTAAGAAAACGGTACGCCACCCTGTCCTCGATGCCGGTTACCGGCACGCTCCCAAGCTCTTCCTTGAGGCGCCTGGCGCGCTCGGAGCTTTCGGTTGAGCCCCCGCCGCCATTGATGTCGTACGCGACGCCGCTGCGCACAGTTTTGCGCTCCAAAGCACTGTTATTCCCCGTCGCCCGGCTGGCTTCAATTGACGGCGAATCCCGAACGTCGGACCTCGCCTTCGCGGGTTCGCAAACGGCCGTGAAATCACTAGCCACTATGCGCGCACCGCCCTAAAAACGGGTTTTGCAAGAAATTGCCCTTCCATGCTGCCAACGCGTTTACAATCGAACTCAGAGATGCGGCGCATTCGCAGGCCGCTCGCTAAACAGCTCGCGACCTGCGAAAACGCCTTTCCTTTGTTCGTGCTAGATTTGGCGGGAAGCGCGAACGCACCCATGGATTCCTCAGAGAACTCCGGGCGCGTTTTTAATATGCGCAAAGGGATGTCGCCCTTGAGGATGTTAACGAACTGGGGGACCTCGTCGATTCTCCTCTCTCGCATGAAGCGGCCGAACGGCGTGACGCGCGGGTCGTCTCCTGACGCCCAGCGCGCGCCGCGCGACTCGGCGTCCACGTACATGGAGCGGAACTTATAGACCTTGAAGGGCCTGCCGCCCCTACCGACGCGCTCCTGGGCGTAGATCACCGGGCCTGGCGACTCTGACTTGATCTTCGCCGCGATGACGAGCATCGGTATGGCGAGCACAATGAGCGCTGCGCCGGTAGCGCAGACGTCGAAGGCGCGCTTGGCGAAGCGGTAGCCGAGGCCGCCTGCGATCACTGGCTCGTCCAGCTCGATGACGTCGTTGCCCGGAAGGAGCTTCTCGAGCACGTCGGCTGGGATGCCGTTCTCGCGGAGCTTGGGCTCATGCTTGCCAGCCTCGCCGAGCTCTGCCGCCTCCCGGCGGAGCTCCGGAGAGACGCCGTAAGCCAACGGGGCAGGCCTATCGTTTGGTGCGTGAAGTGGCCTAGCAGAATGCTTGTCAGGCCTCATCTTTCCGAGTCTCATCACTGTTGGCTCAAACCCCTCATTGGATTCCGTGATTAGCTCAGGGTTATTGATCTGATGCGCGGGCATAATTAAGACAGCCTCTTTCAAACCGCACTCGAGTGCGCTAGTGTTCTGGTTGATTCGCTGGTCGATGGAAGCGGAGTATCGATTGCGTCCTAGGCGCCTTTCAGACGCGACCGTCGAAGCCTTCTTCATGACGTTGTCTGCCATCTATGCCACCGCCCTGAGGCCCCGGAGGGAAGCCGCGCCACGGGCGCAGAGAGACCGTCTCCGGGCGGGCCCGAGACCCCCGAAAACGGCAAAAGACAAGAATTGGAAGCTGGTATAATGGGTTTGCGCAACCAGGAAAGGTTCCGGGCGACGCTCGCATTTATGCAGGTCAAGTGAGGAATTTACTGGATGCGATAAGGATTTGGTCGGCTCCCCGTCGCCCGGTGTCCCTATTATTACCGGAGCCAAGCGTGTTTTTCGAAGCTTTTTTCCTAATGGAGTAATACGTGGATCCTCTTCTGCTGCCCACTGAGCACCACGTGCTTCAGCATCGGTATACATGCTTCTGAACTTGTATAACTTGAACACCTTGCCGTTTTTACCTACACGTCGTTGTGCATAAAAAACAGGGCCTTCAGATTCCTGTTTGATTTTCATGGCAATTACCGCCATAGGAATTGCACACAAAACCAGAGCGCAACTACAAGAAACAATATCGAATGCTCTCTTTATCGCTCTATAGAACAAACCCCCAGAAACCTTAGTAACCTTAGGGAGAACCACAATCTCTTCATCAGGCAATAGCTTTTCTAAAACTTCTGGTGCAATACCTGATTCAGCCAGTCGCGGAGTATCAGCAAGCCCTGTCATAACTGCAGCTTTTTCTTGTACAGTTTTTGCCTCAGCTGCAGCTTCTGTCAAAATTTCTCCGACAATCTCGGTTTCCAAGATTAGATCTGTTTCGTTATTCGGTTGTTCACAAGAATTAGACAAGTATTTAAAAAGGAATTAATGCTTTTTAATAATCTCGAGGCCAGCTTTAATGGTTATCGGACGTCCGCACATGTATATTTCTAAATATGCCAGACGCTTATGCCGGTCTATCTTTTTAACCAAGCCAATATGGTTCATTAAGGGACCTTTTAAAATGATGATGTCATCGCCTTCAATAATGCCTTCCGACATCTTCATAACGTGATCATCATCGCCAATGAATGCGCTAATTAATGTTTTTTCCTCATCAGCTAAAGGAATAAAATGTTCGCTTCCGTCATGAAGCATCCTAGTCATGCGACTTACTTTTACCAGTTCTTTTCTAAATCTTTCCGGAGTCTTTGTATCCACAAACACATACCCTGGGAACAACACTTCTTTCACGTATTTCCACACGCCTGCATATCGCTTTTTAATTTCGTACTGAGGAATAAAGCAAGAACGAAACGTAGTTTCATCTACCAGCTTTTCAATTTGAGTGATGACCGCATGTTCTTGCCCTCCAACCACTTGAACGACATACCACATACGAATCACCTCCCAAAAGGAAGCATCGCAATATCTAGAATGTTCTTTAGTTCTTCGAGATGGAATAAGGTATGGCTTCGCCATAGGAAACCTTCCCCTTACTTCACGAACATTAAACTCTTAGCTACTAACTAAACGCGCGCTCAGCGACGATTTAGCGCATTCAAAGATATGTACAACCAAAACGGCTTGAATATGAACCACAAGCGTTCAAACTCTCATGCCCCGAAGCTTAAAACTCGTGGTTCATGTTCAAACGGTTTCTTTAGCTTTCAAGTCCCCATTTAAGTTCTTTAGGATCTCAAGCAGGAATTCAAAACCGCTAAGCTTTTTTCTTAACAGCGTTCCTAATTAAAGCCCTTTGCTGCAGTCAAATAAACACTTTCGTAACGTTCAATGCGTTTCATGCACCAAAAATTTCCGCCCTGTAGTTTTTGCATTTCACCTGTTAAATAGCCCAGTAAATCCTGTAACATTTGAACCCGTTCATGCGACTACATCCTTGCGTGAGCACCCTTCGCGAAGAATTCTTTTCTCGCACGCCATAGCAACTTATATGCCAGTGGCCCATGAGCATCGCTTGCAATAAAGTTAACCAGCCCTTCCTCAAATAACTTCTTTGCCGTTTTCTTTATGGGGCTAAACGAGCCTTCCCCCATAAAGTCCGACGACACCTGTATCTTGCAGCCAGCTCCAACGAACTGACGAACAATATCTATGTTTTCCTGTACGGGTTTATAGCGTTCTGGATGCGCGATAATAACGGTATAGCCCTTACCTTGAAGCTGAAACACAATACGCTCCCAATCGGGCGGCAAACTACGCGTTGGCAACTCTAGTAAAAACTCACCCGTTTCAAAGCCTAGATAATCGGCCCAATCAATGCCTAGCTCCATAAGCTTTTTGTAGTTCACTTCAAAGCCCATGGTCATTTTGGGAGCCATGCGAATTTTAGAAACTTCAGCCTGCAAGGCATAAAACGCATCCCACATGGCATCGTAGTCAAACCAAGGATCCCTGCAGTGCGGCGTACACACAAACGAGGTAACCCCGGCCCGCATGGCAGCTTCCACCATTTCTAGGGATTCTTCCATGGAACCCGATCCGTCATCCACGCCCGGCAATATGTGACAGTGCACATCGCGCATAAACTAGTGACGCCTTCCCTGAGAACGATCGATGCGAGGCGTATTGGAACGACGCGCCTGCTGCACGCCAGCTGCTACAGCCGATTTCTTCCATGATTGGCTGTTAGACACAGGATTAACCGTGTTTTGCACTTGCTGGGCAGCACGCTGATTTTGTGCAGCCTGGGCTTGAGCACCATGCACTCCTTGTGCCATGCCCGCACGATTGCTGCGTCCCTGCGCTTGTTGTGCTGCTTGCTGCTGTGCTGTTTGAGCACGTCCCTGACTACCTTGCGGTGCAGCGGTATTTTGACGACGCGGACCGCGCGGAACAGCAGGAGTTGCAGGAGCCGAAACAGGGCCAGTATTACCCGTGCTGCTGCCCTTCTTGCGCGCACGACGAGCTTCTTTTTCGGGATCTACGCGCTGATTGTCCTTGTTATAGTAGGCGTAATAGTATTCAGAACCCGTTCCTTCACAGAAGGTTGCACATGCCCCGATAATGTTTGCTTCTGCCTTCTGCAGCTGATCGTAAGCGGTAAGAATTTCATCGCGCTTAGCGCCACCGATTTTTACTACCAGAATTACGCCATCCACCAAGCGGGACAAAATAGCCGCATCAACAAACGTACCTACCGGTGGAGTATCAAACAAAACATAGTCGTAGGCATCACATGCATCGTCTACCAACTTTGCGTAAGCGCGCGATGAAAGTAAGTCGGCAGGATTAGGAATGTTGGGTTCAGTATCTAGGAAATAGAAGTTAGGAGCCCCCGCAGAAACCGCCGCTTCTTGTAAGGTAAGCGCATGAGACATTACCGCATACGCACCATGCGCTGCGTGCACCCCAAGAGCAGATGCTGCACTTCGACGACGCATGTCAGCTTCAACCAGCAGCACGCTATTACCTGCACTTGCAATTGCTTTTGCCAGTTCAATAGTAATGGTAGTTTTGCCTTCGTTGGGAACTGCGCTGGTAAGCACGATACTTTGCATGGGACTATCTACTGACGCAAAGCGAATATTTGCCAACATAGTTTTTGCAGCATTTTGAATTTCTAAGGTATTAGATGCTGCCTTCTTTTTCTTTTTAGCCATATGCGTCACCTTCTTTATTTAATGGTTGGAATTTTGCCAATAACAGGAATATCCAACAGCTCTTCAATTTCTTCAGGCTTACGAATACGGGTATTAACCATATCCATAATGACCACGATGGCCACCGCCACAAAAATGCCTGCCAAAAAAGCCACTGCAATATACATGGTGCGCGGAGGACCCGAAGGAGAATCGGGTGTGGCAGCCTGGTCGATTACGTTTACTGCTTCAATATCCATGATTTCTTGCGCTACCGTATTGGTAGTATTTGCAAGCCCATTAGCAATAGCTGCAGCAGAATTAGGCGTATCGCCTGTTACCTCAATGGTAATAAGACGCGTGGTGGTGGAACTAGTTACCTCTACGTCATAGCCTGCCAATTCCTGATCGGTCATACCAAGCTGGTTAGCTGTTTGATTCAGTACGCGCTCACTCTGGATAAGCTGCGACACGTCGTTGGTAAGCATTTGAGAAGCAGAAAGATCGGTTGAAAGCGTGGTGCCCGACTGCGATTCCGAAGAATTTGCCAGCACGTACATAGACACGCTTGCCGTGTAGGTATTTGCCAACGCCACATAACTAAATACCGCTGTTACCAAAGCAAAAATGATAGGCAACGCAATACACAGCTTTAGATGCTTTTTAATAATTTGAAGTAACTCAAGTAAGGTCATTGATCAAATTCCTTATTTCTTTTTGCGTCTTTCCTCTAACTTCTTTTAAATTGTTCTGTATTACCCTTCAGAACCCGTTCCTGAACTTGCGTTGGAGTTTCCATCGTTTGTTCCAGAATCTGTCCCTACATCTGTTCCGGAATCTTCACCAGATTCAACGGCTTGAGTGTTTTTGGTAAGAACGTTTGCCTTGCTAGGATCCTGGCCGGTATCTACCATTTGCATCATGTCTGCCCATTCATCTTCAAGCGTGATGGTGTAGGACACGCCATCTATAGTCTTAGTGGTAGAAGGCACCATGGCAGAATAGAAGTAGTAATGTTCGGCCTGTTGGAAGGTTTGCGCCAAGTTCACCAGTTCATCAAGCGAATAGTCGGTAGAAATACAATTAGCCAGCGACTGTACCGCTCCGGGAAGTTCCGTTGGAGGCAAGGATAAAACGGTATCTGCAATAGCTTGTACAATAATGCGCTGGTTTTCGGCACGCTGGAAGTCGCCCTCGTTATAGCCATAACGCTCACGCGCAAAGGCAAGGGCCTGTTCGCCATTTAAGCGCTGCATACCCGCATTTAATTCCACCCCAGTATTGGATGCACCGGTCTGATCGTTGGATTCAGGAATGTCTACCCAAATACCACCAAGCTGATCTACTGCCTTTTCCAGTTCGTCAAAATGAATTTCTGCATAGTGGGAAATTTCAACGCCTGACATTTTTTCTACGGCTTCAACTGCACCTGCCGGCCCACCAAAAGCATACGCTGCGTTAATTTTTTGCGTTCCGTGGCTTTCGATTTCCACCTTGGTGTCACGAGGAATAGAAACAAGCGTTGCTTTGCCAACATTGGCATCAATGCGTACCAAAATTATGGTATCCGAACGACTTGCCGTGTCATTTTCACGAGCGTCCGAACCCAGCAGCAACACGTAGTAGGGCTCTTGTGCAGCACTTTCGCTTAATACGGTATCTAATTCACTTTGTTGCTGGGAATCCATTTTCATAGAATCGGAAATTGAATTCATATAGAGTGCCGCAGCGGCACCAACCGCAACACACAGCACTACAATAACGGCCAGTACGATGAGAAGCACCTTTTTGGCCTTGCCATGCTTCTTACGCTTTTTACGCACGCGCACCAAATCGGGATCCGCCAAAGAAGAAGATTGGGACGAAGCATGGCCAGTCCGAGATGACGAAAATGCACGACCCGCCGAAAAAGAGTTCTCTTGTGAGGAATGTCCCATTCGGGGGGTATTTGAAGTGCGATTTTGTTGTTGAGGTGTATTGGTAGGATTATTTTGAGAATTACTATGTGTGCTGTGCTTAGCCATAAACCGTAAAGAATAACCTTCCTTTGCCCTTTCAAGAAGGCAAAGTAAACCTATACATACAGTTCAATAGCGTATCGGCAAATAAGAAATATCAAAGCGTTTCGTAACGTTCAATACAATATGTGTCATAAAAGAGCTGAGGCTTTCAGCAGCGTTACAAAATGTCCACTTAACGGTAGCTTTAGTGCTCACTCAAGACGACGAAAGGTTCGTCTAGAACAACAGGATTATCCGAGGTGACGAAACAAAAAATCCCTGTTCCAAAACGGAACAGGGACCTTGTCGAAAACGTGCCTTGTATTCGTGGCACGCAAAATAAGTATAGGTGCTTATCTGCCTATCGCAGGTAGCGGAAGTGTTCAGCAGTTCGGTTTGCTTGTCCACTTGGCTTGCTGACTGCTTCCACTTCAATCAATAAGGAACAGCGGCCTTGATTGAAATTCTTTCATGAATTCAATCTTTTGCGCTGAATAGCTTACTCAAAGTCGTACAAATCCTTTGTTGCATGCTTAAAGTCTTCGTACACTTCTTGGGCAATAGCGTCATCCAAAACCAACTCAAATTCAGCAGGCTGACCATCCGCATCAAGTTCCGTTACTTCCAAAACGGTAACCTCGCCAGAGCCACCTACTTCAGAGCCATCGCCAACATTATAGAAAAAGCCGTAACGACGATCCTGATGAATAATCAAGCCCAGGAATTCCAAATCAACTGTATCGCCCGATTCATCTTGGAAGGTAAATACCGTACCTTCTTCTACTGGTGGAGCAAAATTTGGTGCGCTACCCTCTCTCATTACTTCTTCCTCCTTTTACTTTTTTTGAAGCAAATCCTTGCTTTCTAAAAGCTTATTAACCAATACCGAATTACCACATCCGAAATGCTTATGCTCAGCGCACTCGCGCTTAAGGGTTTACGCTCAAGGTGCTCGCACCTGTGTACTGCACAGACGCGTGCACCTTGGCAGTCTTTTAGTGACGCTTCTTATGCGTGTTGCGCTTTTTCGCTTTCGGCGCCTGCTTCGCTTTAGCCTCCGCCGCCACTGTTTCCTTGTTTGCCACAGCTTCCCCAGCCGCTACTGCAGCTTTTGCTTCTTCGTTAGAAGCAGGTGGCAACGTAGAAGCAAAGGTGAACAACTGGACATCGGAACCATATTTCTTTACCAACTTTGCGTTCTTTTCTTCGCGCGTCTTCCACATTGCATACAGCGGAGTTGCCACTGCGATAGATGAATACGAACCAGCAATCAAGCCAACTGCCATTGCAAACGCAAAGTCCTTCAAGGTTTCGCCGCCGAACAGCAACATACCAAATACCGGAACAAACGAAGTCAACGTGGTGTTGATGGTACGAATAAATACCTGGTTGATGGAATGGTTTGCCATAGACATGAAGGTGCACTTCAGTGACGATTCCTTCATGTTGTCGTTAATGCGGTGGAATACTACCACGGTGTCGTAGAGTGAATAACCCAAAATGGTAAGCAGAGCCGCTACCATGTTCGGTGTAATTTCGCGGCCTACCAACGCATAAATGCCGACCACAATTATAAGGTCGTGCAAAAGCGCCACAACCGCCATGATGCCCATCTTGTATTCGAATCGAATAGCAATGTAGGCAATAATCAACAACAAGGAAACCGCAAACGCAATAGCAGACGATTGAATTACGCCTGCACCCCAGTCAGGACCAACAGTGTTTACCTCAAAACTATCGGTCGCAATACCAAGGTTCCCTGCAATTTGGTTTGCCGTTGCCGCAGCATCTTCAGGAGAAGTGTTGGTGGTACGAATCAAGAAACCAGCAGAGCCATCGGCATTGGTAGTTTGAACCACTGCTTCAGGCTCGCCCGCATCGGCGCAAGCGGCGCGCATATCTTCAATCGTAATATCGCCCGTGTTGTGGAATGCAATAGAGGTACCGCCCACAAATTCAATACCAAATTGAACACCCTTAATTCCCACTACTGCAAAAGAAAGCACGATAAGCGCCGCGGAAAACGAAAGCAAAATCTTTCGAACACCCATAAAGTTAATATCACGACGCAAGAAACGACCTTTAAGCTGATCAAAGGTTTTATGCGTGTATGACTTAGGAATATCGGTTGAAGGCTGGTCAGCCGCCGATGCTAAAGCAGTGCCCTTCTTAACAGAAGCGTCCGAAGCCGCACCCTTGGTCGAAGCAGCACCCTTGGCAGAAGCGGTGGTTTTTTCTGGACGCAGATTCTCATCAGGCGCAAGCGTTGTACCCGTTAATTCCGCATATACCGGAGCTGCCTGTTCGCAGTCTCTAATACCCCAGAATCCTGGATGGCGCGTAATAATCTTTGGTGCCAACAGGCGAATAAGAGGTGCCTTCAAGAGCAGCATCATAACGATGTCGCACACAATACCAAGAGCAAGCGTCATACCGAAGCCCTTAACCGATGCGCTTGCCAAGAAGAACAGCGTTAACGCAGAAACCAGCGTTACCAAGTCCGCGTCAATAGAGGTTTCAATGCCGTGACGAACACCTGTAATGGATGCCGCACGCACACTGCGTCCCATACGAATTTCTTCTCGGAAACGTTCCAAAACCAAAATGGACGAGTCGGCCGCCATACCAATGGTAAGAACAATACCTGCAATGCCTGCCAAAGACAGCGAGAACAAACCAAAGGCCGAAAGCGTAGCCAGCAAGCCCAAATAGAAAATGGCAAATACCACCATGGCCGCCGCTGTTAAAAGACCAAGGCCACGATAGAAGCAAATTAGATAGAGAATAACCAGGGTTAAGCCAAGAATAGCAACTAAAAGACCACTCATTAAGGCATCTTGACCAAGCGTTGGTCCTACTACCTGGCTTTGTTCATAATGGAAGCTTACTGGCAATGAACCAGATTCAAGTACCGTTTGCAGAGCTTGCGCTTCTTCGAGGGAATAGCCACCTGTAATAGCTACCTGACCACCTGTAATTTCGCTCTGAACCGCAGGAGCGGACTGAATTTGGCCGTCCAGCACGATAACAATCTGGCCGTGGGTGGGAGCCAATTCACGCGTGGCTTGCGCAAACGCTTCCGTACCAGCGCCATCAAGAGTTAGGTTAACCGCATAGTAATTGCTGGTTTCCGATTCTTTATCCACCGTAACACGCGTAATGTTTTCACCCGTAATCAAAGGTGTATAGGAACCGGTTACCGTGCGATAGGTTGTTTCGCCCGTAGGGAACTGATTTCCCATGCCGTCGGTTACCATTTGCTGCTGCATATAGGTACCGTTTTGGATTGCAGCCTGATCTTCTTCATCAGTAAAGGAATCGGCACGAGCAAATTCCAACTTACCGGTTTTGCCAATAGTTTCTAATGCAGTTTCTGTATCGGAAAGACCGGGAATTTGAACGAGAATTTGATCGTTGCCCTGTACCTGAACCGTAGCTTCAGAAGCGCCTAAGGCATTAACACGCGATTCAATAATAGCGCGCGATTTTTCCATATCCTCCTGAGTTACCTCGTGACCATCGGTGCCCTGCGCAGTAAGTACAACCGAAAGACCACCCTGAATATCCAGGCCCTGATTAATTTTGTCTTGCGGTGGCATAAACATGAAAACCGAAGCAATAACAAGAATGGTAGTAACAATTAAAAGCCACATGTTGCGACGGTTGCTGTTTCCGCCACCGCCTGCTTGCTTAATGCGCCTTTCGCGATCTTTTTTTCGCTGCTTTGCCGCAGCAGCGTTTGCACGCTTTGCACGAGCACGGTCCTTTTCGCGCTTTCGTTCTGCACGGGCTTTTTCCTTAGCTTTCGCCTCGCGCGCTTTTTCCTTAGTTTTTGTATCGCGCGATTGACGCTTAGCTTCTTCGGATGAATCGCTCGACTTCTTTGAAGCTTCAAGAGCGTCGCTTTCTTTCGCGATGTCTGAAGCGTCGGCAGCGTTTTCAATGACTGTCGTATCTGCAGAACTTGAAGCATCTGCATTATCTACAGTTTGACGCTTAGCTTCTTCGCCCTCTGTTTCCTTTTTTGGTGTTTCGGCCATAGTTATCCTTCTTGCACATATCAAGAGGGATTCGCTTGCCTTGTTTGCTTTCGTCTTTTTAAACAATGCAAGCGAATACACTCTCATTCAAAAGTACATTAACGTCTTATGATAGCTCGTTATTCGTTAACCTGTTGTTACTTCTATAAAAACTGCAGCTAATCCGCGCAGCGTAAGCTTAATAATCTTGCGCAGCAGGCGAATGCATCCAATCCTGGTAAAAGTCCTCATAAGCATCTTGCAAAACCGCTTCTCGAGCACGATTCATCAGATCGATCAAGAAATGCAGATTGTGAATACTCAACAAAATGCTTCCAAGCATCTCGTTTTGCTTTACCAGGTGACGAATATAAGAACGACTATGTGTCTGGCATGTTGGACAGGTGCAGTTTTCATCAAGCGGACCAAAATCATGAATGAAACGCGCATTGCGCATATTCATGCGTCCCTGCGACGAAAACGCCGTTCCCATGCGGGCAGTACGAGTAGGCAATACGCAGTCAAACATATCTACCCCTTCATGCACCGCACGCACCAGCGTTGTAGGATTGCCAACGCCCATCACATAGCGTGGCTTGTTTTCGGGACAGGCACGCGCTACCTCGCCCAAAGTTTCAAACATCACTTCGTGATCTTCGCCTACTGAGTAACCTCCGATACCAAAGCCTTTGAAGTCTTTGTGACCACCTCGCACGCTTTCGTCACTGATTTCCTTCAAACGACGAATCGATTCAAGACGCATATCAAGATTCATGCCGCCCTGACAGATGGCAAACAGTGCCTGATCTTCACGTGTATGCGCAGCCAAACAACGCTTTGCCCAAGCCGACGAAAGATCAACCGCACGCTGGACAAATTCACGTGTCGCAGGATAGGGAGGACACTGATCGAGCTGCATAATTATGTCAGCGCCCAGCTTTTGCTGAATGTCCATATTGGTCTCTGGAGTCCAGCGAATCTTGCTGCCATCATAGATAGACGAAAACGTTACGCCATCATCGTCGAGCTTTAGCGTATCGGCTAACGAGAAAATCTGAAACCCACCTGAATCCGTAAGAATAGGTCCATCGTAGGCCATGAACTTGTGCAGACCGCCCGCTTCGGCAATCAGGTCCGCACCTGGACGCAACGACAGATGGTAGGTATTTGAAAGTACAATTTGAGCACCAAGTTCTTTGAGCATCTGAGGACGAATGCCCTTAACCGTCGCGCTCGTTCCTACCGGCATAAACAGCGGCGTACGAACCGTACCGTGCGCAGTTTCAAACAAACCAGCACGCGCATGACCCGACTGTGCCTCTAAAGTGAAGTCAAAAAGCGCCATTAGGCATCACACTCCGGCAAATCTTGCACAAACTGCAAGAAGTCTGCCATCGAGCCATGCTTGACGGTTTCGATATCGAAATCATCAGGATTCAACAACCAATCAGTTACCAAATACCCATCAAGCCCTAGCTGCATTGCCGCCAAATCCTCACGAGTGTTGTTTCCTACCATCAAGATTTCTTCTGGTTTTAACCCGATCGCTTCAACGTTTTCGCGATAGTACGCCAGATGAGGCTTTGTGCTCGTAGAGTTATCGTAGGTTGTGATGCGTTCAAACGCTGCAGGATCGCATCCCGCCCATTGCACGCGCTTTTCCACCGCAACACGAGGGAACAGCGGCATCGTGGTTAGATAAAGTCGATAGCCCTTTTCCTTCAAAAGGTTTACCACCTGTGCCGATTCGGGCGTTGGCGTAATGAGTGCACCCAGCTCATCAAAAGCGGTGGTATAGAACTCCTCCATGAGTTTCTCGTATTCTGCCTTTTCGTCTTCACCGATGTTTAAAAGCGCGCAGAACGTACGCCAGAAGCGCTCGTCATTTCGTCCGCCGTCTTCTTTCAGCATGGCAAAGACGCCTTTATTAAGCGCATCAACAAACTGCTTCGGATCATGTCCATGTTTGGCAGAAAACGCTCCAAGCGCCTCAAAATATGCTTTCAAAAAAGCGTCCATATCAACAGGAAGCAGCGTCCCGTCCAAATCAAAGAAGATTGCCTTGTAAGCTCGTTGGGGCATTGTGGGCATTCCTTCCTATACGCATCGAAATTGTCAATCAGATGTTAGTATAGAGTACGCTGAAAGGAGCGGAAGACGAACCTATGAAATTACTACTTCATGCTTGCTGCGGACCGTGTTCGCTTGAGCCGGTCAGACTTCTTAAAGAAGAAGGTCATGACATAACCATTGCATATATGAATTCCAACATTGCTCCTGCAAGCGAATATCAGCACCGTTTGTCAACGCTTCTTGATTGGGCAAAAGCACAAGACATTCCAGTAATTGAAGGACCATACGAACCTGCCAGGTGGCAGGAAGCCATACGAAATGCGTGGCACCCCCACTCATCGAACTCGGATTCCACTCAAACGTCTGCGCATAACAACCATGAAGTATCTGCGCCTAGGGCGTCATTTCCTCTTGAAGCTTCGTCGGCATTTGTGACATCATCTGAGTTTGATGCTTCACCCGCCTCCGAAGCAAACTGGCAGACAATCACCCCTTCATTCAATACTGGTATTGATCCCGAATTCGATCCAGCACGCAACCCTAAATTCGCCCATCTGTATCACGACCGCGAAAACCGCTGCCGAGCTTGCTATCGTATACGACTTGAAGAGCTCGCACGTTTTGCGCACGAACACGGATTCGAAGGTATTGGGACAACGCTTACCGTAAGCCCTTATCAATACACCGCTATAATTCAGGAAGAATTGCAGCGTGCCGCAAAGCCTTATCAGGGTCTTTCGGTAGTATTCAGGGATTATCGCCCCTACTATCCCGAAGCCACAAAACGAAGCCGCGATTTAGGGATGTATCGCCAGAATTATTGCGGTTGCGCATATTCCGATAAAGAAGCTGCCGCCGAGCGCGAAGCACGCAAAGCTGCACGCAAAAAGAAAAAAGCCGAAGAAAGAAGAGCTAAATTGCAAGCTTTAACCACCGATGATTTCGACTATGAATTACCCGAGGAACTTATCGCTCAAGAGCCTGCTCCTATCCGTGACGAATGCAGGCTCTTGGTTATGAAACGCGACACAGGAACTCTCGAAGATAAGATATTTCGTGACATTATCGACTACCTTCAACCAGGCGACTTGCTTGTTGCTAACGAAACACGTGTCATGCCCGCACGCCTCATCGGTCACAAGCGAGAAACTGGCGGCACCGCTGAAGTATTCTTGCTTCGCGAAGCAAAACAGGATGCAAGTCGATCAAATCAGTCCGCCACCTGGGAAGCGTTGGTGCGCCCTGGCAAGCGCCTTAAGCCAGGAGCTGTCGTAGATTTTGTGGCAAGCAGCGAAAAAGGCAACGAAAGCTCAAATGAAGAGGTGGTTCTCAGCGCAGAAGTCATCGATTGGGTTGAGGGCGCTCAGAAGGGCGAACGTCTTGTTCGATTAACCACGTGTCTGCCTTCTCTCGACGAAGCACTTCATGCCGTTGGGCACACGCCATTGCCACCCTATATCAAGAATTATGCGGGTGACGAAGAGCTTTATCAGACGGTGTATTCACACGAAGAGCGCTCCGCTGCCGCCCCAACTGCAGGTTTGCATTTTACGCCAGAACTAATCGAGCGCATCAAAGAAAAAGGTATTGGTTGGGAAACTGTTCATCTTGAAGTAGGTCTTGATACCTTCCGCATTGTCGAAGAAGACAACCCCCGAGATCACCAGATCCATACCGAGCGATATACCGTTCCGCAGCAAACAGTTGATGCCATTAAACGCACCAAAGAACAGGGCGGACGAGTTATTGCGGTAGGCACTACGAGTGTGCGAAGCCTAGAGTCTGCATGGGATGCGGAGCGCGGGCTGATCGCACGCGACAGAGAGGCAACGAGTCTCTATATTTTGCCGGGGTATGAATTTAAAGTTGTCGATGCCTTGATTACGAATTTTCATGTGCCCCGCTCTACTCTTATGATGCTTGTTTCAGCGTTTTCAACACGAGACAACATAATGAAGGCATACCATCACGCCATAAAGCGCAAATATCGCATGCTTTCTTTTGGTGATGCAATGTTCATTAGATAAAGGCAACCTATTCGCCGAAATACTCAACTATCTCCTGCATACGATCAGATTGTGCCACCCCAAAAGGGCAGCGACTGTCGCAATGCCTACAACTCGTGCAATCGCTCGCATGCATCTCCAATTCACGATAATGGTTTGCCGCCATTTCGTCCCCCATGCATGCAAGATCATAATATTTGTTTATCAGCCCAATACTAAGACCCTGAGGACACGGCTGACAATGATTACAATAGACACATGAGCCCTGGTCAGTCTGGGGAGTCATCGCGGAAAGCACCGAATAATCACGCTCTTCAGGAGTAGCGTCCAGATAAGCAAGTATTTCATGCAAATCCTGCAAACCACGAACACCTGGCAAGACCGTTTTTACACCCGGCTTATCTAACGCATACTGAATGCATTGCGCACGCGTTAGGGCCTTACCAAAGGGAGAGCGTTTCGCATCTAGCAACTGCCCCGCCGCGAAGGCTTTCATAACCGAAACGCCAATACCAGCGCGTTCGAACTCGCGATACAGCTGCATGCGATCGCTCGCTTCTCCCTTTCCGTAATTTGAAGTCTCGGTGTAGTCATACATAGGATTGATGCTAAACATCGCCCAATCCATCATGCCTGTTTCGATAAACTTCCTCGCTATCGAAACATCATGAGTGCTAAAAGCGAGATAGCGAATCGTGCCTTCCTTCTTAAGCCGACAAGCATAATCCCAAATACCGCCATTCATTACTGCATCGAAATCTGCCTCCTCGTCGATGCAATGAATGAAGCCAAAATCCGCATAATCGGTATTAAGCAAAGCGAGTCGAGCTTCAAATTCGCGTCGAGCAATGTTCACGTCTGTAGTCCACCCGTATTCGCCCGATGCGTAGTTTGCACCCAAGTGAACCTGGAGCAGCACTTTTTCTCGACGAGTCTTCAAAGCACGCGCATACCCTTCAAATGCGTTGGCCTTACTCGGGATAAAGTCCATGATGTTGATGCCCGCATCAATTGCCTCGAGTACGGTTCGCTCTGTTTCGTCTACGCTCGCCTCATGCATGCTCCCCATGCCTAAACCAATGATGCTTACCTTCTCGCCACCATGAGGAATGGTTCTATACTCCATGAAACGCCCTTCTTGCTTGCATTATTCTCTACGACATCCACGCAACATATACGCAACTCGCCATAAAGCTACCGAGGCAGACTCAACAGAGGCGAAAGTGGTTCGGGCAGAAATTAAAAGCGAGGTCAAAAGCCCAAACGAAAAGCAACTCCACACATACCGCAGATTGCGCTGACGAACCTTATGCCAACACACTTTATGATGATTTGTCTTCAGTAAATATGTTACATGTTGTCACTTATTTCGTATCTTGAAGGTACCTCAAGCGATCATGTGCAACAAATACTTACTTTGCATAGTTCTTAATGCCTTTTAAGCATACTAAGTTTAGGGGCGTAAGCATTGATAGCTAGTATTCGGTTTTTATTCAGTTTTCGGGTTTGGATTCTTAAGAGAATTCAGCAAGGTGACTTTAGAAATGTTTTCAGATGCAAAATGTTTTCAGATGCAAGCCCAAAGGCACACTGGTCCAAGAATTGGCAAGCTGAGAATGCACGAGTTTAAGAAACGATTCTTTAGTTCAGGGGCGCCTTTGTTTATTTGGTCTTTGAGCTGATCTCATTCATGCGTTCAATCATTGCGTCCACATTCGCACACCCGCAACCTGCACCATGAGAATGGCTAGATTCATCATGATTGTGCCCGCAAGCACCACATCCGTCGCAACCAACATGTTTTCCCGCACGATGCGAACGAACCATGCTGATAATAATTGCCGCTACAATTACAACCAAGATAGCGGTAACTACCAGTGTTCCTAAAGTCATAAGGTGCTCCTTAATTATCTCGTCTATTCAGTATATTAGCCCCAAATACCAATGTGTCGTTTTGTCGTTCGAACTTGGCTCGCTATTCTGGTTTGCCATTCGATCTTGCATTCTTAACTCGCCCGACAAAACTCCTGCTCTCTTATTTTCTAAACTGCTTTCTCACTACGAGATACGCTTACACTGGTTTCGCCCTAAGCACATCTCGGATAAAACACCGATTTCGTTCTAAGCACATTTCGGCTCTGACCACTGCTTTTACCCTAAGCGCATTTCGTAGTGAAGCGCCGTCTTGCGGCGGCGCTTCAAATTGGATCATGAAACAAGAAGCTATATTGCGCTTCAGCTGCTACGCTTCAGCTATTATGCTTCAGCTGCTACCGCACGAACACTCTCAACCTTTCCTTGCCACTTATTGGGACGGAAGAGCAACCAAAGGAACGCCACGAACAAAACTAGAGCAATCACGGTGAAAATTCCAAAGGTTACTTCGCCAGTTAATAAGCCGAAGAACTGATAAACCCACAGAGCAACAACCCAAGCAATACCGCATTGATAACCGATAGCCGCAAAGAACCACTTAGTGTTGTTCATCTCGCGCTTAATAGCACCCATTGCCGCAAAACAAGGAGCACAGAGCAGATTGAACGCCATGAAGGAATAAGCAGACACCATAGTGAATGCCATTTGAACATTCTCGTACCAACCAGCATCAGGTGAAGCATACAAAATGCCGAAAGTGCTTACGACGTTTTCCTTTGCAATCAAGCCCGTTACCGTTGCGGATGCTGCTTGCCAATCACCCCAGCCAAGAGGAGCGAATATCCACGCAATTGCGCCACCGAGAATTGCAAGAATAGAATCGTTCTGGTCCTCTACCGCTTGGAACACTCCATCGATAAAGCCGTAGCTAGAAATAAACCACACCAAGATACAAGCAAGGAAGATGATCGTACCTGCCTTTTTAATGAACGACCATGCGCGCTCCCACATACTGCGCAACACAGCACCAATTGTCGGAATATGATAAGCAGGAAGCTCCATAACGAATGGTGCAGTATCACCAGCAAAAAAGCGGGTCTTTTTCAAGATGATGCCCGAACAAAGAATTGCAGCGAGACCCAAGAAGTATGCCGAAGGAGCGATCCACCAGGTGCCACCAAAAATAGCCGCTGCAAACAATGCAATAATAGGCATCTTTGCACTACAAGGAATAAAGGTTGTCGTCATGACGGTCATACGACGATCGTTTTGATTCTCGATTGTACGGGAAGCCATAACACCAGGAACGCCACAACCAGTACCAACCAAAATCGGAATAAACGATTTACCCGACAAGCCAAAACGACGGAATACACGATCGAGAATAAAGGCGATACGGGACATATATCCGCAGGATTCAAGAATTGCCAGCAAGAAGAACAGTACCAGCATCTGCGGAACGAAGCCCAGCACCGCACCAATACCAGCAATTACACCATCAAGAATCAATGCCTGTAGCCAGTCAGCACAGCCCATTGCCACTAATGCATTTTCCACTACTACGGGAATGCCAGGAATAAACGTTCCGTAATCAGAAGCCTCAGGCGCAGATCCCTCCAATTCAGCAGCGTATCCTTCTGCGTCAATTTCTGCCTGAGAACCATCAGCTGCGGTATAGGTTGCCGTAATACCGGCGGCAGCAGCATCATCAACAAAAGTGTCTGATTCCGGATCAAGTCCGGCCTCGATACCAGCTGCCTCAAATGCAGCAATGGCGTTTTCATCACCTGCATAAGGAGCTACAACTTCGAGCGATTCTTCATAAGTCGCAGCATCAACATCAATAATTTCGTTTTCGCCAGATTCGTCATCGTATGCTTCATACGTGCCTACAATACCAGCCGACTGCGCATCAGAAATAAACGATTCGGAATCAGGATCGAGTCCAGCCTCAATTGCTGCAGTTTCAAATGCGTCTATACTGCTCATGGCATCATCATAGGCAGCAGTGTCTTCATCGAACTGCTCTTGTCCAGGGCCCACAAACCAGCCATCTCCGAAAAGATTGTCATTCGCCCAGTCGGTCGCAGCGGTACCCACCGTTGAAATCGACAGATAATAAACCAGAGTCATTATGATGACGAAAATAGGCAATGCTAAAATACGGTTTGTGACCACGCGGTCGATTTTATCCGAAACGCTCATTTCTGAAGCTTTCAGATTTTTATTACGACAGTGCTCAATAATCGAGGAAATATATGCGTAACGATCATTAATGATGACACTCTCAGAATCGTCGTCATGTTCCTTTTCAAGCTTTTCGATAACGTCATCCACCTGAGGCGCATCTGTCAAAGAAGCAAGAATCTTAGGATCTTTTTCGATCAATTTGATCGCATAAAAACGTGAAAGATTCGCGGGAATACTATCGGGAAGGCGCTTTTTTACTTCCGCGATTGCTTCTTCGGCCGAAGCAGATAGCGTGATGGGCGTAGCGGGAGCTGCAGACTGAATAGTTTTCAGGCAATTAACTACTTCATCAATACCTTCATTTTTCAGTGCAGAAATTTCGATTACATTACAACCAAGCTCTTTGGCTAGTTGCTCGGTATGAATTTCATCTCCGCGACGACGGACTACGTCCATCATGTTAACCGCTACGATAACAGGTACACCCATTTCAAGCAGTTGAGTTGTGAGATAAAGATTGCGCTCCAAATTGCTGCCATCAACAATGTTCAAAATTGCATCAGGATGCTCTTCCAGAATAAAATTACGCGCTACCACTTCTTCAAGGGTGTAAGGAGAAAGCGAATAAATACCAGGGAGGTCAGTAATCTCGATCGATTTGTCTGCTTTGAGCTTACCTTCTTTTTTCTCAACCGTAACGCCTGGCCAGTTCCCAACATATTGATTGGCGCCCGTTAAGGCATTAAACAGGGTTGTTTTACCACTGTTTGGGTTGCCTGCAAGTGCAACTCTCATTCTTTATCCTTTCAATGTTAGTTAAGGTTAACTCTTGGTGAAAATAAAGGGCGTAAAACCCGACAACAAGGCCGCTCTTTACGCCACTTCAATCATTTGCGCGTCATCCTTGCGCAAAGATAATTCATAACCACGAACCGTAACCTCAACGGGATCGCCTAAAGGAGCTACTTTGCGAACATACACCGAACAACCTTTAGTAATACCCATATCCATAATGCGTCGCTTTACAGCACCTGAGCCATGAAGCTTGCATACTTGTACCGTTTCGCCATTCTTAACATCTCTGAGAGTTTTCACCTATCCCCCTTTCTGTAGACCACACCAAACCGATTAAAGTTAATCAACGAAAATTAAACTGCAATATGCTGCGCCAATTCCGAAGAAAGCGCAACGCGTGAGCCTTTGATATTCACGATTAAGTTTCCACCAATTCGCGAGATCACGGTAACCCGCTCACCTGGTATGAAGCCCATATCTTCAAGATGACGATGAACATCGCCAAAACCGCGAAGTTGTTTAACGTGATACGTTCCGTTTTTCTTCACTTCAGACAAAACCATGGTTCTCACTCTTTCAAACGAGAGTATAGGGACAAATGTTAGACGTCTCTAACAAGCACTGCAATGTTAGCTCCAACTAACTACAAGGTCAACCGAAAATAAGAAATTTGTTAGCCAAGGTTAAAAATTAATTTTGAGTGGTTTCGAAGAATTGCTCGAGCTCTTCTGGTTTAATGCTCTCCTCGGACAATTCAATACCAAAAGCGTGAGCCACAGCAAAAGCTTGCTCTTTTCTCAAAGAAGCACGCTCATCTTCGCCAGCGTCATATAAATACTTCGAAGAAAGAAGCAAAGTACGCGCAACGTACTCCATTAAAAGAGGATCAGATTGAGAAAGCTGCAACATTGCCGCCATCGTTTCAGGTGCCATACGCAGCAAAAGTGATCCATCTATCTCGGTCGCATCCTCTAGAGACCGATCTAGTAAAGAAGCGGCAGCCTCAGGATCTTGCTCGCCACGGGAGCGCTGAAGACTTTCTCGAATTGCAGTTGCTATCTGCAAAAACATACGTAATAAATAATCTTGCTGAAGCACAGTAAGGCTCCTTTTGGCTCTAGTGTGTCCTAACCATCCGCTTACAAAGGCGCATTTCTCAATAACGAGAAAGGCACCTTTCCTATTAAAAAGCTCGAATGCTAGATCTTTTTGTTACATCTAGTATTAGATCTTGCACGCAGCAACGCTTGCATTAAGTCTTGTCCCCCGGCAACTCTTGTATTAGATCTTGCCTCCCGGCAACGGGATTCCCAAATGAGCATACGCTCGCTCAGTTGCTTGACGCCCCTTTGGAGTGCGAATTAGCAGACCCTGCTGCAATAAATAAGGCTCGTAAACATCTTCAAGCGTATCTGGTTCTTCCGAAAGCGCAGAGGCCAAGGTGGACAATCCCACAGGATGACCAGCAAATTGGATGCACAAAAGCTCAAGAATTCGATTATCAATCGGATCCAAACCCAGCGAATCTACCTCAAAAAACGCTAACGCTTGAGCTGCGCAGTCTTCATCAATAGGGCTAATCCCTTTAACTTGTGCCCAGTCCCTAACGCGTTTCAAAAGCCTATTTGCCAAGCGAGGGGTTCCTCTGCTTCTTCGAGCAATTTCTAAAGCCCCCTCTTCCAGAATATCCACCTCTAGAATTTGAGCAGATCTTCGAACAATGAGCGCAAGCTCTTCAGGCGTATAGTAATTCAGGCGAAACGAAATACCAAAACGGTCACGAAGAGGACCCGTCAAAAGCCCTGTTCTCGTGGTTGCTCCAATAAGAGTAAAGTGCGGCAAATCAAGGCGAATTGAACGAGCAGCAGGCCCCTTGCCCACCACAATGTCTAATGCAAAATCTTCCAATGCAGGATAGAGAACTTCTTCAACCATGCGATTTAAGCGATGGATCTCATCAATAAAGAGCACATCACCCTCTTCAAGATTGGTAAGAATAGCTGCAAGATCGCCCGTTCGTTCGATCGCTGGACCACTCGTAGTTTTAATACGAACGCCTAATTCGTTTGCCACAACGCTTGCCAAGGTGGTTTTACCAAGCCCAGGAGGACCCGAGAATAAAATATGATCAACCACATCATGACGCGCACGTGCCGCTTCGATCAGGATAGACAAGCTTTCCTTTACCTTTGTTTGACCTAGATAATCTTTCAAATGGGTCGGTCGAAGGCTGCGATCAAGCACAAGATCATCTTCGATAAGAGAAACTGAGCAAGCACGCGTTGAAGGGTCTTGCTTCGCTACCCCTTCCGCAGAAGCCTCCTGCTTCCCATCGAAGACCGAAGGCATTGATGCCTCAAATAATGCACTTTCTATTTCAAATTCATTTGCCACGTATTTATCCAAACATTTGCCATTTGATATTTGTTGTTTGGCATTTATCAATTAACATCTAGTGTTCTGTCGAGCATTCACCAATCAACATCTATCGTTCAACATTTGCTAATTAATTTCAAGCAGCTTTACTTTCCCAAGCGCTTGAGGGCATATTGCAATAGTACCGTCTCCGATGCTTCTTCGGGAGCCCCTTTAAGAGAAAGACCCGCTTCTTCTGAAGTAAACCCCATAGAAAGCAAAGCCTCCAAAACTGCTTTCTTGGTATTGAGCGCCTGCTGAAACACTTCTGAGCCACAAGGTTGCCCTTCTCCAGCAAATGACTCCTTAAGTTCAAGGACGATGCGGGAAGCCATTTTTTTCCCGACCCCTGGAACCCGCTGTATTGCAGAAAGATCTTGCGAAACAATTGCCGCAATTGCATCCCCGGGATCAAAAGTGGAAAGCACCGCTAAAGCCACCTTCGGCCCAACGCTGGAAACCGAAACTAGACGCAAAAACAAGTCTTTTTCCTCTTGGTTTAAAAACCCATAAAGAACAAGAGCGTCGTCTCGAATTTGCAAATGAGTAAGCACCCGAACCGTGTCGCCAGGCATACCCAACCGCGCTAAACTCTTGCTTGCCATAAGCACTTGATATCCGACGCCTTGAACATCAATTACCGCCGCATCGAGCGAAGTTGCAATCAAAGTTCCTTTTAAACACGCAATCATAAGGCATCCGCCTTTCCAAAAGAAGCAAGATCATAGTTTGCAAAACAAATTGCTGCCGCTAAGGCGTCTGCAGCATGATCTGGTTCAGGCTTTGACTCCAAACCCAAAAGATGCTGCACCATATATTCCACTTGCGCTTTGTCAGCTGAACCAGTACCGACAATAGCTAACTTGATTTGTTTAGGTGAATATTCACCAAAATGCGCAACTGTTGACGCACATGCTGCCAATGCTGCTCCACGCGCTTGACCTGTGGCAAAGGCGCTTGTGGTGTTAGTTCCAAACCAAACAGTTTCGATACTGACACAGCTCGGCTGATAGCGCGCCACAACTGCGGATATTTGACTGTAGATCTTAAAAAGACGATCGGGCAATTGCTGACTAGAATGAGTTTCAATGCACCCATACGCCATACACGCTAATCGAGCACCTTGTTGAGCGACAACACCCCAGCCAGTATGGGCAAGACCAGGATCGATGCCTAAAATGATGCGCTTTTGCGGTGTGTGATGCATGTATTGCTAACTCCTCTTATCAAACATTTGTTCGTATAATAGCACACACCAAGATAAGAGCAGCGTTTAAATGCTTAACTTCAAAGAATGCTCGCTATAAACCAATTCTCTCGAAGTAAGCTAACCATTTTTTAAACGATTCATCGCTAATTGCATGTTCCATCTGGCATGCCTCGTCTTCGGCGACCTCTTCAGATAAGCCAACCTTTTCAACAAGAAAGCGCGTAAGCATTTCATGTCGCTTTAAGACCGCACATCCATATTTGTAGCCATCTTCAGTAAGGGTGATATCTCCGTAATAAGGCTGCTCAAGCATACCTGAGTTCTTTAAACTTGTTACCGCTTTAGATACTGAAGCTTTCGAAACGCCCATTTTTGTCGCGATATCAACCGAGCGCACAGGTTGGGTTTGACTACCCCCCAGCATCACAATAGCTTCAAGATAATCTTCGTGGGACATGGAAACCTTTTCCACAACTCCCCCTTCCCGATCGATACGCCGATGTAACAAAAACTCTCTTATATACATAGTATACTGATGCAGCAACACATACTCATGAAAGTTGGATTTATGGTTACTAATCGCTACATTGATACTCGCGGAAAATGCGAAACCCCCGTAACGTTTACTGAAGCTGTTGTGAAAGGTCTTGCAAATGATGGAGGCTTATTTGTCCCAGAAACTCTGCCTCATTTAAGTCTCGATGAAATACTTTCTCTTACCGATTTTCCCTACGCAAAACGTGCAGCTTATCTGTACCGCGCTTTCGGTATCGATCTTCCAGAAGAAACAATTGATCAGCTAATGGATTCTACCTACGGTGATCGATTTGACGATAGTGCCATCTGCCCAATTACCTCCCTTAATGAATCTACCCATATTCTTGAACTTTGGCATGGCCCCACAAGCGCATTTAAGGATATGGCACTTCAATGCTTACCCTACTTCTTTAGCGCCAGTGCAGCACAATTACGTGAGCAGGGAAAACTCAACAACACTTTCTTAATCCTTGTTGCCACCTCAGGAGACACAGGAAAGGCCGCATTGGAGGGTTTCCGCGACAAGGACGGTATTAAGATTGCCGTGATGTATCCCGATGGCGGCGTAAGCGATATTCAATACAAGCAAATGGCAACCCAGCTTGGCGACAACGTCATGGTTTGGGCGGTTACTGGCAACTTCGACGATTGTCAAACAGGTGCAAAGAACGTCTTTAACGACGAGGCCTTTGCAAAACAGCTCATGGATAACCATGCGGTTGCTCTTTCAAGTGCTAATTCTATTAATTGGGGTCGCCTCCTTCCCCAGGTTGTTTACTATGTCTCAAGCTATGCCGAACTCGTTGCACGAGGAAAATTAGAAGCGGGCCAGCTTCTGGATGTCTGTGTACCAACAGGTAACTTTGGCAATATTTTGGCAGCTTGGTACGCAAAACAATTAGGCACTCCCCTAGGAACACTTTTCTGTGCGAGTAACGAGAATCGAGTTTTAACTGACTTCATCAATTCAGGCACTTACGACATTGCGGATCGTCAGTTTGTACTTACCCCTTCACCCTCAATGGACATCCTGGTGTCATCTAACGTCGAACGCCAGCTGTTTGAATTAAGCGGCAGAAATGCAGATCTGATTGCTGCTTGGATGGAACAGCTTAAAGCCAAAAAGACTTTCACTATCGACGAGGAAACCCGCAACAAACTTCAATCTGACTTCAAAGCAGAAGCAGTCGACAGCGAAACCTGCTTACGTACTATTAAAGAAGTCCACGATGCTTATAACTACGTAATTGACCCCCATACCGCCGTGGCATACAAAGTTGCTGAGCAGCTTCGAGGAGAAAATCCTGTTCTGATTGCCTCCACTGCACATTGGGCCAAATTCGGAGAAAACGTTTACCGCGCTTTGCACGATCTCAAACCAGGAGAAGATCTTCCCGAGCAAGTTGCTTCATTGAGCGGATGCGAGCTTAACGAACTCATTGCCGATGAGGCTCATTGCCACAATATCCCTCAAGGCTTAGCTGAACTTGATTCGCTTCCCATTCGTTTTAGTGAAACTATTTCTGGAACTACTGAAGCAATCGAAGCGGCAGTTGATTCATTCTTGCTTGGAAAAGATACTGAATAATTGTCTCCTATCTTTAGGTCGTTGCATTTTTTGAGCCTTTTATCGAATGCTTATGGATGCAATGTAGATTCTGACGGGCAGAAAGCCGCATGGTAGGGTTGTTATGGTCGAGGGCAGGTAGCCTGTGATGCGTGTCTGCAATGCATCCCTGCGACGCGTGCCGCTTCCTCTGCCCTCCCGTTGAACTGCCTGCCCGCTGAAGCAGCTGCGAACTCCATACGGTATCCCCCGATCTTTTAATGCGGTAGGTTCATTGTGTTCGTTTTGGCGAACACACCCAGGCGCGATGCATGCATGCTTTGCGCCATGGAGGACGGGACAAAGCATGCATGAGTGGATCCTTTCGAATACGGAAACAAGAATATGTCGGCGCACTTCGGCTAACTCATTTTGGAATGAGGATGGGTTCTATCGCCTTGCCCTGCGCCACGTTCCCACCGCGACGACACATGCAGCAACAGCTATCATAGCGAGCGCGAAAAAGACTCCTGTCATTCCGTCATCGGTTTCCGCGAGTTTCTTCTGGGAATAGGAGTCGCTGTTTTCCGAGTCGCCGTCCACACCTAAGTTGCTATTCTTGGCTGGATCGTCATCTGGGTTGACCTGCCCTGACTCGAGCTCCTCATTCCATTGGGCGTAAAGGGTCGTCTGTCCGCCTGCTGCGGCAAGATCCTCTTCGAGGGCTACCCCTGACTGATAGTCGGCACCGCTGCCGTCGGGCGCGGTGTTCCAGCCGGCGAACTCGTAGCCTTCTCTGACGAACTGGCAGGTGTCAAGGGGCTCTCCCATGCCGATCTCGACTTTTTGCGGATCCATTGCGCCTGTGCCTCCGTTAGCATCGAACAGCACGGTGTAGTAGTCGCGCTCCCACTGGGCGTACAGGGTCACGCTTCCGCCATCGATGTCGGAGAGGTTTTCGGAGACTGTTGCTGCATCGGCGAATTGCGTGCCGCCGCCATCAGCTTCGGTATTCCACCCGAGGAAATGGAAACTCTCAAGATTAAACATGCAAGGCAGCAGCTCTTGGGGGATGTCGCGGAAGAACTTCTGGTCGAGAACCGCGCTGGCGTCCACCGTGTTTGCTCCGTTGGGATCGAAGTGCACATAGTAGGCGTGCGGTTCCCACTGCGCATAGAGTGTCACCACAGCGCCATTTTCCGTTGCAAGATTTTGCGCGTTTTCGCCGTCGGCGTAGGGCGTGCCCTCCCATGAAGAGGTCGTCGTCCATCCGGCGAAGTCGTAGCCATCTCGCGAGAAACCGTTGGCGAACAGGTTCTGCGGCTCGCCGTAGACCATGTCCTGTGCGCTCATGCTGCCGGTGGCATCGTCGGCGTTGGGGTCGAAGTTCACCTGATAAACGTTGGCAGCAGGATGTGCCTGCAGAGCAACCGGGCCAGTGAGCGCGATGGTCTGGTTGGCGGTCTCGGGGTTGTCGTTTTGCCATTGAGGCGCGCAGCCGCCTGCTGTCCAACTTTCGAACGAGTAACCCTCATCAACGGAGGCGCCTATCTCCAACACGTCTCCCTCGAGACAGTGCTCGAGGGAGGTGGTACCCGCACCGTCTATCCATGCGTTTGCATGATCATCTGCCATAACCTCAACGGTGAAGTATTCGAGTGAGAGTATGCCGGCACCGCTTTGGATGTCGAGAGTTGCCTGCCGAGTATCCCACCCCTCGATGGAAACGATATAGATTCCGTCAGGCAGGATGGTAGTACCAGAGTGAGATGACGCGTTAGATACAATCGCATAAACCCCGGCTCCCGCAGTTACCCAGTCGGGATGAAACTCCGTCCCATCTTTGTCCGTAAGCGTGATCTGATTCGAAGGATCGCTCAGCCCTACGCCTTCCCCGTCGTTGGTGATTGCGAGATAGGCGGTGCCGTCATCGGCGACGACCGCACTCAAGGCTACCTCGTCGTTCACAAGCGTGCCGTCCTGACTCAGCCCGCAGAGGTTGGTGACCGTCGAACCATCAGCATAGAAGGATCCTAATCCGTAGCCTTCCCACCCGATGATCGACTTGCTCAGAGAAGAACCAGGCCACCTCAACTCGACCGACTCATCAAAGGTGGCTGAAATCGTTTCCTCTTGGTTTTCCGCCTTCATCACGATATCGTAGGACAACGGCTCCCACTGCGCGTAGAGTGTTGCGGTAGTACCGTCATCCTGGGAAAGGTTCAAAACCGTGCTGGCATCGGCATAGGCACCGCCGGTGCCGTCTGCCTTGGTGTTCCATCCCGTGAACTTGTATCCGGGGAGGTCGAACCCGCACGTCTGCAGCACAACGCTCTGCCCGATCTTTGCCGTGACGGTATCCATGCTGCCTGAAACCTGTGTGCTTGCCATGGCGGGAACGTTTGCGTCGAAGGCTATCGTGTAGGCGGGTTCGTGCCACCAGGCGTAAAGGATTACCTTTCCCGATGAATCCATCTGGTGGATCCACCTACCGTTATCGTCGGTGTAGCCCTCCACGCTGCGTATGAGGCTGCCGTCGGCGTTCACCACCAGCTTCGCGGCCGCCGCATTCGGATCGGCTGTGGTGCCGTATCCTATAATTGTCCAATGGTCGGGGCCTGTCGGTGTGACAATATTGGAAAGCGATGTGGTGTAGGAACGCACGTATGCCGAGCCATTGGAACCCCCGCTTACGTTGGCATTGAATACGACGTTGGGCACTGCATGCAACACCCCATTAAAACCTACATTAGCCTTGCCGGTGTAGATGGTACCATTCGAGTCCACCGCGCTTGTGACCGAGTTGTCTGAGCAAATCCACGGATAGACCTCGTTGTCGATGGTGCGGACATCATTGGTTCCGTAGGGCGCGTCGGCATGGGAGGCACCCGAAAGGTCGATGCCAGTGATGCGGGTGCCGTCGGCGGCACCTTCGATTGCCACAATGGTCTTGCTGACCGAATTGCCCCACTTATCCACGGGATTGACGACCCGGTCAGCGTTCAGCGATCCTCCGGTGATGGTGGTGGTACAGCCCCTGTTGCTGTTGTAGTAACCGACATCCTGCAAGATGCCCAGACCCTTGGCGGTTATGGTTCCTCCGGATATCGTAATGCTAGTCTTGGGGTTGTTGTAAACGATATCGTGACCATGGATGGCGCCGATCCCGACCTCTCCAGTTGCGTTGACGGTGCCGCCCGAAATGACAATATTCATTTGAGACGTTTTGGAATTCTTTTGGTAGAAATGGCCGCCAATACCCGCGCTATTGTTAGCGTCGACATAGCGTCCGCCTACAGCGGTGACATCTCCACCCGAGATGTAAATGTCGGTGGCACCGGACTCTTTTCCTCCTCCAGACCCGATACCAGCACCATCACCATAGCTTTCGGCGTTAACCGTGCCACCACTGATGTATATTCCCTGCGCAAGGCCCAACCCTCCGGACCCGATGCCGGCGCCTTTATCTCCAGTCGCCTGAGCGGTGACATTGCCTCCGTTGATGCGAATGTTCTCTCCACGAGACAAACAGCTTGTAAGAACCGTCTCAGCTTCGCCGCCTCCGATACCTGCACCATTGCCGTCAGTGCTTATAGCGAAGACGTCGCCTCCGTTGATGGTGATGTCCTTGCCGTTGCGGCCGTATCCACCTCCGATACCTGCACCGCCGTCGACACCCTCCGTCTCAACGATTCCACCGTTTATTGTGATGTTTTGAGCGTTTCCGCGACATCCGCCTCCGATACCTGCGCCACCGTTACCGCCTTTTGCCACGACTCTGCCGCTGTTGATTTCGATGTTGCCCGTGGTGCCCGTGGCTATATAAGACAGCACGAAAACCGATCCGATACCTGCACTGCCACTCGAGTAGCTTGCGTTTGCAGCGATGCTGCCCGGGTTGGCAGGGTCTTCGGTCTCAAACACAAGTTTGGTCTGCGTGCCGTCCTTGCGGATCGCGGGACAGAGCAGATAGCTGCCAAAATAGGAGCTAGAGCCTGCTTCGGAGACGAGCTTGACGGTGCTTCCCTTGTTCTCAGCAATCTCGATGGCGGCGGTGCGCACGCCGATGTTCGACGTGATGCTGGGGTCGATATTGAGGCCGTCAGCCAGCTTAACTGTGATCGTTTGTCCCTGCGGGGCGGAAATGAGCACTCTTGCATTTTCGCTTTGCCCGACAAGGCGGTACACTCCTGCCTTCTCGATGTGGATGGTGGTGTTCCAATAGGCTTTCGAGACATCGATGGTATCGCCAGGGTTCGGGCGCCAGTCAGCCCAGGAACCCTGCAACCCTGACCCCACCGATCCTGCATCCGCAGATGTTGCCGCCTTGTCTTCATCGGCATATGCGCCGAGAGGGCATGCACATAAAGCGAATGCGAACGCCGCAACGAATACCAACACAGTAATGGATGAAGCGATGATTCTTTTTGCCAGCGCCATGCAGACCCCCGCCTTTGCTGTCGTCTCGCGAATAAGAGCGAATCGCTTGTGGATGGCAGTGCGTCATGCGCTTCGGTCTAGAGACGATTCATCTGGCGCACTGTCTCATATTAATTCATCCTAACATTGGGAATTACGAAAGATCACATCCGATCGTGAAGGAAAATGGATGGTGTTCGGTGGAGCTAGCCTTCTTCCGAGAGCCTTACCCCTTCCGGAAGTTTTACTTTAATTACAATTTCGAACAAGTCAGTATTTTTGATCCGATCAGTCGAAGTAAGCACCATCTGATTCTCCGAAGAAGATGGTGCTTTTTCTTTAGAGGACGCCAAACCTTGAGAGGTAATTTGATCTTCACGATCAATCTGCTCGCTTCTCTTAATTTGATTTTTAAATCTGGTCTGATCCTTGAAGTCTTCTCCTAATTCTTTGCGAACTTCAGACTCAATCTTTGCCTTTGCAGCGCAGTTTTCTTCTGCCGAGAACACATGCAGACATCCATAGCAGACATCCATATCAGCAAAGCAGCGCGCATGACATATGGGGCACTCTTTAATTCCACTTTTTAGCCCGTCTAGAACGTCGGCATCACAAATCATGCTTGCAGTATTATTTTGCAAATGATCTAAATTCACCTTTTGATTTTCCGATTTACCAACCATCTCTTCAAACATACACTTTCACCTCATCTCCTTCGCAAAACCACTGCTTATCAATATGGGAAAATTTTTCTAAAACTCCTCTCGCCTTCAAACATCGGATTATTTTTCCTGGAGGAATATTACGCTGCGCTAAGAGCACCTTGCCTCGGTCATCAAAAAATGCGATATCAAGATTTCCCTTTATTCCGAAAGTATGAATGGCATTACAGGGAGAAATGAGCAGGGTGCATTCCTTTGGTCTTTTTACCAGAAACCCCAAAAGACGATCCCTAAAACGTGTCGCAATAATAAGGTTCCCTAAACAATAAGCAGAATTGCTATTGACGGGTTCGCTATTCAAAGTCCTGACTGGAGATTCTCTGTTCACCTTTTCATGCTGTTTCGTTTTTTCTCTTAAAACTCCCTCAGCTGTATTTTCGAACGTCAAACAAGGCCTTTTGATATGCCCCGTAACCAACCCCGACTTCATCCTATTTATCATTGCCCTCACCTTTTTCAATCCATTGGTTTTAATTCCACAACGCATCCCTATACGTTCTTCGTCCTCAGCTTTTACAGACAAAGAAAACCTTATAGGACAGATCTATGCTCGAGATTCAGCAGAGGCAGCACATCAATCCTTCTAGGAACCCCAAGAATAAGCCCCTAATTGCACCAATCCACGACATTCTTTGCTTCTATTCCGTAGCCTTCTTTGTTTCTATTCTGTAGCCTGATTCACGGGATTTTCTTCGTAAACCAAAACGACCGAAGTTTCTGCCTCCACCGAAGCACACGTAACTGCAAGCCAACAAAAAGTTCCCGTATCTTTTGCAAAAGTAGCAACAGATTCTTGCCCGCTTGGTACGTAACTCCAACCTTTTTCTTCTAGGTGCTTCTTGATTTCTGCCATAGTTTCACCGATCGACCCCTCAACGGAATAGCCAACTGTTCTTCCATCGTTTGATACCGCCATTGAGGTACCACTGAGACCAATTTCTTCGTCAAATCCATCGGGGAGATCATTAGAAAAATGACCCTGCCACGACACATTGCTATCCAGGGCACCTACATCACTAGCGGAATCATTTCCTTGAGAAACACTAAAAGCATCAAGTATTCCTGTCGTACCTATCTGAAGTACGCCTGGTTCAGAATTGAAAAACGCAGATAACGACAGGACAATTATCGCTATCAAGAACCCTACAAGTATGAATTTTGCCCGAGGAAACAAAAGCTGCTCCTTTTGTTTTCGCCCTGAAAGTTGAGCGCGATCTGCCTCTTTTTGCTCAAAGGAATACTCCCCTGAACGAACGCGATTTTGCAATTCCTTCCGCAGCTTTTGACGTTGACTGCGTTTTAAAGTAGCTCTCATAACAGAACTCCCGGTTTATATACATCGACTACCAGTGACTCGGTGTGGGTCAAAGACGGGAACGAAACTCCAAACACGCCTGGCAAGATTCCCTTTCCAAAAAGCGTGGGAGTAAAATCAAGCTTGCCTTCGAAGGTAACGAGTTCTCCTGAAACTCCCCGAGAAGTAACCTGCACCTGTAAATGCTCTGCAGAAAATTCGTTTTTTAAAGACTCGGAAATCAACGCACAAGTTTGACCAATCTCCTGTTCGTAGGAAGGGGAAGGCGCATAGGTGCAAACGAGCGACCGAAATGAGCGATCAAATGATGCACATTCCGAAAAGAACAGCAATGTATTAATTACAATAAGACCAATTATTAAAGCAGCAGGAAAAGCTACTACAAATTCAATAGTCATTTGACCGCGATCTTCCCTGTTTGCAAGAGCGCATTTTCGCTTTATCTCCATTGCCGCACCCCCGTCCATGAGGCAGCAACCGAATAAAGCTGATCCAATCCCTCCTGAAAAGCACTCGATAAACTACCCGTAATCCCTGAAGGCAGCGAAACAGTAATGGGTATTTCGACTTTTCCTTCAAGAAGGACAATGGTTGCAATCTCAAACTCAGCACTTAGCGCATCAACAACCGAAGAGGCTAAAGTTTCTGCAGCCGAAACCGCTCCATTAATCCCACCCTCGCCGTAGTTAATAGCAGTATTTTTCATCGACAGAAGCTGCACCGAAAAAGAGGAATCATCAGCCGAAAGAACATGTGTCGAATTTACTAAGGCCGCTTTTCTTGCCAGTAAATCAGGAGGAGAAAATCCAACTTCATCTATTCGCTGCTCAAAAGTATCCGCAGCCCAAGTTCCAAGCCCGCTTGCACTTGCGAGTGGAATTGCATTGAGCGCCTGCTCTATCGCAGAACGCATCGCTTCGTGCCCGTCTGCATATACCTCTAATAAACCCGACCACAAATCCAAAACAACACGCGCTGTGCCAACTGCAGCATTCTGCGAATCAATGCCGTCAAGAAATGATGTTATGGTGTTCTTCCCTTCATCCGAAGATTCACGAACAAGCGTGGAAGCAGAAAGCGCAGCTCGCGCACCAAGCATGCTCACGTCTTCACTTCCCGCAAAGGTAGAAACAAACCGCGAAGAAGGCGCAGAAAGATCAACCACAAGCGCGATAGCACCCCAATGTCCAGGAGGAAGAATTTTTAATCTTTTAGCACTAACCTCAGAAATTCCTTCAAAAATAGTGTCAAATAATCCTTGCGCAGTATCCTTGATACTCTGACTTAAAGGATCAAGCTTAAGACGTGCCTTTTCATATTCTTCAGCAGCACGGGCTACCTCGTTGTAGTGATATTCGAATCCGTTTTCAATATTCGAAGAAGCAGCCGCCACCTTTCCCATGCTGCTTGCACTAAATTTGCAATAGGAGCAAGTTGTGTATGCTCCGCTCCCGTCCATTTCCTTAATTGATCCAGTACCTACCCTTGTTTGACCCGAGCATCCAGGGCAGCCTTCCCATGCATGAAGAGAAAACAGTCCTTGTTCGTTTTGCGTTTTAGGATAAATTGCATCACTATAAAGAGAGGTTAAACGCATTTCATCCGTATTTTTTGGAAGTGTAGGAAATGACGCTTCAAACGAATCGTCGGTTTCATGAACGTATCCTTCTCCCACCGTTTTTACGGCAAAGGCATAGAAATTCTTTCTCAACGCTGAATTAGACTGTTCATCAATCGAAGATCCCTGTGGTTGTTCAATTTGATAACGAACTTTGTAATACTGCTGAGAGCGCGATAATGCCGCCTGAAAAGACCACGTATCGATTGAAGAAAAGTACGGATTGTCGACCCCGCTCATATCGGCAAGACTTGCTGCTCTTTCGTACATACAGTATTCGCTTTTGCTTCCAGAATCGTGAATATAAGCTTTTTCTTTCCATTCATTTGCTTGCTGAGCTGCTTCTTCAGCTTTTTCTGCTTGATCTACTAAGGTCTGATGCTTTTCTTGGGCAGAGTTTTGAGCCTGGGTCGATTTTTCAAAAACAAGCGGCTCTCCTGCAGTTCCCTCCCAGGGTGCCAAAACAACAATGCCGTAATAATGAGATTTCCCTTCTGCTGAATTCGCCAAGAGAACCTCCTGCGCTTTTGCAGTGGCAATAAAGGGAAGTGCTTTCTGTAATGTTTCAAGTGAATTTTGTGCCGATTCATAAAACGAATCACGTGCTTTTCCTATTTTTACCGAAGCATCCAAGAGTCCTTTCGACAAAGTTGCAGTTGGCGGGATGCAGGCACAAACAACCCCAATTGCTAAAACCACCAAAGAAGTAAGCGAAAGTGTAAAGGTTATTGCATCGCACACGGTAACTACAATATAGAATTCTCCAACTGTATTTTCTGCAGCAAGTACTGCCGCATCTGCAGTTTCTTGAACACGGGCGGAAACCGTGTTTACCTCATACACTTTTGCGCAAGTAAACAACAAAGCTAGAGAAATTAACAGAGCAAGAACCATTCCTACCGTAGAAAAGCCCTGGTCGGTCTCTTTATTCCAGAAAAGTGAAGAAGTATTCGAAGTGCTCATTTCAGCTAACCCCCTCCAACAGTCCATCATCACGATGAACCCAGCCATTAGGGTTAATTCCATCTTCGCTTTCTTTTATCCAGTTGCTGTATGCTTCTCGTTGAACCTCAACTCGCTGAACAAAATATCCCGAAGCATTTGTGAGACCCATAGCTTGAGCTGCAAAATCAAAGATCGGTAGAAGTTCTAGCTGGTTTTCTATTGATACTTTAACCAGGTCGCTTTCTTCATTACCTTCAAGAGTAATAGACCATGAGCAGCCGGACTGATGAACGTGAAAGTTTTCCTGCTGCGGAATAGATCCTAAATGACGACGAACTGAATTCTCGTAAGAATCCTGGTCTGCTGAGGCATCGTTTTTCGTTGCAAGAAGACGACACCCTTCACTTGCCGCAGCTTTCATAACAGTATGGTTATATAAGATAATGCCTGGTTGTATCAATAACATCAGCAGCAAAAGCACGACGGGGATTAAGAAAGCACATTCTACCGCCGCCTGTCCGCTCCCATGCTTTAAAGATAATCCCCGCATACTTTGACCACCACCTTTTATTGACCTAATCCCACCACGACAAAATTAAACCCCGCGCTTTCGTTTTGCTTCCATTCCCTCCATCCAGAACGAAAGCACATCTGATCAAGCACCTTCTCGGAACAGAAAGATGCCTATCCAGGCACTCTCTCAGTACAGAAACACATCCAACCAAGCTCCTTCAGCCACTTGCTGCAAATGATGAGAGGCAGACTGAAGGGCATGCTCAAGTACAAGACCCGTTTCGAAAAGGCGCCATACTGCTCCAAGTCCAATAATCAACGCAAGGAAGCCAGCAAAAATAACGGCATACTCAACGGTTGACTGTCCTGCATTGCTCGAGGCTTTTATTGCGTCTTTCGTTTTGCTTCGAAACTTTCCCATCAGCTACCGCCCTGCAAAGATCTACAAACTATTGATGCCTGAAGCGATCGCATCCCACAGTTCTTGCAGCTTAGGCCTGAAAACCGTAATTGCAAGAATAGCGATCACGACAAGCACACCAACCAGAATTGCATATTCTGTTGTACCCTGACCTGGGTAAACGCGCAGATCTTTTCGACAGCGCCACACCATACCCACCAACGATTTGTCCTTTGAATTTTTCCCGTTACCTCTTTCTACGTTCCTTTTCATAGCGCACCTCTTTTCTTACGATCGACTTCCAAGCTCCTATCAAAGCAAGGCAAACTGCTAGGCTAAAATGACGCTTTACCTCACCTGTCAAAAGCCACTAAAAACCTTCCATTAGATCAAGCATTATTGGACCCATTATGAGAATGAGCATTGCAGGGAGAATGAGTGTTCCTACTGGTAAAAGCATCTTTACCGGCGCCTTAGCAACTTTTTCTTCAAGCTTTGCCTTACGAACCGCACGTGCCTCACTTGCCAGTAAACTCAAATTCACAGCAAGCGATGTTCCGAAGCGCAACGACCGAATGATGTTCTCAGCAAGACGTTCGAATAAAACCGAATCATACGAACGCGCAAGCGCACGTAATCCCTCACTTCGATCAATCAGCCCATGAGTCCATTGGCTCTGCGCCAATGCCAGAGATGAGCTCAATGCGCCATCGAAATTGCTATAAAACAAGCTGAGCGCCCTATCGAACGTCATGCCGCTTTTAAGCCCCAAAATTATCACCTCGATCATTTGAGATAGATGTTTTTCGGCAACAAACGATCTACTTTGTGCCTCCTGCTTCAACGCCCTTGATACTGCAGTTACCCCTCCTATTCCCCCAAATATCAACCCAATTAAAGTCATAAGCGAGCTCAAGAAAGTCCCCAGCAATGCACCAACAATTCCTCCGAAAAGCATCAATCGAAACCGTGCTGCTGCTACCCCTTTACGGGAAACGAAACTATCCAAACCAGCCTGTCTTAATTGCTTTTCACAAGAAGTCCAATTCGTCGCCAAAAGAGAAACCAGTCCATTTGGTAGAGCGTTTTCTCGACGACTCAACTCAATGACGTAAACCAGGATGCGGTGATTCATGCCTTGTGATTCCAAAGAAATCGACAATGCATCCGCAATCGACGAAGACCCTAAAAGTACTTTCATCATATTTTTGTGACGCGACATTTTATAACCGCTAAACGCTGCGCTACCAAGAATGCTCCCCGAAATAAAAGCGAATACTGTCGCAAATATCCCTAATACTTCACCCATCTACGCCACCTCGACTTTAAGCAAACGTCTCACCAGAGAAATCCCAAGTAGCTGCATACCTAGTGCCACCAATAAAAGGCATATTCCAAGCATGCTTTCAAAAAATGGATCTAAGAATCCAGGTGACACCAGTGAGAAAATTCCTATAAGAGCAAAAGGCATGATAGTAACTATCTGCGCAGAAAGTTTTGCCTGGGCGGTTTGAGTTTTTAGAGTACGTTTGAGTTCTATTTCATCAGAAACCGATTGACGGGTTATTTCTAAAACTTGCTGCATACTGCTGCCGGTTTTATGTTGAATCTCTAATGCTGTAGCAAGAAAAACCAACTCGGGTTCATCTGCTTTATTCTTCAAAACAGCCAAGGCGTCTTCGGGATTTCCACCCGTTTTAAGAACTCCTTCAACTTCATGAAAGAGTTCGCCTAAGGGTCCTGAAAGACTTTTTCTTACCTCGCTTATAGTTTGTATAAGGGTATAACCAACCTGAAAACAGGCTTTCATCGATTGCAGTGCTTCAGGGATAGCTTCACGTAGCTGCTCACGCTCTAAATCACATCGATGCCCCGCCCAAAGGCCAATCGAAAGCCACAGGCACACTCCTAAAGCAATCCCACACACCATTGAGCTTGACAGCAAAACACCAAAGCAAGAAATAACTACCGTTGCCGCCACCAGAAGGGAAATAATAGTCTCAACAGGTATGCTTCCATATTTGCCCCTAAGTGCCCTTTGAATAGTTTCCCCATAACGCTTTATAGGGGAAATCAAAAGAAGCTTCCGAGAGAGTTTCAATAAAAACGGTATTCCATGTCGTAAAAGCGAAGCGAAAAGAGACCCATCTACCCCTGATCTATTCTGCACCTTCTGATTTCGCAACACTTTTACAATACGTTCCTGCAATGCTAACAAAACAAGAAAACCACCCACTAAAGCACACAGAAGCGATCCTAAGAGAAGCATCATTTGCGTTTCCACTGTTCGACCTCCTCACCCGTCGCAATTCCCAAATAAGGCAGGTCGTCCAACCAGGCAGGATAGCTACGCCATTCGCATTCTCCTGTAACAAAATCTCGAACATAATATTGATCAACAAGACAACGTAACTTTTCTTCGCTCCAGCTAAACCCCGCTATTTCACAAATTCCTCTCGAACCATCTGGATATCGAGTTGTTTGGACCACCACATCTATCGCGGTTGCTATTTGAGCTTCAATGACGCTTACAGGCAACTCTGCCCCATAGCGAACCATCGTTGCCAATCGCGATACTGTTTCTTGGGGAGAATTTGCATGAAGTGTTGTAAGCGATCCATCATGTCCTGTCGACATAGCCTGCAACATATCGAGGGCTTCTGCCCCACGACACTCCCCAACCACAATTCGATCTGGGCGCATTCGCAAGGAATTAACCACTAAATCACGAATGGTAACCTCGCCTACTCCTTCAGCACTTTGGGGACGCGCTTCTAAACGAACCACATGAGGATGCTCGTGAAAACGTAATTCGGCAGAATCCTCAACTGTCACAATGCGTTCCGAAAAGGGAATTATCGCCGAAAGCGCATTAAGAAGCGTTGTTTTTCCACTACCTGTGCCTCCAGAAACCGCAATGTTACACCTTCTCAAGACCGCCCATTCAAGAAACTGCTCTATCTGTTCATCAAAGGAACCTAATTTACGCATCTCTGATAAGGAAAATGCGTGAGATCTAAATTTTCGAATTGTCACTGTAGGACCATCGATAGCTAGAGGCGGAATGATTGCATTCACGCGATGCCCTTGTGGCAAACGCGCATTAACCATAGGAGATGACTCATCAATCCGTCTTCCTAAAGGTCCAATGATACGGTCTATAAGCGTATAGACCTGCCCGTCGTCTCCAAACGCTTGAGACGCTCTTTGCAGTTTTCCTTCTCGCTCAAAATAAAGTGATTGAGAACCGTTAACCATTATTTCTGTGATTGTTTCATCGGCTAGCATTTCTTCAAGAGGACCGAGCCCAAACACGTCATCCAAATACCGCTCAATTAACCCTTCGACCGTTAGAGGCTTTTTAATGAGCCATGGTTCTTCTCGTAATACTTGCTCACACGCAAGACGTAATTCGCTACGAGCTTGCCTTGGATTGAGAGAAATCAATCTTGCAGCTTCTACTGAAGGGATAATTTCCGATACTCGATTTCGCAACATTTCTAAAATCTGAGCCAAACCCTCATTATGAATCGTCAAAGGAGATTGGCCAGCATACGCTGCTCTTTGAATTAAAGACATGCCACTCTCCTTTTTCGCAAGCTTGAGAATGGATTAGTTTTTCGTTGCGACTTCTCTAGAGCAAACTGTTCCTGGAAGCGTTCTTTATCTCCTTCTGGCAAAAAAGAAATGCAAAGTTCACGTACACTTTGAATAAATGCGCTTTTCGTCGAGAGAAGCTCTTTTGGCAAACTTGCTCCTAGCAATTCTCCAACTTCTCTACCTCCATCCTTAATCTCCTGAACCGAAATTCCCTGCATAGCACACGAAATATCAAGAGGAGTCAAAAGAGCATGACGCGAACAAAAATTCAGAGCGTACGCAAAAGGCTGAATTGCAATGCCACAACGAGAGCACAGTGCAAGAGCTCGTGAACAAGCTCGAACCGAAGAAGGGCGTTGATCTATTACAAATAAAGTTTTATCTACTGATTCAATAATTTGAGCATGCTGTTCCGTCCAAAAAGAACCCGTATTAAGCACCACTACATCAAAGTACCCTTTTACGAACTCAACTATTTCCGCCATATGAGACACGATCAACTCTGACTGCTCTAAACGTTCTGGTGCAGCAATAACTGCAGGCAGCCCGTCTTCAGGTGATACTTGAGCGATTCTTTCTGGCTCCTCAATAACATCGGCAAGCGAAATCGCATTATCGCGCCCTAACATGTATGCCATATCTCCAAACTGCAAATCGGCATCAAGTAAAAGCGTTCTATAGCCAAGATCCTGATATATGAGCGCAGAACAGAGCGCTATTGTGCTTTTTCCCGATCCTCCACTACCACTTACAACCGCCAAACTAAAAGCTGTCTTTTTCCCAGATGAAGCCTTTTTAAACCGAGATAAGTTAAGAAGAGGCTCTTCTATAGCGAGGGAACTCAATGGGGTTGTTTCTTGAGCGCTCTTAATTTGTAGCGGCTTACCTTCAATAATTTGAGGCCCCTTTGAAGACTTGTTATTCTTCAAACCTTCTTTTTGGTTTTGAGTGATACCGTCGCTAGTACAAGTGTCACTGGACCAGATTCCGATATTAGGATTTTTTTCAAGCTCCCCAACGACCTGCGCATCCAAACCCAATGGACCGAATGCCTCTTTTGTATATACATCCTGTTTTCTTGCGCTATCGAGACTATTTAGAGATGACAAAGAATCCGAATATTGGCTTTCATGAAGAGCTTCTAATTCAATATCTTCGCTACTATTGTTTATGCAAGAATCTCTAAACCGTTGTTTGGCCTTGGTATAAGCTTTCACAAATTCGTGGCTTCCCCGTATTACCCCAATTCCTGCCGCTTCGCAACGCCCCACGATCGAGCCTGATTGTTCAAAAGTCACATACCAAACATCCAGTAACTCACTATCCATTTTGAGAGCAGCCGCAAGGTTAATGCCCTCCATCGAATCGCAAGAAATAACCCATACCAGAGTTTTTGTATCACCTATTGATAAGCTCTTTCTTGCTTCAAATGCATCAGAGTACAAAGTAAGCCATGGCTGAGCAAGCAGGTTCTCATCTGGCAAGCCGATTACCTCTGGATGTTTTAGAGATTCGGAATCTAAACATAAAGTCACTTCATTATTCATTGCTGCGCCTCGCTTGCGTCTTCAGATCCATCTGAGTTGTCCAATGTTTCTTCAGAAGAAGGCAGCGTAAAGTAAATTTCCATAGATTGAGATGCAGTTACGAATTCCTGAGATTGTTCAAGTGGCACCGCAAGCGTTACCCAACTAACTTTTGCATTTCCACCCTCACTAGCTTCCACATTGGTTGCAAGTACCAATAAGCCATCCCCAATTCGCGCTGTTTCTGATCCCGTCGCATATACGTCAACTAACATCCCCGCAGTAAGAGCTCCTCCTACCGCCTGGACATCTTCCGCCGGAACAGAGAGAGCGACACACCCTTCTGGAACATTTAACGGAGTAGTTTCACTACTAAAACGCTTAGTAGAAATCGCTTCACCGGAAATAACTAATGAGGAAACCTGCAATCCTTTTACTTCATCGAAATTCGTCACACATTCTTCTGGCAATAGATCTGAAAGCCAAGTTTTCATTGTGGTGTTTGAAGAAGTAAGAGTTTCTCCGGGAAATATATCTTTTGTAGCAACAAGAACTTCAACTTGTTCGCCGCCATAACGCTCCATAGCCTCAGCACGAGCTGAATCCGCTTCTTGCTGAACCATTGAAGCATACAAAGCAATACAAACAGCGCAAGCTATTCCAAATGCAAATCCAACCAAAAGAACGCTTTTCTTCACGCCCGCCTCCTTTCGTTACCTCAATAATGACGGGCGCAATTCACATAATCGTGAACTTTAGCGAAAAGCTAATTCGCATAAAGCAATCAAAAACTAAACAAAGCAAGAAAAGGAATCTATCAAAAAGCAACCATGTTTCTCATATCGCTCATCCGACTAACCGCAATCATATGCTTACATCGCTCACATATCATCTCGAAACCTTGCTCCTCATATCACTTTTGCTACAAAAGTAAAATCGCATTTCTCTTATCGCGCATTAATCAAGTTGAAACTATCTTCCCCATTCCGCATATTAATCAAGCTGGAACTATCTTCCCCATACTACACATCTACCAAACAAGAAATAAAACGCATCGTAAGCAACAAAAAAGCCAAGGCTCTGCTCACAAAAGAGCATTCCTTGGCTTTATAACTACTGCTTATCGCTACTTAATACATAGCGATTAGTAGCTATCGAAAAACGAAGAAAATCCCGTCACCTTCCATGGTTAAATCATTTTCTTAAGTCCGTGCGAAGAAAGCAGTATTTTTTAGTTTCGTCTGATATCACATTGAGCGCATACTTACCTCGCCAGGCATCACATTAAGCATACACTTAGCCTCGACGAGTGCCGCATTGAGCACAGAAAGAACCTGACTTATTAAAAGCACCACATGAAGGGCAAGTCCACGCTTCATTATGAGAATGACTTGAAGCCACTGGAGGATTCGGTGCACTTGCTCCATTAAAAGTGCCCTGGGAAGCAGGCTGTGGCTGCGTGACGGATGCTTGCGCAGGAGAAGAAGCTGTTGGCGATGCTGGTTGCGGGACAGAAGGTGCAGATCCAGTAACTGGAGCGGTAGGCTGCTGAGCAGAAGAATTGAAGCTTTGAGTAGGCGTAGAAGTTTGTTGCTGCGCGTTATGAGCAGTAGGAACAGAATATCCGCCTTGAGGAGCATAAGGAGATGGTGAAGAGTGACCAAAAGAGCCCGTTTGAGTATCGTCCTGCTGACCAGAAACTGACTTACGAATCGCAGAAGTGTTCTTCCAAATCAAAACGGTAAGGAGCGCAAATTCAAACCAAAGGCGGTTAAGCACTTCAAGGACAATACAAACGATAAGCATGATCAAAATACCTGCGAACGCTGCACCTGGATCATACATAATCGTAAATAAAGAAGTAATAATACTTGCAGCACATTCAAAAGCGATCAAGCATGCTGCAAAGATATAGAGAACTTTTAAGATATTTTCGATAATAAGATGCTCGAATCGAAAGAAAGGACCCCAATCGCGCTTCAAGCCAGGGCTTTTATGAATATTATCGACAGCAATAAACTTCTTATAGAAGAGAACCGTAACAACGATTGCAGCAACAAAGGCTATAAAACCAAGAACAAGACCGATGCCCACAGTATTGGCCATGGTGCTATAGCCGTACCCATAAGAACCGTACATAGCTAAACATCCTCTCAATTAGAACGGGAAAGAAAATAGACAACTCATTATCCCACGAATAACAAGAGAAATTCCCGAAAAGAAGTCGAAAGACGGGGCAAAACAAAAAAGCCAGAAGCACACAAACTTCTGACCAGGCAATTCAATGGTGGGCGCTACTGGGTTCGAACCAGCGACCCCCACCGTGTGAAGGTGATGCTCTCCCACTGAGCTAAGCGCCCAAAACAAAAAACGTGCATTATACAATGCACGGAAATAAATGGTGGGCGATACAAGATTCGAACTTGTGACCTTCTGCTTGTAAGGCAGCTGCGCTCCCGCTGCGCCAATCGCCCGTAAAAACAAAGTGTATTGTCTCACACCTTTTTCGGTAGTGCAATGAGCACTTAAAAGATTCAAAAAATCTTTTTCGATAGCGCCCTGCATGAGCAGAACGACCTATCCTCCCACGGACTACACCGCAGTA